>WOYI010972370.1_pt1 | contig 123142 bp, 106 predicted proteins | sample 6423411 | NCBI WGS metagenome assembly WOYI01 (sample SAMN13441803, study PRJNA592873) | oil field metagenome | biome: oil field; feature: oil-well bore; material: oil-contaminated soil; isolation source: oil-contaminated soil from oil-well borehole | place: Germany: Wietze | collected...
ATTATAGAGGTTACGAAAGACAAAGAGATCGTGTGGGAATATATTTCTCCATATATAGCGAGCATCACCCAAGTACTTCCTGTGCCTCTTCCAGTAGACTCCCCCATTAATGCGGTATATCGTGCTTACAGAGTTCCCGAGGGCTGGCTTCCAGAAAATTGGAATCATTGATTTCAATGAATGGTCCAAAACAATTGCAGATAACGCAGCATATACGCTGCAGGCTTGCGCCCTGCCCTTCGGGACATTGCCCCATTCGGTTGCAATGTCGCATGTGCTGGGAGCATTATATGAACTTCAGAGCCACACCTTTGGGGAAAAGTTATATAATATAACTGATCAATAAAATTACAAAGAACCATAAAGAACCGCAACATAAAGCAAATAGACCAGATAGCATGCGAAGCACCGCATGGCGAGCACAGAGAGGTGGCTCTTGAAAGAGCAACAGGTTCCGCCCCAGGCGATTGAGTCACCACCCAATGTACCCAAGGGGTGGCCGCTGGTTCATGGAGACGACGTGCGGTTCGCGGTGCCCTCCTTGGGCATACCCGTGCTGACTGCGACCCTGGATGGATGCATCACAGGCAGCAATGAGGCAGCCAGGGCTTTTTTCGGCCAGCAGCACCCCATGGCGGGTATGCGATTGGTTGAGTGGCTGCGGATCACCCTGCCTGGTCAGCAGCAGGTGCCCCAAGGTGAGATCGCCTCCATGGCCTTGCCGGATCCACAGGGCCCGCCGCCAGATGGTTCGGTTTATGATGGCTTGTGCAAGGATGCCGCTGGCCATGAGGTGCCGGTGAGGGTCATGCTGCAGCATTCCGCAGGCGGCATGCAGGCTATGGTGTTGCCGTTCTCGCACCACTCCTGCGATCATCCCACGGACTGGGGCGAGCTGTGTCGCGTTTTGCGCCATGTGCAACAGGAAGCCACGGGAATCACCGAGCGCGATGAGCTGTTGCAGCTGTTCTGCGAGCAATTGGCGACATGTGCCTGTCTTGACGCCGTCTGTGTGATGCATGGCGCCGATGGGCGGATGCTCCATGCGGCAGGAGCCTCTGCGGATCGGTGGCGCGCTGCTCTTCTGGACAGTGTGGGGGTGTCTGGTTTCCAGATCTTGACCTCCCTGGCCGCGGGCGCTCAGGGTTTTTGTCTGGAGTTGCCGCAGGCAGGTGGTTTCATGCTACCTCTGGGTGAAGGCGTGGCATATCTTGCCCTGTGTTTTGCTGGGCATGTGAGTGCAAGCAATCGTCGCGATCTGTGCCAAGGTATCGCGACTGTGTGTCATGCCATGCTGGAGCGTTTGGCGATCCAGCAGCACAGCATGCAACTGGAGAAGGCCCTGCAGCAGGCGGAGGTTTCCTGCCACAGTATTTTTGGCCTGATGCCAACCCCTGTATTTCTGTACGATATGGCTACCCTGCACATGCTGGATGCCAATGAAGCCTTTTGCGCCCAGTATGGCTACAACAAGGCAGGTCTGCAGGAATTGAGCGTGCAGGACATCCTGGCGCCTGAGTTTGCCCATGCCTGGGATGGTCTGGGATCGGCCGACGATCCTGTGACCCATCTCCCGAACATAGTCCGTCATCGCCGCAAGGACGGTTCCTTGTTCTGGGCTGAAGTGGCACGCCGTGCGGTGATGATGATGGATCGTGCCTGCCTGCTGTGTTCCGCTCAGGATGTCACCGAACGCATGGCCAACGAAACGGAGCTGAAGCTGGCTGCCCAGGTGTTTCACGGCAGTCAGGATGCCATCGCCATTCTCGATGCCCAGCAACGCATCCTGCGGGTCAATCAGACATTCATGGACAGCACGGGCTATGCGGCAGAGCATCTGCTCCACAAGCGTCTGGAAGACCTGGGCTGGAGAATGAGCGATGCCCATGACGGCGACCTTGCCATGGTATGGGAGCAGTTGCAGGCCATGCCGCACTGGGCGGGAGAATGGTGGGCCACGCGGTTCACAGGCGAATCTTTTCCCGAATGGGCCCGGGTCAGCAGGCTTGTGGATGAGCAAGGCCATACCTTGCATTATCTTGTCATGCTGACGGATCTTTCCGAGCGTCGTGAACAGGAAAGACGTCTGGTCGAGCTGCAGATGCGTGATCATCTGACGGGCTTGCCCAACCGGGATGGATTCCTGCAGGCGTTGCAGCAGGCCATCCAGAGGCAGCAAGAGCGCCTGCAACCCAGCCACGTTGCGGTGCTGTGCCTGGATATCGACCGTTTCAAGACCATCAACGACTCGCTGGGTGTGGCAAGCGGGGATGAGCTGTTGCGCCAGGTGGGCAAGCGCTTGTGCCGGCTGCTTCGCGATGGGGATATGGTGGCCCGCCCCGGGGGTGACGAGTTCTATGTGCTGCTTGCCGAGGTGGTGGATCGCATGGCGGCTGCCGCCGTCTCGGGAAGAATACTGGCCGCCTTCCAGGACCCTTTTTGCTATGCCGACCAGGAGATCACGGTGTCACCCAGTATCGGTGTCAGCCTGTATCCGAAGGATAGCCAGGACCCCCCAGTCCTGCTGAAGCAGGCCGAGGCGGCCATGTATCAGGCCAAGAGGTACGGCGGCAACCAGCAGCTGTTGTACTCAGCGGCCCTGCACAAGAGCACGGCCGATCGGTTGCAGCAGGAAAACGACTTGCGTCATGCCATGAGCAATGGCGAATTGTTCCTGCTCTACCAGCCCCAGGTGAATATCGTCAATGGCCAGATCGTGGCCACAGAAGCTCTGTTGCGCTGGCTGCACCCCAAGAAGGGCGTGGTTTCCCCGGCCGAATTCATTCCCATTGCCGAGGAGACAGGCCTGATCGTTCCCATAGGGGAGTGGGTCTTGCGGCAGGCCTGCTTGCAGAATGTGAGCTGGCAGCGGCAATGTAGTCGGCGCATCCCTGTGAGTGTGAACCTCTCCGCGGTACAGTTCCGCAGCCAGGATGTGGTGGCCTTGGTGCAGCGCGCCTTGGCGGAGAGCGGCCTTGATCCAGCCTATCTGGAACTGGAGTTGACCGAAGGCACGGTGATGATGGATGTGGCCCGCGCCATCAAGGTGATGAAGGAGCTCAAGCGCATCGGCGTGCAGCTGGCCATCGATGATTTCGGTACCGGCTATTCAAGCCTCGCCTACCTGAAGCGCTTTCCCATCGATACCCTGAAGGTGGATCAATCGTTCATCCGTGGCATTGCCAACAGCATGCCCGATGCCGAGATCGCAAGAACCATCGTGCAATTGGCCTATGGTCTGGGTTTGCGAGTGGTGGCCGAAGGCGTCGAAACCATAGAGCAACTTTTGTTTCTCAAGGAGCAGCGCTGTCATCATATCCAGGGCTTTTTCTACAGTCCGCCGGTTCCCCATGACGAGATTGCAGCATGGTTGCGTCGCCAGCCCCTGCGAGCCTGAGTCTGTCCTGTGGAACCAGCAAGCGGAGCGCGCCCGACTGCGGCGCACCATGCGCCAGCGACGCCGGGCCATCACAGGGAGACTGCGGCGTGTGCTGGCCCGGCGCTGGGCCGCTCAGGCCAACCCCTTGCTGCGCCGCCGTGGCAGGATTGCCCTGTACATGGCCAGTCCAGAGGAAATGGATGTGGGTGTTTTTCTGGCGCGGGCCCGCCAGCGGAAACGGCATGTTTACCTGCCTGTGGTCAGGAGAGGCGGGCATGCACTCGTTTTTCGGCGCCTGGGCAGGGAGTGGGTCCTGAACCGCTATGGCATCAGGGAGCCGGGGTATGGAGAACCCCGCTGCGAGGCGCGCTTTCTCAGTGTCGTGGTGGTGCCACTGCTGGCTTTTGATGCCCAGGGCCACAGGCTGGGCATGGGGGGCGGCTATTATGATCGGACGATGGCCCACAGGAGATGGCGTCATGCCTGGAGGCGTCCTGTACTCATCGGGGCGGCCTATGCGTGCCAGGAAGTGGCACACCTCCAGACCATGGCTTGGGATGTGCCCCTGGATGCGGTGATTACCGAGCAGGGTTGGCAGGCCGGGCATGGTGGGATGGGTCATTGGCTGGCAGTTGCCGCAGCAGGGGAAAACCATGCAACATGAGGGCCTCTACCGGGCGCAACAGCCCCACACGGCGCTTGTGGTGGTGGACATGCAAAACGATTTCGTCGATCCACAGGGGGCCTTGGCCGTGCCCCATGCCCTGACAATCCTCAAGCCCATCGCTGCCCTGATTCAGGCGGCGCGGCTTGCCAGCACACCCATCGCCTACACCATGGACTGGCATCCGCCCAGGACCAGACATTTCCGGGCCTGGGGAGGCTGCTGGCCGGTCCATGGTGTGGCCGATACCTGGGGAGCCTGCCTGCACCCCGAGTTACCCATTGCCGGCCCCTGCTTCAGGAAGGGTATGGGTCAGGAAGATGGCTACAGCGGCTGGTCGGCTTGTTGCGAGGAGCATGCTGGCCAATGGGGCAGGGCTGCAGATGCCCCTTTGCTGTTGAGCGCATGGCTGGGGCAACTGGCCGTGTGTACGGTGGTCATCACCGGGGTGGCCACCGAGTATTGTGTGGCCGCCACAGCAGCCGATGCTCTTGAGGCAGGGTTGGCTGTGGTCATCCCTCGTGGTTGTTGTGCGGCTGTGGATCAGGGGGCTGGCCAGGCAGCGCTGGAGCGACTTCGGCAGGGTGGCGCTGTGCTTCTGGATGAGGAAGATCGAGATGGTCTTCCACAGCGCGCAGCAGGCCACGCAGAATATTGACCTCATTGAGATCCGGCTGGGCCTTGGCCATCAGGCGGCGCAGTCGCCGCATCAGGCGACGCGGTTTTGCGGGATCAAAAAACCCGGTGGCCAGCATGATGCGTGCGGTGTGCTCGCAGAGCTGTTCTAAGTCATGCTGGGTTGGCAGTGGTGTCTGGTGACGCGGGGGATGGGGTGGCGGTGCGGCATGGATGAGCCATTCATAGGCGATGATCTGCACGGCCTGGGCTAGGTTGAGCGATGCGGCGGCGACGGCGGTGGGAATGGTGCAGGTCACATGACAGCAATCCAGCTCGGTGTTGGTCAGGCCGGTGCGCTCACGACCGAAGACAATGGCCACCTGGGTAGCGGGGGGCAAAGCAGCGATGTCCCGGCTCATGGTAGCCGGCGTCATGCTTGGCCAGGCCAATGAACGTGTTCTGGCGGTGGTGGCATAGATGCGCTGCATGCCGCTGATTGCTTCCTGGAAGGATGGAGCGATGGTGGCCTGTTCAAGGATGTCAGCGGCATGGGTGGCCTGAGCCGTTGCCAGGGGATGGGGAAAATAGCGCGGTCTCACCAGGACCAATCGGTGAAGTCCCATGGTTTTCATGGCCCGGGCCACAGCCCCGATGTTTCCCGGGTGGCTGGGCTCCACGAGCACGATATGTATGATGGGAGTCGGGATCAGGTAGCGCATGGCAGGAACACGATATGGAACCATTCATCAATATAGCCGTGCAGGCTGCTCGCCGGGCAGGTGAGGCCATCCTGCGCGCTTCGCGCCACCTGTCCGCTGTGCAGGTGGAGAGCAAGGGCCGTCACGACTTCGTCACCGATGTGGATCGGCGCGCCGAGGGTCTCATTGTGGAGACCATTGGTCGCGCCTATCCGGACCATGCCATCCTGGCCGAGGAGGGTGGGGCGACAGGTCAGCATGAGGTGACCTGGATCATCGATCCTCTGGATGGGACCACCAACTTCATTCACGGGTTTCCCCATTATGCCGTTTCCATCGCGGTGCGCATCCAGGAACAGCTTGCCCATGGTGTCATTTATGATCCATTGCGCGATGAGCTGTTCACCGCTTCGCGAGGCCGCGGCGCTACGTTGGACGGCCGGCGCATCCGCGTCACCCAGTGTCCCCGGCTGGAGGGGGCCTTGATGGGTACTGGCATACCCTTCAAGGAAGGCGACCAGCGCGGAGACTACTTTGCCATGCTGCAGGCTATGGCGCAGCGCAGCGCCGGGATTCGTCGCGCCGGTTCGGCAGCGCTGGATCTCGCCTATGTGGCCGCCGGGAGATTGGATGGCTTCTGGGAGTTCGGCCTTGCGCCATGGGACCTGGCTGCGGGCGTATTGCTGATCCAGGAGGCCGGGGGCTATGTGGGCGGGCCGACAGGGCAGGCCTTGCAGCTGGAACAAGGGGATGTGGTGGCCGCCAACCCGAGGCTTTTTGCGGAGCTGCTCCAGTGCATGGCCCCTTATGTCACGGATAGACCCCAGCAACGCCATGGTCCTCCCGATGCCTGACAACACCTTGCCGGGCGCCGCCCGGCATCAGACGCGGGCGCCATCATCCTGGCGTTTGGGCTTCTGGTTGAAGACCTCGCGGTTGAGCCCGGTGGCCATGGCCGCGGCCATGGCCACGAAGATGGAGGAATAGGTCCCCACGATGATGCCAACGCCCAGAGCCAGAGCGAAGCCGCGCAGGCTGTCGCCGCCAAAGAACAGGATGCCCAGCACCGCAAGCAGTGTGGCAAAGGCCGTGAGGATGGTCCTGGACAGCGTCTGATTGACAGACAGATTGGCCACCTCCCAGAGCGTCAGCTTGCGTTGACGGCGCATGTTTTCCCGCAACCTGTCGAAGATGACTATGGTGTCGTTGACCGAATAGCCCACTACCGTCAGCAGCGCGGCCAGTGAGGTGAGGTCGAAGGGAATGGGGCTGAAGACGAAAACCGCCATGGTCAAAGCCACGTCGTGCACCGTGGCTGCCACAGCACCAAGGGCGAGGTGCCATTCGAAGCGCAGCCGTACATAGACGGCGATGCCCAGCAAAGCCAGCACGAAACCCATGACTCCCTTGCGGGCCAGTTCCTGGCCTACCTTGGGGCCCACATACTCGATCCTGTTGATGTGGACCTGGGCATCGATGTGCCGCAGGGCCTGGATCAACTGCTGGCGGGCCTGTTCACTGCCCACGTCTTCGGCGAGCTTCTTTGGCAGACGCAGGGCGAAGGTTTTCGGGCCTCCCAGGGCCTGGACACTGGCCTCGGCCAGGCCCTGGCCCTGGAGTTGCTCGCGCACCTTCTCTGCGGAGAGAGTTTGGCCAAAAGAGGCTTCTACCAGCAGGCCGCCTGTAAAATCGAGGCCACCATGGATGCCGCGCAGCAACAACCCCAGTAGAACCACCAGCAGCAGGCCTGCCGAGAGCACAGCCATGGAACGGCTTTTGGCCATGAAATCGATGTGGGTCCTTTTGTTGAGCAGCCGCATGATCAGATGGGCAGGCTCTTGAGGCGTCGGCCTCCGAAGATGAGATCCACCAGCGAACGGCTGCCGAAGACAGCGCTGAACATGGAGGTGGCGATGCCTGCAGACAAAGTCACCGCGAAGCCCTTGATGGGTCCTGTGCCGATGCCGAAGAGAATCAGTGCCGCGATGAGAGTGGTGAGGTTGGAGTCGATGATGGTGGCGAAGGCCCGGTGGTAACCGGCGCGTATACTGGCCTGGGGGGCCAGGCCCTCCTCCAGCTCTTCCCGGATGCGCTCGTTGATGAGCACGTTGGCATCCACGGCCATGCCCAGGGTCAGCACGATGCCAGCGATGCCCGGCAGGGTCAGTGTCACGCCAAGCAAGGACAACAGCCCCACCAGAAGGACGAGATTCAACAGCATGGCGGCTCCTGCAATGAGGCCAAAGGCCCGGTAGTAGACTGCCATGAACAGCAGGACCAGTGCCGTGCCCACGGTGCCCGCCAAAAGGCCCCGGCGCACGTTGGCCTTGCCCAGGCTGGGGCCCACGGTCCGTTCCTCAACGATCTGCAGGGGTGCGGCCAGTGAACCGGCGCGCAGCAGCAGGGAGAGGGTATGGGCTTCCTGCCGATCGAGTCCCGTGATCTGGAAGCGGCTGCTGAAGGCGCTCTGAATGGTGGCCACGCTGATCACCTGTTTTTCCAGCCGATGAGCCGGCGGGGCACCCGGCGGTGTCCTGATGGGCTTGTATTCCATGTAGACCACGGCCATGGGCTGGCCGATGTTGCTCTGGGTCACCCGGGCCATGCGCTGGGCGCCCTGGCTGTTCAGCGTCACCAGGACGGCCGGGGAACCACTGGTGGTATCCACGCTGGAAACGGCATTGATCAACTGGTCGCCGCTGACGATGATCTCCCGTTGCAGGAGGACGGGCCTGCCCTGGCGGTCGTGTTCCAGGAGCGAGCCTGGGGGCACAAGACCAGTTGACTGTGCCTGGGCGGGATCATGCTGGGTGTCCAGCAGATGAAAGGCAATGGTGGCCGTGGCGCCGATGATGTTCTTGGCCGCGGTGGTATCCTGGATGCCGGGCAGCTCTACCACGATGGCGCTGTTGCCCTGGCGTTGCACCACGGGCTCGGCCACGCCCAGCTCGTCGATGCGGTTGCGCAGCGTGGTCATGTTCTGTTCCAGGGCATTGCGCTGGATGGTCTCCAGGGTGCGCGGCTCGGGAGCGAGGCGCATCAGGCGCGGGCTGCTGGGATCTGCCGGTTGGGGCTGCCATTCGGCAAGCTGGTCGGCAAGAGCCTGGAGCGCGGCATCGCGGTCCTGCTCCCTTTGCAGCCTGATGGTGATCTCTCCGCTGTGGTGAACCATTTCCTCATAGGGGATGCTCCGCTGGCGCAGTGCCCGCGCCATCTCCCGCACGGCTTCTGTGGCGCGGCGACTGAGCACCGGCTGCAGATCCACATCCATGAGAAAATGGACGCCGCCTTGCAGGTCCAGCCCCAGGGTCATGGGCCTGGCGCCCAGGCTCATCAGCCATGAGGGTGCCAGGGGGCTCAGTTCCAGGGTGGTGAGGTGATCGGGGTGGGTGCTGCGCCAGTTCTCCAGGGCATCCTGCGCCTTGAGCTGGGTTTCCACATCGGCAAAACGCAACAGGACATTGTGGTTCCCTTGTTCCATGGCCACAGGCACCACCTGCGCCTGTTCCAGCAGGGCCTGCCATTGGGCTTGCGATTCCTGAACCCGTGGGCCGCTGAGGCGTACCGCCGGACCATAACCATAGAGGTTGGGCAGGGCAAAGAGTACGCCCAGCAACAAGGCAAACCCCAGCATGATATGACGCCACAAGGGTAGGCGTTGCATGTCAGTGACGTGACCGATTCACCACGGCAACACTCAGGGAAGCTTGAGCGTGCCCTTGGGGAGTACCGTGCTTATGGCACTCTTCTGGATCTTGATCACGGTGTGATCGGCGATTTCCACCTCCAAGAAAGGCTCGCCCAGCTCCATGATGCGCCCGGCCAGACCGCCCGAGGTGATCACCTCGTCACCCTTGGCGAGGCTGTCGATCATCTTGCGCTGCTGACGCTGCCGCTTGAACTGTGGCCAGATGAACAGGGCGAAAAAAACAGCGATCATGACCAGTAGAGGCAGAAACCCCAGGAAGCCCTGCTTGGGCGCTCCTGCTGGGGGCGCGTTCTGGGCAAGGGCGGCAGGTATCCAGTCCGTCAACATTGTCTCCTACTCGTTTGGCGAGGCCAGGGCACCATGGTACTCCCTATGGGGATGCGCGGGCCACTGCCTCAGAGGACTTTCTGTGCTTGTGCCTGCTTGTGCCTAGTATGCCACAGGCGCTGAGGTCTCGAGCTGTTCCCGGGCGTGGCGGTGCAGCGCTTCCAGGGTTCCCTGGCCAATGGCTTGGCGGATCATGAGCAGTAGGCGCATGTAAAAGGAGACATTATGCGCCGTGGCGAGCTGGACCCACAAGGGATCCCCGTTGCGCTCCAGGTGATGCAAGAAGGCGAGGCTCAACCCATCGTGGCAGGCGGGGCATGGACAACCGGTCTCCACAGGAGCGCGCGCTGCGCCGTGGGCGGCATTGCGGATGCGCACGATGCCCTGCATGGTGAACAACTGGCCGTTTCTGGCATGGCGGCTGGGGATGACGCAATCGAACAGATCCACGCCACGCCGCACCGCCTCCAGGATATCCAGGGGGCGTCCCACACCCATGAGGTAGCGTGGCTTGTGGGGGGGCATCAGGGGGCACAGGGCATCGAGCACCTGCAGGCGCTCTGCGGCGGTCTCGCCCACCGCAAGGCCGCCGATGGCAAGCCCCTCGAAGCCCATGGACATCAAGCGCTCCAGGGAATGGGCCCGCAGATCTGGATAGATGCCGCCTTGCACGATGCCGAACAAGGCGATGTCGTCATCCTGCATGACCGCCCGACAATGCTCTGCCCATCCCATGGAACGTTCCATGGAGGCCTGCGCGGTGTGGTGATCCGCTGGATAGGCGGTGCATTCATCGAAAACCATGGCAATGTCCGGGCGCAGGACTTGCTGGCAGGCCATCACCGTAGCGGGATCGAGGAGTACCTGGGCCCCGTCATGGGGGGAGCGCAAGCGCAAGGCGGTCCCATCATTGGTGAGGCGGCCACCCAGGCTCATGGCCTGAAAGCCGCCGGAATCGGTGAGGATGCAACCCTTGTAGCCGCAAAAGCCGTGCAGGCCGCCGTGGCTGCGGATCACGTCAAGCCCAGGGCGCAGCGCCAGATGAAAACTGTTGGCACAGAGCATCTGTACGCCCAGCTCATGCAATTGCCGGGCACTGAGTCCCTTGACCGCCCCCAGGGTGCCAACAGGCATGAAGGCCGGCGTGGCCACCTCGCCGCTGCGCAACCGCAGGCGTCCCAGGCGAGCCGCCCCATCCTGGGCCAGGCACTCAAAGTGCATGTGTCATGGTGGCCGACTGGCCAGGCAGGATCAGCATGGCATCGCCATAACTCAAAAACCGATAGCCCTGGTCCAGGGCTTGCTGGTAGGCGGTGCGCATGGCGGCATAGCCGGCAAAGGCCGCCACCAGCACCAGCAAGGTGGAGTAGGGTTGGTGAAAGTTGGTCAGCAGGCCATCTGTGAGGCGAAAGCGAAATCCAGGCTGGATAAACAATGTGGTGGCGCCCTGGCAGGGTTGCAAAGGACCATGCAAAGCAGCGCTTTCCAGGGCGCGTACCACCGTGGTGCCCACGGCGATGATGCGCCCTCCCCGGGCTCTGGTTTGCTGGATCGCCGCCACCAGCTCGGGCGAGATGGTCATGTATTCCTGATGCATCTGATGGATCGAGAGGTCCTCATGGCGCAGCGGCGTGAATGTGCCGGCTCCTATGTGCAAAGTGAGGCGGGCTGTGGCGATGCCGGCCTGTTCCAGGGCAGTCAGCAGGGGCGCATCGAGATGCAGCCCAGCGGTGGGGGCGGCCACCGAGCCCTTGTGGCTCGCAAAGACGGTCTGGTAGCGGGTCTGGTCCTGGGGTGAGGGCGGTCGATGGATGTAGGGAGGAAGCGGCACCGCGCCATAGTGCTCGCTCAGGGCCTCGATGGTCTGCGTGCATTGCACCAGGAAGCGCCGCTCCTGTTGGGCGAGCACGGTCAGGCGTTCCTTGCCCACAGCAAGGACCGTGCCCGCCCGGCATCCAGGGCGCAGGTGGGCCCAGGCCATGGTCTGTGATTGACCGATGGCGGGTTCCAGAAGAACCTCCACCCGGCCGCCGGTGGGTTTGGTGGCTGCAAGGCGGGCCTTGAGCACGGCCGTGTCGTTGACCACCAGCAGATCGCCCGGCGCCAGCAGCCGCGGCAGATCGATCATGCCATGATGGTCCATGATCCCGCGCGGCGCATCGAGGTGCAACAGCCTGGCTGCGGAACGCTGCGCCAGGGGAGTCTGGGCAATGCGCTCGGCGGGTAGAGGATAACCAAAGTGTGCCCGCTGCCAGGTGAAGGGTGTTGGGTCTTGCGGGAGTGGCTGGGTTTTCGTGGACTGCATGCTCATGGGTAAAAGGATCCTTGCTCTTGCTTCATGTGGCGATTCGCGCTAGCATGAGCGCGTCTGGAATTATGCCAGATGGAACCTGGGATTGTAGAGGCCCGGGGGTTGTCACCCGTTGTGAGCGAATGAAAGCATGGAGTCGTGCATGAACAAAATGAGAAATGCAATTCGGATTTCGGCGGTTTTATTGCCTCTGGGCTTGATGGGTTGTGCCGCGCAGGTCGACATCGATGCCCTGAAGGCCGATGTGGAAAAACTCAAGAGCCAGATCGGCACGGGCGGGGTAGATTCTGAGGCCCGCGCCACCGCCCAACAGGCGCTGGCTACCGCCAATGCTGCCATGAGTGCTGCGAATGAATGCCAAGCCACTTGTGAGTCCCTGAGGAATCATTCCGATCAGGATTTCCGCAAGCGGATGAGGAAGTAATCAACCCAGCAATTGTCAAGCAACTGCTGGCGCCCAGCGCCAGAATGCGAACAAAAAGAGCCAGCGCAAGCTGGCTCTTTTTGTTCTATCACCCCGCTCCTGCTGTCGAGGAGCGATATATCCGGGCTGTGATGCCCGCCTTGTGCAGGCGGTTGCGCACGCCACTTGCATCGAGCTCGCTCTGGAAAGGGCCGGCTAGCACGGCAAGAGTGCTTTGCGGCGTGGTGCTGTGTTGAATGACGGCCTCCAGCCCCAGGTGGCCCAGTTCCCGCGCCATCATCTGCGCTTCTTGTTCCGTGGCAAAAAGCCCGGTTTCCACATACCAGGCATTCTGCTGAATCTCGGTTTGCACAGGTGTCTGGGATAGCCCAGGCGCGGCGGTGCGAGCCATCAGGGGAGCGCTGATCTGCTGGGCTGGCTCTCCGCTGCCGATATGCCCCACCACCACAGGAATCCCGCTGGGCTGGGTGAGCTCCAGCAGGATGGTGTTCCAATCCATGGTGACTTTTTCATTGCCACGCAAGGTGGCCTTCAGGCTTTGTAAGAAGCGATTGGTGGGTGTCTGTCCGTCTTCCTCGAAGGGTGGCTGAGCCTCGAGGTAGAGTGTCTGGCCCACCGTGGCCAACTTGTAGGGTTGGTTGACGATCTCGACCCGGGTACCCACGGATACGGTGCGGAACAGATAGGTGATGTCGTCGTTTTGCAGGCGCACACAGCCATGGGAAACACGCATGCCAGACCCATAGGGTTTGTTGGAGCCATGCAGCAGGTAGCCCGGGAAACCAAGGCGCAGGGCGTAGGGACCCAGTGGGTTGTTGGGCCCCGGGGGGACCACAGCCGGCAGCTGCTCGCCGTCGGCGGCATGCTCGGCACGGATCGAGGCCGGTGGTGTCCAGCTGGGCCTGGCTACCTTGGTGACGACCTTGGTAACGCCAAGCGGGGTGTTCCAGCCCTCGCGGCCCACGCCGATGGGATAGGTGAGCACCACATTACCGCCAGGAGGGTAGTAATAGAGGCGCATCTCGGCCACGTTGAGCACAATGCCCTGGCGGCTGCTGGTCTTGGGCAGGACGAACTGCAGGGGAAGGCGCACCGTCTGCCCCTGGGTGGGGTGCCATGGGTCCACGCCGGGGTTGGCCATGAGGATCTCCTCATAGCCCAGGTCGTATTGATTGGCAAGATCGGCCAGGGTATCTCCCGGCGTGATGGATTCGGTGAGGATCTGCCCCACCACAGCAGCCCCTGGCGATATGCGAAAGGTGCTGGCTTGCGCCTCGGTGGTGGCATCGGTGACAAAGCTGCCCAGAGCTGCCAGCAGCAGGCATGCTTGCTGGTACCCTGGCGCACGGCGTTTTGGTTGCTGTGGCATGTGAAGGTATCCCCTGGGTTGACGATGGAGGAAATCGATATCCGATATCCCGGACACAGGTACTATACGGCGCCCGTCAGGCGCCGGCAAGCAACACGGCCCTGCCGCAAGAAGGGGGTATTGGCTCCTGGCCTGGGGCTTTGGGAACAGGTGGTGTATGTTCCTTAGCTTGAGCCCAAGCTTGAGACCAATCAAAAACTAATTGAGTTCCGGCCCCAGTCGATCCAACAGCCTTTCCAACTGCTGGACCCGCAGCCGCAAGGTGCGTAGTTCCTCCAGGAGCTCCACGGCCAGGGCAGCACCAGCCCAGTTGAGCTGCAGGTCCTGATGCAACCGCAGGCACAACGCCAGGCGCGAGAGGGCTGCCTGGGGCAGTGGTGTCGTTTCATCCACCAGGCCCAGGCTCAGCAACTCATCCACTGCGGCCCTGGGGATGGCCAGGAATTGTTCCAGTTCGTTGGGATCGATCATGGGCGTCTTCCATACTGGCCCCAGGCATGGCGTAGATCCTGGGCGCTTTCCTTGGCGAGCTCCTCATAGAGCTTGCGGGCCTGTTCGCTGACAGGAGAGGGGATCATGATCTTGGCCAGCAGAAACTGATCCCCCGGCGGGTGTCCGGGCATGCCGCGCCCCTTGAGGCGCAGTCTGTTGCCTGTCTGGGTAAGCGGTGGTACGCGAACCTCCACAGGACCTGCCAGCGTCGGTACGGTCAGGGAGGTGCCCAGAGCCGCCTCGGAAGGGGAGAGGGGCATGTCCAGGTGGATATGGCGGTCCTCGACGGAGAACAACCGGTGAGGGAGAATCTTGATGCGCAGATAGAGATCCCCCGGTCGACGACCTCCGGCACCACCCTGGCCCTCGACGCGCAACTCATCGCCATCCAGGGTTCCAGGGGGGATGGTGACCTTGATGACCTTTCCTGCAGGGCTTCCTGGCTCTGCAGGGCCCAGGTGCAGTTCCTTGCTGGTGCCGGCAAAGGCCTCTTCCAGGGTGATGGCCAGCGTGCTGCGCAGATCGGCTCCCCTGGCTCCGAAGGGACCACCGCGCCGGGCATTCATATCGAGCCCACCAAACAGGGAAGAAAGGATATCCTCGAGGTCTGCGTTACCAAATGGGCTTTCCGGTCCACCGGGCCCGGCGCCAGCCCCACCTGGCCAGCCATGGATCTCCTCGCCGTCGTGCCAGGTGCTACCCAGGCTATCGAAGGCGCGGCGTTTTTCCGGGTTGCCCAGGACATCATAGGCCTCGTTGATCTCCTTGAAGCGCGTCTCGGCATCAGGCTCTTTGCTGACGTCGGGGTGATAGCGGCGCGCCAGCTTGCGGTATGCCTTTTTGATGGCATCGGCATCGGCATCACGGCCGACACCCAGGATGGCATAGTAGTCTTTGTAACGCATCCGGATAGTATAATCTCAAAAGTTCGAGATCATTGAGTCACTACCCATGCGTTCAGCCCCATCATCCGATTGCATCGCCAAGCAATGCCCTCCAGGCAGCACACCGCGATTCGAGGCGGCGGGCAGCGACAGGCCTTCTGTGGCGCCACGGCAGCCACAGCTGGTCTCGGTGGTGGTGCCGCTGTACAACGAAGAAGCAAGTGTCATGCCGCTGGTGCAGGAGATCCGGGAGGCCCTCGACGGTTCTGGGTGGCCCTGGGAGCTGATTCTGGTGGACGATGGCAGCAGCGACGGCACTGTCGCGGCCTGTGCCGCGCTGCAGAGCCCTGCTGTCACATGGTTGTCGCTCTCTCGCAACATGGGGCAGACCACCGCGCTGCAAGCCGGGATCGATCATGCCTGCGGGGAGGTGATCTGCACCATGGATGGCGACCTGCAGAACAACGCCGCCGATATCCCCATGCTGGTGAGGCGCCTGTGGATGGAGCATCTGGACGTGGTGGTGGGCTGGCGCTGCAACCGCCAGGATACCCGGTGGCGTCGCCTGCTCTCGGTGGCGGCCAATGATCTGCTGCGCCGGCTGACGGGTGTGCGATTGCATGACGTGGGCTCGGGTCTCAAGGTCATGCGCGCCAGCGTCTTGCGGGCTTTGCCCTTGCATGGTGACATGCATCGCATGGTGCCATTGTGGCTTGCCACCATGACCGATCCGCGACGCATCGCCGAGCAGCCGGTGCAGCATCGTCCGCGCCGCTTCGGGCGTTCCAAGTATGGTTTCTCACGCCTGCTGCCGACCTGTGTGGACATGCTGCTGCTGGCCTTCCTGTTGCGGTTTGGCCGCATCCCGGTGCAGGCCATGGGGAGCTGTGGCCTGGTGTTCGGGGCCGCCTCACTGATGGCGTTGGCGCTGGGGGCTGGTGTGGCCTTCTGGGCGCTGCTGGTCCTGGCCTGGCAATCGGTTGGTTTCGCACTCGTCCTGCAACTGCGGTGGCGTGGCATGATGCCGGGCTATGTGGTGCGTGATGCCCATGGCAGCGCTACAGCCGACGGCCAGGAGCTGCGACAAGCCGCCGGACCTCTGCCATGAAGGCACCGAGGTGGTGTGTGGCTCCCATGGTTGGCTATACCGATCGCCATTTCCGTCATCTGGCCCGCCTGCTGAGCCGGCACGCCCTGCTCTATACCGAGATGACCATGCCCCAGGCGGTACTGGCGGGTCGCTGTGCCAGGGTAGCCCAGGCCGAAGGCGCTGTGGCGCTGCAGCTGGCTGGTTGCGACCCTGGCCTGCTGGCCGAGGCCGCTGCTGCGGCAGCGGGCCTGGGGTATTGCGAGGTGAACCTCAACGTGGGCTGTCCCAGCCCCAGGGTGCAGCAAGGCTCCTTTGGGGCCTGCCTGATGCGTGATCCCGCCCTGGTGGGGCGTTGTGTGGCGGCCATGGTGGCCGCCACGGACCTGCCGGTCACCATCAAGACCAGGCTTGCCGTGGACGATGGCACCATGCAGGACATGCTGCTCCCCCTGGTGGCCGCGGTGCAGGCGGCGGGATGCGCCACCGTGATCGTCCATGCCCGCAATGCCTGGCTCGATGGTCTGGATCCCAGGGCCAACCGCACCATTCCAGCGTTGCGCCACCAGGATGTCCACCGCCTCAAGGCCCTGCACCCTGAGCTGTCCGTGATCCTCAATGGCGGACTGCTGTCGCTGGAGCACTGCCGCAGTGCATTGCAGGGCCTGGATGGCGTGATGGTGGGGCGTGCTGCCTATCATGACCTGGCGCTGCTGGCCCGGGTGGATCGGGACTGGCATGGCGCCGACCACATGCCGCAGTGCCGGGAGATCCTGCGCTCCTATGTGGACTACATGCGCCACCACCTGGAACAAGGGACCTCGCTTGCCCCCATGAGCCGGCATCTGGCCGGGTTGTTCCGCGGTATGCCCCATGCCCGCATCCGGCGCGCCGCTTTGGGGCATTGGCAGCGCCTGCAGGAGCTGGCGGCGGGCATCGGCCATGTTCCATGGCCTTTTGAGATAGCCGGCGAGGCTATGGCCCAGGCGGCCGGTGGATCATGGGCGAGCTGATCTGCGGCGTGGATGAGGCTGGCAGGGGGGCATGGGCCGGCCCTGTGGCGGCAGGAGCCGTGATCCTGGGCGACACCATTGCGGGAATGGCGGACTCCAAGGCGCTCAATGCCATGCAGCGCGAGCAATTGGCGCAACGCATCCGCCGTACGGCGCTGGCCTGGGCGGTGGGACTGGCCAGCGCGGCGGAGATCGACCGGATGAATATCCTCAGGGCCACGCTGCTCGCCATGTACCGGGCACTGTGCGCCTTGCCCGTGGTGCCCCAGCGCCTGCTGGTGGATGGCGCCATGGCCTGCGCGGTGCCCGCTCACTGGGAGATCCGGGCCGAACCCCTGGTGGGCGGCGACCAGTGGCAACCCTGCATCCAGGCCGGCGCCATCCTTGCCAAGGTGACCCGGGATGACCTGATGACTGCGATGGCGGTACAATATCCGGCATATGGTTTCAGTCGCCACAAGGGGTATGGAACCATGATCCACCGCCAGGCGCTGCACGCTTGCGGTCCCTGTCCCCAGCACAGGATGACCTTTGCGCCGGTGCGTCTTGCCCAAAGAGGCCCTGTGCCATGAAGCCGCGTTTTGTTCATCTTCGGGTACGCACCGAGTTTTCCCTGAGTGATGGCATCATCCGCATTCCCCAGTTGGTCCAACGCCTGGCGGAGTTGGGCATGCCGGCTTGCGCCATCACCGACGACGCGAATCTCTTCGGCCTGGTCAAGTTCATGCGCAAGGCAAGCCAGGCGGGCATCAAGCCGTTGTGTGGCGCCGAGGTGTGCGTGAGCCAGGGCGACAGCCGCACGTCCGTCACGCTGCTTTGCCAGAATGACAAGGGCTATCGCCACCTGACGGCCCTGCTGAGCCGCATGCATCTGCAGCGGGCCGGGGCGGCAGCGCCGCTTTGTGCCCGGGAATGGCTCGAGGAGCTGGCTGATGGCCTGGTGATGCTTTCTGGTGGCATGGATGGCGATGTGGGCCTGCTGCTGCAGCAGCAGCGTCTCGAGGCAGCCCGGGAGCAGGCGGCACACTGGGCGGCTGTGTTCCCGGGGCGTTACTACCTGGAGCTCTCCAGGATCGGTCGGCCTCATGAGGAGGACTATATCGAACAGGCCCTGGAGCTGGCCGAATCCCTGGGGCTGCCGGTGGTGGCCACCAACAGGACCTGTCTGCTCAGCCCGGAAGACCTGGATATCTACAAGGCGAGGCTGTGTATCCAAAAGGGCATCAAGCTTGCCGAGCTGGCAGCACCCTATGCCAGCGCCTCGCCGCCATGCCTGCCGGACCAGTATCTGCGCTCCGGGGATGAGATGGTTGCCCTGTTCGAGGATATTCCAGAAGCACTGGACAACAGCGTGGCACTGGCCCAGCGGCTCAATGTCATGCTGCGCTTCGGCACACCGCGCCTGGCCTCGTTCGTGCCAGACGGCCCCCAGGAGGAGGTGGCCCTGTTGCGGGAGACGGCGCGCCAGGGGCTTGCCCAGCGCCTGCCAGCACCCATCCCCCAGGTCTATCACCAGCGCCTGGAGCATGAGCTGGATGTGATCGTCGCCATGAATTTTGCCGGCTACTTCCTGACCGTGGCCGACTTCATTGCCTGGGCCAAAAGCCAGGATATCCCGGTGGGCCCGGGTCGTGGCTCTGGGGCCGGGTCGTTGGTCGCCTACGCCCTGGGCATCACCGGGCTCGACCCCTTGCCCTATGGGCTGCTGTTCGAGCGTTTCTTGAACCCCGAGCGCGTCTCACTGCCGGATTTCGACGTGGATTTCTGCATGGCAGGCCGCGACCGGGTGATCCAGTATGTGGCCGAGCGTCATGGGGTGGACCGGGTGGCGCAGATCATCACCTTCGGCACCATGGCTGCCCGGGCGGTGGTGCGCGATACCGCGCGCATCCTGGACAAGCCCTACATCGCCGGTGACCACATCGCCAAGCTGATCCCCACAGAACCCGGCACCACGCTGGACAAGGCCCTGGAGGTCTCGCCCGAGCTTGCAGCCAGGGCCCGCGACAATCAGGAAACCGCCGAGATCCTGGAGCTGGCGCGCCCATTGGAGGGGCTGACCCGCAGTGCCGGGCGCCATGCCGGCGGCGTGGTCATCGCCCCCGAGCCCATTACCCATTTCACAGCCCTGTTCAAGGAAGCAGAAAGCCCTTTGCCGGTGACCCATTTCGACATGGAAGACCTGGAAGCGGTGGGCTTGGTGAAGTTCGACTTCCTGGGCTTGAAGACGCTGACCATCATCAAGAACGCCATCACCGCTGCAAACCAGTTGCGCGCTGTCCAGGGGCTTGCCCCCATAGACCTCGAGACCATTCCCCAGGATGACCAGGCCACCTATGAACTCCTGCGGGCCGGGCGGACCCTGGGCGTCTTCCAGCTGGAATCCCATGGCATGCGTCAGCTCCTGGTGCGCCTTGCCCCGCAGCGCTTCGAGGATATCATCGCCCTGGTGGCACTCTACCGTCCCGGTCCCCTGCAGTCCGGCATGGTGGATGACTTCATCGCCCGCCGCCATGGCCTGGCTGCCATCGTCTACCCCCACCCGGCGCTGACCACCATCCTGGAGCCCACCTATGGTGTCATCGTCTACCAGGAGCAGGTGATGCAGATCGCCCAGGCGCTGGCTGGCTTCCGCCTGGGTCAGGCGGATCTGCTGCGCCGCGCCATGGGCAAGAAAAAGCCCGCGGAGATGATCAAGCTGCGCGCCGAGTTCATCCATGGGGCGGTGGCCCAGGGCGTGGAGGCCAAGGGGGCCGCCGAGATCTTCGACCTGATGGAAAAGTTTGCCGGCTACGGGTTCAATAAGTCGCACTCGGCGGCTTATGCGCTGATCGCCTACCAGACCGCCTACCTCAAGGCCAACTGCCCGGCGGCTTTCATGGCCGCCTTTCTCTCGGCAGAAATGCATCAGATTGACAACATGGCGCCGCTGGTGGCCGAGGTCAAGGCCATGGATCTTGTGGTGCATGGTCCTCACGTCAATCATTCCGATTTTCATTTCACCCCGGAAGGGTCCGGGGCGGTGCGTTATGGCTTGGGCGGCATCAAGGGGCTGGGCAGGCCCAGCGTCGAGCATCTGCTGGAGGAGCGCCAGCGCGGCGGGCCGTTTAAGGATCTTGCCGATCTCTGCAGGCGCTGCGACATGCGCAAGCTGGGCCGTCGTGTCCTGGAGCCCATGATCCGTGCCGGGGCACTGGATGGCCTGGCACCCAACCGGGCGAGCCTGCTGGCCAGCCTGGACCAGGCCATGCGCCTGGCCAGTGCCCAGCAAGCCAGCAAGCAGCAGGTCAGCCTGTTTGGCGCCACGGAGGATATCGCGACAGATCACTGGCTGGTCCATGTCCCCCAGGAGGATCACCGTATCTGGTTCCAGGGCGAACTGGATACCCTGGGCTTGTTTTTGTCGGCTCACCCCATGGATGCCTATCGTCGCGAGTTTGCCGCCTTTGTCCAGCCCTTGGCAGACATACGCAAGAGGCTTCTTGCGGCAGACACCGGCAACAACGATCACGCTGCGATGGCGGTTTTCGTGGCCGGTGTGGTGGTGCAGCGCCGTCGGCATCGCGGCCACGAGCTGCTGACCCTGGACGATGGCACGGGTCGCGTCGAGTTGTGGCTCAACGACGAGAATCTGCAGCGCCACGAGTCGTTGCTGGCTGATGACGCTGTGCTGGTGGTGGAAGGGGAGGCCAGTGTGGGCTATGCGGAATTGACCAGGTTGCGGCCCATAGCCCTGCACAGCGTGGAGGGCATTCGCTGCCACCAGGAGGCCTGGCTGCAACTGCGTACCGAGTGGCGCGACCCGGATCAGCTCCAGGCGGCCCTGCGCCAGTATCTGCTGCCCTATCGACAGGAACAGGGTATCCGGGTGGCCCTGTATTACGGTACGCCCGAAGCAGAAGGCCGTATCGACCTCAACATCAGGGTGCGACCCTGCGAGGAACTGCTCGCTGGGTTGCGTGCCGTCTTCGATGAAGAGCCTGGGGGCAAGCCCATGGTGCGCCTGGCCTATCCATTCATCAAGCAGGCCAGGGCCCTGCGGCGCACCTGGCAGCAGGGCCGAGACCAGGCAGCGCGGAACACGGCTGTCGCATCAGTATAGCTGCATGGATTTTTGTGATTCAGGGATCATGCCGCCTCAGGCGGTGGCCGGGAAGGCATGGTTGCCCTGCAGGTACGATCGAGCCGCAGGGCCATGACCAGGAGGGAGATGAAGGATGGGCGCAGCAGAAACGACGGCAGAACAGGCGGAAAGACGCGCCCAGACGGCGCGCTATGAGCGGCTGGATTTCGAGCTGCCCCTGGTGGAGCTGGAAGAAAAGATCGAGGAGCTGCGCGGCGCCATGGCCCGGGATGGCGAGGATCTGAGCGAGGCGCTCGAAAAACTGGAGACCCAGCGCCAGGAGCTCTGTCAGAGCATCTTTGCACAGCTGTCGCCATGGCAGATCACCCAGCTGGCCCGCCATGTGCGCCGTCCTCACAGCAGTGATTGCATTCATGCACTGATCAGCGATTTCCAGGAGCTCGCCGGCGATCGCATGATCGCCGATGACCCAGCCATCATCTGTGGCCTCGGGCGCTTCCAGGGACGTGGCGTAGTGCTGATTGGCCATGAGAAGGGGCGCGATACCAAAGAGCGCGTGCGGCGCAACTTCGGCATGCCGCGCCCCGAGGGCTACCGCAAGGCGCTGCGTGCCATGCGCCTCGCCGAGCGCTTCGGCCTGCCCCTTGTCACCCTCATCGACACGCCGGGTGCCTTTCCGGGTATCGACGCCGAGGAGCGCGGCCAGAGCGAGGCCATCGCCACCAACCTGCTGCACATGGCGGCGTTGCGCATCCCGATCATCGCGGTGGTGATCGGCGAGGGTGGCTCTGGGGGCGCCTTGGCCATCGGGGTGGCCGACCGGGTAGCCATGCTGCGCTATGCGGTCTATTCGGTGATCAGCCCAGAGGGCTGCGCCTCGATTCTGTGGCGTGATGCCGCCAAGGCAGAAGAGGCCGCCAAGGCCATGGGCATGACGGCTGGCAGACTGCACGAACTGGGGCTCGTCGATACCATCCTGGATGAACCATTGGGTGGCGCCCATCGTGATCATCCGGCGGTGTTCAAGACCATCGGCACCTATCTGGAGACCACGCTTGCGGAGTTGGGCAGTTGTACGGCAGAGGAGCTGGTGCAGCAGCGCTGGCTGCGGCTGCGCAGCTACGGTACCTTCCAAGAGGCCTCGTGAGCCAGCCGGTTGCCACCGAGGACCTGCCCTCCCTGCTGGGAGGGTTCGTCCAGCAACTGGCCCACCGGGGCCGGCTGTGGGTGGCCCTCAGCGGCGGCATGGATTCCACCGTCTTGCTCCATGCGCTGTGCGAGGCTCGGCGGCAGATGCCGATGGCCTGTGAACTGGCGGCGGTGCATGTCAACCATGGCCTGAGTGCCGCGGCTCCAGCCATGGCCGAGTCGGCTTCTTGCTTGGCGCGCAGCCTCGATGTAGCCCTGTGGCGCCTGCGGGTGCACCCGGCGCGCCGCAACGAGACGGCAGCCCGGGAGGCCCGCTATGCGGCTTTGCAGGCGCTGCTGCAGCCCGGGGATCTGCTGCTTACCGCCCACCACCGCGACGACCAGGCCGAGACCTTCCTGCTCCAGGCATTGCGCGGCCATGGCGTGGCGGGATGTGCCGCCATGCCTGCTGTGGCCCCCCTGGGTCGCGGTTATCTGGGGCGGCCCCTGCTCGAGGTGCCGCGCAGCGCGCTGCTGGCCCATGCCCGGCACCATGGCCTGCAGTGGATCGAGGACCCGGGCAACAGGTCGCTGGATGTGCCGCGCAATGTGCTGCGCCACGGCGTCCTGCCAGTGCTGGATGCCATGGTGCCCGATGCCCATGCGTCCCTCTCCCGGGCTGCCGCCCAGGCCGCCCAGGCGGCCGCATTGCTTGCGGAGCTGGCCCGGGAAGATCTGGCCAGGGCTTTGCGGGGGCCAGCCACACTCGATTGGCATGCATTGGGTGATCTGCAGAGGCTGCGGCGCCGCAACGCCCTGCAGCACTGGCTCAGGGCGGGCGGGTTGCGCCTGGCCATGCCGGCCCTCGATGAACTGATCCGCCAGATCGAACAGGCCGGTCCGGACCGGCAGCCCCTGTTGCACAGCCAAGGGCTGGTGGTGCGCCTGTATCGGGGCATGCTCCATCTGCTGCCGGACCAGCAGCAGAACGCTGCCCTGGAGCACGGCGTGTTGGCCTGGCCTGATCCCCAGCAGCCTCTGAGTCTGCCGGCGGGCGGGGGACAGCTCGTGTTGCGCCGGGATGGCGCCGGTGGCGGGGTCCATGCAGCCTTGTTCCAGCACAGCTGGACGGTGCGCCTGCGCCGCGGCGGCGAAAGGTTGCGCCTGCCTGGCAGAAGGCATCATCACGCCGTGAAGGACCTGCTGCAGCAACATGCCGTGCCGCCATGGCAGCGCCGCCTGATGCCCCTTGTCTATGTGGACGATGAACTGGCGGCGGTGCCGGGGCTGGCGGTGGGGGCTCGGTTCTGGAACCGTGAGAGTCGCTGGATGGTGCATTGGGCGTCCGGCGCGGCTGCCGGGCATGGTGTGAGGGAGAGCCATGGCTGAGACGGTTGTCGATACGCGTTTCATCTTCGTCACAGGCGGGGTGGTCTCCTCGCTGGGCAAGGGCATTGCCGCAGCCTCCCTGGGCGCCATCCTGGAGGGGCGCGGCGTTGTCGTGAGCATGGTGAAGCTGGACCCATACATCAATGTGGACCCGGGCACCATGAGCCCCTACCAGCATGGCGAGGTGTTCGTCACCGCCGATGGCGCCGAGACCGACCTCGACCTCGGCCACTACGAACGCTTCGTCTCCACCACCACGGGGCGCCACAGCAACTGCACCACCGGCAAGATCTACAGCACGGTAATCGCCCGGGAGCGTCGCGGCGACTATCTTGGCAGCACCGTCCAGGTGATCCCGCACATCACAGACGAGATCAAGCGCACCATCCGTGCCGGTGCCGGAGAAGCCGAGGTGTGCCTGGTGGAGGTGGGTGGCACCGTGGGCGACATCGAATCATTGCCCTTTCTGGAGGCCATCCGCCAGCTGGGCATCGAGCTGGGCCGGGACCGCGCCCTGTTCATCCACCTGACGCTGCTGCCCTATGTGGGTGCCGCTGGCGAACTCAAGACCAAGCCCACCCAGCATTCGGTGAAGGAATTGCGCTCCATCGGGATCCAGCCCGACATCCTCATCTGCCGCAGCGACCGTCCCCTGCCCAGTGAGGAGCGCGCCAAGATTGCGCTGTTCACCAATGTGGCGCCCGAGGCCGTGTTTTCCGCCGTGGACGTGGAGGATATCTATCAGATTCCGCTGCTGCTGCACCAGCAGGGTATCGATGACATCGTCAAGGCCCGCTTCGGGGCCGACTGGCGGGAGGCTGACCTGTCCGCCTGGGAGGCGGTGGTGGCCGCCCGGGCCCGGCAGGATGCCACGGTGACCATCGGCATGGTGGGTAAGTATGTGGAGCTCTCCGATGCCTATCTGTCGCTCAACGAGGCGTTGAGACATGCAGGGTTGCGCACCGCCACGCGGATTGCCATCCGCTACATCGACTCGGAACTCCTGGAAGAGCTGGATGAGGAAGCCCTGCAGCACCATTTTGCCGGCCTGGATGCCATCCTGGTTCCAGGCGGCTTCGGCATCCGGGGCATTGCCGGCAAGATCCTGGCAGTGCGTCATGCCCGGGAGTCGGGTATTCCCTATCTGGGGATCTGTCTGGGCGCGCAGGTGGCGGTCATCGAATATGCCCGTCATGTGATGGGCCTTGCGCAGGCCAACAGTACCGAGTTCGATGCCGAGACCAAGTCACCTGTGGTGGCCCGGGTGGAGGAGTGGCTGGATGAGGCCGGCATCCGCCAGGTGCGCCGTGGCCAGGAAGACGTGGGCGGCAGCATGCGCCTCGGCGCCCAGGGTATCCTGCTCAAGCCCGGCACGCTGATCCATCGCCTCTACAGGCGCGATGTGATCCACGAGCGCCACCGCCATCGCTACGAGATCAACATGTGTTACGCGCTGGACCTGGAACGCGCCGGCCTGGTCATTTCGGGCACTTCCCTGGATGGTGGCCTGGTGGAGGTGGTGGAGCTGCCTGGCCATCCCTGGTTCGTGGGCTGCCAGTTCCATCCCGAGTTCACCTCCACGCCGCGCCAGGGCCATCCGTTGTTCGAGGGATTCATCAAGGCAGCCCGCGCCTTCCGGGAACGCCATGAGCCAAGCCAGGCCAGGCTGGTCTGGCAGGATGCCGGGGTGCAGGGATGAGCCGTCAGCAGGCCATGCCCCAGCCCATGTCACTGTGCGGCTTTGCCGTCGGACTCGACCAGCCGCTGTTTCTCATCGCTGGTCCCTGCGTCATCGAGAGCGAGCAGCTGGTGATGGAAACGGCAGCCACTCTCAAGGCCATCACGGCCAGGCTCGGCGTGCCCTTTATCTTCAAGAGCTCGCTCGACAAGGCCAACCGCACCTCGTGGCGCAGCTTCCGGGGTCTGGGCTATGAACAGGGACTGCGTATCCTGGAGGCGATACGCCGGGAACTCAATGTGCCGGTGCTCACCGATGTGCACGAGGACAGCCCTCTGAACGAGGTGGCCGCCGTGGTGGACGTGCTGCAGACCCCAGCCTTCCTGTGCCGCCAGACCAACTTCATCCAGGCTGTGGCGCGCTGCGGGTTGCCGGTCAACATCAAGAAAGGCCAGTTTCTCGCCCCCTGGGACATGGCGGCGGTGGTGGAAAAGGCGCGTGCCACGGGTAATTCCGCCATCATGGTCTGCGAGCGCGGTGTGAGTTTCGGTTACACTAATCTGGTAGTGGACATGCGCAGCCTCGCCATCATGCGCCGCACCGCAGCCCCTGTGGTCTTCGATGCCACCCACGCCGTACAGCTGCCAGGCGGGCAGGGCGATCGTTCCGGGGGTGAGCGCTGCCATGTGCCGGTATTGGCGCGCGCGGCGGTGGCTGCCGGTGTTTCTGGGCTGTTCATGGAGACCCATCCCGATCCGGATCGCGCCTTGAGCGATGGCCCCAACAGCTGGCCCCTGGGGCGCATGGCCGAGCTGCTGGAGGTCTTGGTGCAGCTGGATCGGCTGGTCAAGAGCGCGGGATTTGCAGAAGAGCGGCCGCAGGACGGCTCTTCCCAGGAATAGATGCAGGAGGAACACAGCATGAGCACCATTCGTCATATCGAGGGTCTTGAGATCCTGGATTCCCGCGGCAACCCCACGGTGGCCGCCACCGTCATCCTGGAAGATGGCAGTCGTGGGGAGGCCGCCGTCCCCTCCGGGGCCTCCACCGGACGCCACGAGGCGGTTGAGCTGCGCGATGGCGACCCCAAGCGCTATGGCGGCAAGGGTGTGCTCCAGGCGGTGGGTCATGTCAATGGCGCCATTCGCCAGGCCATCACCGGCATGAATGCAGGCGACCAGGAAGCGCTGGACAACGCGCTGATCCAGCTGGATGGCACCGACAACAAGGGCCGTCTCGGCGCCAATGCCATCCTGGCCGCCTCGCTGGCCACGGCCCATGCCCAGGCGGCATCCCAGGGGGTAGCACTCTACCAATACCTGGGCAGCCCGGGTGCCATGAACATGCCGGTGCCGCAGATGAACATCATCAACGGCGGTGTGCATGCCGACAATCGCCTGGATATCCAGGAGTTCATGATCCTGCCTGTGGGCGCCCCAAATTATCCAGAAGCCTTGCGCATGGGCGCGGAGATCTTCCATACGCTCAAGGGGTTGCTGCATCAGCATGGGCTGGGTAACGCCGTGGGAGACGAGGGCGGCTTTGCCCCCGACCTGCCCTCCAACCAGCATGCCCTGGAGATGATCATCGAGGCCATTGCCAAGAGCGGTTATACGGCCGGGCGCGACGTGGTGCTGGGCGTGGACGTGGCGAGCTCCGAGCTCTATGCCGATGGCGTCTATACGCTGGCTTCCGAGGGCAAGCGTTTTGCGGCTGACGAGTTTGTGGAGTATCTCGCCCGGCTTGCCGAGCAATTTCCCATTGCCACCATCGAGGATGGCATGGCCGAGGACGACTGGGCTGGCTGGGTGCTGCTCACCGAGCGCCTGGGTGGCCGGGTGCAGTTGGTGGGCGATGATCTTTTCGTCACCAATCCCAGGTTGTTGCGCCGTGGCATCCAGGAGAAGGTGGCCAATGCCATCCTCATCAAGCTCAACCAGATCGGCACGCTCACAGAAACCCTGCAGACCATAGCCATGGCCAAGGAGGCCGGCTACGGCTGCGTCATCTCGCACCGTTCGGGGGAGACCGAAGACACCACCATCGCCGATCTTGCGGTGGCGCTGGATGCCGGCCAGATCAAGACCGGCTCGCTGTGCCGCTCCGAGCGGGTGGCCAAATACAACCGGTTGCTGCACATCAACCATGAGCTGGGCGCCCAGGCCAGTTACCCCGGCATGGCAGCCCTGGCCACCCGCAGGAACTGATCGGGGAGCAGCATCCCATGCGTCGCAGGTTCAAGGTGGTGGTCAAGGGTTCCCACATGCTGCTGGCGTTGCTGGCTGTGCTGTTCTGTGGCGTGGAGTGGCGGCTGTGGTTCGGAACCTTTGGTCTGCTGGCCCTGCGCCACAAGGAAGCCCAACTGCAGCAGATGACCGAAAACAACAAGGCTCTCCTGGAAACCGAGCACCAGTTGCGCGCTGAGGTCGCAGCCCTGGAAAAAACCAGCCCCCTCATGGAGGCCATGGCCCGGGAAAAATTAGATCTGGTGGGGCCTGACGAGGTGCTCTACCGCATGGCCACACCGCGCTGAAGCCGCCTGTCACCGGTTTTTTTGCCGTCATCCCGGCAGCAGGTAGCGGGCAGCGCTTCGGCTCCTTGCTGCCCAAGCAATACCACAGGCTTTGCGGCCAGGCGGTGCTGGACTGGGCGTTGGCACCCTTCCTGAACCACCCTGTCTGCTGCGGCGTGGTGGTGGCCCTGGCCCCGGAGGACCCATATTTCCAACAGCTGGCCGCAGCCCGGCATCCCCTGGTCCAGGTGGCTCCTGGCGGGCCAAACCGGGCAGATTCCGTCCGTCACGCCCTGGCGTTGCTGCCCGCAGCAGAAGACCTCTGGGTGCTGGTGCATGATGCCGTACGGCCCTGCCTGGCCGAGGCCGACCTCGCCCGGCTGCTCGCGGTCCTGCCCCATGCCCCCGAAGGGGCATTGTTGGCCGCTCCGGTGGTGGATACCCTCAAGCAGGCTACGCCCGACAACCGCGTGCAGGCGACGCTCTCCCGCGCCGGGTTGTATCGGGCGCTCACCCCCCAGGCCTTCCCGCTGGGGCTGCTGCGCCGGGCGCTGGCCCAGCAGCGCGCCTTTGGCGATGAGTCACAGGCCGTAGAGGCGCTGGGCTGTCATCCCGTGCTGCTGGCCGGATGTGCCGATAACATCAAGATCACCATGGCAGAAGATTTGCCCATGGCTGCAGCGATCCTCGAGGCCCGCCACGGGATGGGTTCGCCCCGCAGCCCAGCCCTTGGCCTGCGCATCGGCCAGGGCTGCGATGCCCATGCCTTCGGCCCGGGCGATCATATCGTCCTGGGCGGGGTGCGCATCGCCCATAGCCAAGGCATCGTGGCCCATTCCGATGGCGATGTGCTGGTTCACGCCCTGACCGACGCCATCCTTGGTGCGCTGGCCAAAGGGGACCTGGGGCGGCATTTCCCGGAAAACGAGGCCAACCACAAGCGTTCCAGCCTGGACTTCCTGCGCCAAGCGGCAGTATGGATGGCTGAACAAGGGCTGGCACTGGCCCACGCCGACTGCACGGTGATTGCCCAGGCTCCCAGGCTGGCGCCCCATGTCGAGGCCATGCGCCAGGCGGTGGCCGCTGCCCTGGGTGTGGCCGTTGCCCAGGTGAGCATCAAGGCCACCACCACCGATGGGTTGGGTTTTACGGGAAGGGGCGAGGGGATCGGGGCGCAGGCGGTGGTTCTCATCCATCAAGGCGCTTGAAAGCGCCTTGATGGGTGGTTTCGTGCAACCACGGCAATGGTGCAGTCTTGTGGGGCATCCATCGCGGATCAGTGCAACCGTGCATCTGTTGACCAGATGGCATGCATGGCGCTGCGCCTGGCCAGGAGTGGTCCGGCAAAACTAGTGAGTAGGTAGGTAGGCTTGCCAAAAGCCAGATGTCAGGCCTGGTGACGCGCTGGTTGCGCTTGTCAAGCGAGCATCGTGAAGGGTACCACCGTACCTGCCGGCAGTATGCTGTCGCCGGGTGGGATGCGTGCCAGGGCATTGGCCCGATTGGCATTGGCGAGCATGTGCGACGCCTGGCCGGCAAGGGGCTCCAGGACAAGCAGGCCATTGGGCTGGACCTGGCCATGGACGCGCAGCCAGCAGGTCTTGCCCGGCACGGGCGTGATGTCGTCGGTGAGCGCCCCATGGTGCCAGAGGGTCGTGCCCCGGGCGCCTTCCAGATGCCCGACGACCAGCCGGCCATGGCTGGCGAGGCACACCAGCATGGCCGCTGGATTGCCCGGCAGCCCCAGCAGCTGGCAAGGGGAGCCGGCGGCGGAGCGCCCTGCGAACACCAATGGCTTGCCGGGCTTCTGGGCTACGGTACGGATGTGCAGCGTCATGCCGCAGCGCTGCAACGCCGCCTTGAGGTGGTCACGGTCGCCCACGGAGGCCCCGCCCGTGGTAAGCACCAGGTCTCCTGCGCCCAGCGCCTCGTCCAAGGCGGCGCTGAGCTGGTCGAGGTCATCGGGGATAGAGCGCCAGCCCGACAACGCAAGGCCTTGCTGAGCGAGCCAGCCATGCACCAGCGTGGTGGCAGCATCGAACACCTGGAACGGTGAGCGAGACTGCCCAGGGAGACACAACTCATCGCCTGTGACCAGCAGCCATACCCGGGGGCGGCGGTGAATCGAGACCTGCCCCACGCCGGCTGCGGCCAACGCCGCCTGCAGTGCGGGCGTGAGCCTGGTGCCAGATGTGGCGAGCACCGTGCCCGCATGCAGTTCCTCGGCGCGCCGGCGGATATGCCTGCCCGGGTTGACCGGTTGATGCAGTATGATGCTCGTGCCGTCGCAGCTCACGTTTTCCTGGGGCACGATGGTGTCGCTCCCTTCGGGCAGTGCTGCGCCGGTGAGGATACGGATGGCCGCCGGGGTCTCGCCAAGCTCGGGCGGCCTGCAGCCGGGGTGGCTTGCGCCTGTCACAGGCAGGGTCACGGGATGCTCTGGCGCGGCGGCTTGTGTCCAGGCGCTTAAGAGCGCATAGCCATCCATGGCGCTCTGGCCGAAGGGCGGCAGGTCCACGGCGGCGTGCGCCGCTGCGGCCAGGCAGGCTCCGGCAGCCTCCATGAGCGGCACGGTGTGCGCAGGCAGGGGCTGGATGTGCCGTGCATAGCAGGCAAAGGCTTCCTCGACGCTGATCATGGCGGCGACCGGGGGTGCGCCTGGGCGGCAGGTGCCGGGCATGCAACCAGTTTAAGATAGGTCATCATGCCTGATTGTCCCATAGTCATGACCCGCCAGCTACGCCTGGGCCTGGTGCTGGGCCTGGTGCTGCTGGCTGGGTGTGCCACCATTCCCCCTGAGCACACCGGCAATCTGTGTGCTGTTTTCGAGCAGAACAAAAGCTGGTATCGGGAGGCCAAGCGCGCCCAGGAGCGCCGTGGCACGCCGATCCATGTGGCCATGGCCATCATGGAAAAGGAGTCCGCCTTCAATGCCCATGCCCGTACCAGGCGGACGTACCTGTTGTGGGTCATTCCCTGGGGCCATGTGACTACAGCCTATGGTTACGCCCAGGCCAAAGACGAGACCTGGGCCTGGTACCAGCAGCAGACTGGCAGACATGCTGCCAGCCGCAGCGATTTTGGGGATGCCGTGGACTTCATCGCCTGGTATGTGGCCATGGCCCATCGCGAGCTTGGCCTTGCCAAGTGGGATGCCTACAACCAGTATCTGGCCTACCACGAGGGACTCACTGGCTACAGGCGGCGCACCTACCGCAGCCGGCCCGGCCTCCAGAGCCGGGCGGCGGCGGTCAGGACGCTGGCGCTGCAATATGCCCGCCAGCTGCACAGCTGTGCTGCCGAGCTGGAGCGCGGCGGTTGGTGGCCCTTCTGGTGACCTAGAGCCGGTAGCCCATGCGCAGGAACACCAGGTTGCCTTGCTGGCGGTTTTCGGTGTGGGTCTCGAAGTAGCTGTTGAGGAAGGCATAGAAGCGCTGGTAGCGCCACACCAGCCCCGGCCCGATGGCATGGGTCATCTCCCGGCCGCCATGGATGTTCTGGCCGTTCAACTCGTCACTGCTGGTCTGCTTGAGGTAGTAGCCGTCTATGCCCACGCGCAGGCTGGGCGTGAGGCCATAGGAGACAGCATAATTCATGTGGAAGGCCTGGCCGTTCTGTATGGTCCTGGCTTTCTCCCCATAGGCATACTGCGGATTGCTGTTGTTGGCGCTCCACAGATAGTGCAGGCGCATACTGAGATCGATCTTTTTGCTGAGGAAGGTGGTGAAGCCATAGTAAGGATCGAAGTTCCAGGCATTGGACCCGGGATTGGTGAGCTGGTCGCGATGGTATTCGCCGGTGGGTGCTGTGAACTGCAGGTCGACGCGCTGGAAGAATGGTATCTTGCCAAAGAGCTTGGCGTCATTCCATTGCAGCAGCAGGGGGCTGAACCAGAGGTCGGTGAGGCCCTTGCCTTCCTCGTGCAGGTTCACGGGCCCGGCCTTGGTGCGCATGTCCACATCCACATAGATCATCTTGACCCAGGCGCCATAGTCGGCACCCAGCAGTCTCCAACCGGGAAAGGCGTGGAAATGGAGCACGGAGAACCAGTAGTCCACGCTGTTGCGTCCCGGCAGCTTGTGGCCGTCGCCGTCATTGATGCGATGAGAGCTATAGTAGCCCATGAAGTTTTCCACGCCATACAAAGGGGCATTGAAGGGACGGATGTCCATGAAGGTGTTGTAACCCAGTGGCACGGTGGGCAGGCGGATGGGCGGGATGGGCATGTGGCCGCCGGGGGCCATGGTGGGCGGCGCTCCTGTGGGCTGGGCCAGGGCCAGCCCGGGCAGGGCGGCCAGCAGGCAGCCGCCAATGACGCGCCAGCTACGGCTCATCTTTGTCAGCATCATGGTTCCTCCTGAATTGCAGGTACCGAAATACATAGCATACTATCAAGAGATCACGCGAGATGTCTCTATATATTCGCTTAATCTGGAAAGGGGGATGATGCCGCAGCGGGGGTATGACGGACAATGGAGATGCCGGCTGTGGCCCCATCGAGGATGGCCTTCTTGCAGATGGTGAGCCGCACCCAGGCAATCGGAAACCCGGCCAGCAGCTTTGCTGCCAGGGTTTCGGCCAGGGTTTCCAGCAGCCGGCAGCGCGAGGTGGCACACCAGGCGCGCAGGCAATCCGCCACCGCCGCATAGTCTACGGTGTCTGCCAGGCGATCGCTTTGTCCCGCCTTGCGCAGCGACAAACCCAGTTCCACATCGAGATGCAGCATCAGGGGCTGGGCGCGCTCGGCCGCGGACACACCGATGTGCGCCGCGGCGTGCAGACCACAGATGAGCATGCGATCCGTGGCTGGGGGGTTGTTCAAGAAGCCTCGGCTATGGCCATGGCCGAGGCGTGCGGCGCCAGGGCGGTCAATGCCCAGCGCGCCTGCACGGGATGTGCCACCACCAGGTCATGGCGCAGACGCAGGGCGCCGGCCATCGCCACCATGGCGCCGTTGTCGGTGCAATGGCGTGCTGGGGGGATGGTGAGCTGTGCCCCATGGCGCTGGCATGCCGCCTTGAGCGCGGCGCGCAGGAAGGCATTGGCCAGCACGCCTCCGCAACCGATCACCTGACGTGGTGCCCCGGGCAGCAACAAGGCGCGTTCCAGGCGACCGGCAAGACTCTGGGTGATGGCATACTGCAGCGCACAGGCCAGGTCGGCCCGGGCCTGGTGATCATGCTCGAACAGCTCGGCATGGCTTCGAAAAAGCTGGATGAAGGCGGTCTTGAGGCCGCTGAAGCTCATGTCAAGACCAGGGTCATGCGCCATGGGTTGGGGCAGGGTGAAGCGCCCCGGGCAGCCTGCCTCGGCCAGGCTGGCCAGTGCCGGGCCGCCTGGATAGGGCAGCCCCATGACCTTGGCGCATTTGTCGAAGGCCTCACCGGCGGCATCATCCTGGGTCTGCCCCAGGATGCGGTAGCTGCCGAAACGCTCCACGTGGACAAACATGCTGTGCCCACCAGAGACCAGCAGCACCAGCCAGGGGTAGGGTGGCGCTGCGCCCTGGAGATGGGCAGCTGTGATGTGGGCTTCCAGATGGTGGACGGCCACAGCCGGCACATCCCAGCCCCGGGCAAGCCCCCGGGCCACATTGGCCCCCACCAGCAAGGCGCCCATCAGTCCAGGACCAGCCGTATAGGCCACGGCATCGGGACGGCCTTGGCCTGCAAGGCAGGCGCGGACCAGGCGGCTCAAGTGGCGGATGTGATCCCGGGAGGCGAGCTCGGGGACTACGCCACCATAGCGCCGGTGGATCTCCTGGCTGCGCAGTTCCTCTGCCAGCAGGCCACGGTGCTCATCGTAGAGGGCGACACCCGTCTCATCACATGAGGTCTCGATGCCCAGGATGCGCAATGTTTTTCCATCCAAAAAATTTCATAGTACCATGCTTGCAAGGCAGTCAGCAGCTGGGTGCCGGGGCAGTCGAGAGGTGTCCATGTCGGTGTTTACGGCAGTCGATGAAGCGGCGTTGCAGGTGTTTTTGCTGGATTACCCGCAGCTTGGTGTCAGGCACACCCTGCAGCCCATCACCTCGGGCATCGAGAACAGCAACTTCTTCCTGGATGTGGATGCTGGTTCATTGGTGCTCACGTTGTTCGAGACGGTTGGTGTTACCGACCTGCCCTATTTTCTGGGGCTGATGGCCTTCCTGGCTGCCCGTGGTCTGCCGGTGCCCCAGCCTGTGGTGAACCGGCATGGCACCGCCTGCGGCATGCTGTGCGGCCGCCCCGCCACCCTGGTGAGCAGGCTGCCGGGGACGAGCCTGGAGCAGCCCGATGCGTCCGCCTGCCACATGGTGGGCGCCTTTCTGGGGCAGATGCATCTGCTGGCCAGGGACTTTCCCATGCAGCGGCGCAATGCCCGGAACCTGGCGTGGTGCCAACAGGCCGCCCAGCGCCTGTTGGCGCATCTGTCCCCGGAAGAACGCAGCCTGGCGCTCGATGAGTTGCAATTTCAGACCAGCGTGGCTACCACGACCCTGCCCCATGGCCCCATCCATGGTGATCTGTTCTGCGACAATGTGCTGTTCGATGATGGCCGTATCGGAGGCGTGATCGATTTCTACTACGCCTGCAACGAGGCATGGCTCTATGACCTGGCGGTCATGGTCAATGACTGGTGCCGTAAGCCAGGGGGCGCTCTGGATGGCGACCTGGTGCAAGCGGTAGTGCAGGGCTATGGTTCCTTGCGTCCGCTGTCCGCTGCCGAGCGGCGGTGCTGGAGCGCGATGCTGCGCCGGGCTGCATTGCGCTTCTGGCTATCGCGTGCTGTTGACTGGCATTTTCCGCGGCCTGGTCCCATGACTCACCAGAAGGACCCGACCCCCATGCGCGCTCTTTTGGAGCAGCACCGCGCCGTCGTGGCGGAACTGCCCTGGGAGTAATTGGCTGGGAAGCATGTGCCCAGGTCCGGGAAACCAGATCCAGGAACTGATCGAGATCCCTAAAACCGAGATCCCAATGATTGTGCCAGCCGGGGAACCAGCTTGTTGTCGCCGGATCTGCCGTGTCCGGCCTTGAGGGCTAGTCCAGATCCAGGCGGTAGTTGGGGGCTTCCTTGATGAGGTGGACGTCGTGGACGTGGCTTTCCCGTACGCCAGCCTGGGTCAGTCGCAGGAAACGCACCCTGGTGCGCATCTCGGCGATGGTGGCGCAACCGGTGTAGCCCATGGCGGCCCGCAGCCCTCCCAGCAGCTGGCGGATGATCACCGAGACGCTGCCCCGATAAGGGACGCGGCCCTCGACCCCTTCGGGAACCAGTTTTCCTGTCTCGACACCCTCCTGGCCATAACGGTCCCTGGCACCCTCGGCCATGGCGCCCAGAGAACCCATGCCGCGATAGGTCTTGTAGGCGCGACCCTGGTACAGCTCCACCTCGCCGGGAGCCTCGTCGGTGCCGGCAAACAGCCCGCCGATCATCACCGCACTGGCCCCGGCGGCAATGGCCTTGGCTATGTCGCCGGAATAACGGATGCCGCCATCGGCGATCACGGGAATGTCCGTGCCTCGCAGGGCCTGGCTGGCCTGCCAGATGGCCGTGAGCTGCGGGGCGCCTACGCCAGCCACCATGCGGGTGGTGCAGATGGAGCCCGGCCCCACACCCACCTTGACCGCATTGGCGCCGGCCCGCGCCAGGGCCGTGGCTCCCTCGCCGGTGGCCACGTTGCCGGCCACCACCAGGAGTTCAGGCCATTCTCGCTTGACGGTGCGCACCATCTCCAGCACCCGGGAGGAATGACCATGGGCGGTGTCGATGGCGATGCAATCCACGCCAGCCTCGGTGAGGGCGGCGACCCTGGCCATGGTATCGGCGCCAGTCCCCACCGCAGCGCCCACCCGCAGCCGGCCATCGGGGTCCTTGCAGGCATTGGGAAAGTCCAGCGCCTTCTGGATGTCCTTGACGGTGATGAGGCCGCGCAGCGCGAAGTGGTCATCCACCACCAGGACCTTTTCGATGCGATGGCGACGCAGCAGCTCGATGACTTCTGCAGTTGCAGTTCCTTCGCGCACGGTGACCAGGCGCTCTCGCGGCGTCATGATGGCGGAAACAGGCCGGTCCAGGGCTTCTTCGAAGCGCAGGTCGCGATGGGTGACGATGCCGCACAGCAATTCGCCATCCACCACGGGTACACCGGAGATGTTTTCCGAGCGGGTGATCTCCAGCACGCGGCGGATGGTGGTCTGGGGGGTGACGGTAATTGGGTTGCGGATGACGCCGCTTTCGTATTTCTTGACAGCAGCCACCTGCCTGGCCTGGCGTTCCGGGGAGAGGTTGCGGTGGATGAAGCCGATGCCGCCATCCTGGGCCAGCGCGATGGCAAGCCTGCTTTCTGTGACCGTGTCCATGGCGGCACTGGCGATGGGGGCGTTCAGCACGATGCCCTGCACCAGCTGGGTTTCCAGGTTGACCTCGCTGGGCAGGCACTCCGAGAAGGCAGGTGCCAGCACCACATCATCAAAGGTGAGGGCTTCTGGGCCGTCAAATAGGTTCGACATGCTTTATGCTAGCATATGTGAGCACAACCTGTGCTCGTACAACGCGATGCCAATGATGGGGGTAGGTAGTGTTGTTGCGCTGCTGATGTATAATGAAAACCTCTAGCAATACCACAGAGGTATAGTCTCCAGTTCTGACCTCTTTTTGCTTCCTTCAAGCATCAACCTTAAATCCTGCCTTCTTTAACTGTTTGATGATTGATCATGGATCGTATGTAGGAGCTACCAATCTTGAATGCCAAGAAAAGCGCTGTTTGGATCGGAGCACCTTATCCACTGGGTGCCACATGGGATGGTCTGGGCGTGAACTTCGCGCTCTTTTCGGATCATGCCGAAAAAGTAGAGCTGTGTCTGTTCGATGAAAGCGGCGAGCACCAGGTGGAAAGCATCACGCTGCCGGAGTGTACCGACAGGATTTTTCATGGCTATCTGCCCGAGGCCCGCCCCGGGCTGCTGTATGGCTATCGGGTCTATGGGCCCTATGACCCGCTAGCCGGCCACCGCTTCAATCACCATAAGCTGCTGCTGGATCCCTATGCCCGGGTGATTACCGATCACTTCCAGTGGCGTGACGAACACTTTGGCTATACCGTGGGCCATGAGCAGGAGGATCTCTCCTTCGATGAGCGCGACAGTGCCCCGTTTGCCTTGCGCGCCAAGGTGATCGACCCGGCCTTCACCTGGGGCGACGACCGCAGTCCACGCATTCCCTGGCACGACACGGTGATCTATGAATGTCATGTCAAGGGCCTCACCAAGCTGCACCCGCTGGTCCCTGAGGCACTGCGGGGGACGTATGCCGCACTCGCCACCAAGCCCGTCCTCGATCATTTGAGGCAGTTGGGGGTGACGGCCATCGAGCTCATGCCGGTGCATGCCTTCATGAGGGATCGCATGCTGGTGGACCGCGGCCTCACCAACTACTGGGGCTACAATTCGATCGGCTACTTTGCCGCGGAGAACCACTATTCCTCAACCGGCTTGGTGGGCGAGTTCAAGACCATGGTGAAAGCCATCCATGCCGCAGGCATGGAGGTGATCCTGGATGTGGTCTATAACCATACCGCAGAAGGCAATCACATGGGGCCCACGCTGTCGTTCCGGGGCATCGATAACAAGGCGTATTACCGGCTGGTGGATGGCGACCAGAGGCACTACATGGACTATACGGGTTGCGGGAATACCCTCAACATGATGCATCCCAGGGTGCTGCAGCTGATCATGGACAGCCTGCGCTACTGGGTGCTGGAGATGCATGTGGACGGCTTCCGCTTCGACCTGGCCTCGGCGTTGGCCCGGGAGCTGCACGAGGTGGACCGCCTTGGTGCCTTTTTCGACATCATCTGCCAGGACCCGGTGCTCTCCCAGGTGAAACTGATCGCCGAGCCCTGGGACATCGGCGAGGGTGGCTACCAGGTGGGCAATTTTCCCGTGGGCTGGGCGGAATGGAACGGCAAATTCCGTGACTCGGTGCGCGCCTACTGGAAGGGTGATGGTGGCCTGATCGGCGATCTGGCCTATCGGCTCACCGGATCCAGCGATCTCTATGGGGACGATGGCCGCAGTCCATCGGCCAGCATCAATTTTGTTACTGCCCATGACGGTTTCACCATGATGGACCTGGTCTCCTACAATTCAAAGCACAACGAGGCCAACGGCGAGGAGAACCGCGACGGCGACAACAACAACATCAGTTGGAACTGCGGCGTCGAAGGGCCCACGGACGATCCGACCATCCAGGCGTTGCGCCACCGCCAGGTGCGCAACCTCCTCGCGACCCTGTTTCTCTCCCAGGGCGTGCCCATGCTGCTCATGGGTGATGAGATGGGCCGGTCCCAGCAGGGCAACAACAACGCCTATTGCCAGGACAACGAGCTCAGCTGGCTCGATTGGTCCCTGGTGGAACAAAACGCCGCTCTCCTGGCCTTTACCCAGCGCGCCATTGCGCTGCGCCAGCGCCATCCCGTTTTGCACCGGCGCCATTTCTTCCATGGTCGCAACATCAAGGGCCATGACATCAAGGACATCATGTGGCTCAATCCCAACGGTCACGAGCTCACCGATGAGGAATGGGGGCATGACTTTGCCCGTTCGCTGGGCGTGTTCCTCGGTGGACATGGCTTGGATGAGCGGGATTATCAGGGCCGCCCCCTGGAAGACGACAACATGCTGCTGTTGCTCAATGCCCATGCCGACCAGGTGAGTTTCATGCTGCCCAAGCTCGCCCGCAACGGTCGTTGGACACCCCTGCTGAGCACAGCTGACACCCAGTTCAAGGCAAGCTATAGCCATGGTGTCAAGCTGGCCGTGCCAGGCCGCACCTTGATCCTGCTGGGGGACGGCCAGTATGACCATGAGAAATCCGCCTGATGGAGACTCTGTTCGGGCCGCGCCTCGAGCCCGGGGGTGTCACATTCCGGCTTTGGGCGCCAGCCATCCAAGAAGGCCAGTTGGCCGTGTACCTGGAGCAGGATGGTACCAGGCTGCCCATGGTGGGCTGTGGTGAGGGTTGGTTCGAGGCACATTGTGACCAGGCCGCCCCGGGTATGCTGTACCGCTTCGATGTGGCCGGCGAACGCCTGCCAGATCCCGCCTCACGCTTCCAACCCAAGGGCGTCCATGGTCCCAGCGAGGTCATCGACCACAGCACATGGCGCTGGCACGACCAGCACTGGACGGGCCGACCCTGGACGGAGACAGTGCTCTGCGAGCTGCATGTGGGTACCTTCACCGCGGCTGGCACCTTCGCAGGCGTCATCGAGCGGTTGGATTATCTGGCTTCCATGGGTATCACGGCCATCGAGCTCATGCCCATCGCCGCCTTTTCCGGCAAGCGCAACTGGGGATACGATGGCGTGCTGCCCTATGCGCCCTCGGAAAATTATGGGCGCCCCGAAGACCTGCAGCACTTGGTGGATCAAGCCCATCTTCGCGGGTTGATGGTCTTTCTGGATGTGGTGTACAACCATTTCGGGCCCGATGGCAACTACCTGCACCGCTATGCGCCGCAATTGTTTACCAAGGCTTACCAGACGCCCTGGGGAGAGGCGGTGGCCTTCGAAAACGAGCAGGCCGCGCGGCGCTTTGTCATCGAAAATGCCCTGTACTGGCTGGAGCACTTCCATATCGACGGGCTGCGCCTCGATGCCGTCCATGCCATCTTTGACAGCTCGCCGGTCCATGTGCTCGACGAACTGGCAGAAGCCGTGGCCGCAGGGCCGGGCCGGACCCGGCAGATCCATCTTGTCCTGGAAAACGAGAAAAACCAGGCCCATTACCTCGGTCGTGCCCAGGGTGGCTACCGTGCCCAATGGAATGATGATGTGCATCATGCCGTGCGGGTGATCGCCACGGGTGAAAAGGAAGGATACTACCAAGACTATCAGGACGACCCGATCAGCCTGCTTGGCAAGGGTATTGCCGAAGGCTTCATTTATCAGGGGCAGGTCTCGCCGCACAGCGGCAAGCCGCGGGGCACGCCCAGTGCCCAGTTGCCGCCGTGGTGCTTCGTCAACTTCATCCAGAACCACGACCAGGTGGGCAACCGGGCGTTGGGCGAGCGCTTTACCACGCTGGCGCCACGCCCGCGCCTGGAGGTGCTGCTGGGCGTGGTGCTGCTGGCTCCTGGCATTCCCATGCTGTTCATGGGTGAGGAATATGGCGAACAGGCGCCCTTCCTGTTCTTCTGTGATTTTCATGGCGCTCTTGCCGATGCGGTGCGCGAAGGCCGCCGCCGGGAGTTTGCCCATTTCTCTGCCTTTGCCGACGAGGCCTCCCGCGCTCGCATCCCGGATCCCAATGCCGCGGCCACATTCAAGCACAGCAGGCTCACCTGGCCTGCTGTGGCCGAGGGCGACACCGCCTGGTTCATGGCGCGCTATGCCCATTTCCTGGGCCTGCGCCGGCGCTTCGTGGTGCCATGGCTCGAGGGCGCGACTCGGGGTGGCTGGATGCTGCGTGGCCCAGGAGGTGGCTTGGTGGTGCACTGGCCAATGGGGGCAGGCATGCTTTATGGTGTGACAGCCAATCTTGCAGAAAAGCCCTTGGCCATGCTGCGCCCCAAGGGGGTGTGTGTGGGCACCGTGGGTGACGTGCAAGGGATGGTGCAAGGTGCGGTGCCGGAGCTGGTGCTGGGATCATGGAGTGCTGCCTGGTGGCAGGATGGCTGCCATGGATAATGCAAAAGCACAGGATGCTGCCGACAGCCAGGCGGCAAAGGGTGCCCAGGAGCCCCCCATACCCCGAGCCACCTACCGCATACAATTCAACAAGGACTTCGGCTTCCGCAAGGCTGCGGCCCTGGCGCCCTATCTTGCGAGGCTCGGCATCTCCCATCTCTATGCCTCGCCCTACCTGAAGGCCCGCCCGGGCAGCAGCCATGGCTACGACATCATCGACCACAACGCCCTCAATCCCGAGCTGGGCAGCGAGAGCGACTACCAGGCCATGGTCAAGGCGCTGCAGGACCATGGGCTGTCCCAGATTCTGGATGTGGTGCCCAACCACATGGGAGTCATGGGAGCGGACAATCAATGGTGGCTGGATGTGCTGGAAAATGGTCCGGCTTCCCAGTATGCCAATTTTTTCGACATCGACTGGTCTCCGCTCAAGAACGAACTCAAGAACAAGGTGCTGCTGCCTGTCCTGGGCAAGTCCTATGGTGAAGCCCTGGAGGCAGGAGAGCTTGTGCTGTCCTTTGACGAGGCCAGCGGCTCCTTTGCCATTCATTACTTCGAGCACCTCTTTCCCATCGACCCTGTGGACTATGCCGCCATCCTCAAGCTGAGGGAGGCCGAGCAGGCCAGGGAGATCGGAGCCAAGACCCTGCCCGAGTTCCAAAGCCTGATCTCGGCATTGGCGAAATTACCGCCGCGCAGCGCCAGGAAAAAGGAAGCCCTGGAGGAACGCGCCCGGGACAAGGACATCCTCAAGCGACGCCTCGCCTTTTTGTGGGATATGGACGATGGCGTGCAGGGCTACATCCAGAGCACCATGGCCACCTTTGCCACCGTGACCCAGCCGCTGCAGGAAAGCCCCTTGCACAGGCTGCTGGAAAATCAGGCCTATCGCCTGGCCCACTGGCGCACAGCCAGCGAGGAGGTCAATTACCGGCGCTTCTTTGATATTAACGATCTGGCAGGGATCTGCATGGAACGCCCCGAGGTCTTCGAGGCCACCCATCGGCTTATCCTGCAACTGGTGGCCGATGGTGCCCTGAGCGGCCTGCGCATCGATCATCCTGATGGCATGTATGATCCCGCCAAATACTTTACTCAGCTGCGGGACGCGGTGGCGGCCTTGGGCAGCAGGCCAGACGGCACCAGGCATCAGGTGTACCTGGTGGTGGAAAAGATTCTTGCTCCCTATGAGGGTCTGCACCGGGACTGGCCGGTTGATGGCACCACGGGCTATGTCTTTCTCAATGTGCTCAATGGCCTGTTCATCGAGGCGCGCACCATAGCCGCCCTGAGACGTTTCTATGATCGTTTCACAGGCCGCAGCAATCTCTTCGAGGAAACACTCTACGAGAGCAAGAAGCTCATCATGGCGACCACCCTGGCAAGTGAGCTTGCCGTGCTGACGAACCTGCTCGGGCGCCTGTCCGAGGCCCATCCCAAGACCCGCGACCTGACGCTGGGCAGCCTGTATCATGCCCTGATGGAGGTGGTGGCCTGTTTCCCTGTCTACCGCACGTACCGGGATGCCCAGGGTCTCGCTGAGACGGATCGGCGCTATGTGGAATGGGCGCTGGTCCAGGGCCAGAAGCGCAACCCCAACATCGAGCGCAGCGTTTTTGCCTTTTTACGCCAGGTGCTGCTGCTGGAGCTGCCCGAAGTGGAGGATTGCCCCAGCACCACTCTGTTGACCGCTCTGTTGCACTTCATCATGAAGTTGCAGCAGTTCACCGGACCTGTGATGGCCAAAGGACTGGAGGATACCGCCTCCTACAATCACCATGTCCTGGTTTCGGCCAACGAGGTGGGCGGCGATCCGGGTCGACTGGGACTGTCGGTGCGAGCCTTTCACCGCCGCAACAGCGAAAGGCTCAAGTTCTGGCCCCATGAGATGCTGGCCACCACCACCCACGACACCAAGCGCTCCGAGGATGTGCGTGCCCGCATCAACGTCATCTCCGAGATGCCCCGCCTATGGCAGAGCCGGGTGCGCCGCTGGGAAAAGCTCAATGCCATGCGCAAGGTGGAGGTGGATGAGGAAAGCCTGCCGGAGCGCAATACCGAGTATCTGTTCTACCAGACCCTGATCGGCACCTGGCCGTTTTTTGGGGCAAACCAGGATGCGGACCGTAGCGTTTATGCACAGCGTTTGGTGGCTTATATGCTCAAGGCGGTGCGGGAGGCCAAGGGGCGTACCTCGTGGGTGCGGCCCGACGAGGGTTATGAAAAAGCGCTGGAACAGTTCGTGCGCGCCGTGATCATGCCGCGGCGTGGGGAAGGGCGCGATCCCTTCCTGGATGATTTTTTGCCCTTTGCCGAGATGGTGGCTACATTGGGGCTGTACAACACGCTTTCCCAGGTCGTTTTGAAATACACGGTACCTGGCGTACCTGACCTGTATCAGGGTGCTGAGCTGCTGACATTGACGCTCACAGACCCGGACAATCGCAGCCCGGTGGATTATGAGCGGCGCATGGCCATGCTGGATGAGGTGGAACACAGCAACCGGCAGCAGGGATTTACGCCACAGCCCTGGCTGAATCTGGGCGAGGCCGACCGGCTCAAGCTGCATGTCACCTCCCGTTTGCTGGGTTTGCGGCGCGACCACGCGATCGTGCTGCAACAAGGGGATTATCAGCCCGTTGCCGTGCACGGCCCCTGGCGCGACCATGCGGTGGCGTTTGCTCGTATTTACAACAAAAGCGCCATCCTGGTGGTGGCAGGGTTGTTCTATCACCGCCTGACCAATGGGGCACAGCGCCTGCCCATTGGCCCGGTTTGGGATGGCAGTTATCTGGATCTTCCCTGGAAGGGGCCATGGCAGGACGTATTGAGCTCCTGTCGGCACGACGATGACCAGAAAAAACTCCAGCTGTCCCATGTTTTTGCCGAGCTGCCCGTGGCAGTGCTGCGGTTCGGCATGGAGTCTTCTTGAGTCCCCCGCAGCGCTTGCACAGCTGTTTTTCCCGTGGCCTGGCCTGCTCTGCGGCGGTTTTTGGTTCAGGAGATGAACATCTTGCCTCTGGGGCAGGCAGCGCCGAGGCCATGGCGCTACCCTCACAAAGCCATCCAGCTGCTCATCCAGAGAAGTCGGTTGCTATGGATCTGGCATGTCATCGGTAAGGCGCAGTGTGGTAGCCAGCCGATCCTCGAGGAGATGCTGCTCGACTACCGTGATCATATCCTCGGGATTGATGCAGCGATACCAGGTGCCATCCGGATAGACCACTGCCACAGGACCCAGCTCGCAGCGCCCCAGGCAACCGGTGCGGCTCACCTGCACCCCCTGAGCCTGTGGGCCTGCGGCACGTAATGCTGCCTTGGCCTTTTGAAAGGCCTCTTCACCCTGCATGGCGCCACAACCGGGACGGGCAGGATTGTCGCGACGGTTGGTGCAGATCATCAGATGGTGCCGATAAAAGCCCCTGGGCTTCTCGGGGGTCTGCCTGGTCATGGTATTGACATCCTGGGCGCTTTCTGATAAGTTTGCTTTATACTAAGTATTGGTTTTCAATGTCAATGGATCGCTTCATCTTGATTCGTTGATGATGATGCTTGTATCATAGCCAAGCAAAAAAAACCCCCCTGGGTTGCAGGGGGGAAAGAGCAAAAGGTCTGAACATCAGAACCCTTTGCTTAAGGAGGAGACCTGTTCGCATTGGCCAAAGGCAAGCTGGCCTGTCTTTGGCCCATACATGCAGTATGGCAGATTCCGCATTGATGTCAATACCTTGGAAAGGTATCAATTAATTTAACCAATTCATATCCTCAACAAAGTATATCGTGCCTGTATATGGGCGCCATGTGAGGGGGTTATTTCTGCATAGCATAGCTTCTTAGCGTGAGAAGTCCATCAACCACCTTGTCCAGGTGGCGCTGTCTGCTCATGGCCTGTTTCCTGATGTGGGGGCTGAGCAGCGCTTTCCTGCGTCCGCTGTATCCGCTCGATGAGACCCGTTATGCCAGCGTGGCCTGGACCATGCAGCGCCTGGGCAGCTGGTGGCCCATGCTGGGGGAAACGCTCTATACCCACAAGCCACCATTCTTGTTCTGGCTCATGCGTCTTGCCTGGTGGGTGGGGGGTTTTTCGGCACCGCCGCTGCGCTTGCTGATGTTGGCATTGACCATGGCCTGCCTGTGGCGCAGCATGGCCCTGTCTGGGGCGCTGTGGGGCAGACGCCCGGAGGTTGGGCTGGTGGCCGCCTTGCTGGCTGGGAGCTGGTATGTGGCCACCATGGGTACCGCTGTGTATTTCGACATGGCGCTCACCTTGTGGGTTGTACTGGCCATCGAGGGCTTGTGGCGAGCTGCCTGTGGGCAGCGCTGGGGTTTTGCCTGGTCGGGATGTGCCCTGGGTCTGGGGATCCTGACCAAAGGCCCTTTGATTGGCCTGTTCGTCATCGGCCCCATGCTGGCGATGCCCTGGATCATGGGGCATCCCATCAAGGGCTGGTGGCGCGGCATGATGTTGACCCTGCTATTAGCCGCGGTAGCCCCGCTGGGCTGGTTTGTCGCCTTGGCCATGGGGCATGGTAGCGGTGTCGTGCGAGCCATTATCTGGAACCAGGGGGCCGGAAGGGTGGTGGCGGCCTTCGCCCATGCCAGACCCTGGTGGTGGTATGTCCCTTTGGTTCTGGCGCTATGGCTGCCATGGGTGTGCTGGCCTGTGGTGTGGAAGGTGCGCTGGCGCCTGGTACGCGGACCGGGGAGCCGGCTGTGCCTGGCCTGGATGGTGCCTGCTTTTGTGTTGCTGTCCATGGTCAGCGGCAAGCAGCCCCACTATCTGCTGCCGTTGTTTCCCGCGGTGGCTTTGCTGCTGGGTCGCGGTCTGGAGCGGCTGCCGTCGCCATCCTCCAGGGATCATGGGCTCGTGGGCCCAGCTCTCGTCTTTCTTGCGATTGGTCAGGCGCCATTGCTGGGATGGTGGCTGGTGGCAGGCATGCGCACCGCACTCAGCATGGTCATGGTCCTGCTGTGGATGGCAGGTTTTACTGTGCTGGGTGTCTTGTTGGTATGGAAAGGCCGTGGGATGAGCATCACAGGGCAGGTGATGTGGCTGGCGGTCTGTGCGTTGCTGGGCTGGTGTCTCGGCCAGCCGGTGCTGGTCGAGGCGCTGGCCTCCCGCTATGACCTGCGTCCTTTTGCCAGGGAGATCGCCCATCTCCAGGCCCAGGGGCTGACTGTGGTCAAGGCGGGAGCCTATCATGGCCAATTCGATTTTCTGGGTCAGCTCAACACGCCCATCCATGCCCTGCCCCGCGATGGGGTCTGTGCCTGGGCCAAGACCCATCCGCAGGGCATGGTCATCGTGGAGTTGCCGGGGTCATGGCGGGCTGATGCCAGTCCCGTGCTGCTGCAACCGTACCGCGGCCATCAGCTTGCCATCCTGCCTTCCAAGGCAGCCTGCGGGGTCATGTCACAGCTGCAGTGAGTGTTGTTGTCTTCAGGCAACCAGGCGATAGCAGGGATGATAGCTTTCGCTGTAGAGACGCATGCGCTGCTCGCGGATCAGGTGGCTCAGCAGGCGGTCCATGGCGTGCAGCAGATGGGGGTCACCATGCAGCTCATAGGGGCCGAATTCGGCCACCTGCCGTATGCCCCATTCCTTGACATTGCCGGTGACGATGCCCGAGAAGGCGCGACGCAGCTGGGCTGCCAGCTGGTCAGGGCTCTGCTGGCGCTCCAGATTCAAGGTGGCCATGGCTTCATGGGTGGAGAGAAAGGGTTGCTGGAAGAGGGGATCGATGGTCAAGGCCCAGTTGAAATAAGCTGGATCGCCATGATGGCGTCGATATTCCCGATACAGGGCCATGGCAGCCGCCATGGCGCGGGCGGCCTGGGAGGGGTGGCCATAGGCAATGGTCAGGCGCTGGATGGCGGCCTCACCCAAGGTCTGGCGCAGGAACTCCAGGAGCTCTTCAAGATAGGCCCGGCTGTCATCCGGGCCGGTGAGGATCACGGGATAAGGGAGATCGCTGTTGTCAGGATGCATCAGAATGCCCAGCAGGTAGAGGAGTTCTTCTGTGGTGCCAGGTCCTCCGGGAAAGATGATGATGCCGTGGGCGAGGCGCACGAAGGCCTCGAGACGCTTTTCCATGTCCGGCAGCACGACCAGTTCATTGACGATGGGGTTGGGGGGTTCTGCGGCAATGATGCCCGGTTCGGTGATGCCCACATAGCGTCCCTGGTTCAGGCGCTGTTTGGCGTGGCCGATGGTGGCTCCCTTCATGGGCCCCTTCATGGCGCCGGGACCGCAGCCGGTGCCGATGTGCATGCCGCGCAACCCAAGCTCGTAGCCCACCTTCTTGCTGTATTCGTACTCTTCCCTGGAAATGGCGTGACCACCCCAGCACACGGCCAGTGGGGTAGTCTCCTCCGGCACGAGGACTCTTGCATTGCGCAGGATGTGAAAGACAGCATTGGTGATGCCGGCTCCACTGGCGAGGTCGAAGGTGGGATTTTCCAGCACCTCGGTCTGGGTGAAGATCAGGTCGCGCACCAAGGCGAAGAGGTGCTCGCGAATGCCCCGCATCAGGCAGCCATCCACGAAGGCCTCTGGGGGAGGGTTGTGGAGCTGCAGTTGCAGGCCGCCTTCCCCGTTGAGCACCTGGATATCGAAGTTTTCATGGCGCTGAAACAACGCCCGGGCATCGTCGGCGCTGGTGCCGCAGGCCAGGACCGCAAGTGAGCAGATGCGCAGCAGATCATGCAGATTGCCCTTGGCGGTGGTATGAAAACGCTGAATCTCCTGCCTCGAGAGCACCTCCAGGGGGCCTTTGGGTTCAACGATCACCGGGCTGATCGGCTCAGGGGGGTTCATGGCGGGATAGCGCTCATAAGACGGATCAGTCTGTTTCAGGACTGAACTCCCGTTCGTGGCGCGTTTGGCATTCATAGCAGCGCGTGGCCGTGGGTTGCGCCTTGAGGCGGGGTAGTGCTATCTCGCTGGCGCAGTCCCTGCAGATGCCATAGGTGCCCTCGGCCAGGCGCTTTTGCGCCTGTTCGATTTCGCGTATTTCCTGGACATGACGATGGATGTTGGCAAACCCGATATCCATGAGCAGATCGGCAACCGACTCTTCCCCCACATCATGGACATGTCCGGCCAGATCCTGGAAATGCTCCTGGTCAGCCGTCAGCAGCTCCTGGCGAATGGTCTGCAGCAGGGCTGTTTTGCGCTCTGCCAGCATGGAGCGCAGCTCGGCTAGGTTCTCTTTATCAGGTGTATGCTCAGCCACTAGGATGATGCCTCTCGATCGGGAAAACGCTCATGTGAAAGTTTCCAAGTTTATTCGACTGTTACCGATTTGGCAAGATTGCGCGGTTGGTCGATGTCCGTGCCCTTGAGCAGGGCGGTATGATAGGCCAGCAGCTGCAGGGGCACCACATGCAGAAACGCCGACCAGGCGTGATGGGGCGTGGGCAGGCGCACCACTTCCATGTTGGTGGTGGGCTGGATGTCGGTCTCACGGTCGATGAGCACCGTGAGGTGACCACCCCGGGCGCGTGCCTCCTCCAGATTGGAGGCGAGCTTCTGTGCCAGAAGCCGGTCACCGCCCACGGCCAGGAGTGGCATGTCGTGATCCACGAGGGCCAAAGGGCCATGCTTGAGCTCTCCGGCCGCATAGCCCTCGGCATGGATATAGGAGATCTCCTTGAGCTTGAGGGCGCCTTCCAGGGCGATGGGAAAGTCTTCGCCACGTCCCAGGAACAACGCATGGTGCTTGGTCTTCCACGTCTGGGCCACCAGGGCCATCTTGTCTTCCACGGCAAGCGTTTCTTCCATTTGCGCCGGCAGGGCGTTGAGCAGCCGGGCCAGCGGCTGCAGGATGGCTTCGTCGATATGGTGGCTCTGGGCCAGGGCCAGGGCCAGCACCGCCAGGGCCGCCAGCTGGGAGGTAAAGGCCTTGGTGGAAGCAACACCGATCTCAGGGCCTGCCGAGGTGAGCAAACAGCAATCCGCAGCCCGGTGCAGCAGACTGCCGGCCCGGTTGCAGATGGCCATTCTGGCGAGATAGGGCGCTTGTTGGGTGGCCTGCAGGGCGGCCAATGTATCGGCGGTTTCGCCGGATTGGGAGATGGCCACCAGCAGGCAATCCCTGGGTACTGCCCGGCGGCGATAACGAAACTCGCTGGCAAGCTCCACCTGGCAGGACAGACCGCTGATGGCCTCGATCCACAGCCTGCCCAGCATGCCCGCATGATAGCTGGTGCCACACCCCACGATATGCACGCATTGCACCCTGGCCAACAGCCCCATGGGCAGCTGCTCTGGGGCGATCATCCAGCCTTTGTTGGCATCGGCCAGCGTGCTGCCCAGGGTGCGGGCTATGGCCCGGGGCTGCTCATAGATCTCCTTGAGCATGTAATGGCGGTAGGGTCCGCGGCCATCGGCCAGGCTTTCCGGTGTCAGGGGCACGGCCTGGCGGCTGATGGGGGTGGGGTCATGGCTGGCACAGATGACAGGGGCGCTGTCCCGGCTGATGCACACCACCTCGTTGTCTTCCACCATCAGGCATTGGTTGGCAAGTCCATTGAGCGCTGCTGGATCAGAGATCAGAAAAGTGGCTGCCTTTCCAAGGCCTACCACTAATGGAGCGCCGCGGCGAAAACCAGCCAGGAGATGGCCCTGGCTTGCATCCATGGCCACGAAAGCCAGCGAGCCCTCCAGATTATGGGCTATCTTGCAGACCGCCTGCAGCAGGCCCAGTCCCTGGCTGCGCTGTGCAGCCAACAGGCAGGCAATGACTTCCGTGTCCGTTTCGGAGGAAAAGACATGGCCACCGCAGCGAGTGCGCAAAGCGGCGTGATTCTCCAGGATGCCGTTGTGGACCACTGTCACAGTACCCACCTGTTGGGGATGGGCGTTGCGTTCCGAGGGTGCGCCATGGGTGGCCCAGCGTGTATGGGCCAGGCCGATGGTGCCTGCAAGCGGCTGCTCGACCAAAGAGGCCGCCAATGCCGCCACCTTGCCCACGACCCGCCGCCTGGCCATGGTGCCATCGGCCTGGATGACGGCAAGCCCTGCCGAATCATAGCCCCGGTAGCCCAGGCGCTCCAGGCCCGCCATGAGGGATGGTACGACATCCTGCTGGTTGGAGATGGCTGCGATGAGGCCGCACATGGCCGCTAGCCCTTGCGCCGCAGGGCGCGCCGCGCCCAGCCGGGAATGATGCGCTGGCGGGTCCGTGCCACGCATAGGCTTGCGGCGGGCACGTCATGGGTGACGGTGGAGCCAGCGGCGATGGTGGACTCATCGCCGAGCGTCACAGGGGCCACCAATTCTGTGCCCGAGCCCACGAATACCCGTTCCCCGATGGTGGTGCGGTGCTTGGCGTGCCCATCGTAATTGCAGGTGATGGTGCCAGCACCGATGTTGCTGGCTGCCCCTACCACGGCATCGCCCAGATAGCTCAGGTGATTGGCCGAGACACGCTCATGCAATATGGTCGCTTTGATCTCCACGAAATTGCCCACCCTGACGCCATCGCACAGTGTGGCACCCGGGCGCAGTCGTGCCATGGGCCCCACCCGCACGCCCTGATGCAGCACGGCCCCCTCTACGTGGGAAAAGGGCAGGATGGTGCTGCCCGCACCAATGATGCTGTCGCGGATCACCACGTAGGGCCCGATATGCACATCGTCTTCGAGGCGTACCTGGCCTTCCAGCACCACGCCCACGTCCAGTGTCACGTTGCGACCGGTTGTCACATGGCCACGCACATCGAGACGCGCCGGATCGGCCAGGCGCACGCCGCGCTGCATGAGCTCCTGGGCGATGCGCCGCTGCATGATGCGCTCGGCATGGGCCAGCTGCGCAAGATCATTGATGCCACAGGCCTCCTCGGCAGGCACGGCTATGGCAACCACCGGCACGCCATCGTGCCGTGCCAGTGCCACCACCCCAGTGAGGAGGTACTCCCCTTGCTGGGGCTCGAGGCGCTCTAGCCAATTCACCAGCAGCGCCGCAGGTGCCGCAAGCCCGCCCACGAAGATCTCGCCGATGGTCTTTTGCCCGTCGTCGGCAGCACGTTCCTCGATGATGGCCTGCACCTCACCATGGGTATGGCGCACAATGCGGCCGTAGCCCGTAGGATTGGGCAAGGTGGCGGTGAGCAGGGCCACAGCCCCACTGGCCGCGGCATGGACCGCCTGGCGGTGGCTTGATGCCGTGATCAGGGGCACGTCGGCGAGTGCTACCAGGGCCACGCCTGTGGCCTCCAGGCTCTCCAGGCCGACCCGGGCCGCATCGCCGGTGCCCCGGGGCTCGGGCTGGATGACGATCCGGGCCTGGGCAGGCAGTGTCGCGGCGATGGCTTCCCTGTGGATGCCAGCCACAACCACCAGGTCATGGGGTTGCAGGGTCTGCAGTGTGGTCACCACATGGGCCACCAGTGGCTGGCCTGCCAGGGGCTGCAACACCTTGGGCAGTGTGCCGACCATGCGCTGGCCGCGTCCTGCAGCCAGTACCACGGCATGAAGTGCCTCTTGGCGACAACCCCTGCTGATCATGGAGTGGGGGGCGTTGGGTTCCTAGTTGCGCTGCCCGGCGCGGCGCATGCGCTCCAGGGTGCGCAACCGGGCCACCGCCTCGGCAAGCTGGCTTTCGATGAGGCCGTAGTCCAGGTCAGCGCGCCGGGTGGCGAGTTGCTCCTCGGCCTGGCGCTTGGCTTCCATGGCAGCGGCCTCGTCCAGATCGGCAGCGCGCACGGCGAGATCGGAAAGGATGGAGACGTGATGGGGTTGCACCTCCAGGATACCCCCGTTGACATAGAAATGCAGCCGTTCCCCTCCGGGCAGGTCGCAATGCACGTCGCCCGGCACAAGCTCGGTCAACAATGGTGCATGGCGCGGCAACACGCCCAGCTCACCCTGTCTTCCCGGGGCCGCTACGAAGTGCACCTCGCCCTGGAAGAGAGGCCCTTCGAGGCTGATGATGTCCAACATCATGCGGGTGGTCTGCTGCTGCTCTGCAACGCCTTGATCTGCTGCCATGTTGTCCTCTGGTCCAGAAGCTGTTTTTTGTGGTGGGTCGAAGGCTTGCCTTGTCCTTGCTTGCTGCCGGAGCTGCGTCTCACACAGGTATGCCTCGATTATAAGGCTTGTGCGACTTCTGCTCCAGGGTCTGGCTGCGTCTCCTGGGGACAAGAGCTCGGCTTGGGGGCACCCCTTTGGCTGGTAGCCCCAGAGCTGCGTTGCGGCTGCCCCCCGGAGACCCATGGTGCGGCCGCAGGGTCTAAGCGCCGCTCAGGCGCTTGGCTTTTTCCCGTGCCTCTTCGAGGCCACCCACCATATAGAAGGCCTGCTCCGGCAGATCGTCCGCCGCGCCCTGCAGGATGGCCTGGAACGAGGCAATGGACTCGCTCAGGGAGACATACTTGCCCGGTGAGCCGGTGAATACCTCGGCCACGAAGAAGGGCTGTGACAGGAAACGCTGGATCTTGCGGGCCCGGGCCACAGTCAGCTTGTCGTCCTCAGAAAGCTCGTCCATGCCCAGGATGGCGATGATGTCGCGCAGCTCCTTGTAGCGCTGCAGCACACCCTGCACGCCCCGGGCGGTCTCATAATGCTCCTGGCCCACGATCAAAGGGTCCAGCTGGCGCGATGTGGAATCCAGTGGATCCACCGCAGGGTAGATGCCCAGCTCGGCGATCTGCCGGGAGAGCACCACCGTGGCGTCGAGGTGGGCGAATGTGGTGGCGGGCGATGGGTCAGTCAGGTCGTCGGCGGGGACATACACCGCCTGGATGGAGGTGATGGAACCCTTCTTGGTGGAGGTGATGCGCTCCTGGAGCACGCCCATCTCCTCTGCCAGCGTGGGCTGGTAGCCCACCGCAGAAGGCATGCGGCCCAAAAGCGCCGAGACCTCGGTGCCGGCCAGGGTGTAGCGGTAGATGTTGTCGATGAACAGCAGCACATCGCGACCCTCATCCCGGAAGTATTCGGCCATGGTGAGGCCGGTCAGCGCCACACGCAGCCGGTTGCCAGGGGGCTCGTTCATCTGGCCATAGACCAGAGCCACCTTGTCCAGCACGTTGGATTCCTTCATCTCGTGGTAGAAGTCGTTGCCCTCGCGGGTCCGTTCGCCCACGCCGGCAAACACCGAGTAGCCGCTGTGCTCGATGGCGATATTGCGGATCAGCTCCATCATATTGACGGTCTTGCCCACGCCGGCCCCACCGAAGAGCCCTACCTTGCCGCCCTTGGCAAAGGGGCAGAGCAGGTCAATCACCTTGATGCCGGTTTCCAGGAGCTCGGTGCTGCCGGCCTGTTCGGCATAGCTGGGTGCCTTGCGGTGGATGGCCCAGTGCTGCTCGCTTTGCACCGGGCCTTGTTCATCGATGGCCTCGCCCAGTACGTTCATGATGCGTCCCAGCGTGGCCTGACCCACGGGGACGGCTATGGGGGCGCCTGACTGGCGGACCACAAGGCCGCGGCGGATGCCTTCTGCAGAGCCCAGCGCGATGGTGCGCACCACGCCGCCACCGAGCTGCTGCTGGACCTCGAGAACCAGCCCGGATTCTTGCAGGATGAGGGCATCATAGATCTTGGGGACATGGGTGCTTGGAAACTCCACATCGATCACCGCGCCGATGACCTGGACGATGGTTCCTGTGGTGTGCTCCGCTGTTTTCTCGATGGTTGCCATGATTCCTCTCTGGGTGACGACTAGACGGCTTCTGCGCCGGCAATGATCTCGGAAAGTTCCCGGGTGATGCCGGCCTGACGGGTCTTGTTGTAGACCAACGAGAGCTCGTCGATGAGTTCCCCGGCATTTTCCGAGGCATTTTTCATGGCCACCATGCGTGCGGCCATCTCGCAGGCGATGTTTTCCACGACCGCCTGATAGAGCTGCATCTCCAGGAAGCGTCCCAGGATGGGGCTCATCAGGGCTGCAGCCGAGGGTTCATAGATGTAATCCCAGTGCCCGGCCATGGTCTCCTCGGCGAGGGGCGGCACGGGAAGCAGGGTCTGCAGGTAGGGTTCCTGGGTCATGGCGTTGACGAAATGGTTACCGGCCAGGATGATCCGATCCACCACGCCCGAGAGATAGGCGTCCAGCAGCACCTTGAGCACGCCCTGGGTCTTGGTGTCATCGGCATGCTCGCCTATGCCACGAGCCTCAGCCAGGATGGGTACCCCAAGGCGGCGCAAGAATACCGCTCCTTTGGTGCCCAGCACGCCCACGCCCAGCTCGATGTTGGCCTGCTGGCGCTGGCGCATGGTACCTACCAGGATGCGAAACAGGTTGATGTTGAGGCTGCCGCACAGGCCGCGGTCGGTGGTGACCACCACAAAGGCGGTCCTTTTCTCCGGGCGTTCCACCAAGAAGGGATGGCGCTGCTCATCGCCCTGGGCCTGGGCCAGGTGTCTGACCAGGGTGGCAATGCGCGTGGCATAGGCCCGGGAGGCTTCCATGCGTTGCTGGGTGCGGCGCAGCTTGCTGCCGGCCACCATTTCCATGGCCTTGGTGATCTTCTGCGTGCTCTTGATGCTCCGGATCTGGCCCCGGATCTCGCGTCCCGATGCCATGGTTCAGCCTGCGTAGCTGCGCTGGAAGGTCTGCAGGGCGTTGCGCATGGCGGTCTCGATCTCGGTGTTGTAGTCACCCTCCTGGTTGATGCGCGCCAGCAGCTCGCCATGGGACGTATCGAGGAAGTCATACAGAGCCGCCTCGTAGGCCACCACGCCGTTGGCCTCGACGGCATCCAGGAAGCCCTCGTTGGCGGCAAAGAGCACAAAGGCCATGTGCGCCACCGACAGCGGCTGGTACTGTTTCTGCTTCATGAGTTCGGTGACGCGACGGCCACGCTCCAGCTGGCGCCTGGTGGTCTCGTCGAGGTCCGAGGCGAACTGGGCAAAGGCGGCCAGCTCCCGGTACTGGGCGAGTGCCAGGCGGATGCCGCCGCCGAGCTTCTTGATGATCTTGGTCTGGGCGGCACCACCCACGCGGGATACCGACAGACCCGCGTTGATGGCCGGCCGGATACCGGCGTTGAATAAGTCTGCTTCCAGGTAAATCTGGCCGTCGGTGATGGAAATCACGTTGGTGGGTACGAAGGCCGAGACGTCGCCGGCCTGGGTCTCGATGATGGGCAAGGCGGTGAGTGAGCCGGTCTTGCCCTTGACCGCACCGTTGGTTGCCTTTTCCACATACTCGGCGTTGACCCGGGCGGCACGCTCCAGGAGTCTCGAGTGCAGGTAGAACACATCGCCTGGGTAAGCCTCGCGACCCGGCGGACGGCGCAGCAACAGTGAGATCTGCCGATAGGCCCAGGCCTGCTTGGTGAGGTCGTCATAGACGATCAGGGCATCCTCGCCACGATCCCGGAAGTACTCCCCCATGGCGCAGCCGGCATAGGGGGCAATGTATTGCAGGGCTGCGGATTCGGCGGCCGTGGCTGCCACCACGATGGTATGCGCCATGGCCCCATGCTCCTGGAGCTTGGCAACCAGCCCCGCCACGCTGGAGGCCTTCTGGCCAATGGCCACATAGATGCAGAAGATGCCCGAATCCTTCTGGTTGATGATGGCGTCGATGGCAACGGCCGTCTTGCCGATCTGGCGATCGCCGATGATCAGTTCGCGCTGGCCGCGCCCGATGGGGACCATGGCGTCGATGGCCTTGAGTCCCGTCTGTACCGGTTGGCTTACCGACTGGCGGGTGATCACGCCCGGGGCCACCTTCTCGATGGGGGCGGTGAGGGTGCTGTGGATGGGTCCGCCGCCATCGATGGGTATGCCCAGGGGGTTGACCACCCGTCCCAGCAGGGCAGGGCCCACCGGCACCTCCAGGACGCGGCCTGTGGTGCGCACCGTATCGCCTTCGCTCAGGTGCAGATAGTCACCCAGCACCACAGCACCCACCGACTCACGTTCCAGGTTGAGTGCAATGCCATAGGTATCCCCGGGAAAGGCCAGCATCTCGCCATACATGGCATCGCTTAGACCATGGATGCGGCAGATGCCGTCCATCAGGCTCAGGATGGTGCCCTCGGTGCGGGTCTCCGTGGAAAGATCGAACTGCTTGAGCCGCTCCTTGATGAGTGTGCTGACTTCCGATGGATCAAGTTTGATCATGGCTGTTCTCCGCCCGTTTCCAGTGGCTTTGTGTGTGGCCAGTGACCGCGTCCTTCAAGGACACAGGGCCTGCGGCCAGGAGTGTTCAGGAAAACCAATCGATGGGTACAAGGGGCAGGCCAACCTGGCGCCATGGTCTGCTCATTCATGACAGCAGCGCCTGGGATAGGGCGGCAAGGCGTCCTCTGGCAGTGCCGTCGATGACCAGGTCGCCGCAGCGCATCAGCGCGCCGCCCAGGATGTCCGGGTCGGTCCTGAATTGCAGGATCACCCGCTTACCCAGGCGCTGGCTCAGGACCTGACCCAGGCGCTTTTGACGGGCTTGGTCCATGGGTGCCGCCACCACCACCTCCACCTCGGACCAACCCTCCTCGGCAGCGCGCAGTTCGTGGAACAGGGCGGCTAGCGCAGGGAGGATGGGCAGACGATGACGCGCAGCCAAGAGCTGCAGCAGATTCGTGCCCATCTCGCCTGTGGCAGTGCCGGCGGCCTTGCCCAGGATCTCCACCATGGACTTGCGGTCCAGGTGAGGGTCGGAGAGCAGATCCCAGTCCTGGGCGTCGCTGACGATGGCAGCAAGGTGACCCAGCCAGGCCTCCCAGGTGTCGCGCGCTGAGGCATCGGTGACCTGCTCGAGGATGGCCCTGGCGTAGGGCCGGGCAGCCTGGCGTTCATCAGCCATCGTGGCCCACCTCGGCAAGGAACTGGTCGAAGAGCTGCTGGTGGGTCTTGGTGTTGATCTCCTTTTTCAAGATGCGCTCGGCGCAACTCACCGCCAGGCTCACCACGTCCTGGCGCAGCGTGGCCTGGGCCTGGGCCAGCTGACGGGCCAGTTCCGCCTCGCCTTGGGCAACGATGCGGCCCCGTTCCTCCTCGGCCTTGTGGCGGGCTTCCTCCAGGATTTTCTGCTCGCGCTCCTTGGCAGCTGCCGTAATGGAGCTCGCCTCCGCCCGGGCCTGCTGCAACAGCCTGTCGACCTGCAGCTTGGCCTGGTCCAGCTCCTGGCGGCCCCGCTCAGCCGCCTGCAGCCCCTCGCTGATGCGATTTTCCCGCTCCGCCATGGCCTGGATCAAGGGTGGCCAAATGAACTTCATGGTGAACCAGATCAGGATGCCAAAGCCAAGCAACTGGCCAAGAATGGTGATGTTGATGCCCATGCCGTTCCTCTTTGTCCGGGTTCCAGGGTCAACCGCCCGTGGCGGCTTGTGCGGCGGCGCGGACCGGGCCCAGGAAGGGGTTGGCGAAGATGAAATAAAAGGCGATACCCACGCCGATCATGGAGACCGCATCCAGCAGACCGGCCACGATGAACATGCGCCCCAGCAGGCGACCTTCCAGTTCAGGCTGCCTGGTCATGCCCTCCAGAAAGCGGCCACCCAGGATGGCGAACCCCAGGGCGGTGCCCAGGGCGCCTGCGGCAAACATCAGTCCCACGGTCACCACGGTGACCGTCTGGACATTGGCAATCAATTGAGCGAGTTCCATGTTTCCTCCATTGCTATCAAAGCGTGCTCTACATCATGACGACAGGATTCTAATGATGGTCGGCGGCTGTCGCAGCCGCCATGCTGAGATACACCAGGGTCAACATCATGAAGATGAATGCCTGGAGCGTGATGATCAGGATATGAAAGATCGCCCATGGCGCACTCAGGAATGGCTGGACGAACCATGGCAGCAGGGCAATCAGGATGAAGATCAACTCACCGGCGTACATGTTGCCGAACAGTCGCAAGGACAGCGAGACAGCCTTGGCCACCAGTTCCATGAGGTTGAGCAGCAGATTGAAGACAATGACGACAGGTGCCAGGAGCATCCCAATGCCTTTGAAAGAGGGCTCAAAGGGGTGGGTGAGCAGTTCCTTCGGATACCCCATGATGCCTTTGTGGCGCAGCGAATACCAGATAATCAGACCCATCACGCCAAGCGAAAGGGCAAACGTGGTGTTCATGTCCGTGGTGGGCACCACGCGCAGGTGCTCGAGGCCGGCACCGCCAGCCAGGATGGGCAGCAGGTCGATGGGCAGAAGATCCATGGCGTTGAGCAGGAAGACCCACATGAAGATGGTCAGCGACAAAGGGCCGATCAGCGGGTCTGGGGCATGGAAAATCTCCTTGACCGAACTGTCCACGGCGCCGAGCACCATTTCCACGAAGTTCTGCCACTTACCCGGCACGCCGCTGGTGGCCTTTTTGCTTGCCAGAAAAAAGCAAAAAGCAAACAACCCGCCAAGCCCCCAGGAAAAGAGTAAGGTGTCCACGTGGAGCGTGAAGAAGCCCTCGCCGACGGTGAGGTTGGTGAGGTGATGGGTGATGTATTCTGCGGGGGAATGTGCCATGGATACTGAATACCCGTCAGTTGGTGGGTTGCTGCCTGAGGCTTGCCACAGCCTGAAAACCGAAGACGGCGCGATAGGTCAATACACTTGCCGCAAAGGCCAGCACACAAAAAAGCGCTTTATCGGGGTGGCATACGATACCCAGCACCAAAGGAGGTATAAAGGCAAGCATCTTGCATGTCTCTGCAAACAACAAAGCTGCTCCAGGCCCAAGTGACCGCCAGGTGATGCACAGGCCCAGCACCATCCCCATGCTGCCCCAAAGGGCAGCCAGTGCGCCGAGGCCTGCGGCCGTGGCCACATCTGGCGAGAACAGGGCAAGACCTATGGTGAGCACCGTGGCCAGGATGATTGACTGGATGGTCATCACGCGCCGGGCGGGGCGCCAAATAGCCTGCGCTGCTGATAATGTATTTTTTTGCTGCATGTTCTTCATCAGGTGATCATCACAAACGCGCCTAAGTCTCCCACAACTGCCCATCCGGTTCAAGCCCTTTTTAGCTTGTTGCTTATTAATAGGTAGAGCGCCATGAGCCCGGGGCTCGTGGCAGCGCGACGCACCGGTCTTGCTACCCAAGAAGCCTTATGAGTTGTGAGTGGCCAGCAGTTTCAGCAGGATGGGCCGGCCAGTTTATCTGACCTCGAAGCTCCCCACATATTCCAGAAACAGGGGAGCCAGGCTCTGCAGGTCGGCAAGGCTTGGGGCCTTTCTTCCCGTATAGGTCTGGTCGACCAGCGCCGGCCTGGATTGGAAACGCTGCAGCACATAGCGTCTGGCTCCCAGGGCCAGCTGCGCCAGGGCCTGGAAATCGGCCTGTTGCAGATCACCGCTCACCACCGTGGTGCGCAGCTCATGGTCGATGCCCGAACCCTTCACCATATCCAGGCTGCGGGAGATGGCCTGGGTATCCCCGGGTGCCTGGACATAGCTTGCATAACGTGCCAGGGGAGCCTTCAGATCCATGGCGATGTAATCCAGCAGACCTTCCTGCAACAGCCTGGCGAGTAGGTCGGGCTGGCTGCCATTGGTATCCAGCTTGGTGGCATAGCCCAGGCGGCGCACGGCGCGCAGGAAATCGGCCAGGTCATTTTGCAAGGTGGGTTCCCCGCCACCCAGGACCACTGCCTCGAGCTCGCCACGCCGCTCGTTCAGGAAGGAAAAGATGGCCTGTTCATCCAGTAGAGCACCATAGCGCAGGGGGTCCACCAGCTCGGGGTTGTAGCAGTAGGGGCAGCGGAAGTTGCATCCCTGGGTAAAGACGACTGCGGCAATCTTTCCGGGAAAGTCGATCAGCGAGAAGGGTTCGAGGCCAGCGATCTTCATGGCGGCAACCGGAAGGATTTTCTTTTCCTGAACTCGGCCTGCTTGCCCGGATTCCATTGAGCCACGGGACGCAGGTAGCCCACCACCCGGGAATAGACCTCGGTTGCAGTGCCACACCAGCAGGTGTCCTGCTCTCCGGGCAGGTAGCCATGCACCGGGCAGATACTGGCTGTGGGTGTGATGGTGAAGGAAGGCAGGTGGAAGTCCGCAGCCACCTTTTTGATGAAATGCTTGAGCCCTGCTGTGTCGGTGGGGCGTTCGCCCAGGAAGAAATGCAGCACCGTGCCTCCTGTGTAGAGGACCTGCAGGTCGTCTTGGTGCTCCAGGGCGAAGAAGGGATCATCGCTCAGGCCCACGGGCAGCTGGGTGGAGTTGGTGTAGCCGGCCTCGCCCAGTTCGGCCAGTGCTGGCATCTGGGGAAATTGTTTCTTGTCCAGCTGGGCCAGACGAAAGGAGGCGCTTTCGGCGGGTGTGGCCTCCAGGTTGTAGAGGTTCTGTGTTTCCTGCTGAAAAACCAGCAGCCGCTCGCGCATGCTGTGCAGCGTCTCCAGTGCCAGTGAGCGGCCCTGCCTGGTTTCGATGCCCCTGCCCAGCAGGTTGATGCAGCCCTCATGCATACCCACCAGGCCAATGGTGGCGAAGTGGTTCTTGAACCATGCGCCAAAGCGCCCATGGACAGCGTCCAGGTAATGCCGGCTGTAGGGGTAGAGCCCCCTGGCCATCCAGTCCTCCAAAGCCTCGCGTTTTTTCTCCAGCGCTTCTTTGGCGATGTCCATGAGAGTGGCGAGGCGGCCAAGAAAATCCTGGGGATCTGCGGCCACATGACCCAGGCGGGCCATGTTGATGGTGACCACCCCGATGGAGCCTGTCAGGGGATGTGAGCCGAAGAAACCCTCGCCACGCCGCGCCAGTTGCCCCACATCCAGACGCAGGCGGCAGCACATGCTGCGCACCTCGTCTGGGGAACGGTCCGAGTTGATGAAGTTCACGAAGTAGGGTGTGCCGTATCTGGCGGTGGCCTCCCACAGTGGCGCGAGCCACGGCGCATCCCACGGGGTCTCTGCGGTCAGGCCATAGGTGGGAATGGGGAAGGTGAAGGGCCGGCCCTGGGCGTCCCCGGCTGCCATCACCTCCCCCAGGGCTTGGTTGATCATGGCCATTTCCTGCTGGAAGAGGCCGTAGGTTTCCCGTTGGGTGGCGCCGCCGATCACCGCCGGTTCATCGGACAGATGCCGGGGCACGGTGAGGTCCAGGCTGATGTTGGTGAAGGGGGCCTGGAAACCCAGTCGAGTGGGCACGTTCAGGTTGAACACGAATTCCTGGATGGCCTGCTTGACTTCAGTATATGTCAAGCGGTCATGCCGCACGAAGGGGGCCAGCAGCGTGTCCACGTTGCAAAACGCCTGGGCGCCGGCGGCCTCGCCTTGCAGCGTAAAGAGAAAATTGATCATCTGCCCCAGGGCCGATGAAAAATGCCGTGGCGGGGTGCTGGCGATCTTGCCAGAGGCTCCCTTGAAGCCCTGGGTGAGCAGGTCCTGAAGATCCCAGCCATTGCAGTAGCAGCCCAACACCTGCAGGTCATGCAGGTGAAGCTCGCCTGTCCGATGAGCCTCTGCCGCTGCGGCCGGGTAGACCTTCTTGAGCCAGTACTCGCGCATGGCATGACCGGCAAGATGGCTTTGCAGGCCCTGCAGGGAATAGGTGATGTTGCTGTTCTCGCTGATCTCCCAGTCGTTCCTGTCGAGATAGCGCTGGATGATGGCAATGGCATCCATGGCAGATCCTTGGCGAACAGGTGTGATGCGATCTCCTGGTGTTCTCAAGGGTGCTTTTGGTGATCATATCACCTGGGAGCCGCATGACCCAGGCTGTGGGTTGTCCCTGGCGCTGCTATAATTTCCAACGGATTACGCTTGGTGCACCGCTCAGACGGGGCGGCCCGATTGCAATGGGAGGAAGCATGTTGAAGATCTATGGCACGGTCATGTCCCGGGCGGTGCGGACCCTATGGGCAGCAGAAGAGCTGGGCATACCCTATGACCTCATCGCCACAGACCCCGGCACAGGCAGTCGCAGCAGTGAGTTCCTGAAGATCAACCCCAATGGCCATGTGCCTGCCATCGACGACAATGGCCTGATTGTCTGGGAGTCCATGGCCATCAATCTGTACCTGGCGGAAAAATATGGTCAGGGTACGCTGTGGCCCAGCGACATCGCAGACCATGCCCACATCTACCAGTGGAGCTTCTGGGCCCTGTCCGAGGTGGAAGAACCGGTGATGACCGCCATCATGAACAAGATGTTTTTGCCCGAGGAAGAACGTGATGCCGCCAAGGCACAAGACGCCATCAAGCGGCTCGAGGTACCCTTCGGCATCCTGGACAGGCACCTGCAAGGCCGTGAAACCATACTCGGCAAGCAATACACCATTGCCGACTTGAACGTCTGCTCGGTGGTGGACTTTGCTATGTACATACCCTACGACTTCTCGCCCTACCCGGCACTGAACAACTGGCTCATGGCGGGCATGAACCGTCCGGCGCACCAGAAGGTGCTGGGGCTGTTGCAGGGTTGAGCGCTTGGGGTGCCTGCCTTGCTGTGAAAGGTGAGGAAGGCTGCTTGCGGCAGCAGGCCCGGGGCTGGGCATGACCCGGTGGAGCAGGCGCCAGGCCCTGGGGGCCGCCCTGGGTGTGGCGGCAACCCCTCTGCTGCCACGGCGGGTTTTTGGCCAGGCGGGGTCGCTGGCACAGCCTATCCATGGGGTGCATGCCAGTCTGATCACAGCACAGCGTGCCCTCACCTGGTTTTCCGCCGATTCCGCACCCTATACCGTCGTGCTGATGCCCTGGCCGGCCCAGGGGGCAGCTGGGCAGGAGGACGCGCTGGTACTTGCCAGCACGGCAACACCCAGCTACGGTATTCCTCTGTTCACCCATCGCGTCCTGCTGGATGGGGTGGTTCCGGGGCAGGCCCTGCGCTATCGTATCGGCGCCAATGGCCAATGGTTGCATGAGGGGGAATTACCGGCTCTTCCTGCAGAAGCCTGGCGCTTCATCCATTTTGGAGACCATGCCCAGAGTGCGGCCAGCCGGGCCGTGGTGGCCGGCATACGGCAGCGCCGCCCAGACCTGGTGCTCATCGCAGGGGATCTGGCCTATGCCAATGGCGAGCAATCCCTTTGGGACAGCTATTTTCGCATGCTGGAACCCTTGGCCTCCGCCATCCCTGTGCTGAGTTGTCCCGGCAATCACGAGCAGAAAGACGGCAGTGGCCAGGGCTATCTGAGTCGCATCACCCAGCCAGGGCGCGGTGCCTGGTATGCCTTTGACTGGGATCGCGTGCATTTTTTCTTCAGTACCGCAGGCTGTCTTGTGGAAGGGCCTGCCTCGGTGTGGGCCCTGCTGGAAGAGGTGTTGGCCATGGAGCAGGACCTGAGTGCCGCCGCGGCGCGACGGGCCAGGGGTGAGATCGACTTCATCATCGTGGTGCAGCACTACCCCATCTGGACCGATGAGGATGGGCGCGATCCTGCGGATTTCACCCTGGTGGCCCTGGAAGAGGGCATGCTGCTGCGCTATGGCGTGGATCTTCTTCTTGTGGGGCATGACCACATCTACGAGCGCAGCCATCCCATGGGGCGCGGCAGGCCGCGCCCCGGCGGCTACGTGCAGGTGACCCAGGGCGGCGGCGGCCAGTCTTTGTATGATGTGATTCCGCACCCCGCTGCCTGGTCAGTGCTGGCCACGCCGCGCTGGGGGTTCAGCGAGCATGAGGTGACGGGAGCCAGGATGCGGGTGACCAGCTATAGTGTGGACGACAGCGCCAACCAGTTGTTGCCGTCCGGCCAGCTGGCCATATTGGACAGCTTTGAGCATGCAGCGCGGGATGCCGCCACCCGGCGCGATTTTGCCCTGCCCCCACGCCCCAGGGAAGAGCTGCTGGTGGGCTTTGCACAGGTGGTGGCCCATACCATTGACCGCAACCGTTTTGCCCAGTAACCAGCCTGATCGGCTGCCACGGCCTACCCCGCTGCCCATGAGCCTGTCGTATGTCGCGGCATTTTGCTATTTTGAAAGTGATCACAAAAACAGATTGCGTACCGCCATGCCCCACGGTTGGGCCATGGCCGAGGAGGAAGACGGGTGACCACCGTGACATGTATCGGGGCTGGTGCCAGCGGGACGCTGCTGGCCTGGCATCTCCACGCCGCCGGCTTTTCCGGACGCACCATCCTGGTGGATCCCCATGAAGGCTTTGGCGCAGCCTACAGCACCTCTGAGTGTCGCCATCTGCTCAATGTGCCGGCGGCCAACATGGGTGCCAGCGAGGAAGACAAGGCTTCGTTCTGGCGTTTCCTGGGCACACAGGGCATCGAGATGTCTCCAGAAGACTTTGCGTCACGCCTGGACTATGGCCGTTACCTGGAGCAACTCATTGCGCCGTTGCGTGCCTCTGGGCAGGTGGTGCGCATCCGGGATCGTGCCTGGGGGCTCGAGCGACGAGCCGGTTTCTGGCGGGTAGCGCTGGAAAGACGCCGCGCCCTGGAGTCACAGGCGGTGGTCCTGGTGGTGGGCAATCTGCCGCCCTCCTCGCTGCCCGGCGGCGAGGTGGTGGATGCCGCCTGTTATGTGGACGAGCCCTGGCGTTGCCGGCTGAAAGAGGTGGTGGCCGGGCGCAGCCGGGTGTTGTTCGTGGGTACGGGGCTCACCATGGTGGATGGCGTCATCAGTCTGGCCGATCACCCCGAGATCCACATGACCGCCATCTCCCGCCATGGCCTGCTGCCACTGCCCTGGAAAACCCAGGACATGATGCCCATGCGTCTTCCAGAGCCCATGCCCGGGCCGCGGGCCATGCTGCGCCACCTGCGCACGCTCGCAGCAGGCATGAGCTCCTGGGAACCGCTCATCAATGCCATGCGCCCGGAGATACAGACCATCTGGCAGAGCTGGACGCTCCTGGAGCAGGGGCGCTTCCTGCGCCATGCCCTGGCGTACTGGAACATCCATCGCCATCGCATCTGCGACGCGCACCATGCCCTGCTGGGGCGATTGCGCGCCACAGGCCGCCTCACCACGGCAGCGGGTCACCTGCTGGGCATCGAGCAACAAGGCGGCGAGGTGCTGGTGCGCTGGCGGCCCCGAGGCAAGACCGAGGAACGCTCGGCACGGTTCGATGTGGTGGTGAACTGCACCGGGCCTGCTTCTGACTATCGTCGCATGCGCGATCCCTTAGTGCTCAATCTGCTGGGTTCGGGGAATGCCTGCCCACATCCCCTGGGTATGGGGCTTGCGGCGAGCCCACGAGGCGAGTTACTGGATGCCAGGGGCCAGCTGGTGCCCGGCCTGTTTGCGCTGGGGCCGCCGCTGCGGGGTGTCCTGTTCGAATGCATTGCTGTGCCGGACATCAGGAAGCAGGCTGCCCTGCTGACCCGGCACATGGTGGACTGGCTGGCCAACCGGCCTGTACCGGCATCCCTGGGGAACGAAACGACAGGGGACTATCCGGATCGCCGCTATCAGATGCTCTATGACGTTGGGCTCTAGGAGCCAGGATGCGCTGGTTCCAGGGCTGAGCGCCACATAGCGGCGCAGGTCCCAGCGAGCCCAATCAGGTTGGGTCCGGCTGGCAGGTTTCGCCAGGAAGTCATGGGCTTGGCCCCTTGGCTCGGCAGCCCGCAGCCGGGCGGCGGATTGTGCTATCATGCCCTTTCAGCGGGGCTTGAGTGGCTCCGGACGCCTCGGGGTATAGCGCAGCCTGGTAGCGCGCCTGCTTTGGGAGCAGGATGTCGGGGGTTCAAATCCCTCTACCCCGACCAATTTCCTTTTCAAGCGGGCGACCTGGTTCAACAGCGGGATCATGCCCATGGTCCACTGTGCCGACATAGCCCCCAGCGCCAGGGCGATGCCGGCAAGGCCCATGATGTCGCCAAAGCCTTTCCCGGGGAGCGGGAGGCAGCTGATAGCCTGCAGATTGCACTGATGGTGGAGCCGATGGGGGTCGAACCCACGACCTTCGCATTGCGAACGCGACGCTCTACCAGCTGAGCTACGGCCCCAGGGCTGGTATTATAGCAAGGAAACCAGCGAGGTAGACGATGACCGAGCCATCTTCCAATCCAAGTGAACCCAACCCCGCGGCATATGTCAGCCGGCTGCTGGAGCTGCTGAATGTGCCATTGCATGGAACAGCTGGCGAGCAACAGGTCATCCTGGAATCGGTGGCTCACCACTGGACCGTATTGCGCACCATGGCCACCATCATGCACCAGGGGCCGCTGAGGGCCCATGAGGAGCCGGCTGCGGTGTTCCGGCCGTGAGCCGCCCATCCATTGCCCAGTTGGCCAGCCAGGTGGCCACAGGCTGTCTTTCTGCCGTGCAGCTGGCCGAAGAGGCGCTGGCGCGCGCGCAACGGGATGCCTGCAATGCATTGACCGACGTGTTGCCCCAGCGCGCCCTGGCCGAGGCTCGGGCGGTGGATCAGGCGGTGGCGCAGGGCCAGGCCGTAGGGCCGCTGGCCGGGGTGCCCTATGTGGTCAAGAATCTCTTTGCCATCCAAGGCGTGGTACGGCGCGCAGGCACCCGGGTTCCCTTTGCGCCCGCTGTGGCCGATGCCGCGCTGGTGGCCCGGCTGCAGGCCGCAGGAGCCATCCTGATCGGCGCTGCCAACATGGATGAGCTGGCTTATGGTTTCGTCACCGAGAACGCCCATGCCGGTGCGGTCCACAACCCCTTGTGTCATGGACATATTGCCGGGGGCTCGTCGGGGGGCTCTGCTGCAGCCGTGGCAGCCAATATCGTGCCTTTTGCCCTGGGCAGCGACACCAACGGTTCCATCCGTGTGCCGGCGGCCCTGTGTGGTTTGTTTGGCCTGCGCCCCACCTATGGGCGCCTGAGCCGGGCTGGCAGCCAGCTCTTTGCAGCCAGCCTCGATACCGTGGGGCCGCTGGGGCGCACGCCGGACGATCTGATGACCCTGCTGGCTGTCCTGGAAGGGCAGGATGCAGCAGACCCTGTCTCCATGCCCATCCCCCAAGACGCGCTGGCCTGGAACGCCGAGCCACGGCGGCCCTTGCGTCTGGCGGTTGTGGGCGGATACTGCCGGGATCATGCCGATGAGCCGGCCTGGACAGCTGTGCAGCATGCTGCCGCCGTGTTGGGGGTGACAAACGAGATCACCATTCCAAGCCTGGAGCAGGCCCGGGCGGCAGCCTATGTGCTCACCGCCAGCGAAGGGGGCAACCTGCATCGCGAACTCCTGGCCGAGCACGGGGCCCTGTTGGACCCGCAGGTCTATCCCCGGCTGCTGGCTGGACTGTGTGCCCCCGCCAGTTGGTACCTGGATGCCCAGCGGCTGCGTGCAGCCTACCGTGCCGCCATGGCAGAGGTGTTTCGGGATGTGGATGTGCTGCTGGCCCCCGCCGTCCCTGTGCCGGCGCCGCCCATTGGCAGTGCTACCATCACCATCAACGGCAGGAAGCAGCCCACCCGGGCGGCGATGGGTTTGCTGACACAGCCCTTTTCCCTGGCGGGATTACCCGCGGCGGTGGCCCCGCTGTGGCCCCAGGGCGGCCTGCCGGTGGGCGTGCAGTGCATCGCGCCACCCTGGAAGGATCACTGGTGCCTGCAGGTGGCCCAGGACCTCGATGAGGCCGGACTGACCCAGCGGCCAGTCTGATCACCGCCTCTGCTCAGCAGGATTTGTACCTGCGATACCAGTTGGTGAACCGGGCCAGCCCTTCCTCGATGGAGACCCGGGGGGTCAGGCCGGTCAGGGCCTTGAGATCACTGATGTCGCCAAAGGTCTCGGGCACATCGCCGGGCTGCAAGGGCAAAAGCTCGATGGCGGCCTGCCGGCCCAGGTAGCCTTCCAGTAAACGCACACACTCCATGATGGGCACCGGGTGGCCACTGGCCACATTGAGCACCCGATGTCGGGCGCGGCTCAGTTGTTCTTGGGGCGGGGCGCTTGGCGGCAGGGCGAGCACAGCCAACACCGCCTCGACCACATCGTCGATGTAGGTGAAATCCCGTCTATGGTGGCCGAAGTTGAAGATCGTCAGTGGCTGGCCACCCAGCATGCGCTCGGTGAACAGGTAGAGTGCCATGTCGGGTCGTCCCCAGGGCCCGTAGACCGTGAAGAAGCGCAGGCCCGTCGCCGGCAGGCCATGAAGATGGCTGTAGGAATAGGCCATGAGTTCGTTAGCCCGCTTGGTGGCGGCATAGAGGCTCAAGGGGGTGTCGGCATGGTCATCCAGGGCGAAGGGCTGGCGTGTGCTGGCGCCATAGACCGAGCTGCTGGAGGCATAGACGAAATGCTCCACGGGATGACGCACCAAGGCATCCAGCACATGGCCAAAGGCCACGAGATTGCTCTGTATGTAGAGTTCGGGGCACTGCATGGCGTAGCGCACCCCTGCCAAGGCCGCGAGATGGATCACGGCCTGGGCTTGGGTTTTTGCAAAATAGCTCAGCGTCGCTTCGCGGTCGGCCATCTCCAACTGCTGGAATGAAAACCCGGGGATTTCCTGGAGCTGGGCAAGACGGGCCTGCTTGAGGGTCACATCGTAATGGGGGCAGAGGTTGTCGCAGCCCAGCACCTCTTCATGCCGCGCCAGCAGGGCCTTGCTCACATGAAAGCCGATGAACCCGGCACAGCCGGTCACCATGATGCGCGCCATGGTCTACAGACTCCAGTATTCCGGGAAGCATCCTGCCTCCCGGCGAAAAATGGCCTTGAGATCGGCAAACAGGCCCTGCTTATCCAAGCGGCTTTGATAATAGCATACCGGCTTCCCCAGGTACTGGCGGTGGGGCACGGCCAGCAGCAGCGCATCGAGGTTGTGCCAACAGTCGGGATCGCTCATGGTGCGTCCCCACAGGCTGGCAATATGCTCTGGATCGGCCAGGGGATCATGGACCAGGGGCATGATCCCATAGGCCTGCAGTTCGTCCAGCACGTCCCGCACCCGGCTCTCCCGGCAGTCGGCCACGTTTTCCTTGAAGGCAAGCCCCAGCACGCCCACCTGCGCTGTCTTGGGGGCAATGCCCCGCAGGCACAGCCGCTGGATGATCTTCTGCGCCACGAAGCCGCCCATGCTGTCATTGATACGCCGGCCCGCCAGGATCACCTGGGGATTGTAGCCCAGGGCCTGGGCCTTGCTGGTGAGATAATAGGGGTCCACGCTGATGCAATGTCCGCCCACCAGACCTGGGCGGAAGGGCAAAAAGTTCCATTTGGTACCGGCGCAGGCCAGCACCTCGTCTGTGGCGATCCCCAGGCGATCGCAGATCAGCGCCAGCTCATTGACAAGAGCAATATTGAGGTCGCGCTGTACATTTTCGATCACCTTGGCGGTCTCGGCCACGGCAATGCTGGATGCCTGCCACACCCCGGCTTGCACGATGCGACCATAGAGCTCCGCGAGGCGCGCGGTGCAGGCTGCGTCATGGCCGGCCACCACCTTGGTGGTGTTTTCCAGGGTGTGCTCGGCATCACCCGGATTGAGGCGCTCCGGTGAATAGCCCACGGCGAAGTCCACAAAAGGGCGTAAGCCAGACGCTGCCCCAAGGGCGGGGGCAAGGCATTCCATGGTGAACCCTGGGTAGACGGTGGACTCCAGAACCACAAGGACACCCGGGCGCAGGTGTGGGCCCAGCATGGCGCTGGCCTGCAGCAGGGGGCGCAGGTCCGGCACCTTGCTGCGATCCACCGGCGTGGGCACGGTGATGATGTAGGCATCATTATTGTCCAAAACGGCAGGGTCTGAGCTGAGGATGCAACTGGCAGGCAGGTCCTTGTTTGCGGCACACAGCTGGGCGATGCGCCTGAGGTCGATATCGAAGCCCACAGCGGGGCCAACCTTGGCAAAGGACTGCAGCACCGGCCAGCCCACGTAGCCAAGCCCGATGACCGCCACTTGGGGAGTCATGGCCTGAGCCCGGCAAAACGGCTTGATGCTGTGGCCCACGTGGTCTTTGGGGTATCATCATCCCCATGGCGATGACCCTCTGGCGATGTTTTGTGGTGCACGGTCTGGTGCAAGGTGTGGGGTTCCGCGCCGCAACCCAGCGCCAGGCCAAGGCGTTGGGTGTAGTGGGCTGGGTGCGCAACCTGCCAGACGGCAGGGTGGAAGTGCTGGCCGGGGGCCCACCGGAGGCGCTGGAGGACCTGCATGCCTGGCTGCATCAGGGACCAACCGGCGCTGTGGTCGAGGGTGTGGCCATGATGGAAGCCGCTTCGAACCAGCCCCCGTCCCCGCCCTATGCGCCGCCGCCAGGCCAGGAGTCAGCTTTCCAGGCACAGGATTTCATCATCATCCACTGAGTCTGTCCGGGGCCATGAGCCGCCGCCTGCTCACTCCACGCGATAGCGATCATGGCAGGCCTCGCAGGTCTTGGCTGTCTTGAGGAACTGGGCGGCGAACTGCTGCTTGTCGCCATTTTTGGCTGTCTCGGCGAGGGTATCTGCGGCCTGCTCCAAGGCTCGTGCCTTCTCCTTGAAGTCGTCCATGTGGCTCCACAGCGCTGCTTTGGTGTCTGTGGGCTTGATGCCCTTGGTCTCGGGCGTGAAGCCTTCCCAGGGCAGTTTGGCGAGATAGGCCACATGGGCGGCGCGCACTTGTATCTCCTTGGGGTCGAAGGGCTTGTCACCCTTGACCATGGCCCCCAGCTGGGAGAACTGGAAGCCCAGTGCGCCCAGGGCATGGCGGCGGTAGTGTACCAGATCCTTGGGGGCCGCTGCCCAGGCGCCAAGGGCTGTGGCAACCAGCAGGGCTGCTGCCGGCAGCAGGATGCGTCGTGGCGTGCGATGTGATGGCATGACTTCTCCCTGGAACCTGAAATCCACCTGCGGTTGTCTATCCTGCCGCTTGTGCCATGGATTGACGAAAGGACTTCTTGCCGACCATTATGGCATGAAAGATCATTGCTTTTGTGGAAAAATGATGTCATCGATCGCCACCCCAGAGCCCCGGCTGTGGCCCGCGTTGTTCGCGGCCCTGCCACCATGGTCATCCCAGGGACACCGTCATTGGCTCACCACCACCCAGGGCTGTTTCTGGCAGGCCGCCGGTGATCAGGCGTCCCTGGACACCATGGCCCGGGCAGCCTGTGCCCTGCTGGGCCGAAGTGCGGATCTGCGGGAGGATCTGCTGGCTGCCCTGGCCTTTGGCGTCCAGGCCATGGCCTGGCACTGCTATCTGCGCCCCTGGGCCGAGGCCATCGAGGTGGCCACAGCGGTTGCCACAGGACAGGCAGTGATGGCGGTGGCCTACTCGGAGCCGGGAGGCTCGCCAGGGCTGCTCAACACCACAGCGCGGTATGACGGATCAGGCTGGCTGCTTTCAGGGAGCAAGCAGTACATCACCAATGGCCCACTGGCCGACTGGTTCGTGGTCTTTGCCATGGTCGCAGGAGACCATCCCCGGCGTGAAGCCTTCCTGGTGCCCGCAGGTGCCGTGCAGGTCACGGCCATGGAAGTGCCGGCGTTGCTGGCCGGCCTGCCCCATGCTCGGCTGGATCTCACAGACGTGCCGGTGGCAGGGCATCATCGCCTGCCCCAGGAGCGGGCCCTGGCCGCCGGGCGCCGGCTGCGCCGCGCCGAGGACAGCCTGCGCCTTGCGCTGCTGGCTGCCGCGGTGCGCTTGATCGTCCGCCGTGGCGCAGCGGACGATCAGCAGACGGCCATCCTGGGCGAAGCGCTGCTCCTGGAGGAGCTGGCCATGGCCGCCCTGGAAGCCCTGGAGGCTGGGCGGGCCCAGCGCCAGCAGGCCCTGGCGTTGGCGGGCCTCGAGTCGGCCCAGGGTCTGGGCGCCCGGTTGCAGGGCGTGCAGTCCCTGGACGATGATGACCACATGCGCTTGCTTCAGGCTTTGCCTGCTGCCCTGGGCCGGGGTGATCCCTGGCGGCTGCGCGCCCGGCTGGGGCGCCTGGCAGGCTCTGGCGAGGAACCTTGAGGAACCTGAGGATTGCGGGATTAGGCCATGAAAAAGCAGCCATGATGCCACCTGCCGCCTGGCCACGTGAAGGAGGATTGCCATGCAGGGCCACAGCATGAGACAACATCATCGACAGGGCGCGCCATGAGCGTCTCCTTGCAAAAGGACAGCCGGCTTGCAAGTCCCGCCATCGTGGCCGAAGGTCTGGAGCGCCTGGGCTACATCGCCTCGCCCAGTGTGGCGACCTCGGTCTATGTGTCAGCAGCGCTGGAAAAGCCTCTCTTGGTGGAAGGCCCAGCCGGCGTGGGCAAGACCGAGCTGGCCAAAGCACTGGCACAGTACCTGCAAAAGCCGCTGATCCGCCTGCAGTGCTATGAGGGTCTCGACGAGGCCCGGGCGCTCTACGAGTGGAAATACGGCAAGCAGCTGCTTTATGTGCAGCTCCTCAAGGACAAGATCGCCGAGCTCACGGCAGGCACCAAAACGCTGGAGCAGGCCCTGGCAGTCATTCATGCCCAGGATGAGCTGTTTTTCTCCAGGGACTTTCTGGAGCCCCGCCCCCTGTTGCAGTCCCTGCAGGTGCCAGGCGGTGCTGTCTTGCTGGTGGACGAGGTGGACAAGGCAGACCCGGAGTTCGAGGCCCTGTTGCTGGAGGTGCTCTCCGATTTCCAGGTGAGCATTCCCGAATTGGGCACCATCGTCGCCACGGAAAAGCCGCTGGTGGTGCTCACCAGCAACCGCGTCCGGGAGATGGGTGACGCGTTGCGTCGGCGCTGCCTGCATCTCTATCTCAACTTTCCTGATGCTGCCCTGGAAGAGCGCATCGTGGCCGCCCAGGTGCCCCAGTGCACCGCCCGGCTGCGCGCCCAACTGGTGGCCTTTGTGCATGGCCTGCGCAAGCTGGACCTGCGCAAGCTCCCCGCCGTGAGCGAGACCATCGACTGGGCACGTACCCTGGTGCTGCTGCATGCCGATCAGCTGGCTTGGGACCTGGTGCAGGATACCCTCAATGTGTTGCTCAAGTTCCAGGAGGACGCCGAGCAGGTCCATCACCAGGGCCTGCGCCTGGTGCAAGAGGCCTGCCGCGATGGACCGCACGCTGCTGCTCTTCGTTGAGGCGCTGCGCCAGGCTGGGGTGCGCATCACGCCTGACGAGACCACAGACGCCTTGCGCATCGCAGGGGAGGTGGGGCTTGCCGAGCGCGATACCCTGCGTGAGGTGCTGGGTTGCACGCTGGCCAAGTCGGTGGCGGACAAACGGCGTTTCGAGGCCACGTTCCAGCGCTTCTTTGCCCTGCCGGGCTCTTCTGCCGATTCCCCCCAGCAAACGGCACCGACAGCCGGGGCCACTGCGGACGATGCAGGCCTGCCGCAGGCCGAGCCTGCAGCTGGTGACCTGTCCCAGGAACCGGGCGTTATGATGCAGCAGCGCCTCGCCGCCGCCGCCCGGGAGATGCGCATCGACACCATCGCGCTGCCCACCCAGAAGGGCCTCTATACCCGCAGGCTGGCCATGGCCGCAGGTGGCGAGGAGTTGGAGGCTGCCTGGCAGTTGGCCCAGCGCCAGGGCGATCTCGAGACCGCAGCGCAGCTTGCAGCCCAGGGCGAGCGGTTGCGCGCCCATGCCCGCGCCATGGTGGAGCAGGCCTATCAGCTCTACGGCAAGGGGCGCATGCAGGCCCTCAGCGACATCATCCTGCAGGAAAAGCCGCTGTCGGCGCTGGAGACCCGGGATCTCAAGCGCATGCGTCCTTTGGTGGAGGCCATGGCCCAGCGCCTCAAAGACAAGCGGCGCATCACGCGCCATCTGCGCCGCGGCACGCTGGATGTGCGGCGCACGCTGCGCGCCAACATGGGGCACGATGGCGTCCTGATGGAGGTGGCCTGGCACAGGCGGCTGCAGCAGCAGCCCAGGCTCGTGGCGCTGTGCGACGTGAGCCGTTCGGTGGAGCGTTATGTGCGCTTTTTGCTGATGCTGCTCTTCGAGCTCAAGTCGGTGATCCGCGATCTGCAGGTCTTTGCCTTTGCCGGCGATGTCGCCTGTGTCAATGAACTGTTCCAGCGGCTGAGCCTCGAGCAGGCCCTCGATGCCGTGCCCCACGCCGCCCCCGGCGGGGCCACCGACTATGGCCAGCTGTGGCGTCACATGACAGCCCATCAGCTCCATCTCTTCAACCGGCAGACCACCGTGCTGGTGCTGGGCGATGCCCGCTCCAACGACCTCGACCCGGAAGTGGCGTTGCTGCGCCGCCTCTCTGCCCAGGTGAAGCGGGTCATGTGGCTTGATCCCGAGCCACGCGTCCAGTGGGGCTGGGGGGATTCGGTCATCTGGCGTTACCGGCCGTTGCTACATGGCTTGCATGAATGTAGTACCTTGTTGCAATTGGAGCACGCCGTGAACCGGGCTCTGGTGGATTTCGGGGCATGATGGTCATGGCGGCGCGTAGCCGCGCGTCGGGTCTGTTTGAGATTTCTTGATTTTTTGAGCCCCGCAGCCGCTATACTTTTCAGGGTAAAATCAATGCCTGCTGGCGGCGTTTATGGACGGCAGGTGATCGGGTACTGCGGTGAGGATGAGGCAATGGGTATAGGCAGGATCGATGGTAAAGGGCCTCCTGTGCCGGGCGTGCGGCCAGCTGCGCTGGAAGGTAAACCGCTGGTGCAGCAGGAGCGCAGCCTTCCGGTTTCCCAGGAAGACACAGTCTCGGTCGCTTTTGGTTCCCTGGTCCAGAGGCTCGTGGCGGGTGCTGTGGAGAGCCACGCTGTGGATCCAGCACGCCTCCAGGCCTTGCGCCAGGCCATCACCGATGGCACCTACACCATCGACCCAGACCAGATCGCCCAGCGCATGGTGGACATGGAGCGCGGCCTGTGGTTTGGTCTGCCCTGGACATAAGGAGGAGCGACCATGGACGATTCCTGGATTCGCCGCCAGGACCAGCAGAGCCCAGGACCAGCAGAGCCAGGACACGAGTCCAGGGTTCCCCGGTATCCCGGGCAAACTGAGCGTGGCGGGGATGGGTGCACTGGGGCGGATGCCGGGGATGGGGATGCGGCCTGTGAGAGACACGTGCTCGAGTTGCTCGCCAACCTGGAGGCGGTGTTGCGTGCCGAGCACCAGGTGTTGGTGGAGGCCGCCGCCGGTGCCCTGACCACCCTGGCACGCCAGAAAATGGCGTTGCTGGCCTCCATCGAGCAGTCCTGCCAGGAATTGGGAATGGCCCGGGGACGGGCATGGCTCGAGGAAGACCGTGCTGCCATCGAGGTCTTGGCACGCTGTCGCGGTCTCAACCACATCAATGGCAACCTGATCGCCCTGCGTCGCAGACAAGTGGCTCAGGAGCTCGCGGTTCTGGGTGTCTCCTTGCCAGAAACAGAGCCGGCAGAAGCACTGCTGGCGATGCCTGGTCCAGGGGCTGACCAACATGGATCAGTCCATGCCTCAGCACATGGGGCTTCAGGGTGGACGGCGGCTGCCGCCATCCCCACAGAGCACGACCCCCAGGGCGAGGCGGTGCCACGCCGCAACATCCAGCATCTGGCCTGAACCCTCACCCATGTTGGATAAGCCATCACCATGAGCACTACCCAGCCATCCCCGGACCTGCACCTCCTGCACAACCGCATGGAGCGCATCGCCGTGTTGCGACGCTTATGTAAAGAACGCCGGGAGCTCTCCTGCGTGCTGCTGGATGATGAGGGTCGACCCCATGATGACAAAATCTATCAAACCGTGATCACCGCCGTGGATGCGCAGGCCGGTCAGCTGCAGGTCAGCCCCCTCAATCCAGCCGAGGGACGGGCTGCGTTGTGCAATGGTGCCTTGTTGAGTTGTTCTGGCCAGCTGGAGCGCGAAACGATCTCTTTCACCACCAACTGGCTCAGGAACGTCGGTCTTCTCAGGGTTCACCACGTCCTGGCTCTGCCGCATAGCATCTACTCCAGCGAATCGCGCCAGGCGGAACGTATCGAGGTGCCCAAGACGGTGCCCTCCAAGCTGGTTCTGCATGATGGTCCGCGACAGGTGGCCCAGGGCTGGGTTGCCGACATTTCCGCAGGTGGCGTCTCTGGCGTGGTGACCGCCATAGAGGATCTGGATTACCTTTTGGCCCCAGGTACCGAACTGTTCCCCTGTTCGCTTGAGATCAAGGGCTACCTGCAGTTGACTCAATGGCGACTGAGGCTGCGCTTGGTGCGCTGGAGGCAGCAGCGCGATTATCTGCTGGGAGGCGAATTCGTGCAGCTGACACCGCAAGCCCAACGCGATGTGGAGCTGGCAGTGGCCGAGCTGGAGCGCGTGCGCTTGGCACAGTTGGCGCAGATGCATGAAGAGCAATCCGGGCAGCAGTCCGGAGGGGGCTAAACATCACGGCGGTATTGCCGCTCAATAAGCACGAGACATAGGTTTTGGGGGATCTCAGAAGCCCCATCTGAGCAATCGAGGCTACCAAAAGCTTGACTGCATTGTTTTTTATATCGAGCATCGAGCTTGATGTGTTAAGGAAAGTGTTAAGGAATGTATAAGGAGAAAGCAGTATGATCGTTGTGAATACCAACCCAACATCGCTTCTGGCGCAAAACAATCTCACCCAAAGCACCAGTAGCCTGACCCAGGCCATCAACCGGCTCTCGTCTGGCTCGCGGATCAATAGCGCAGCCGATGATCCTGCCGGCCTTGCGGTGGCCTCGCCTCTGCAGTCCCGGGTGGCCGGCCTGTACCAGGCGAGCCGCAACGCATTGGAATCCACCAACGTGACCGACATCGCCGACAGCGCCCTCAGCGTGATGCAGGACAACCTTACCCGTATCCGCCAGATATCCGTACAGGCTGCCAACGGCATCTATAACAAGCAGAATCGTGCCAATCTCCAGCTCGAGGTGGATCAGCTGACCCAGGAAATCTCCCGCCTCGTCAAGAGCACCAACTACAACGGCTACCAGCTGTTAGGCTCCAAAAAGTCGCAGTTTACCTTCCAGATCGGTTCCGATGGCGATGGCTCCAAGACAGTCAGCTCGAGAAAGGCCGCCAAGGTGAACGGCAAGGACGCAATGACCCGGCAAGGCCCTTCGACCAAATACCAGGTCATCAACGGCGAGCGGTTGCGCCAATCTGCTGTGAGGCCTGCCGGGAATGCAACCAACACCATCACCTCAAGCTTCAATAAGCTGACGGGCAAGGGCAAGCATACGCCTGATTTCATCAGCAAACCCCTGAACATAGTGACAAACCTTACAAACAAAACATTGAATGTGACGGGGAAAGTCGGGAACGCTCTCACACTGGGCAGGGTCGAGGCCTTCGGCAACTTGGCGACCAGGGCGCCAGCTGGCAAGGGGCTCAATACCTATGACGGCAATCTGGCTGCCACGGGCTCGCTCAGTGTCAAGACCCAGTCTGCGGCGCGGCAGACCATCAAGGATGTCACCAGCGACGTCGATCTGGTCACCGCGACCCGCGCCCAGTTCGGTGCGTTGGCAAACCGCTTTGCGTATGTGCAGCGCACCAATGATGCGGCGTCCCAGGCCTCGGAGAGCTCCATCAGTCGCATCATGGATGCCGACTACGCTCGAGAGAGCGCCAACTATGCGTCTTCCCAGATCCGTCAGCAAGCAGGTGCCGCGGTGTTGGCCCAGGCTAACGCCATGCCGCAGATTGCGCTTACGCTGCTGCGGTAAGGCCTTCATGTCCCCAGAACCGGCGTCTCCAGGCGCCGGTTCTGGCACGGGACAAGCCCAAAAAGCAAGAGCGAAAAGCGAAAAGGTGAGGGCGAGCAAGGGCAGGAGGGGATGACATCATGGCTATTGATACAGCAGGCGTTACCGGGGGCCTGATGCAGGCGGCGGTGCAACAGCAGCGTCCTCGGGTGGGCGATGGTTCACAAGCTGCCGCAATGCCAAATCAGGGCGCAGGGATGCTGTATGGAAGAGGTAGCCGGGATTCCCCGGCTCCTGCCATGCCGTCATGGTCCGCCAAGCTTGCGGTGGACCCCCAGCAGGAAATGGCGCAACTGCGCCAGCGTTTGGAGCAATGGGTGCAGGCCGTCATGACCAGCTCGGCGCGCGAGTTCAATTTCAGCAAGGATCAACTGACAGGCGAACTGGTGACCAGCGTTGTCAACCCCAAGACAGGCGAGCTGGTGCGCCAGGTGCCCAGTGCGATCGATCTGCAGGTGCAGTTTTGGTTGCAGAGGTTTTATGATGCCCATGACTCCATGCAGGCACAGGGCGGAAATTTCAACGCCTTGGCCTGATGAACCAGAGAACGGGTTGCACGAGCTTTCAGTACATTTCAACACATATAAAAAAAGGGTGAGCCATGGCCAGTACAAGTGGGATCTCAGGTGCAGGCGGGCTTGACATACCAGGGTTGGTCCAGTCCTCTACCACGGCTCAGCAGCAAAAGGTCAAGGCCAGTCAGGCCGATGCCACGCGGTACCAGGACCAGGTAGAGGGCTATAAGGAGCTGGACAAGGCGCTGAGCGCCTTGGACAAGGCCGCCTTGGATCTCAGTGCCAACGGAACGGTGTTGGCTGCCAACAGCAGCAAACCCGGCGTGGTGGGCGTCAAGGCCACAGGTGCCGGTGGTGACGTGGGCGTACATGAGGTCGACGTCCAGCAGGCCGCCACGTTTCATACCCTGGCCTCCAAGCCATTGAAGGATGGACTTATTCCCACCAAGCTTGCCGAGCCTGTCCGCGCTGAGGGTGATGGCGCCGGGAATCTTGGCGCCGCCCGGCAGAACTACCTGGAGGACCGCCTTGCGCAGGCACAGCAGCGTGCCCAGAAATCACCAGAGAAGGCTGCATCACCAAAGGAGAAGGAGCGGGTGGCACGTCTTCAGCAGAACCTGGACCAGGTCAAACAAAACCAGGAAAAACAGGATACGGCTACCAAGCCGCTGAAGGATGCCGGGGATCAGGTGAACAAGGCTCTTGAGCGCTTCAAACCAGCTGAGCCAAGGTTCGAGGGCCCATTGCGTCCCGGTACCCCATCTCCCGATCTGATCATGGGGCCTGGCGCGCTGTGGATCAGTGTGGGTGGCAAGGGTTTCCTGGTGAGTGTAACCCCTGCCGACATGACCCTTGGAGGGGTGAGTGACGCCATCAATAACGCCCAGGGCAACAAAGGTTCCAAGGGGGTCACAGCCAGCGTCGTCTATGGCACAGAAGGTGCTCGGCTGGTGCTGCGCGCCAACGAGGCAGGGGCTGATCGGGAGGTCAAGGTGCAGGCATTGGCTATCCCTGGTTCGGGATTGGCCATGCTGGACTCCCGCCGTATGGAAACCCTGAGCAAGGGCCAGGAGGCGCTTGCCACGGTGGATGGCGTGGCGGTGAAGGGGCGCAGCAACACACTCAACAATGTCATCCCGGGGGTGACGCTGACCATTGCCGGCCCGGGCAATGCCACTGTCCAGGTTCAAGCCGATAGCGACAATGCCAAAAAAAGCCTGCAAGCTTTTGCCGATGCCTATAATGCCTACCGGATGACCATCGACCAACTTGATGCCGATGTGCTCAAGAATGATTTGACGCTCAGCACCGTACGCAACGATATCACCAATTCGCTGACCACCCCGCCCCCAGTTCAGAACCAGTTGACACAACTGCCGGGACAGGTGGCCGGTGTGGTGGGCAGGATACCCGTGATCGGGCAACAGTTGGCTCCCACCATCGCTGCGATGCAGCCACCAGGTCAGAACTTGCAGCAGCGTCTCAGTCAGACTGACAGTCAGTTCCAATACCTGGCTGATATCGGGGTGACCCTGCAGAGGGATGGTACCATGAAGGTGGATCAGCAGGCCCTCGATGCTGCCTTGAGCAAAACCCCGGGTTCTGTCAACGCTCTGCTGACCGAACCTGTGACCAGCGCCGGTTCCCGTGTCGATCGCGCCATCAGGCAGCTGCGGGGCACCCAGGGGGTCGTGTACAACGCAGAGAACCAGCTCAAGGAGAATATAAGAACCAATCAGCAACAGGCTGAGCAGCTCAATCAGGATCTCAAGGACTCCCAAGATTACTATACCAAGAAGTTCAGTGATCTCAATGGCACCCTGTCCCAGGCAAGCGCCACCAGCAACATGGTTGCCCAGCGCCTTGGTAGTGTGCCCGCGCCCGTTGCTGGATGAGCACAGATCCTGATGACCGAGGAAGAAGGCCCATGAGAGACGATGCCGCCCGCCAGGGCTACCTGGAGGCCAACCGGGATGCTCTTGCGGCCCAAGTGGATTCCCCTATACGCATTATACTGACGCTATTCAATGAGAGCCTTGCTGCCATAGCCAAGGCCCAGGCGGCATTACGCTGCGCCGATCGGGAAATTTTCAAGGAACAGGTGATCCGAAGCGTGACCATCATCGAAGGGCTGCGGATACATCTTGATTATGAGCGTGGTGGAGAGGTGGCAGTCAGCCTCGGTAAGGTCTATGACTGTGTGGTGGCGCGCCTTCTGGAGGCACACCGCTGCCGGGATAAAGCCCTGCTCCAGGAGGCTATCCAGTTGCTCGAGGTGGTTCGCGATGCCTGGGGTGAGCTCCTGCAAGCCACACAGACCTGAGGCGCGTTGCCACTGGCTGTTGCGTGCCGCCCGGGGGGCCCGGGAGGCCGCGCTGGATGGTCGGCTTGATGATGTACGGCTGCAGTGCATGGTGGTGCAACTGCTGCTGGTGCGGCTGGACCGCGGCCTCACTGGGCCATCCCCCATGCAAAGCCAGGCTCTGATCGAGGTTCATGAGATCATGTTGGCCGTTGAGGCCGCATTGGCGGCACAGCGCCTGGAGGTGCTCATGCGCCTGGAAGGTATTGCCTGTGCTGCAGAATATCATGATGCATTGCAGTCCAACCGGCGGCGTGCATCGCAGCCTGGCTTTTTAGTATGATGTACAGTAGGGTGCAGCAATGGAGCAGACATGGCACGGCAAGGAGTCCAGAAGAAGCCCATCGATATCGTGCTCGATGCGCAGTTGAGCATGGCCAGCGCGCGAGCCTTGAAGGAGCGCTTGCTCTATGGGTTGAAGCAGGGCTCGAAGGTGCGGCTGCAGGGGGAGCTCGTGGAGCGAATCGACACGGCCTGCGCCCAGGTGCTGGCCAGTTTTTTTCGAACAGCGCAACAAGAAGGACGGCCTGTGGCATGGCTTGGCGTGAGCCTCCCTCTGGAGCGTGCTCTCAATCGCGCCGGACTTGCTGACCTTCTCGAGCCCCGGGAAAGGCAATAAAGGAAATAGGTGTGGTGATAGGGGTTTTGACTGCCTTGGGGATTTGGGGCTGGCATGGGACACTGGGGTACGCATCAGCCGATGCCGATGAGCCGATGGATTGGTGTCTATGAGTGATGATCTCAGCGAGTTTGTGGGCGAGTTTTTGGTCGAGGCCAGGGAAGGTCTGGAGCGTGCCGAGCAGAGTCTGCTGGCCTTTGACCCGGCAGCTCCAGATAGCGCACTCATTCATACCATTTTTCGCGCCGTCCACTCCATCAAGGGTGCAGCCAAGATGTTCGGCTTCGAGGAGCTGGTGGAGTTCAGCCATCGTGTGGAAACCGAGCTTGACACATGGCGAAGCGGCGAACTGCGGGTCGAGGCGGATACCATAGCGCTCTTTCTGGAATGCGTCGATGCCATTCGCGAGCAGCTTGACGCCATCGCCCAAAAGCAGCCCATCGACCATGCCAAGAGCCAAGAGCTCGAGAAGCGTCTTGATGCCTTGTCTGCCGGACCGGTTATGTCTGCCGACCAGGATTCCGGGGCGCAGCCTGCGCCGCCAAGCGCTGCGCAAGCAGAAGATGCCACCAGGACGCTGCATATTGTCTTCACGCCGGATGCCGATCTCATGAGCCGCGGCCATGATCCCCTGCGCTACCTGGATGAGCTGGCCTGGCTGGGTGACCTGCAGGTTCAGGCCAGGCGTGATACCTTGCCCTCTTTGCAGGACCTCGATCCCGAACGCTGTTATCTGAGCTGGGAGATGACGCTGACCGGCCACGTGACCGAGGAGCAGGTCAAGCAGGTCTTTGCCAACCTGGATCAGGTGGGCGGGGTGCACATCGAGCAACAGTCCATAGCACCGGATCAACAGCACTTGGCAGGTGACACACAGGCCACCGCAGCATCCGCAATGACCAGGCCGCAAGAGGTGAAACCTCCAGCAGGCCGGCATGAACCTGCGGCACAAAAGGGACCGCCTGCTCCACAGGAGCAGTCACCAAAAAATCAGGCTGCTTCTCGCCCTGCTGCGGCACGTGCCGCGGAATCGGCTTCTGCCGAGAGCATACGGGTGAATGTGGACAAGATCGATACGCTGATCAATCTGGTGGGCGAGCTGGTGATTACCCGGGCCATGCTGGATCAGATCGGCGAGACCATCATGGCCCAATCGCAGCAGGGTCTGGAGCCAGAACTGCTGGAGCGCTTGCGGGAAGGTTTGAGCGAACTGGAGCGCAACACCAGGGATCTCCAGGACAACATCATGCGCATCCGCATGTTGCCCATCAGCATGGTATTCAATCGCCTGCCCCGGGTGCTGCGCGATATCACGGCTCAGTCCGGCAAGAAGGTCGAGCTGGAGATCGTCGGCGAGCACACCGAGGTGGATAAGACCGTGCTCGAGCATATTGCCGATCCCTTGATGCACCTGCTGCGCAACGCACTGGATCATGGTATCGAGACACCGGAACAACGCACAGCTGCGGGTAAGCCAGCAACCGGACACATCATGGTGCAGGCTGCCCATCGCGGTGGTCACTTCATCATCGAGCTGAGCGATGATGGCAGGGGTATCGATCGGGGCAAGGTGCTGAGACGGGCCAGGGAGCGGGGGCTTGTGGACCAGCATTCTGATGTGCTGAGCGATGAGCAGATGGTCCAGCTGATTTTCTCGCCAGGTTTTTCCACCGCAGATCAGGTGACGGAGGTTTCCGGTCGGGGCGTGGGTACTGATGTGGTGCAGCGGAATATCCAGACGCTCGGGGGCACCATTACAGTAACAACCAAGGAAGGACAAGGCACCCGGTTCATCATGCAGGTTCCCCTGACCCTGGCCATCATCGAGGGTCAGCTGGTGGAGATCGGTGCCGAGCGCTACGTGATCCCGTTGGTCTCCATTATGGAATCGGTGCAGATCAAGCCAGAATACCTCAAGAAGCTGGCCGGGCAATCCAGTCTCTATCTCTGGCGCGAGAGATATGTGCCCGTGATCCAGTTGGCTGACGTGTTTCCAGACGAAAAGATGAAAAGACAGGCGAAGGTCAGATCAACCATTGAGCAGGAGCATGATCTGCTGGTCATCCTGGAGGCCAATGGTGAATACCTCGGTTTGCGCGTCGACGGCCTGCTCGGACAACAGCAGGCCGTGATCAAGAGCCTGGAGCGCAATTTCATGCGACTGACGGGTCTTTCCGGTGCTACCATTCTCAGTGATGGCTCGGTTGCCCTCATCCTTGATGTGGTGGGGCTGATGCGCCTGTCCAGACCTGAACGCAGCGCCCAGGGTATAGCGGTCGCCAAACCAAAACAGCAGGTATAGATAGAGGTCATCATGAGCACGACAGCTGAAACCCTGGGCATCAATCTTGCTGTGGATGCAGCCTCTGGCGTCAACCAATACCTGAGTTTCATCCTGGCCGACGAGGAATATGGCGTGGAGATCCTGCGGGTGCGGGAGATCCGCATGTGGGAGAAACCGACGAAAATTCCCGGTACGCCGCGTTACGTGCTTGGCGTGATCAATCTGCGCGGCCTGATCGTGCCCATCGTGGATCTGCGGCGCCGTTTTCGCATGCCCGCTGTGCCATACGATAACAATACGGTCATTGTCATACTCCAAGCCCTGGCGGCGGAACATGAGCGTACCCTCGGCATTGTGGTGGATCACGTATCCGATGTGTATAAGGTTAACGACAACGATATTCGCCCAGCACCCGACCTGGGCATCAACATCGATACAGCCTATATCCGCGGCCTTGCCACCATCAAGAAGAGCGCCGAAGCCGACGACAGGGAGGTTGGAGAAGAACACAGGCAGCAGGGTGACGTGATGCTGATCATCCTGGACATCGATCGCTTGCTTGATGTCAACGCCTTGATGGCGGACCAGCAAGGTACGGAAGCCGACAATGATCCAGCAGGGCCGGACAACTCGGAAAAAAAGGCATCGGCAAGCCCCACAGACTGATCTGTGGCCATTGTCGCCATAGCGAATCAGAAAGGGGGGGTCGGCAAAACATCGCTGGTTCTCAACCTGGGTTGGGCCTTTGGCGAAATGGGCTATCATGTGCTGCTGGCTGATTTGGACCCCCAGGGCCATCTGACGGCCGTTTTTGGCGATCAGGGGGCAGCAGGCTTGAGCAGCTTTCTGGAAAAGCAGGAAGCTGGCGCTCGCCCAATCGCATCCGGCATCCATCTCCTGGGCATGGAGCCTGGATCATTCAAGTCGCGCGATCCACAGACCACATCAGCTGCCATCGAGGCGTTGGCTGCAGGTTATGAGGTGGTGTTGCTGGATTGCCCACCGAGCGACGGCTTGCTGCTGCAAGCAGCGCTCAAGGCGGCAAACGCGCTGCTGATCCCCCTGCACCCGGATTATCTTTCCATGAACGGCTTATCGCGCTTCATTCAGTTCACCCAGAGCCTGGAAGGAACAAAGCCTTTTCATCTCGTCTTGAATCGTGTCTCCAAAAGGCGTCGTCTCGATGACGAGGTGCGGGCGCGTCTGCTGGCTTATTTTGGAGAGCGCCTGCTGCACACGGGGATTCGTGAGGCCATTGCCATTGCCGAGAGTCCAGGTTTTGGCCAAAGCCTTTTCCAATATGCGCCTGGTCATGGTGCTCTGGCGGATTATCGCGCCGTGGCTCGGGAGTTGCAGGCTGCCCTGGCGTGGCCTCCGCCCCGTAATAGCCAACTACTGCCAAGGCACCTGGCCGTGCATTGAGCCGTTCTCCTCTGCTTGCGCAGTCGTGCGTGGGTGCTGCCCGGAGCCAGTGGGGACGGTATGATATAATGCTTGTTTTTCATGAAAACAAGCTCGAGGGATGACCCATGAAACGCACGTATCAGCCCAGTGTCATCAAGCGCAAACGCACCCATGGTTTTCGGGCGCGCATGCAAAATCGCGGTGGGCGACAGGTGATCAGGGCGCGGCGGGCCAAGGGACGTATGCGCTTGACAGTCTCATAAATTGTGCAAGCCTACCCAAAAGCAGCTCGGTTGCCAGACCGCGCCTCATTCGAGCGGGTATTGCGCCATGGGAAGCGGTACCGCGCCTCTGGCCTGACCGTGGCTTATCTGCCCAATGCTGTTTTCAGGCCACGGCTGGGGCTTGTGGTGCCGAAGCGCCACGTGCGCCATGCCACCATGCGCAATCGGATCAAGCGCATCATCCGCGAATCCTTCCGGATGCAAGGAACCCGGCTGCAGCCAGGGGATGTGGTGGTCATGGTGTACAGGGAAGCAGCCAATCTACCGCCAGGCGGGCTGCGCCAGTCCATGGATGGTTTGCTGGCCCGGTGCGCCCAGCGCCCGCTGGAGGAAGATGGCATGGATGAGAGGACGCTGTGCGCGATCAGCTGATGGATCATGTCCGTCTTGCCTTGCTGTTCGGGGTCATTTTTTCAGCCTTCCTGCTGTGGCAGGCATGGCGTCAGGAGCATGATCCCCTGGCGACACCACAGCAGGTGGGTTCCTTGCCCAGCCCAGGGCTGCCCGCGGCAGACCTGCCCCCGACTCTGCCAGGCATGGGCAAACCAAGAGAAGCAATCCTCTCTGGAGAACCTTCCCCGCCTGGCTCTGGTCAGGCCCTCGAGCTGCGGACAGATGTCTGGCGCGGCCGTCTGCCCCTGCAGGGTGCGGATATCAGTTATCTGGAGTTGCCTGGCTATCTGCAGCATCCCAATCCAGGCTCTGCACCTGTGGTTTTGCTGGACCAAGAGCATCCGTATGTTCTTGAGACTGGCCTTGTGAGTCCGGACCCCATCCCCCTGCCCACCCATCATGAAATCTATCAAGTCGCTCAAGCAGTGGAACGCCAGGAGCAGGTGGCCCAGGTTCGTTTCATGTGGGAGCGCGATGGCATCCAGGTGGAAAAGACTTACCAAGCCCAAAAAGGGCAGTACATCGCCGAGATCAGCTATCGGGTGCGCAACACCACCACCCAGCCCATTCGCCTGCGCCAGTATGGCCAGCTGAAAAGGCGTGAGGGAGAGCCTGCGCAAAAAAGATTTGTCCATACCTACAATGGCGGCGCCCTTTACGATGGGCAGTACGAAAAAGTGCCCCTGAAGCGCCTGCAGGATGGACAACTTGAGCGCTCCACACGCGGCGGCTGGGTGGCCATGGTGCAGCATTATTTTGTGGGCGCCATCCTGCCGCCATCTGGGGAAACCAATCAACTCTATGGGCGCGCCCTGTCCAAGGAGGTGGGCGTCATGGGTTTCCTTGGGGAAACCAAGACCATCGCCCCCGGGGGAGAGATCATGTTGCAACAAAGGGTCTTTCTCGGGCCGCAGCTCCAGGACCTGCTGCCAAAGGTGGTCCCTGGGCTTGATCGCGTGGTGGATTATGGCTATATCACCCTGCTGGCCAAGCCTGTCTTCCACATTCTGCACTGGTTCTACAAATTGCTCGGTAACTGGGGCTGGTCGATCGTGGCCATTACCTTCGTGCTCAAGCTTGCCTTCTACAAGCTCACCGAGACGCAATATCGCTCCATGGCCAGGATGAAGCAGTTTGCCCCCCGCATCCAGGCGCTGCGGGAGCGTTATGCGGAGGATCGAGCCCGGTTGCAGCAGGCCATGATGGAGCTTTATCGCAAGGAAAAATTCAACCCATTCGGCGGCTGTCTGCCCATGCTGGTCCAGATGCCAGTCTTCATTGCCCTGTACTGGGTCTTGGTGGAAAGCGTGGAGTTGCGCCAAGCCCCCTTTGTCCTCTGGATCAAGGACCTCTCGGAGCCTGATCCCTACTACCTGTTGCCCATACTGTTCGGGGTGAGCATGCTGGTCCAGCAACGCCTGGCGGGAACCAATACGACCATGGACCCCGCCCAGGCGCGCATCATGCAGTTCATGCCCATCGGGCTTGCCATCTTCTTTTCCTTTTTTCCATCGGGCCTGGTGTTGTATTGGCTGGTGAGCAACGTGATCAGCATCACCCAGCAGCGCTGGATTGGAAAGCGCATGGCCAGGCACGCCAGCCATGCGGCCACCTGAACAGGCCTTGCGGCACCATGGCAGGCCATGCCAGGTTGGCTCCATACCCATGGCCCAGGAAACCATTGCCGCCATGGCCACAGCCCCAGGGTGTGGCGCCATTGGCATTGTGCGGGTCTGCGGACCAGCCACCCGTGATGTGGCCATGGCCATTACCGGTACGGTACCTCCCGCCCGCACCGCCACATTGGCCACATTCAGCAACCAGCAAGGGGCATCCATTGACGAGGGCATTGCCATTTTTTTTGAGGCGCCGGCATCTTATACTGGGGAGGATTGCCTCGAACTGCAAGGGCATGGCGGTCGTGTCGTGCTCAACCAGGTTCTGGAGGCTGTGCTCGCCTGTGGTGTGCGTCTGGCGCATCCTGGTGAATTTACCCAACGGGCCTTTCGCCACGGCAAGCTGAATCTCATCCAGGCCGAGGCAGTGGCGGATCTGATCCAGGCCAGCACGCCACAGGCCGCGCTGGCGGCGTCGCGTTCGTTGCGTGGCGTCTTTTCGGATGCCGTCTATGAGATGGCCGAGATGCTCGCCGAGATGCGCAGCACCATGGAGGCCTCTATCGATTTTGCCGAGGACATGGACGCAGGGCTGGATATCATGGGCGCAGTCCGGGTCATGCTGCAGGCGCTGCGCGCCAGGCTGGCGGGTGTCTTGACTCAGGCCCGTGAAGGCCGGGCGGTGGCCGAAGGCCTGCAGGTGGTTCTGGTGGGGGCGCCCAACGCCGGAAAATCCAGCCTGTTCAATGTGCTGAGTGGTGAGGAGGCGGCCATTGTCACCGCCATGCCGGGCACCACCAGGGATGCCTTGCTGCGCCAGATCCTCTTGGAAGGCCTGCTGATCAATCTGACGGATACAGCGGGTCTGGCCCCATTGCCGGATCCCATCGAGGCTATGGGCATAGAGAAAACGAAAATGTCCTGCCTAAGGGCCGATCTGCTGCTGGCGGTGGCCAGCGACGATGAACCTTTCAGTGTCCAGCAGGAGATGGTGCAACGGCTGCTGCAGGAACTGGGCAGCCATGTGGCGGTCCTTTGGGTGCGCAACAAGATCGATCTGACGGGTTCTCCTGCCGCCATCGAGGTGCAAGACGGCGCCAGCATGGTCTATTGTTCAGCGCTGAATGGGGTCGGCATGGATTTGCTGCGCCAGGCCATCAAAGACCAACTGCTGCAAGGGCATAGCAATCCGGAGCCCGCCTTTGCAGCCCGGCGGCGCCATGTGGAATCCCTCACCCAGGTCAATGCCTTCCTTCAGGCCACAGACCATTTCCTGGCCCAGGGCCCGCTTGAGCTGGCCGCCGAGCAATTGCGCCAGGCACAGGTGGCATTGGGCGAGATCGTGGGGGAATCCAGCAACGAGGCATTGCTGGAGCGCATCTTCAGCAGCTTCTGTATCGGCAAGTGAATGATGGAGAGGGCAGCAGGATGAGCGATGGCCTGGCCTATGACGTGGTTGTCATTGGGGGCGGTCATGCCGGGTGTGAGGCTGCTGCCGCGGCAGTACGACTGGGCGCGCGTGCGCTGCTGTTGACCAGCAGACGGGCCACCATTGGGCAGATGAGCTGCAACCCGGCCTTTGGGGGCATTGGCAAGGGGCATCTCATCAAGGAGATCGATGCCTTGGACGGTCTGATGGGCCGGGCTGCCGAGGCGGCGGCCATCCATGGCCGCACCCTCAATGCCTCCAAAGGCAAGGCCGTGCAGGCCACCCGGTTGCAGGCCGATCGCTCCTGCTACCGGGAAGCCATGCAGCAGCTGCTGGATGGGGTGCCGGGTCTTGTGGTGGAAGAGGCCACGGTGGTGGATCTGGCGCTGTGCCGCGCCGCCAGGGACGGCCGGCAAAGCATCGAGGCTGTGATTACGGAAGATGGCAGGCGTTTTGCGGCCCATGCCGTGGTGCTGACCGCAGGTACTTTCCTGTGCGGCACCATGTATATCGGGTTGAGCATGGCTGCCGGCGGCCGGCGGGATGATGCGGCCGCCACAGCGCTGGGCGAGGTCCTGCGACGTCTGCCCCTGGGTGCAGGACGCCTCAAGACCGGCACTCCACCGCGGCTTGCGGCAGAAAGCATCGATGTGTCGGCCATGGTACCGCAACCGGGTGACCAACCCTTACCGAGACTCTCTTTTCTGCCCAGACTCAAACCTGTCCTGCCCCAGGTGAGTTGTTATCAGACAGCCACCACGCCACGAACCCATGCCATCGTGCGCGCAGCGCTGGACCAGTCACCGCTCCATGCCGGACTCATCAAGGGAACGGGGCCGCGTTATTGCCCTTCCATCGAGGACAAGGTGGTGCGCTTTGCCGAGAAGGTCGCCCATCATGTGTTCATCGAGCCAGAAGGGCTGGAGAGCACGGAGGTCTATCCCAACGGCATTTCCACCAGCCTGCCTGAAGAGGTGCAGCTGGCCATGGTTCGCTCCATTCCTGGTCTCGAGCAGGCCAGGATCACCAAGCCGGGCTATGCCATCGAGTACGATTATTTCGATCCTCGTGAGCTCACGCCGAGCCTGGCCTCCCGACATGTGCCCAATCTGTTCCTGGCAGGTCAGGTCAATGGCACCACCGGTTACGAGGAGGCTGCTGCCCAGGGTCTGCTGGCAGGGCTCAACTCAGCTCGATTCGTGGCAGGACTGCCGTCATGGACGCCCAGCCGCCAGGAAGCCTATCTGGGCGTGCTGGTGGACGACCTGCTGACCCAGGGAGCCCCGGAACCCTATCGCATGTTCACCAGTCGTGCCGAATACCGCCTTGCCCTGCGGGAGGACAACGCCGATCTGCGCCTGACGACCACGGGCCGCCAGCTGGGTCTGGTAGGGGCTGCACGCTGGCAGGCTTATTGCATGAAAGCCGAGGCCATGGCGATGGTCCGGTCACGCCTGCAGCAGCAGGTCATCCGGCCGGGTGATGACTGTGCTCGTTTTCTGGCCGGGCACGGGGTATCCATCCGCGAGGCCAGTACAGCACTTGGTTTGCTGGGGCGCAGTGACTGCAATCTCGAGCTCCTGCAGCAGGCCAGCGCGGCTTTGATGGATCTGGATAGTGAGGCAAGTCGCGTTCTGGAGTATGAATTGAAATATCAACCCTACATCGCGCGTGCCGCAGCCAATGAGGCACGTCGGGCCGATCGCACGATCAGTCTGCCGCTGCATCTGGATTACACTGTCGTATCAGGCCTGACCATAGAGGCCCGGGATCGGCTCAGTGCAGCGCGCCCCCGGACCCTGGATGAGGCGGCGCGGTTGTCCGGGGTGACGCCAGCTGCATTGTCCTGCATTCTGAGCCATCTGGCCAAAAGCGCCTGATGAAGCGGCTCATTATTCTTGCCTGCCTGCTGATTGGGCTGGCCAGCCAGGCGCTGGGGGCAGGGCAGACATTGCGCCGCGGCAACGGTGCAGATCCCCAGACCCTGGATCCAGGCCGGGCCCAGGGGGTGCCGGAAAGCAATATCCTGCGCGATTTGTTCGAGGGGCTCGTTACCGAGGATGCCTGCGGCAACCTGATTCCCGGCGTGGCCCAGTCATGGAGCGCGAGCCCCGATGGGCTCACTTACACCTTCCAGCTGCGGCCGACGGCGCGCTGGTCCAATGGCGATCCTGTCACGGCCCATGATTTCGTCTTCAGCCTGCGGCGCACCGTGGATCCGGCCACGGGTTCTCTGTATGGCGCCATTCTCGAGCCCATCACCAATGCCCGGGAGATCGTCGCCGGCAAGGCCAAGCCGGATACCCTGGGTATCGAGGCCCTTGATGCCCACACTCTGGTGATCCACCTGCACCGGCCAGCCCCTTTCCTGCCGGGTATCCTGGCCCATCAGGCAGCCTTCCCGGTGCATCCCAGCACCGTGGTGCGCTATGGCCTGGATTTTGTCAAGCCTGGCCGGCTGGTGAGCAACGGTGCCTACAGGCTCAAGGACTGGGTGATGCAATCCCATGTTCTCCTGGAGCGCAATGCCGCCTATTGGGACGACGCCCACACTGGCTTCGATGCCGTGCGCTTCGAGGCCACAGAAGACATCTATTCCGAGCTCAAGCGCTTCCGGGCTGGCGAGCTGGATATCACGGACACCGTGCCCTCCATGCAGATCGGCTGGGTCAAGGCGCATCTGGGGCGGGCGTTGCACATTGCCCCTTACCTGGGCGTTTACTATTATGGCCTGAATCTCACCAGGGAGCCCTTTGATGACAATCAGGCGCTGCGCCTTGCCCTGGCGCTGGCCATCGATCGTGACATTTTGACCAGCAAGATCCTGCATGGCGGGGAGCAGCCAGCATACGGCTTCGTTCCTCCCATGCCTGGTTACCATGGCGCCACGTTTCCAGAAGCCCGGATGAACCGGGAAGAGCGCTGGCAGAAGGCCCGCGAGCTCTATGCACAGTCAGGATACAGCCTCCAGCGTCCCCTGGAAGTGGAGTTGCTCTACAATACCCAGAGCGACCATAAGATACTGGCTGTGGCTGTTGCCCAGATGTGGCAGCAGGTGCTGGGTGTGCGGGTCCGTCTGATCAACCAGGAATGGAAGGTCTTCTTACAGACCCGCCAGGAAAAACGAGACACCCAGGTCTTTCGTGCCGGCTGGATCGGCGATTATAGGGACCCGGAGACCTTCCTGAGCATACTCACCTCCTGGCATGAGATGAACGACACGGGCTATGCCAGCCCAACCTATGACAATGCCTTGGAAAAAGCCATGATGGAACCCGATGCCACCAAGCGCTTTGCCCTGCTTGAGCAGGCCGAGCGCATTCTGCTGCAGGATCTGCCGGTCATTCCCTTGTTCTTCTATTCTTCGAAGCACCTGGTCAATCCCGACCTGGGCGGATACAGGGACAACATCATGGACCATCACCTCAGTCGCTGGATGGCGCGGCGCAAGCCCACAGGACAGGAAGCACCCATATGCTCTCCCTCATCCTGAGGCGGCTGCTGCAGGCCATACCCACCCTGTTTTTGCTGATTACCATCAGCTTCGCCATGGTGCGCGCCGCCCCCGGGGGCCCTTTTTCCACCGAGCGCGCCCTGCCCCCCGAGGTGGAGCGTGCCCTGCAGGCCAGGTATCATTTGGATGAGCCATTGCCGCAGCAGTACTTGCGCTATCTGGGGTCGGTGGTGCGGGGCGACCTGGGGCCATCCTTTCGCTATGAGGAATACTCGGTCAATGATCTCATAGCCCAGGGAATCCCGGTGACGGCTCGCCTCGGCCTGTTTGCCATGGCTCTGGCTCTGCTGGTGGGGATTGGTCTGGGTATTGCAGCGGCCTGGTGGCACCACAGCACTGTGGACCGCCTTTTCATGCTCGCTGCCGTCACTGGCATCTCGGTGCCCAGTTTTGTGCTGGCCCCCTTGTTCATCCTGCTCTTTGCCGTGCTGTGGCATTGGCTGCCAGCCGGGGGCTATGCTCCGGGAACCATAGCCCCCATGGTCCTTCCCGTGCTGGCGCTGGCCCTGCCGCAAATGGCCTATATAGCCCGGTTGACCCGGGGCGCCATGCTGGAGGTATTGCGCAGCCCTTTCATACGCACCGCCCGGGCCAAGGGGCTTGGTATGCGCTTGATTCTGCTGCGTCATGCCTTGCGCCCTGCGCTGATCCCCGTGCTGAGCTATGCAGGCCCGGCCCTGGCGGGACTGCTTTCGGGTTCTGTGGTGGTGGAGCAGATCTTTGGTCTGCCCGGCATAGGTCGTTTCTTCATCCAGGGCGCACTCAATCGCGATTATACGCTGGTCATGGGGGTCACCATTTTAGCGGGCGTGGTCATCATCCTCATGAACCTTTTGGTGGATCTGGCCTATATGGCCCTGGATCCCCGATTGGGTGCTCGTGGATGAATGAGATGAACGCGCCTGCTGCCAGCAAGAAACAACCCAACACCAACCTTGGCCTCTATGGAGGTGCTTGGCTGCGACTGCGAGAGAACCGCTGGGCCAGGTGGGCCGTCTGGGTGCTGGCGATCTTGCTGTTGCTGCTCTTTGCGGTAGGTCCTCTGCTGAGCCCCTATGCCCCGGACCATGCCGACTGGGATCACATCCTGGTGAGGCCGGGATTGATGGCAAGCCACTATCTCGGCACCGATGTGATAGGCCGCGACCTGTTTGCCCGCATCATGCAAGGCGGGCGCATTTCGCTGATGGTGGGGTTTGCCGGTGCCCTGGTCAGTCTGCTGATCGGGGTGTGCTATGGAGCCATCGCTGGTTTCGTGGGGGGGCGCCTCGATATGTTCATGATGCGTCTTGTGGATCTGCTCTATGCGCTGCCCTTCATGTTTTTCGTGATCCTGCTCATGGTTTTCTTTGGGCGCAGCTTTCTGTTGATCTTCGTGGCCATCGGCGCCATCAATTGGCTGGATATGGCGCGCATTGTTCGCGGTCAGGCAATGAGCTTGCGCAACCTGGCGTTTATCGAGGCGGCACGTGTCTATGGCCAGTCTACCATCGGTATCCTGGTGCGCCATGTGGTTCCCAATCTGTTGGGCGTGGTGCTGGTGTATGCCACAATGACGATCCCCCAGGTGATGATGATCGAGGCTTTCTTGAGTTTTCTGGGATTAGGTGTCCAGGAGCCCTTGACCAGCTGGGGCACGCTGATCAAGGAGGGGGCTGACCTCATGGAGGTGGCGCCCTATCTGCTCATTTTTCCAGGAGGTTGTTTTGCCTTGACGGTGCTTTGTTTCAACATGCTTGGTGATGGTCTGCGCGATGCGCTGGACCCGAAGGAGCGCTGAGCCGTGGCCCTGTTGTCCATCGAGGGCTTGCGAGTCACCTATCCAGGCATGCAGGGCAGCTTGCTGCATGTGGTGAATGGCGTCGATCTGGAGCTTTACGCCGGTGAGGTCTGTGCCGTGGTGGGGGAGTCCGGTTCCGGCAAGAGCCAGACAGCCATGGCAGCGATGGGACTGCTGGATGAGCAGGCGCAGGTGTCAGGGGTCATCCGCTTCCAGGGCAATGACCTTGTGGCAAGCAAGGCATGGCATGGCGTTCGTGGTTCTCGGATTGCCATGGTTTTTCAGGACCCCATGTCAGCGTTGAACCCATATCTCACCATCGAACGCCAGATGACCGAGGTGCTGATGGTGCACAAGGGATGCAGCCGACTCGATGCCAGGGATCGTGCCATCAAGGAGCTGAACCATATGCGCATACCAGATGCGGCACGTAGCATCATGCGATATCCCCATGAGTTTTCAGGCGGCATGCGGCAACGCGTCCTGCTGGCCATGGCCCTGCTTTGCGAACCCGACCTGTTGATTGCCGATGAAGCCACCGCCGCCCTGGATGTGACCGTACAGGCGCAGATTCTGCAGTTGCTCAAGGAAGTGAGAGATTCCCACCACATGAGCATCTGGATCATCACCCATGATCTTGGTGTTGTGGCTGCCCTGGGCGATCGGGTGGCGGTGATGTATGCAGGTCGCATTGTGGAGACAGGACCAGTTCAGGAGGTCTTCGATCAGCCTGCTCACCCCTATACCCAGGCGCTGCTGGAGGCCATGCCCCGGGACGATCAGCCCTTGCGGCCCATCAGGGGGCAGCCTCCGAGCCCTGCCGCCATCCCGCCGGGCTGTCCCTTTCATCCCCGTTGCCCACGCTGTTTTGACCCCTGCGACAAGGAAATGCCCCGGGGGATGTCGCTCAGCGGAGAGCATAAGGCAGCCTGTCATCTGCTGTCACATCCACAGGAGTTGGCTTCGTGAGCAAGCAGCCAAGGCATGCAGTACTGGCATGAGCAACATGCTGGAAACACAAGGGTTGCAGGTCACTTTTCCGGTGCGACAGGGTTTGCTGAAAAAACCACTGGCCCTCAAGGCGGTCGATGGCGTGACCCTGAGCCTGGGCCTTGGCGAAGCGCTGGGTGTGGTGGGGGAGTCAGGTTGCGGTAAGTCAACCTTGTTGCGCGCCATGCTGGGGCTCGTCCCCTTGCACAGTGGCACGGTCCTTTTGGATGGCATACCCATTGAAGAGTGGCATGGGTCTGCCAAGAAGCTCTGCAAGAGCAGGCTGCAGGCCATCTTTCAGGATCCAGCCGCCAGTCTCGATCCTCGGCAGACCATCCAGCAATCCCTGCTGGAGCCCTTGGCTGTTCATGGCCAACGGGGCCACGCCGCCCATGAGCGGGTGACCTTGGTGCTGCAACAGGTGGGACTAAGGCCCGAGGCCCTGGAGCGATATCCCCATGAGTTTTCAGGTGGACAGTGTCAACGCATCGCCATTGCCAGGGCCCTGGTTCTCCAGCCGCGTTATCTGTTGTGCGATGAGGCCGTCTCTGCCTTGGATGTTTCGGTCAAGGCGCAGATCATCAACCTGCTGCTGCACCTGCACCGGGTCACGCATCTTTCCATGCTTTTTATCTCCCATGACCTGATGGTGGTACGCCACATCAGCTCAAGGATCATCGTGATGTATCTGGGCCGGGTGATGGAAGAGGGGAGAACGGAAGACATCTTTCAGCACCCGGCGCATCCTTATACCAAGGCGTTGCTGGATGCCATCCTACTGCCCGATCCCCGGCGGGAACGGGCCAGGAAACCCATGCTGCTGCCAGGCGAGCCCCCCTCTCCCATAGCACCGCCTGCAGGCTGCTCCTTTCATCCACGGTGTCCCTGGGGACACAAGGAGTTGCGCTGCCGTGAGGAAAGACCCTTGCTGCGTCCTGGACCGAGCCAAACCAACGTGGCTTGTCATTTTGCCGAACAGGTCATCTCGGGAAAGCCGCCAGTATACTCAGAGTGACATCTGGTAAAGCTGACAAATCTGACAAAAGGGTGAGCAGCGGCCAGGCCGATCCAGGCTGGCATGCTTGGCCGCTGCTGGTGGGCGAACAAGTCTTTCAGGTATAACAGCAGCCCATCAATGGCCATGCAGGAGCAGCGGGCCAAAGCTCACCAGGATCATGGTGCTGCCCATCACCAGGATGGGCAGCAGGAAACGACCCTTGGGTGAGAACAAGGGGAGCTTCTCGGCATTGGCTTCGCGCACGGCGTTGTCGCCCACCACATGGCGCGTCAGCAGATGGTTGAGCATGATGGGTGGCAACAGATAACCCAGCTCGAAGGCGGTAAGCACCACCAACCAGAAATGGACGGCGTTCAGGCCACTGGCCAAGGCCCAGGGCGCAAAGCTGGTACTGACCAGGATGACGGCGCCGTATGGGTCGACCATCATGGCCACCAACACCAGAAGGGGCATGATGATGGCCATGGCTGCCCATGGCGAGGTGATGCCCCCGGGCAGGATATGCTCCATGAATGCACCATACTGCACCACGCCAGACAGGCACAGTGACAACACCATGAGCATCAACAGGGCACCGGCATGTCGGGCGGTATCCATGGTGGCCGCATACATGCTGCGCCAAAACCCTCCCCGCCGATGGTCATACAGGACGATGCCCAGGACGGTAAAGCCGCCGATCAAGGCAGCAGAATGCTCGTCGAACTGGCGGTCGAGAACAATGCGGAAGAAGGCGACCACAGCCATGGTGATCAGGGCGTAGGGGATCAATGCGAGCAACTCCCTGTGCACGGGGGTCGCGGTGTCAGCCTTGACGACCACCTGCCGCTGCTGCGGGGTGCGATCGTTCAACAGCCAGGCATAGAACAGGAAAAACACGTTGGAGAGCAGAAAGACATAGATGCCATTGGAAAAAAGCTGGTCGGTGGTAACCTCCCGATTGAGAAAAGCGATGATGACCACCAGCAGGCAGGGATGCAGGACCACGCCGGTACTGCCGGACATGGCGGTGGTTGCCAGGGCGAAGGAGGCCGTAGCGCCTGCTTTGCGCAGTTCCCGATACAGCAGGGCACCTGCTGCAATGATAAAAATGCCCGAGGCCCCGGAATAGGCTGTGGGCACGGCGAAAATGATCAATACCAACGAGGCAAAAAGCGGCGTGGGCAGTTGCAGCCGGCGGATCAGGCTGAAGATCAGAACGGGCAGCTTGCTTTGCATGAGCAGCATGCCGATCCAGCCGAAGACAGCCACGTTCAGGAAAAGGTGAGAGAGCTCATCGATGGCACGGATGCGGATGGCCGGCCCTGCATAGAACGGGGCCCCAGTCTCAACCCAGATCACGCCCATGAAGTAAATAAAGGCGAGGAAGGTCATATAGGCATAGATGGGTATACTCAAGAAGGCATGACCCAGGCTGCCTCCCCGGGGCAGATGCTGATGGGGGCGCATGAACTGCACAATGCTCAACAACAGCAAGACCACAAAACCAGCCAGCCAGAAATTGAAATAGAACAGATCAGCAGAGCCAGCAAGTTGTTCAACGTGGCGGTGGGCGAAGGTGGAGATCACCAGCAGGAGATTGGCCAGAACCAGGCTGCCGTCTGCAAGGCGTTGATCCCGGCGATAGCGGATGGGGCGCAAAGCCAGATGGTAATGACCCAAGCCGGCCCCAAAACTGCCCAGGAAAAGGAACAGCAACATCAAGGTCTTGGGGGCTGTCATACTGAGCTTGGTGAGCCAGGAGAAGAATCCTTCCACCTGGATGACCACATCCAGCGCAAAGGAGCGGTTTTCCTGGGTGCGCTCGTAGAGCAGCCATTTATTCTGGCACAACTCGGTGGAAGCCATAACAGAACGGCGCAACGCCTCATCCGATGGTGGCGTGGACGAGAGGCCAAAGGGGTCGTTTTGTTGCTCCTTTTGCTGTGTTTCTTTGAGCCTCTGGACTTCCTGGTCAATGTTGGGATTGCGTTCGCAATCGGGCTTGTTGATGCCGGACTTGAGCAAGAAGTAGCCAGGAAACAACTGGTCGCCCACCCGGATCAGCTTGGCGCTGATTAGGGCGGAAAGACCGAAAAAGAGGCTTGCAAACAGGATGAAGCCGATGAACGCCGCAAAGAACCTGGCGGAGAAACGATCGGGTATGGTGGATTGTTCCATGGCGACTATGACTCTCTTGCTTGTGCTTGTGCCTAAAATTCAGGTTTTCTTGATGCCCCAGGGCAGACAGAGGACAGGCTGGCCTATTCGGTGGCCTCTGTGCACTCGGCCTTCTCTGGTGCGTACTTGCAGCGTACCTTGCGCAGCATGGTCATCATGCGCGGGTCATAGACGCCACCGATCTCCTTGAGCTTCAAGCGCACCTTGCGGAACAGCTCGTCGTAATTGTCCTTTTCCTTTTCGGAAATGGTCAATCTGACATTCTCCGGGATCTGCTCGTCAGCCCGCCGGCTTGCGGCAATGGCGGTGTCCAGGTACTGGACGGACCAGGCGCGCGCCTGCTGGCCAAACCCTTCCGGAAAGCGATTCCGGTAAATGGTGATCTGGTAGAAGCTCTGCGCCAGCGGATAGTTGGTCAATACGGCGCCACGGTCACCGACCCCCTTGTAGAGCTCCAGCGCCCGATAGCCAAAAGCCGGAGCATAGGTGAGGTCCACGCTGCCATTGTTGAATTTGCTGGCAAAGTCGGTCTGGTCGGAGACCACCAGCGAGGCGCCCACGAAGGCAGCCATCTCGGTGGCCTGGCGATCGACACCAATCACGGCGATCCTTTTCCCCGTGAGTTCCTTGAGCGTATTCCAGTTCTTGTCGCGGATGAAGAGATAAACCGGCCCTGTGGGGATGGTGGCCACCGTCTCATACGGCCCGGATATGTTGTAGGCGGCAGCCTTTGGAGCCAGCAGCGCCAGCGTGGCGGTCTTGGTTTCCTCATAGGTGCGCAGGGCGGCCATCATCATGATGGAACCGGCAAAAGGAACGATGGGGCGGTTGGCGATGGCGGTTACGGCCATGGCATCGCACTTGTGGGCCTTGAAGTCCCCCACGGCTGTATTTTCATCGGTATAGGCGCGGAGATTGAGGCGCGCCCCGAAGTTGGGGGCTGCAGCGGCAAAGTCTCTCGCCATGGCGAACATGGGGCCATTGGCGCCGATATAGTCGAAGGCACAGAGCGTGCGGGCCGTATCCTGGGCCTGGACGGCCCCCAGCGGCGCGGCCGCAAGGGCCAGCAAGGCAAGTGTCCGGGGAGAGTGTCGCATAAGTCCTCCATTTGCTTCTGTTTCGTTTGCTTCGATCGCATCGCGTCCCTCAGGAGGGCAATGCTTCATCAGAAAACATGCCCATCCTGCCAAGAGCTTATTGTGCATGCCTGGGTGATCCCGTCAAGGCAACAGGTCACTGGTGTCTTCGGCCGTATCCTTGTCATCGGGAAACTTGCCAAGATTGTTGAACGGCGTGCCGTGCCCAGTGGCCTCGATCCACAGCATGTCCGAGAGCACGGTCAGCTGCTGACGGGCCAGTTCGTTCATGACGGCGGCGGTCTTGGGTGGCTTTTTGCCCGATGATTTCTTGACAAAGTCGCGAATGCTCTGCTTGAGCAGATCGATCTTGCCGTTGCTGTAGGCCACCATGGCCTCCAGGACATAGGCCACAAAGGCACCGCTCTTTTCGCCGACCGCCTTGGCCTGGTTCATCTGGTCCCAGCCACTCTTGCCAGGTGGTGCGGCACCAGGCACCGAGACCCATACCGCTCCCTTGATGGCCTGCGGCAGCCCCCACCATTGCTCGTTGTCCAGGCAATCGGTGGTGCGCGCTGCCTTGCCGGCGATATCCATGGGTACGCCTTCCACGCCCATGGCGTTGGCATCATCCAAAACGGCCAGCAGACCGCCCAGGACACCGAAGGTCAGCAGCAGGTTGTCCACATCATCCTTCATCTTGGGGCATTTGCCCCCCAGGGGGCCGAAATATTGCTCGGCACGCTGCCAGGCCAGGTAGCGCAGGTGAGCCGTTTCCACATAGCCGCGACGCTCGGCGGTGCGGGCATCCTGTGCTTCAGGCCCATTGCCGGCGTAGATGGCGCGCATGTAGCGCAGGCGGTTGGGAAAGGTGTTTTGCTGTTCAGCGTGGAAGGCAGCCAGCACATAGAGCGGAATGGCAGTGCCGGAGACATTGACCCCGACTCGGCTGAAGGTCTCGATGAGAGTGGCCAGGGAAAAGCCGGTGGCGTAGGCAAGATCCAGTTCCTGGCTGGCCATCACGTAGGGCACGCCATTGCTGCGGGCATGTTCCACCAGGACATTGCCGGTGGTGCGCTGCACAAACCGGGTGCAACCCGTGGCACCCAGGATCAGTGTCAAGGCGGTAAGGCCCAGGGGGCGGGCAGCCGGCAGGCGTCGGGACCAGCGTCTGCGCGGCGGAGATATGTTGTGTGATTCGTGCTGACTCATGGCTGTTTCCTCCTCACTGAACAAGCCCTACCTCGAGCGTTGTCATCCAGCTTGGCCGTGCGCGGCCCCGATTGTGCTTTGTGGCTGGATCAAGACGGCTTGGCTCATGGTGACCAAGCAAAGCTTTTGAAGTGTAGGACAGCTTTTGGCAATGCGCCAGGACGCGAAGCGGGTCTGCTGGCTGCGGAGTAGGCTCGAGGTCGGGTCAGCAGTCGTCGACCTTGAAGAAATATAACAACTCGCGCAGCTGCTGGGCCTGCTGGTTGAGAGAGGCGCTGGCGGCAGTGGTTTGTTCCACCAGAGCTGCATTTTGCTGGGCCAGGGTGTTGAGGTTGGCGATATCCTGCCTGGACAGATTGATGCGCCGCCATTGTCCCTCGGCGCCCACGGCGATCTCGATGATCAGGTCGGTCACCTGGTTGATGCTGGCCGTGATGGACTGGAAACCGGAAGAGGTGCGCATGACCCATTCATCGCCCATGGCGATCTTCTGGTTGCTTTCCTGGAGCAGACGTTTGATTTCCCGTGCTGCACCGGCACTGCGCCCGGCCAGAAGGCGCATCTCCCGCGCAACCACGGCAAATCCAGCGCCAGCTGCGCCGGCGCGCGCTGCCTCGATGGCTGCGTTGAAAGCCAGGATGTTGCTGCGAAAGGCCAGTTCGTCCACGATGCTGCTGTAGGCGATGCTGCGTCGCCCCTGCTGGGCGATCTCCCGCATGACGGCTACCGCCTGATTGGCGAGTTCAGCGCCGGAGATGGCCTGATCGCGCATGATGCCGCCCGCGTCGCTGGCCTCGCCTGCCCGCTCAGCGGCCTGACCTGTGGTTTGGGCCAGTTCTTCCATGGTCTTGAGCATGTCTTCCAGGGCAGCTGCCTGACGCTGGGTGCGCAGCGCCAGATCCTGGTGACCGATGGTGATCTCGTGGGTGGCCTGGACAATGGTCTGACTGGCATTGGTGATGGCCTCTACGATGGCGGTGATATTGGCTATCAACGTATTGAGACTGTTTTGTATGATGGCGAAGTCCCCCTGATACTCACCATCGAGGCGGGGCGGTATTTCACCTGCCGCCAAGCGCTCGATGTGGGCAGCCATGGCGGCCAGGGGGCCACCGATCAAAGGTCCTGTGATGGCGTTCAGCAGCTCGTTGACGTCCCCTGCCAGGTTGCGCAGAAAGCCATGGAACTGATCGAGATCCAAGCGGCCATGCCAATCGCCTGTTCCGGTCTGCTGGATGAGGGAGCGGATGGCCGCCATGGCTGTTTTTTCTTCGGTGAGATCGTCGCAGTAGACGAGCCAGCCCAGCCGTTTGCCCTGTTCGTCCTCGACGGCCTGGATCTCCAGGGCCAGGCAATGTTGCCCATATTGCAGTTCGCCGCGCCATGGCGACTGATGCTGGAGCGGCTCGGGCCATGGCAGATCATGGGGAAAGAGTGCTGTGAGATGGCGGCCGGTCAGGGGCTCAGGAAGCGCGGCATCCTGAGCTGTTGGGCCTTGCATGAGCAGTGAGGTGGCCACAGGGTTGGCATAGGTGATCTGTCCGCCGAGATCGGCGAAGAGAATGCCGCGCCGGGCACCGTCACTGGCTGCTCGTGTAAAACCCTGCAGAAAACGCTCTTGCTCGGCGTGTTGTCGCTGGGAGGTGACATCGAACCAATTGACCAGATAGCCAGCCGGCCTGCTGGCAGAGCCCCCCAGCGCGCTGATCTTGTAGACGAGAATCCGACTGCCCAATGTCACTTCGCCTTCTATGGCCTGGTTGCGTTGCAGGGCCTGTTGCAGTTGCTGCAGGATTTGCGGTTTGAGCAGGAGCTGCAGATTGGTGCCTTCCAGATGGTCCGGATCAAACCCTGGCAACCAGGCTCTGAGGGCATCGGTCAGGATGTGCAGCTCCATGCGCCCCCCTGGATTGATATGTGCCACCTGCAGGTTCTCATCAAGCAGCATGCTATGGCTGCGTTGGTTGTCCAGCACCTCATGCAGCAAATCTGGGCGCGCCTGTTTCATGATTGTTTTAGTCTGATAAAAAAAGGGGGGCGGCAGAGCATCACCCGGCTCATGGCCCAGCTTATGGACAACTTGCTGATTCTGGTAGTATCGCGTTACATTTATGCAGCGCGTCAAGTCCTTGTGCTTGAAACATGCTTTCAAGGTTTGCGATGACCATGAAGATGGGCCGGCCAGCCAGGGCTGGTGACGTGCTGGCGGTTCAAGTCATCATTCATTATAGCGATCCCAATGCCGGGATGGTGGAACTGGTAGACGCGCCGGACTCAAAATCCGGTGGGGGCAACCCCGTGAGAGTTCGAGTCTCTCTCCCGGCACCATTTTGCCAGGTTCACTGGCCAAGCCTGATTGTTCCTGTATTGTCACTTGTCTGTCACCGTATCCGGCTACACTGCTGGGCGGTGTGCACGATCCTTGCAAGGAAGGGATGCCAGGGCCGCCAGATCATGGGCGAACCGGTCAATAAAGGAAGACAGGGTGTTGTGATGGTCTTTTCTGGTATCGTCTCGAAGAGACGGATCGCCACAGCAGAGCCAGAGAGCCAGGTTCCGGTGTAGCCAGGGCTCTGGAGAGGATGGGCAGGTGTTCTGGCTCTGCGGGCAAGAACCTGGGATGGGGGTGGAGGATATGTGTTTGGGCTGAACACAGAGCATAGGCTCTTTGGGCTGGATATCGGCAGCAGCTCTGTCAAGCTGCTGGAGTTTTCCGGTGCTACTCACAATCCCCGGGTCACTGCCTATGCATGGGCAGCCTTGCCCGAGGGGGCGGTGGTGGTCGACCAGGTGCAGGATGAAGGCCAGGTAGCCCGCGCCATCACCCAGGTGGTGCAGGCCAGCGGCACCAAGATGAAGCACTGTGCCATCGGGGTGGGGCAGGGTCTTACGGGCATCACCAAGGTCATCCAGTTGCCGGCGACTTTGAGCGACGATCAACTGGAAGAGCAGATCAAGGTGGATTTCGAGCGCCATATTCCTCATCGCATCAATGCCGTGAGCTGGGATTTCCAGCGCCTGGGCCCTACGCCGGGGCGCGAGAGCCTGGTCGATGTCCTGCTGGTGGCCTGTCGCCGGGAGATCGTGGTGCGCCACGAGGCGGCGGTCAACAGGGCTGGACTCACCTGTGATGTCATTGACCTGACCGTTTTTGCCCTGCATCGGGCCGTGAACCATCTGCTGCTGGGGGAGCATCCCATTGATTCGTTTGTCATCATGGACCTGGGGGCAAGCGTAAGCAGGGTACATGTTTTTCTCAATGGCATGTTGCAGCATGTCCGCGATGTGGACGTGGCCGGCCATCGGTTGACCGATGGGCTGCAAGAGAGCTACAACCTGAGCTATGAGGAGGCTCAGAACGCCCTGCGTACCGGAAAACTCCCCCATGGTTATGAGCGTTCGGTGATCGCCCCCTTCGAGGGAGAATTACGTTTGCAACTCAACCGTACGCTGCGTTCCTTGCGCACGGCTGACCTTGAGCTTGATCAGCTGCAACAGATTTTTCTGAGTGGCGGCTGTGCCATATTGCCCAATCTTGCGGAAAATCTGAGGGCTGATCTCGGTATACCAGTTCAGGTTGCCAACCCATTCGCCAAATTGCCGCTGGGTGGGCGGGTGGCCCGCGAGGAACTGCGACACAGCGGTCCCATGCTGCTGATGGCAGCTGGCCTGGCCTTGCGGGGCCTCAAGCGTGATTGAATACCGCATCAACCTGCGCCAATGGCGGGACGAACGTCGCCAGCAGCGCAATCAAACCTTATGGACATATCTTTTTTTATCGCTGCTGTTGGGCGCAGCGGTAGCCTATTTATGGGGCATGACCCTCGGGAAACGTGCTGACCAGCTCCAAGCCAGCATTCGGCTGTTGCAGAGCGAAACCCGCAAGCACAAACCCAAGGCCGACAAGGTCAAAAAGCTGGCAAAGCAGTACGATGATCTCAAAAGACGCATGACCGTGTTGCAGCAACTGGAGCGAGACCGGATGGCCGCTGCCCATCTCTGGCGCCTCCTGCCAACACTGCTTCCCGAGCGCACCTATTTCCAGAGCCTGCAGCGCCAGGGAACCGGGATCGAGATCACTGGCATGGCCCCCTCGATGGAGGCCGCCAATGAGCTGGCCATGGCCGCGGGCAACTCTTGCTACCTGATCGATGTGCGGATCACCGATCAGGACACCAGGCGCCGCGATGCCTTTGGCAACAGCGTATGGTTCAAACTGGTTGCCACCGAGAAACGTCCCAGCCCCGGAGAATGCCCGCATGCAGATTAAACTGAATCCCGAGGCATGGCGTGTCTGGTATGAGGACCGCCTGGCCGAGGTGCGCAGTCTGGACCGGGAGAACATCGGCAGCTGGCCCAGGTGGGTGAGGGGAACCCTGCTGATCGCAGCGCTGCTGCTTGGTTTTTTGGTGATGTACCAGATGGAGGTCAGCAGCCGGGCGGCGGAGCTGCGTCGCTTGGATTCCAAACTACAGCAGGCCCGCAAGCTCTATGAACAAACCTATAAAGAGGCAGCCAGACTGCCCCAGGCCGAGGCCGAGAGTGAAGTGATCCATGGGCAGTATGAAACCGCGCTGAGACAATTGCCTGACCACATCGACAGCAGTGCGGTCAAGTCGGAATTGGAAAAGCTCATGCAAGAAACCGGTGTGTTGGGGCAGCGGTATACCGGGGGAAGCGAGGTCATAACCGGGGCCATCTATGATGAGCAGCGTTTCAGCTATGAGATGCAGGGCACTTATGAGGCCTTTGCCCGTTTGACCGCTCGTCTGGCCAATTGGCCCAGGATGATCGTGCTGCGAGAATTTACCACGCAGCGCCTCAAGGCTTCCGATGACCGGCTGCAGGTCAAGGCCACCTTTTCGGCCTTTGCCTATCGGCCCGTGGCCAGATAGATGATGGCCGTGTTTCAAGACCATGGTTCCAGGAAGTTTTTCTTTCATTCCTGGTCCTGCCTGGCGCTTGCTGCCCTGCTCACATCCTGTGGTGGCGGTCCTTCCTCCAAGGAGCAGGAGACCAGGGCATTCATGCAGCGTGTTGAGAAAGACGCACAAAAGCAGGTGTCCAAGACCAAGCAGCGGAGGATGTTTCCCGCCCTGCCAGAGTTGGGATCTGTGGTGATGCCGCAACCAAGGGAAGGGGGGCGCAGTCCCTTTTCTCCGGTGCGCGCTGTGCCAATGGGCACGCCTCCTGATACCACACGCCCCAAGGAGCCACTGGAGGCCTTTCCGTTGAGCGCCCTGCGCATGAGGGGCGTGGTTCAGATGCAAGGTGACCGCCTTGCTCTGGTAGCCGCCCCGGATGGTGTGGTATACAAGGTGCGCGTGGGCAATTTCATGGGAACGCATTACGGCCGGATTACAGCAATTCAGGAGCATGCCATCGAGTTGCGGGAGACCGTTCCGGTTCCAGGAGGCGGGTGGGAAGAGCGCACCGTCTATCTCAGTGTGGCTGCAGGATAGGAAGGACATGATCCGATCGAGGAGTTGCTCTATGGTCGCAGCGCGGAGATGGTCATGGCTGATGATATGTTCCACGCTCTCGGCATGGGGAGCAGGCCCGAGGCTGGACCAGGTGGATGTGGTTGCCCGGCCCGACGGGGTGACGGCGGTCATGTTGGGCATCAATGGCGAGGTGCCAGAGCCTCGCCTTGCTCTCCATCACAATCCGGAGCGCCTGGAGGTGACCCTTCCCGGCGTGCATGCCACGAACACCGACTCCTCTTACGAGGGAGTGCCATTCCACGCCATCCGCCAGAAGGACCGCACGGCAGGAGTGCGGCTCAGTTTTGAACTGAAGGCTCCTGTGGCTTATGAGGTCAGACGCGATCCACATGGCTTGATGATCATGTTTCATTCTCATGCCACCTTGCCTGGGATAGCCGCGGCGGCCATGCCCACGCTTGGGCAGCCTGTGTCGTTGACAGGGCTTGAATATGGGCCACGCGCCGCCGGAGGTGCCGAGGTGCGCCTTGTGTTTTCCGGCCTGGCTCCAGCGCCGCAGAGCTTCGAGTTGCAAAACCCTCCAAGGGTGGTGCTTGATCTTCCCAATGTCAGCAATGCCTTGCGCCAGCCGGTGGTCAAGGCGCAGACGGGATTGATTCGCAGCATTGATACGGCGCAGACCAGCGGACAGACCAGGGTGGTCATCACGCTGGCCAGCAACATGCCCCATGCCATCAGTCGCCAGCAAAACAGTCTGTCCATCTTGCTGACGCCACCCAGCGTGGTGCCTGTCAAAAACATGGCAGGCATGGCATCTGCGCTGGGGGCGGTCAAGGCCATCGATTTTCGTCGCGGTACCAATGGAGCCGGCCGGCTGCTGGTGACGCTGAGCAATCCATCCGTCCCCGTCAATGTGACCCAGGAAGGTACCGATATCGTGGTGCGTCTTTCGCAGACAGGCCTGCCCGAGCAGTTGCGTCGGCGCTATGATGTGGTTGATTTCAATACACCCGTCACCTCTGTGACGGCGCGTGATGAGGATCGGGACACCCTGCTGCGCCTGGCCACCAATGGGCCTTTCGAGCAGATGGCCTATCAGAGCGGGGCGCAACTCACCGTCGAGGTCCGGCCCCTGTCGCCCACAGAAGAGCAGGCTCGTCGCACCAAGCAATACACAGGACAAAAAATCTCCTTCAATTTCCAGAGCGTGTCCATTCGAGCCGTGCTCCAGTTGCTGGCGGAATTTGCCAAGATGAATCTGGTGGTCAGCGAGTCGGTGAAGGGTGATGTGGCCCTGCGCCTGGATGCCGTGCCATGGGATGAGGCCCTGGATATCGTGCTGCGCAGCCAGGGTCTTGACAAGCGCATCGAGGGTAACATCCTCTATGTAGCTCCCGCCTCCGAGATGGCCGTCCAGGAGCAGAGTCGTTTCGAGGCCCAGCAGCGCATCGCGCAAAGCGCCCCCCTGAACACCGAATATATCCAGATCAACTATGCCAAGGCGGCCGATATAGCCAAGCTCATCTTTTCCGAGGAGCATGGCAACAGCCTCCTTTCTGACAGGGGGCGGCTGAGTGTCGATGAGCGTACCAACCAGCTGGTGGTGCGCGATACCCAGGAACGCATTGCCGATATCAGGGCCATGGTGGACAAGCTGGATATTCCCGTGCGCCAGGTATTGATCGAGGCACGCCTGGTGGATGCCACCGATCGGTTTGCCCGGGATCTTGGTGCCAGGTTCGGCGTGAATCGCTGGCACAATACCAGCTTTCCCTACTGGAATGCGGGAGGCAGTCTGGAAAGCGCCGACCCAACAGCGCAACCGTGGGATCCGTCGCGGCTTGGCTTCAACAGCCCTGCTGCGCCAACGGCGCCTGCCGGAGACGGAGGCACGACGGCTTCGGTTACCCCCGGCACTATCGGTACCATCATCCTGGGGCGGGATTACCTGGTGGCCATGGAGCTGACCGCCCTGCAGCAGGAGGGGACCATCGAGGTGCTGTCCAGCCCGCGGGTGCTGACCGCAGACCAGCAGGAAGCCACCATTCGCCGCGGCGCCAAGATTCCCTACCAGGAGAATGCGGGCTTTGGTACCACCAACATCCAGTATCAGGATGCGGTACTGGAACTGAAGGTCACCCCGCAGATCACCCCGGATGGGCGCATCAACATGCTCCTGGATATCAAGAACGATACGCCCAGCGCACCGATTCCCACAGGCAATGGGGGTCAAGCCCTGCAGATCGATACCCAGGAGGTGATCAGCAGCGTATTGGTCAATGATGGCGAGACCGTGGTGCTCGGTGGCATCTTCACCGACCGCAGGCAGAACACCGTGACCAAGGTGCCCTGGCTGGGCGATATCCCGGTTCTGGGTATTTTGTTCCGCTCCAATTCGCGAGAGGATGAAAAGCGCGAACTGCTGATCTTCGTGACCCCGCGCATCGTGCATCAAGCAAGTTCCCCTGGGGTCTGATGCGGTGCATCTGGCTCTGGTAGGGCCCATGGGCGCAGGAAAATCCACCGTGGGGCCACTGTTGGCCATGGCCCTGGGTATGCCATTCCAGGACAGCGATACGCTGGTCAGCGCCAAGGAAGCAAGCCCTGTCGCCGATATTTTCGTCCACCATGGAGAGTGCTACTTCCGTGAGCTGGAAGAAAGTGTCATTCTGGAGGTACTGCGGGGACCCCGCACCATACTGGCCACAGGTGGTGGAGCTATCTTGAGCGAGGCGGTGCGCCATGCCTTGCGGCAGCGGAGTTGCTGTGTGTATCTGCAGGTAGACATTCAGGAGCAGAAACACCGCCTGGGCAGTGGTATTGGCCGGCCACTGGCCGGTGAAGAGGAACATCTGCAGCGCCTGCAGCGCATCCGTGAACCCCATTATCGTGCCGTGGCGCATGCCATGGTGCCCACCAGCGGCCGTTCCATCCAGGAGGTATCAGCAGAGGTGATGGTTCGTTATAAGGCGCATTGCCTGCTGTGCGCCGGACAATGAGTGGTCGCTGTGTGCCGCCCATGCCGCAGGCCATCTGGGTCGATCCCGGGCATGATGCCGCCTATCCCGTCTATGTGGGTGCTGGTCTTGACATACCGACCCTCCTGCGCGGGCATGTGGAAGGCAGACAGGTGCTCCTGGTGAGCGATGAGCAGGTGTCCGGGCTCTATCTCGACTCCACGGCCGCTGCTCTCGCCACATGTGGCGTGGCGGGATTGGGTTGCGCCGCGGTGCCTGTGGGTGAGGGCAGCAAGTCGCTGCAGCAGGCGGGGCTGCTCTGGGATTTGATGGCTAAGCGGCGCTTCCCGCGGGATGGTGTGGTGCTTGCCCTGGGGGGCGGGGTCGTGGGCGATCTCGCGGGCTTTGTGGCGGGCGTCTATCATCGCGGCGTGCAATGGATCCAGATGCCTACCACATTGCTAGCCCAGGTGGATGCCGCGGTGGGGGGCAAGACCGCCGTCAACCACCCCATGGGCAAGAATCTGCTGGGCGTGTTTCATCAACCCAGCTGCGTGCTCAGTGATGTGCGTTTTCTATCAAGCCTGCCTATGCGGGATCTGCGTGCCGGACTGGCCGAGGTGGTCAAGCACGCCCTGCTGGAGGGAGAGGATTTTTTTTCCTGGCTCGAGCAGGCCGCCCCGGCTTTGCTTGCTCGGGACGAGGTGGCACTGGAAGAAGCGGTGCGCCGTTGCGTCCATCTCAAGGCGGCGGTGGTGGCTGCTGACGAAAAAGAAGCCGGACAGCGCGCCCTGCTGAATCTCGGCCATACATTTGGTCATGCCCTGGAGGTACTGGGCGACTATACGGTGCTGCTCCATGGCGAGGCGGTTGCCGTGGGGCTGGCTGTGGCATGCCGGGTGGCGGTGGCGCTGGGCCTCATGGAGCGCGCCCCGCAAGAACGCCTCGAGTCCCTGCTGGCGCGCCTGGAGCTGCGGCCGGCCTTGCCAGAGGGTATCACGGCCGCAGCCTGGCGTGCAGCCATGTCCGGGGACAAGAAAGTACGTCGCGGCGAGCTGCCGCTGGTCCTGCCCCGTGGCATCGGGGATGTGGTGCTGTGCACAGCATATGATGCCGCTTGGCTGGAGACGGTCCTGAAGGACTTTTTGCGGGAATACGCTATCCTTTGAGATCGATGTCCAAAAAACCTTACGCAGCAGACCCTGAGCGCAGCCGAGGCAGACGGGTTGTCGAGGAGCCACCTTGCTACCGCAGCGCATTCCAGCGGGATCGCGATCGGGTGATACACTGTTCGGCGTTTCGGCGGCTGGAATACAAGACCCAGGTTTTCGTCAACCATGAAGGCGATCTGTTTCGTACCCGCCTTACCCATTCCCTGGAGGTCGCACAGATTGCCCGCAGTATCTGCCGGGCGTTGGGTCTCGATGAAGACCTGGCTGAGGCGATCGCTCTGGCCCACGATCTGGGTCATACCCCCTTCGGCCATGCGGGGCAGGATGCCCTCAATGAGTGCATGGCGCCCCATGGCGGCTTCGAACACAACCTGCAGTCACTGCGCGTGGTGGATGTGCTGGAGGAACGCTATGCGGATTTTGACGGCCTCAACCTCACCTACGAGACGCGGGAGGGCATTCTCAAGCACTGTGCAGCCGAACGCGCCGCGCAGCTGGGAGAGCTGGGGGAGCGCTTCTTGCGCGGCGGCCAACCGAGCCTTGAGGCCCAGGTGGTCAACCTGGCCGATGCCATTGCCTACAACAACCACGACGTGGACGATGGCCTGCGCGCTGAACTCCTGGATATACAGGCCTTGGAGGGCCTCGCCTTGTTTGGTCGCTGCAGCGAGGTGGTACGCGCTCGCCATCCAGCCCTGGGAGGTCGGCGTCTGGTTCACGAGGTGGTGCGCACCATGATCAACCTGCTGGTCTGCGATCTCATCAAGCACACCAACCAGTTGCTCGTGGCGGCCGCCCCCCAGGACATCGATGCCGTGCGCGCCTGTCCCCATCCCTTGGTTGGTTTCAGTGCCTCCGTGGGGGGCTGGCAGCGGGAACTGGCGGATTACCTGCGCACCCATCTGTATCGGCATTATCGGGTGATGCGCATGGCCCACAAGGCCAAGCGGGTGATCAAGGAATTGTTCTATGCCTATATCAACACGCCAGATGTGATTCCCGATGTGGTGCAGCACAGAATCATCGCCAATGATATGCCCAGAGCGCGGGCTGTGGCCGATTACATCGCGGGCATGACCGATCGCTTTGCCATCCTGGAGCACCGCAGGCTGCTGGATCCTGCCACATCGGGTTGAATGACCACGCATCCGCGCAGCGTTCAGAGCAGATAATCGGTTGAGATGAAGTTCGAGCTGCGTTTGGCAAGGATGGCCTGCAGCAGGGCCGTGTTGGCTTTGGTGCGGGGAGTGGCTGCGATGGCGCGGATGGAAAACGTGCGCAGCGCATCATAGATGGAGAGCGTGCCCTCGGCCGAGTCCTTGCGGCCATTGAAGGGCAAGGTGTCCGGGCCGCGCTGGCATTCCGCATTGAGGTTGATGCGGCACACCTGGTTGGCCAGGGCGTCCACCACCTGGCCCACAATGGCCGGATCCTGCCCGAAGACACTGGCCTGCTGGCCATAGGGCGAGCGGATCACGTAATCCAGCGCCTCGTCGATCGCGTCGTATTCGGCCACGGGAATGATGGGGCCGAACTGTTCCTCGTTATAGAGGCGCATGGCCGGCGTCACCGGAAAGACCACCGCCGGATAGAAGAAGGTGTGCCTGGTCTTGCCGCCATACTGGTTGCAGACACGTCCGCCATAATTTTCGGCATCCTCCAGATAGATCTGCATGGCATGCACCCGGGCCGGTTCGGGTAATGGTGTGACCAGCACATCCTCCCAGGGCATGCCGAAGGCCAGGGAGTCCACCGTCTCGCACAACAGCTCCAGGAAACGTTCGCGGATCGTGCGGTGCACCAGGACCATCTTGATGGCTGTGCAGCGCTGGCCATTGAAGCTCAGGGAGCCCTTGATGATCTCGGCCACAGTGACCTCCAAATCGGCATCGGGTAGCACAAGGGCGGCATCCTTGGCCTCGAGACCCAGCGCAGCCCTGAGCCTGTGTGGTCGCGGATGCTGGGTGCGCAGCAGGTCGGCGGTATGACTGCCGCCGATGAAGGCCAGCACATCCACATCTCCGGAGCGCATCAGGGGCGAGACCACCACCGGACCATCACCATAGACGGTATTGACCACCCCGGGCGGAAAACACTGCGCAAAGGCCTCCAGCAAGGGCCGGTAGAGCAGCACGCCGAGGCGCGGTGGCTTGAGGACCACGGCATTGCCCATGAGTATGGCCGGGATCAGCGTGGCAAAGGTCTCGTTGAGGGGGTAGTTGTATGGTCCCATGCACAATCCCACGCCCAGCGGCATGCGCCTTATCTGGGCGAGGTAGCCTTCTTTCAGGATCAGCCTTGCGGCATCGCGGTCCATGTCCTTGACGGTCTCTATGGTGCATTCGATGTAGCGTATCGTGCGGTCGAACTCCTTTTGGGAGTCGGCCCAGGACTTGGCGATCTCCCACATGATGAGCCGGCTCACCGCCTCGCGCTGGGTGCGCATTGCGGCGAGGAACTGCTCCATGTGTTCGATGCGCTCGCCCATGGTGGCTCGGGCCCAGTCGCCGCTGCCCTGGCGCCAGGCCGCCTTGGCCGCCTCCAGCGCCTCCATGGCAGCGGGCTCGTTCAGGGCAGGATAAGAGCCCAGCGGCTGCTCCACCAATGGAGTGGCCACGGTTGTCCTGGGTCCTGACCAGGTTACCAGCTGTCCGTTGCACAGGTAGTCGTTGTGATGCAGGATGGGTACCTGCTGTGGCGCGCTGGCATCAAAAAGCCCGGCGATGCGTTGCAAAACATTCATGGATGGATAGCCTCCCCAAATGTGGCACGAGATCTTTGTTCGATCCTTGCAGGCTAGCCGAACATGGCATGGGACTGCAATCGCCGGAGGCAAGAAAGCCTGCTTGATCCGGGCAGGCAGCTGTGGTTGTTCGAGGCCGGCATGGGGCGCGGTCCATGGTGCTGCATGGTCCAAGCGGAGGGCTTAGATTACCGCTGATGCCGCAGCGCGGCGGTAGGGTTGCCCAAGAAGGGCAGCATAAGTTTCCGGCCTGGATATTGCTTTACTGCTCATAGTAGACGAGATATGGGACAACACCTATTATGTAAGGTTCAGGGTTTTGTCTGGCATGGCGGCTTCTTGACGAAGTCATCAGGAGTAGCACGGCAGGATGGCATGATGGTTCATTACGGTGTCTGGGTCATCAAGGGGCGCGGCTTCTTATGGAGTCATGCCTGTTGGCATCACATGGCCAAAAAACCAGCTCCAGAGGAGCGGCTCCTGGCGAACCGGGGCTTTTGCGGTCTTCCCGGGGAATGCCCTGGTTTTTCTGATCCTTTTTTCTCATGAGCGCTCCAGGCGGTATTGTGTTTGTTTTTCATGGCGCCTGATAGGGGATAAGAGCATGGAGCAGTGGCACTTTGGACCCATGGGGTTGTATAGCCCAGCCTTCGAGCATGACGGTTGCGGGTTTGTCTTGTTGTGCGATCTGCAGGACCGCCCTTCCCATAACCTGGTGCAACAGGCCATTGCTGCTTTGTGTCGGCTGACGCACCGCGGCGCTGTAGCCCCTGATGGCAAGACGGGAGATGGGTGTGGCATCATGCTGCGCCGTCCCGAGCGCTTCCTGCGCTCGTGTGCCGCTGCAGCGGGCGTAGAGCTGGGGCCATTGTACGCAGCGGCGGTGGTGTTTCTGTCCCAGGATGCCGATGAGGCGGCACAGGCCGCAGGCCACCTCATCGATTGCCTGGCCGAGCGGGGTTGTGGCGTGGCGTGGCGCAGGCCCATGCCCATCGACGAGTCTGTCTGTGGTGAGGAGGCCCACAAACGCATGCCACGCATCGAGCAGTGGTTTGTGGTCCCAGAACAGCAGCGCACCGACGGTTCGGCAGATGGCTCCACTGAGAGCAAGGCAGATTTTGAGCTACGTCTCTATCTGGCGCGCCGCCATGCCGAGGAACTGCTCTGCGATGATCGGTTCTTTGCCGTCTGCAGTCTGTCCGTGGATACCCTGGTGTACAAGGGCCTGGTGATGCCCGAGAACCTGGCGCTGTTCTATCGGGATCTGTCCGACCCGGCCATGGCCAGCTCTGCCGCCATCTGCCATCAGCGTTTTTCCACCAATACCTGGCCGGATTGGCGGCTGGCGCAACCCTTCCACTGCCTGGCCCACAATGGCGAAATCAACACCATTCGGGGCAATCGCAACTGGGCCATGGCACGGCGCACCAAGCTGGTCAATGCCCGCCTGGCCGATCTTGCTTCCTGGCAGGCGCCCATCTCTCGAGGGGGTTCCGATTCCCTCAGCCTGGACAATATGGTGCGGCTGCTCATGGCCGGTGGCCGGGATCTGTTTTCTACCATGCGCCTGCTGATTCCGCCAGCATGGCAGAATGTGGAGCACATGCACCCCGACCTGCGCGGCATGTATGAATACTATGGCATGCACATGGAACCCTGGGATGGCCCAGCAGCGATTGCGGTGACCGATGGCCGCTACTGGGCCTGCCTGCTGGATCGCAATGGCCTGCGACCGGCGCGTTATGTGCGCACCGCAGACGATCTGGTGTGTTTTTCCTCCGAGGCCGGCGTGCTGGACTGCCATGCGGCGGCCGTGGTGGCCAAGGGACGGCTGGGGCCCGGCGAGATGGTCGCCGTGGACATGGAACTGGGCAAGATACTTCAGAGCGTGGAAATCGATGCCATGCTGCAGCGCCGGCAACCATACAAGCGGTGGGTGCGCCGCCAGGTGCGCCGCCTCAAGGCGCAGCATGGCCAAGAATCCCTGGTTACCGTGCCCCTGCAGGGCCGGGCGCTGTTGCAGCAGGAGAAGTTTTTCGGCGTGACCATGGAAGAACGCGATCAGGTGCTCATGCCTCTGGCCAGCCTGGGTCAGGAAGGCGTGGGTTCCATGGGTGATGACACCCCGCTGCCCATGCTCTCCCAACAGGTGCGTTCCTTGTATGATTTCTTCCGCCAGGAGTTTGCCCAGGTCACCAACCCGCCTATCGATCCCTTGCGGGAGCAGGTGGTCATGTCCATCGAGTCGTGCCTGGGCAAGGAACTGTGTCTGTTCGACGACAGCGAACAACATGCCGCACGACTGGTGGTGGATGGCCCGGTGCTGACCGAGGAGCGCTACAACGCCCTGCACGCCCAGCAGGATCTGGGCTATGAGCTGGTCACCCTGTCGCTGTTGGTTCCTCTGGAGCAACATCTGGAAGAGGCGCTGGAGACGCTGTGCATGCAGGCGGTCGAGGCGGTGCGCCGCGGGGTGGTGCTGCTGGTGCTCTCAGACCGCGGGGCGGGGCCAGAACATTACGCGATCCATGCCCTGCTTGCCACGGGCGCCATCCATCACCGCCTCATCGAGCTTGGTCTGCGTTGCGATGCCTCTTTGATCGTGGAGACGGCCACGGCACGCGACCCGCATCACTTCGCCTGTCTGCTCGGGTGCGGGGCCAGTGCCGTCTTTCCGTACCTGACCTACCAGGTTCTCCATGACCTGCGTTCCAGCAGCGACATGGCGGTTGTCTCCTCGCCGCAGGCCCTGGGTAATTATGTTCGCGGCATCCACAAGGGTCTGCTCAAGATCATGTCCAAGATGGGCATTGCCACACTGGCGAGCTACCGGGGTGCCCAGCTGTTCGAGATCGTCGGGCTCAGCGAGCAGGTGGTGGAGCGCTGCTTTCGCGGCACAATCAGCCGCATTGGCGGCGCCACCTGGCAGGATCTGGAGGATGACGCCAGGCATTTGTCCAGCCTGGCCCGGGATGTCACGCGACCCAGGGCTCCCGGTGGCCTGTTGAAGTATGTGCATGGCGAGGAATACCATGCCTACAATCCCGATGTGGTCAAGGCCATGCATGCCGCGGTGCACAGTGGGCAGTGGCAGGATTATGAAAAATACATGAACCTGATCCACAGGCGGCCACCCATGGTGCTGCGTGACCTTCTGGATCTCAAGACGATCCCTGCTCCTTTGCCCCTGAGCGAGGTGGAGTCCAAGGAAAACATCCTGCGCTGCTTCGATACCGCAGCCATGTCGCTGGGTGCCCTGTCCCCGGAGGCCCACGAGGCGCTTGCCATCGCCATGAACCGCCTGGGCGGCCGCTCCAATTCTGGTGAGGGTGGCGAGGATCCGGTACGCTTTACAGACCAACGTATCTCCAGGATCAAGCAGGTGGCCTCGGGCCGCTTCGGGGTGACGCCTCATTATCTGGTCAATGCCCAGGTCCTGCAGATCAAGATCGCCCAGGGGGCCAAGCCCGGTGAGGGCGGCCAACTGCCTGGCCACAAGGTCAACGAGCTCATTGCCCGGCTGCGCTATGCCACGCCTGGGGTGGCGCTGATCTCCCCACCCCCCCATCACGATATCTATTCCATCGAGGATCTGGCCCAGCTGATCTTTGATCTCAAGGAGGTCAACCAGCAGGGCTTGGTCTCGGTCAAGCTGGTGGCCCAGCCTGGTGTGGGCACGGTGGCAGCCGGTGTGGTCAAGGCCCACGCCGACCTGATCACCATTGCCGGCTACGATGGCGGCACGGGCGCAAGCCCTCTGACCTCGGTCAAATATGCAGGTGGTCCCTGGGAGCTGGGGCTTGCGGAGACCCACCAGACCCTGTGTGCCAACAACCTGCGCCAGAAGGTGCGCCTGCAGGTGGACGGCGGACTCAAGACCGGGCTCGACGTGATCAAGGGTGCTATCCTGGGGGCCGAGAGTTTTGGTTTCGGCACTGCCCCCATGATTGCGCTGGGGTGCAAATACCTGCGTCTGTGCCATCTCAACAACTGCGCCACAGGCATTGCCACCCAGCACAAGGTGCTCAGGGCCCGGTATTTCACCGGGCTTGCCGAGCATGTGGAGCAATTCTTTCATTTCATGGCCGAGGAAGTGCGGCTGTGGCTCGCGAACCTGGGTGTGCCCCGTCTGCGGGATCTGATCGGCCGGACTGATCTGCTGGTGCAGCGCCCGGAGCTGGCCGTGCGCATGAGCCACCTGGATCTCTCCGCCATTCTCTCCCATGATGCATTGGTGGAAAAGCGTCAATCCTGTACGGTCTATTTCAACAAGACCTTCGATCAGGCCGTTTTGGCGCAGCGCATGCTGGATGATTGTCACAAGGCCATCAAGACAAAGTCTGGCGGGGTCTTTCGCTATGAGATCACCAATCGGGACCGGGCCATCGGCGCTCGTCTCTCTGGACATATTGCCAGACTGCATGGCCTGCAGGGCCTGGATGGTGCGCCGCTTGTCATACATCTCGAAGGCACGGCGGGGCAGAGTCTGGGTGCCTGGAATGCACCTGGCCTGCATCTGGTGATGGATGGTGAGGCCAACGACTATGTGGGCAAGGGCATGGCTGGCGGGCAGATTGTCCTCAGGCCACCGCAGGGCATCACCTATCTCAGCCAGCAGACTGTGATTATGGGCAATACCTGTCTCTACGGCGCCACAGGTGGCGCCCTCTTCGCAGCCGGGGTAGCCGGCGAGCGTTTCGCGGTGCGCAACTCCGGAGCGACAGCCGTGGTGGAGGGTGTGGGCGATCATGGCTGTGAATACATGACCCGTGGCGTAGTGGTCATTCTGGGACGCACCGGGATCAATTTCGGGGCAGGCATGACAGGTGGCGTGGCCTTTGTCCTGGACATGGATGACCATTTCGTGGATCGTTACAACCATGAGATGATTGATATCCATCGGATTGCCACCGAGCAGCGCGAGGCGGAGCGTTTTCACCTGGCCGAATTGATCCGTCGCGCCCATGAGGCCACTGGCAGTACCTGGATGGCCGAGGTCCTGGAAAACTTTCCCGACTTCATCCCCCAGTTCTGGATGGTTACACCCAAGGCTACCGAGTTGTCGGCCCTGCTGGATGCACTGAGGAATGCCGCTTGATGCCCACCAATCCGCTCCATTTTCTGGATGTGCCAAGAAGGGATCCGGCCAAGCTGCAGCCGGAGGAACGGTTGCGCCATTTCAAGGAGATCTATGGCCGCTACGATGCCGAAGAGGCCAAGAGCCAGGCGCAGCGCTGCATCGACTGCGGCAACCCCTATTGCGAATGGCGCTGTCCGGTGCACCACTATATTCCCAAATGGCTGAAGCTGCTGGAACAGGGCCAGTTGCTGGCTGCCGCCGAATTGTGCCATCAGGCCAACGCCCTGCCCGAGGTCTGCGGCAGGGTCTGCCCCCAGGACAGGCTCTGCGAGGGATCCTGTACGCTGAACGATGGTTTTGGTGCCGTAACCATCGGCATGCTGGAGCGCCACATCATCGACGAGGCGCTGCGGATTGGCTGGCGCCCCGACCTGTCGCAGGTCGTGCCCACCCCCTATCAGGTGGCCATCGTAGGGGCTGGTCCGGCAGGACTGGCCTGTGCCGACCAGTTAGCGCGTCACGGCGTGCGTGCCGTGGTGTTCGACCGTAACCCGGAGATCGGCGGCCTGCTGACCTTCGGCATTCCACCTTTCAAGCTGGACAAGCAGGTGATCCTGCGAAGGCGCCAGATCCTGGAAGGGATGGGCATTGCCTTTCGGTTGAATACAGCAATCGGTCGTGACCTCTCCTTCCAGGCGCTGCGCAACGATTACCACGCCGTCTTTCTGGGCATGGGTGCCTACCATGCCCTGTCTGCGGGTCTGCCCAGGGAACACCTCTCCGGCGTCATGCCAGCCTTGCCTTATCTGGTGGATAATGTGTATCAGGTGATGGGTTTGCATGGAGCAGCAGCCGCGCCGATCTCGGTCAAGGGGGAGCGAGTGGTTGTCCTGGGTGGAGGAGATACGGCCATGGACTGCACCAGGACGGCGCTGCGCCAGGGGGCCTCCAGCGTGATCTGCGCCTACCGGCGGGATGAGGCCAACATGCCCGGCTCACAGCGCGAGGTGCGCAACGCCATGGATGAGGGTGTTCGCTTTTTGTTCAACCATCAGCCCGTGGAGTTTCTGGGTGGGGAGCGCATCGAGGCGGTCAAGTTCGCTCATACCGAGCTTGTGGCCGGTGAGGGCAAGCGCCTGGTCCCCCGGGTGATCCCGGGTAGCGAGACTGTTTTGCCGGCGGATCGGGTGATCCTGGCCTTTGGATTCCAGCCCAGCCCCAGTGCATGGTTCGCGGAGCATGCCATCTCCCTTGATGCCGGCAAGCGCGTGGTGGTGCAGCAGGGCCGCTTTCCCTTTGAGACCACCTGTCCTGGCGTCTTTGCCGGGGGCGACATGGTGCGTGGCTCGGATCTGGTGGTCACGGCAATCTATGAAGGTCGCGAGGCGGCACGCGGCATCCTGGCCTTCCTGGGCCTGTGATTGGTGATTGGGTTGCAGATGCTTGCTATAGATGACCCTGAGGAGCAGGATCGCCTGGTGGTGGCGCTGGATGTGCCTTCCGTAGCCGGGGCACACCAGGTTCTCGACATGCTGGGGGATGCGGTCACCTTCTACAAAGTGGGTCTGGAGCTGCTGGCAGATCCTGATATTGGATCGCTGCTGGATACCCTGCGCAAGCGGCACAAGAAAATCTTCCTGGACCTCAAGCTCCATGACATTCCGCGCACCGTGGCCGCTGCGGTGCGGGGCTGGTGTAGCCGCGGCATCCACTGTCTGACGGTGCATGTGGCAGGAGGTATCGTGGAGGCGGCCGTGGAAGCGGCAGCGGGGCGCTGCGGTGTGCTGGGGGTCACCGTCCTGACCAGTCATGCGCCCCGGGATCTCATGCTGGATGATGCCGCTGGCCTGCGCGCTGTGGTCCTGGAGCGGGCCCGGATGGCACAGCAGGCAGGCTGTGCCGGCGTGGTGGCCTCGGGCCTGGAGGTTGCCATGTTGCGCGCGGCACTGGGAGCGAGCCTTGCCCTGTATGTGCCAGGGATCCGGGAGGCCGGTGCGGCAACCGATGACCAGCGGCGTGTGGTGAGTGCCACCAAGGCCATGGTTGCTGGAGCCGATTATCTCATCGTGGGCCGGCCCATTCTCGGGGCGCCGGATCCTCTGCAGGCTGTCGCGGCGTTGCGCCGCTCCATTGTCCAGGCACTGGCAGCGCCATCAGGCCAGGGCTCATGATGAGCGATGCGCGCCTGCTCAAGGCGTTGCGGCTCGAGGCTGTTGACCGACCGCCCATCTGGTTCATGCGTCAGGCTGGGCGGTATCTTCCCGAGTATCGTGCCGTGCGCGCTCAGGCGGGTAGTTTTCGGACCCTGCTGCAAACGCCGACCCTGGCGGCTCAGGTGAGCCTGCAGCCACTCAGTCGTTTCGGCCTCGATGCCGTCATCCTCTTTTCCGATATTCTGACCATTCCTGATGCCATGGGGCTGGATTTCCAGGTGCAGGAAGGCTCTGGCGTGCGTCTCGGGCGCCCGGTGCGTACCGCAGAAGACGCGGCCAGGCTGCCGTGTCTGGACATGAGCCGGGACCTCGATTATGTCCTGGAGACCATCGAGCGTCTGCGTGGCACCCTGGCCGGTCAGGTACCATTGATTGGCTTTGCCGGCAGCCCATGGACACTGGCCTGCTATATGATCGAAGGGTGCGGCGGCGATTTTCCCACAGCCCGCGCCATGGTCTACCGTGAGCCAGCATTGCTGGAAGGGCTGCTGGAGCACCTGACCCAAGCGGTGAGCGAGTATCTCTGCGCCCAGGCCCGGGCCGGGGCGGATTGCCTCATGGTATTCGATACATGGGGAGGGTTGTTGACCGCGGCAGACTACCGCCGCTTTTCACTGGCTTTTCTGCACCGTATCGTGGCCACGCTCCGGCCCACCGGGAAGCCCGTCATCCTTTTCACGCTGGGGATCGGTGACTGGTTGCCCCAGCTCATGGATACCGGGGCCGCTGCTGTCGGACTGGATTGGCGTTGCGATCCGCACCGCAGTCGCTTCCTGGCCCAGGAGAAGCGTGTAGCCCTGCAGGGCAATCTGGACCCTTTCTGTCTCTTCGCCCCCCCTGACCGGGTGAGCCAGGTAACCAATGCACTGCTGCAGTCCTTTGGGTCTGAGCCGGGTTATATCTTCAATCTGGGGCATGGCATCCGGCCGGATACCCCTCTTGAGGCGGTGAGCGCCATGGTTGCCGCGGTGCAGCATTTCGGTAGCAGCTAGAAGCCTTCCCAGCCCTCGTCATCCTGCTTCTTCTGGCGACGACCTTCTTCCTTGCGATGCTCAAGAGCGCGCAGGGTCTTGGGCTTCTGGATTTCCTCCGCAGCACGGTGCAGATCCTCCTCCGCCGACTCCTGATGCGAGGCTGCAGCCTGGTGGGTCGCAGAGCCTTGGGGGGAGCGCCAGCGTTGCTGCGGTGCGGACTGTTCTGTGGTTTTCCTGAGGCGCTCCCTGGCCTGATCCATGAGTGAAAGACCATGCAACCGCTGTTCACCGAGGTTGTCTGTCATGTTTTCATCCATGGTGAAGGCGCGTACCAGGCTGATGAGATTGGTGGCACTGTCCTTGAGGGATTCTGAGGCAACCGAGGTCTCTTCCACCAAGGCGGCATTCTGCTGGGTGACGGCATCGAGTTGCTCCACTGCCCTGGAGACCTCGGTGACGCCTAAGCTCTGCTGGACAAGCGTATTGGCAATTTCCTGCATGAGATGGGCCACCTGCTGACTGGAAGCCACGATCTGGTTCATGAAATCCCCGGCGGTAATGGCTTTTTGTCCGCCCACCTTGCTCAACTCCACAGCACCTGTGACCAGGTCGCGGATCTCGCCGGAAGCCTGGCTCGAGCGCTGCGAAAGGTGGCGCACCTCGGCTGCCACCACGGCAAAGCCCCGGCCGTGTTCGCCGGCACGCGCTGCTTCCACAGCGGCGTTGAGTGCCAGCAGGTTGGTCTGGAAGGCAATGCCTTCCACCAGATTGATGATCTTGACGATGCGCCCGGCGCCCTCGCTGATGGAGGTCATGGTGCTAACCAGCTCCTGTACCGATCTGCCGCCGCGTTCTGCCGTGGAGGCCGCTGCCTCGCTCAGTGTTCGGGCTTCCTCGGTGCGCTTGCTGGTCTCTTTGATGCTGACCGAGAGCTGTTCCATGCTGGCGCTGGTCTGTTCCAGGTGGGCAGACTGCTCCTGGGTGCGGCCGGAGAGGTCGAGGTTGCCGGTGGTAATCTCCTGGCTGCCCAGGCCGATCTGCTCGGCGGCGTTGTAGACAGCCCCCACCAGGCGTTTGAGGGAGGCCAGGGTGGTGATGGCATCGTTATGGATATCCAGGTAAACGCCTTCCCCGGCTTGCTGGATATGGACAGTGAGATCCCCCTGGGCCAGGGCATGCAGTACGGTGCGGATGTCGAGGAGATTCTGGGCGACCACCGAGCGTAACTCATGAAGCCCTGCCACCATCCTGGCAAAGGCTCCCTCATAGGCGGTCTGATCGATGGCGCTGTCCAGCTTGCCCCGGGTGATGTCTGCTGTGATCTGGGTGATCTCGTCATGAATGCCATGCAATGCCTGGCGAACGTTGTCTATGGCGCGATTGATCTCAGCCCGTTTGCCAGGCATGGCAGGCAGGGTGGCTTCCAGATCCCCCCGGGAAAAACGGCTCACGACCTGTACCACGCGTTTGGTGACGGCGATGTGCTGGGCCACCAACTCGTTGAGGCCGTGGATCATGTCGGCAAAGGCACCCTGGAAGCCGCCTGTTTCCACGAAATAGTCGGTATCGCCATCTATGTTGTGGCGCTTGGCCAATTCCAGTTGCGCACCCACGAGGGCCCGCATGATAAGGATCATTTTCTGCAGCGAGGCGGCGGCGCTGGCTGGTGCCACATGGCGGAAGGTGGTGGGATCATGGCTGAAATCCCCCTGCGCCACGGCTCTTGCAAAAGCGGCCAGCTGTTCGGGCGAGGCTCCCAGTTCACGATGCAAGAAGCGGTAGAACAGCCAGGAGAACAGCGCAGCCGACAGCAGCGCAGCAAGGGCCAAGAGCCAACTGCGCACCACGTTGGCCTCTGCGGAGCGCTGTGCCTGGCGCATGTCACGGAGCGCGTTGTCATGGAATGTGTCGGAGAGGATCTGGGCCTGGGTGGTAAAGGCCTGAAAGCCATCCAGCGCGGCGGAGCTCCTGATGGCCTGTTCCAGGGCATCCCGGCTGGCATTGCCGGCAATGAGCTTCTGAAGCCGACCCATGGTGTTCTGCAGCTCGGTGAGATGGCCGGAAAGACCTGCCACAGCCTCTTGTTCGCTGGGCTCATCGGCAGCTTGCCGCACTGCCCTGAAGTCGTCGTTGAGGCGCTGGAGGTACTGGGCGATGGCATCCAGCGCCTGGTGTCGCTTGGATTCATCAGAGGCATCAAGTGCCCGCTGCAGAGCGCCCCACGCAGCGCGACCCAGCATGGCCAGCTCCTTGGCCTGGAGCGTCAGCTCCAGGTCAATTTGATGATGCCTGGTAACCTGGAGCTGCCGTTGGGCGGTCATGGCGTTGAGGCCAACCATGGCGCAGCCACAGGCAAAAGCCACAAAGAACGCCCCGAAGAGCTTGGCTGTGAAGGTCATGCGGCGTAACACTCCAAACATGATAGCTGTATTCTCCTGCGCTGGGGCCGAGATAGGGGTGTGCTAGTGTGCTTAGCGATTAAAAAATATCTTGTATTCTTTGTGTATTCTATCTGTGTATTCCAGTATATCCATTCTAGCAGGTTAGGCGGATAGGCGCGCAAGCGACTTAAGTTGCTTCTGGGCCTTATGTCCAGATTGCCGGCTGTGGTGATGTGGCGGGGTGGGGTGAGAAGTTTTATCCAGAGGCTTCATCCTGTGATGGCGCAACCCCATTTAGTATGCTGCAATGCAAAAATGACAGGCCGGGCTGCGGGCACTGTGTTGTGTTATAATCAGCAGCTGAACAGCAGCCGCATGCATGTTGTGCCTGTCTGGCTAACATGGAATCAGATTGTCTTGCTTCTTTAGAAATTATTGATGCGGCTCAGCTCAAGAAGCAAGCCCAGCGAGGAGATCGACCATGCAATCAACCCGGGCGCGTCCGGTTTCTCCCCATTTGCAGATCTACCGGCTGCCACTGACGGCAATCCTGTCCATCAGCCATCGCGTGACTGGCGTGTTTTTGGCGTTGGGTGCAGCGGCGTTGAGCCTGACCCTGGTTGCCCTGGCTGGGAGCCCGGTGGCCTACAAGGGGGCAGCAGCCTTCTGGGGCTCCCCTGTGGGCTATCT
>WOYI011457036.1_pt1 | contig 119166 bp, 102 predicted proteins | sample 6423411 | NCBI WGS metagenome assembly WOYI01 (sample SAMN13441803, study PRJNA592873) | oil field metagenome | biome: oil field; feature: oil-well bore; material: oil-contaminated soil; isolation source: oil-contaminated soil from oil-well borehole | place: Germany: Wietze | collected...
CTGTGGTGAAGTCCCCAATGCTGCTACAGCAATGGAAGGATCCACAAAACAACGTTTCTTTCCCGTTCGGATAACTGTTGCCGAGCGAATAGCCGGAGACCAGGCTTCTATGTCTTCAATAACGAAAAGTTTTTCCAATGCTTCTTTATAGTTGTCAAAAGTTGAAATGGAAGTGCCTTCCATTTCAGCCGATACATCGGCAAGCATGTTTGTCTTTTTTGCCAGTGTACACAAATTTCGGGCATAAGAACGTATAATAAGTCTTGCCAAGGCGGGATTGCGCTGAACTTTATCTACTTTTGAAATATCTTCATTACAGATAATATCTAAATAGTCTTTTGCAATTAATAGTTGAGCCGTTTTGTTTGCGATATCTAATGAAGCAGGCCAACCTCCCCTGCAAGCCGCAAAAATAATATCTTCAATGGATAAGTTTGATACGATTCCGTCTATATCAAATTCTTTATTATCAAAAAGTTCACGTAAGGAAATCTCTCCGATGGATTCTTTTGATTCATAAAGGCTCATAGGATACATCGACATTTTAGAAATTCTTCCAGTTCCGGTATGCATAATTTCATCGTCATCAATAACTGTCGAACCTGTGAGTATAAATTGTCCTTTTAATTTTCTTTCATCAACAGCATGACGAACCGCATCCCATAATACAGGTGCTACTTGCCATTCATCAATCAATCTTGGAGTTTCACCTTTAAGCAAAAGAGAGGGCTTGGTTTGAGCAGTTGTCAAATAACTTTCCCGGGTATCCGGATTTTGCATCTTTATCACGCTCTTAGCTTGTTTTTCCGCAGTAGTTGTCTTACCACACCATTTGGGACCCATTATCTGAACAGCACCAAAAGCTACACGTCGTAATCTTAACTGCTCATCAGCAATTCGCATCAAATATTCCATAATGATTCTTCTTGTTTTTCGGGCAAAGGCAGGCTGATTTCTTATCAAATCAAAATATATTACGTGTTTTTGAGGTAAATCGTTACGTGTTTTTGAGGTGAATTAATTTGGCTCTCGATATTGGGCTCGAAGATCAGGAAATCGGCATCGTTATGCCCCTGCATCACCCGGGTGGCGATATACTTGGCGGGTGACTCGCGCAGGTCTCTCCACGTAGGAGATATCGGGCTGGTGGTCGCCGGTAAAGGGAGTGGGCACCACAATGGCGGTAGGCAGGCCGATATAGCCCAGACCCATAAAACATGCTTTCATATGATTCTTATTTTATCTTTGAAAAAGTATCCTTCACATAAGACACCCCCAGCACCCACCCCACTCCAACTATAAGTCCCAAAAAGGTATAAATGATCAGCATCTTTGCACGTGAAGGTTTTGATTTTTCTACAGGTACGACTACCGGTTCAATAACTGTCAATATTGGAGTGGTTTCTGTGACGGCGATCTTGGCTTGTTCTTTTTGTTTGGCCAGTTCTGTGTAGACGCCCAGTAAGAGTGTGTATTCGGATTGGAGTTTTTCTTCCCGGGTGCGGGCCATGGCCGAGGTCAGATTGACGTTGGCATCGCGGAAGCGGGCCAGTTCTTCCTGTTTGGCTTCGAAGTTGGCTTTGGCTTCCTGGTAGCTGCCTTCCACAAATTCCAGGTTGGCGCGGACCTTTTGCAACTTAAATTCAGTCAGGTATTGTTGGAGTAACTGCTGTGCTTTTAGGGTGATCTGTGCTGCCAGGTGGGGATCACGCAAAGTTGTGGACAATTGCACATACCCTTCCTTTTGGTTCAAATTCAAAGAAAACGACTCATACAGATTTTTCAGAACCTTCTGCTCTTTGTAAGTTAACCTGGGAATGGTGTCTTCAACACCAGAATCCTGACTTTCTTCCGGTTCTCCCCTTATGGCCCCGATAATAACTCCCGGCAACCCGATGGTGTATTTCTTGATGGTAGCAAGCAGATTGAATTTCCAGTATTGTTTGTCGGTGGCGTAGTCGTAATACGTGATGGGTTCCGGAACATCCGGGAACGTATACCGGGCATAGATCAATTCCTTCTGAAAATCTACATTTTTAATAATGTTAGGATACATATTGGGGGAAAGTACCTCGCCCGAGGTCATGTCTCCCAGGCTGATCCCTGCCATGGCGGCCAGGCCGCCCAGGCTTCCCCCTGTCCTGCGCTCCCCTGTCTGGGGCACCAGCGTACAGCTGGCGGTGTATTGATTGGGGGTGAGCAATGCCACGATCAGTCCCAGGGCCATGGCCGCACAGGTTACAATGAGTATGAATTTCCGTTTGGCCCAGAGTTTCTGCAAGATCTCTACCAGGTCTATGGAATCTTCTTCCACAGGTTGTTGGTTCTGTATTTTCTCTTCCATGCCTGTCTTAATTACTGGTTGGATTAATTCGGGAAACGTTCAACAATGTGGCCACTGTGAGCGAAATAACCGACAGTACAGAAGTGGTCACGCCAACCACATCGCCCCAGGAAGCTCCTGTACTTTCCGGTTTTACCGGGACAATGATCTCGCACCCGGGTTCAATTTTGGCATTCCGGCCCATGGCAACGGTATTGTTCATGTACACCACATAGACCTTGCGGCGGCGGGCCCTTTTCACATAGCCTCCGGCATTTTCAATATAGTCGTTCATGGTCATGTTCTCCGTATATGCCACGGCATTGGGGTACATTACTCCGCCCGATATTTTGACCACGTTGTTCATGATGGGAATGTGCAGCACATCTCTTTCTCTTAAGACTATATCTCCGTTCCGACCCGGACTTTCCATGATCTTTTCCAGATCTATGCCAATATAATAAGAGGACCTCGCAAGATCAACGCTATCAATGGCTATTGAATCCTTCGATTGCTGCATACTCAGCCGCAAGGCCGCTTCGCTCATGGTTTGTTCTCTTTCGTCCATTTGACGCAACAGCGTGGCTCCTTTTGAATAGGCGCTCGGAGTCAGTCCTCCGGCCCTCTGTATGAACGAAGAAATGCGTTCATTGCTGTTTTGCTTGGAATAGTTCCCGGGAAAGACCACTTCACCTTGCAGGGTGACCCGTTCCTGTTCCTTATAACCGGGAGAACGCCTTACTGCCACTATATCAAACGGTTGTAATACAAAGTCCTTGTCACCAGATATTACCAATCCGTTCTCTATGGATAAGGAGTATATTTCACTCATATCTGTAGATTCTTCCCTTGCCAGGGCATTGCGGGTACGACGTGCCACGTCAATTTTGATGTGTGAGGCCGATTCCCTCAAACCGCCCCCGGTGATGATCAGATCCTCTATGCTCATGTTCTGGGCATAAGGGTACGTTCCGGGGTTCATGACTTCCCCTTCCAGGGTTACGGTGTAGTCCTGGCGCAGGGCATCTTCTGACATGACGTACAGGCGGTCGTTGCGTTTGAGCACAATATCCGGAATCTCCCCGGCCAGAAGTTTGCCCAGGTCTATGGATTCCACGGTACGGGAGAGGTCGGGGTTCTGGCGGTTCAGGATAGCCCGGCCCAGGAACGCATCTTCCCGGGGGCCTTCGGCAATGATAACCAGGTCAAGCAATGTCTGTACCCTCTGATCTATTGCGTACGTACCCGGACGAAAAACCGCCCCGGCGATCTCTACCTGGTTTTCGTAGCGTTCCAGGATGCCCCCGACACTTACCGAATCCCCGTCCTGCATGACAAACGAATCATAATCGGTCATTTCTATGGTAAACATCCGCCGTTCGGTCACCCCGTGACGGACCAGTTGTACATTCCTTTTGTAGGCATCGCTGGCAAAACCTCCGGCATAACCGATCAATTGAGCAAGTGTCTCGTCCCCAATCATTTCGTAGATCATGGGCCGTTTAACCTGGCCGGCGATCTGCACCCGCTTGTTATACGGTTCCACTTTCACTATGTCGTTTTCTTTCAGGATAATATCCTTGCTGCTGTCGCCCCGAAGCAGGTATTCGTAAATGTCTGCCTGTACCTGCAGTTTTCCGTTGCGGTACACTTTAACATCCCGCAAACTCCCGATTTCGTTTATCCCTCCTGCCGCGTACAGGGCATGAAAGACCGAAGCAAAGGAAGACAAGCTGTACGTTCCGGGCCGCTCCACCTCGCCCATGATATTGACTTTGATGGTGCGCACATTCCCCACCGAGATCTGGATGAAGGTCCGTGGATTGGCCGACCGCAGATCGGAATAGATCCGGCCAAAGGCCGTTTTGAGCTTTGCCGAGGCTGCCTTCACGTCCATGCCGTTCAGGTACACGGGCCCGATGTTGGGCACGTTGATGTACCCGTCAGGACTGATCTCCTGGCGCACGGTCAGTTCGCTGTTGCCCCAGATGTCAATGATGACCTCATCGCCGGCCCCAAGTTGGTAATTTTCCGGAGTGGGCAGGTTCATGGAGGGTTCAAAGCTTAGGTCCCTGGTAGAAAACAGGCTTCGGCCAAAGATCCGGGGTTTTGGCGGCAAAGTATCCCTGCGTGGCCAATAAGTAGTATCCTGCATGGGACCAAAAAAATCAGATTGTCCGGAATATTCCCGGCGGTTACGGCTTTCCGCATCCATATAGGTCCCTTCCGTTTGGGTACCGTATCCCTGGTATTGAGCCTGCAGCCGCTCGGCCTGTTCACGGGTTACGCCCTTGGCAGCCAGTTCCATAAGGATTTGTTGCTGCGAGGCCCCGCTGGACTGCAGTTGGCGTACTTCGTTAATGACCTGTTGGTCGCTCAGCTGTGCAAAGGCAGCGACAGCTGCCAGGAGCATGAGCGTGGTACTTAGGATTCTTCTGAATAATTTCATACGGGTGAATTTTCTGTTTATTTCTATTTTCTTCTGCTAATCTACAATCTTCCGGCGACAATCTCACATCTGCTGACGTCAGGTTCACATATTTGCCAACGTCATGTTCACATATCTTCCAGCGTCAGGCATTCTGCCCGGATAGAATATTTGTTCAACACTTTGGTTTTCAGATATTCAATTTTTCCTTCAAAAAGCAGCTGTTTGAAATTCTTGCGCTGGCGTTTGACTTCTGCGATATAGGCGTGTTTGTCATCTAAAGAGATGGCCACAATGTCAATTTCATTGCTATTGTCTTTAGGTTCCCACCACGAGTCTATCATCTTAAAATCATGACTCTCCTGAAGTTTTTGCTTAAAATAGAGTTCCAGCATTTTACCTGAATAGGTAGTATAATCGGCCATTATCAATTCGGCCAGACCCTGAAAGTTATTCAGTTCCACCATCTGACGATTATGTTCGATATATCGGAACCAGAAACGCAGGAAATTATCGGACACCTCATATCTTACAGTTTGTGACCCTTCTTTGGCAAAGATGGGGCGGGTTTTTCTGATCACGTCATAGATGGTTTCCAGTTTGCTTAGCTGCCCCCCTATGCTCTTTTCTCCCATAAATACTTCGATTTCCGACTGTGTATTAATTCCGGAAGAAATGGCACTGATAATGGAAAAATAATTTCCGTATTTCTTACCGAACTCACCTATCAGAAGATTCTTCCCTTCATCAATAAAAGGCGAGTCACTTTGACAGATGTACCCGATCATTTCGGGTATGGTAAGAGCAGCATTATCTGCCAGAAGTTCTACATATTTTGGAATGCCTCCGGTATAGGTATATAGAGCAAGCAATTCGTCACACGTATAATCCGGCTTATAATCCGCAAGTATCTCTTTCAAAACCGATGTGTTGAAAGGATTAAGTTTCATCATGACATCCGCCCGACCGAACAGAGGTTCTTTAGAACCGCTGACAATAAAATTGACATTGGTGGACGTTCTGTATTGATCCCAATAGTTCTGAATGTCGCTGAAAATAGAGGCATTAACATTTTCAAACTCTTGAAACTCATCTATTACTAAAGTGAATTTTCTGTTTTTTCCAAGTTCCATTAGAAAACGGAATACTTCTGTGAAAGTATTCATTTGCGGTACAAACAGAGATAGCTTATTTTCAATTTCTTTGCAAAACCCGGTGCATAAATCGGCTTCACTCTTTCGGCCAACGAAAAAGTAAATAATGCGTTCATTTCTCAATGCATTAAATATCAGAGATGTCTTTCCAATTCTTCGTCTTCCTGTAATTACTGTTAACTTGGAATGATCGGAATAAGCCTTCTCCTTTATCCTTTGTATTTGAACTATTTCTTCTTCGCGGTTATAAAATTTCATATCTTAAATTTTACGGCCGTAAATTTTACGGTCGTTGCAAAGATAACATTTCTGCCAATACGTTACATTATTTTACCTGTATTACCACTTCCCCACGGCCACCAGTATCTTTACCACCTCTTTGATCACGGTTTCAATGGCATCCAGGGCTTTAGGGACTTTGTTCATGCGGGTGACCCGGGTGCGGATGCGTTTGGAAAGGTCATTCAGCCGGGCCGTGATCTGTTCCATGTCTTTGTACACCTCTTTCTGCAGCCGGGCAATGGCCAGACGTTCGGCATCCCGCAGGGCCAGCGCCGACAGCTCCAGCAGCCCCCGCTCCTTCACCCCAAGCGGGAGGTCCAGCCGTTGCCGGTCCACCTGCTCAATCGCCTGCTGGATTTCTTTTAATGTTAATTCTTCTTCAGACATTACATATCTTCTATTGATAAGGCTCTGTAATCAATTCTATATCCTGCAAGTTCTTTATTTACAAGATTTTTTGCTTTCTCACGCAAAACCTCCAAACTAATTCTTTCCTTTTGCCGTTTTACTTCGGCAATGATTGCTGTCTTTTCGTATTCGTTAATAGCCACAATATCTATCTCATTCCTGTTCCCGCTCTCCCAATACGAGCCAATTGCAGAAAGATTTTCTTCTCTCATTATTTTCTCACGAAAATAACGCTCTAATATTTGCCCGCTGTAAGTATTGTAATCACGATTGACTATACTTTTCAAATAATCAAAACTTTCTGTTTCCACAGCTCCGCTGTATTTATATATGAACCGAAACCAGAAATTCAGAAAATTGTCGTTGAGCCGATATTTCACATTTTTCCCCGCAGGTTTTGATAAAATGGGACGAACCTTGGTTATAAGACCGTATTCATTCTCCAATTTATCCAAAAAACCGCCAATATTCATGTTCAAAACAGATTCTATTTCCGGACGTGATGTTTTGGACAAGGCAATAAGCGAAAGTATAGAGAAATAATTACCATAGTCTTTGCCAAATTCATCGATCAATACATTTTTGCCTTCATCAAGGAAAAGTGAGTTGTCCGAAAAAATTTCGTCTAGAATGCTCTCCAGAGTAAACGTGTTTGCATCTGACAATAATTCTACATATTTTGCAACACCGCCGGTGAAAAGATAAAATGCAAGCAAGTCTTCATTGGAAAAATCCGGGTGATAATCACGGATAATTTCTTTAATTGTTTTAATATCAAATGGTTTAACCAGAATTCTGGCTGTCGCCCTGCCAAAAAGAGGTTCCCTGGAGTTTTCAAAGATCTGTTTCATCAACGAATAAACAGAACCGCAAAGAATAAGATTGAGTTTGCTTCTGTTTTTATTCGCATCCCAAATATTTTGCATTTCGCTGTAAATAGAAGAATTGATGTTGCGAAATTCCTGAAATTCATCAATTATCAGCGTAAAATGTCTGTTCTGCGAAAGTTCCATCAAATAACCAAACACATCTTTGAAAGAGCGAATATGGCCAAAAACGTTTGTTCCTAATTGTTCATGAATTTCTGTTACAAATTCTTCACACAGTAAAGCCTCATTCTTTTTTTCTATAAAGAAATACAGCGTCGGTTTTCCCCTAAATGTTTGCGTTAGTAAAGTAGTTTTTCCAATGCGTCGTCGCCCAACAACAAACGTCATCTGTGCAGTTTCCAGTGACTTTTGCCCGGTGTTTAACAAAAGAGCAATCTCTTTCTGGCGGTCATAAAATTTACGCATAGTTCAACTTTTTTCTGCAAACATAGTAAATAAATCGTAACCTATGTTACGGTAACGATGGTTACAATAATTGATTCAACTGCACTGCCAGGGTATTGAGTTCTGTCAGTTCTTCGTACCAGTAGTCCCAACGTTCCCGTTTGTCCAATTGGGTAAGCAGTTTGTGGTGGGCCCGCTTGAGGCTTTGCAGTCCGCTTACGCATTTGTTCCTGATTTTTTGGGCTTTTTCCAGGTCCTCCAGCAGTGTCATGTAATGCCGGTCGTGATCCACCGGGGGCAGTTGCCCCAGGGCTTCCACCCGTTGCAGGTAGGCGAGGTAGTTGTTGCGCAGTCCCATTTCTTCGTTCTCTATCAGCTGCTGCACTTCCTGTTTGCGCAGCAACTGCACCAGGGCATCCACACAAACAGCCACCAGGGTATCCCCTTCGGTTACGAATTGGCGCACGGCCTGTGCCTGGCGGTTTTTCATGTAATTTTCGCTCAGGTAGCCGGCATATTTGCCCGAAAGTTTGGCCACACCCTGTGGCAATTCCAGATCTACCCAGTCCAGCTGGTTGAAGCGCAGGATGACCGAATCCAGGTTTTTGCCCAGCCCGCGCATCTCGGTCCCTATCTGTTTCCACCGGGCGGGGTTGCTGATGCTGCGCAAGGCGCGCAAATAGCTGTTCAGTACGTCTACGCATACATCGGTGCGTTCAGCCAGTTTTTCATCTTCCCTTGCAGCTGCGGCCAGTTCATTCAGTTCCCGGAAACGGGCATCAGCCCCGGTCAGGGAAGCCGCGTAAAAAAGGCCGCGCTCGGTACGGATAGCGGCCAGTTCCCGGAATAGCACGGAAGGTGCCGCCGCCACACTATCCCCACTCACCGTCAATTTCTGCACCGTCTGTAGCTGCGATTCCGTGAGGGCTGCACAATTGCTGCAACACCATATCAACAGCAATGCAACCAGAATTCTTAATAGGTCAGTCCGAACATCCATAGCGGTATTTTATTGCCAAATCCAAATTCTATGTCATCGGCAGCGATATATGCATTATCATTTCCTGTAAGTTGAGTGAATTTTTTATCTTTCCCTCCTATTTCAAAAGTATATTTTCCATCAACCAGGAAATCGCTTTGTTCCGATACCTGTACCCGGTAATCATAAGACAGTTGGTTAACAAAAAAAGTTTCACGCAGATTCCCTTTGTTTGTATTTTCGGGTGCAATAGCAAACATGATATTGGTGTTTTCAAGAAATATCTTATCCGGCTTTTGCAGACGGGTTATTCCTGAACTGCTTTTACTTAAATTAATAATAAGACCGGCATCCCCAAGGGCTCTCAGATAATTTAAAAGTCCTATACGAGTTATGCCAATTCGTTCACTTAGTTTACTTATATTGGGTATGAAAGGCACCGATTCTGCCAATACCAACAACAGTTGTTTTACTTTAGGTATATAAGAAGATTCCACGCCCCTCAATGCGGGTAATTCAATCTCAAGGATCATATTGACAACTTCTTCCAAACGTTGATAATACAATTCCGGAAGTTCATTATAATAAGGATAATAACCGTTTTTCAGATAATCGTTGAAGTGTTTAAGTACCTTTAACCCGGAGGTAATACTTTGGGCCAGGTTCATATGGTGGTCAAGTATCTCTTCCATTGAGCAGGCAGGTATATGCAAATTCAAATTCCGGTTCAGGTATTCACGAAAGGAAAATCCCTGTATTTCGTAGACAATGGCCCTTCGGCTCAGATCTGCTTTTGCATTGAGTATTTCAAGCAATGAAGATCCTGTGAAAACCACTTTTAATTCCGGATAGTCATCGTATATATTTTTTATTTCTTGCGACCATCCGGGATATTTATGCACTTCATCCAGAAACAGGTATTTGCCTCCGTTTTTAACAAAATCATCTGCCAGATTGTAAAGCTTGTTCCCTGTAAACCATATATTATCCAGACTAACATACAATACGGTCTGATCTGAAGGGAGGTGAAGTTTGATATATTGTAGCAAAAGAGTGGTTTTTCCTACACCTCGGGCCCCACGTATTCCAATGAGTTGAGCATCCCAGTTGATGGTGTCCATTATACTCCTTACAAAAGATGTCTGGGTATAAGCTAGTTTTTTTCTGAACCGTTCAAATAAATATTCCACAATTTTTTCAAAAATACAACTTTTTGTTTATTGAAGAAAACAATTATTTGTATTTTTTGTTTACTACTCTAAACACATTAAGGTCTAAACTGTATTATTAGGATTGTTGCACAATTGATAAGGGGAAGCTCGTCCCGCGGAGGGAGGGACCCGTTTGCAAAGCAAATGGGAGGCCTTCCCCGTTCAATTCGTGCACAATCCAAAAATTAATATTCTATTTTGCTTTATCCCAAAAACAAAGAACAATGAACTGCTGTAACTTTAGAAGAAAAATATTGGGTTTCCGGATCGTTAGACAAAATAAAACTATGGATCAGCGGCTTATCAAATATTTCTTCCAATCCCGTAAAATGCCTGGCATCATTTTTTCTAACCTTATCAGTCAACTTGATCTCAAAGGCAATATATCCTTCTCCCAGTTCCAAAAGCAGGTCGATTTCCCGGCCGCCCTGGATCCTCAAATGATGAAATTTGGCAGGTATCTGTAAAACATTCATTTGTTTATATAATTCGGCAACAACCAGACTTTCAAATTCCGACCCCGTGATCCCTCCGCGTTTTTGCAAAACGGCCTGCAACACTCCATTGTCCAGGTAATGCACCTTGGGTGCCTTCATCAGGCGTTTGATCGTATTTCTGCTCCAGGCGGGTAAACTAATGGTCTGGTAGCTGACCTCAAGGTAGTGAATATAACGCTGAACAGTCTTTACGGTCACACCGGTATGGTTTGCCAGGGAAGAGGCGTTGATCACTTTCCCTGTCTGCGCAGCAAGAGCACGTTGCAATTTGACAAACGGTTCCAGGTCCCTGAACGATGCAAGGTCCCTTACATCCCTTTCAAGATATGTCCGTACGTATTGTTGCAACCATATATAACGTTCTTCATCCGTGAGGACAGGATCTGTTAATGCCGGATAACCGCCAAACTGCAAATAATGATTCCATGCTTGCTGTTTTTCTGCCATTTTCTTATCTAAAAGAAAAGAGGGCACAATATCAACTTTCTTATCGGGATGGGTTATGAAACCCTGAAATAATGAAGGATCCGCTTTTTCCTCTATGCCGGAGGTATTAAGTTCAGGGACCGTAAGCGGGAACAGTTCCACGATCACACAACGTCCTGCCAGGCTTTCCTTTACTTTGGATAAAAGCAACAATTGGCTTGATCCCAGCAATATGTAACGTGGGTCCTGCCATTGATCATATACTGCTTTTATACTTTCAATTAAAACCGGCTCTTTTTGTACTTCGTCCAGAATGGCTCGTGGATACAATCTATTCCATTGGGCAGCGGTCAGCTTTAAATAGGGCCCTACGGTTACCGGATCCTCTATAGAGATGTATTCATAATCCTTAAACAGATGCCTTGCCAATGTTGTTTTTCCGGTTTGACGTGCACCTGTAAATACAATGATGCGTCCTAATTTTGTGGCCGCAATATTTGAAATATAATGCGCCAAATGCCTCGCCTTCATTTTTTATTCCAAATATAACTGTATTTTTTGGATTGCCATTCCAAAAATCACTGTATTATTTGGACTGAAGCACTAATGAACCGCGGAGGGAGTGACGAGCTTCCCCTTGTCCATTGTGCTTCAGTCTTTTTCATCAATTCGTGCACAACCCTAATCATACTTCTCGAATTCAGAATTATGGCTTTTGAATTCCGGCACCCACTTCTTGAGCAGCTGCACGGTTTCCGGCACATTCATCTCCCAGGCACGGCGGGCGATCACCGGCAGGACTTCTTTCAGTTCTTCGAAAGGGCACTGGCGTACCTGCGCCACGCGGATCTTGGGATGCACGGTGGCCGTTGAATTCTCTTCTGTGCTCAGGACTTCTTCGTACAATTTCTCTCCCGGTCGCAAGCCGATCTCCTCTACCACTATTTCTTCACCGGGTGTAAAACCGGCCAGGCGGATCATCCTCTCGGCAAGGTCCCTGATAAATACAGGCTCGCCCATATCAAAGAACATAATTTCGTTATTGGTGCTGATGGTGGCCGCCTCCATGATCAGGCGGGAGGCCTCGGGGATGCTCATAAAATACCGCGTAATGTCACGGTGCGTGAGGGTGACCGGTCCCCCGGCCTTGATCTGCTGCCGGAAATGCGGAATGACCGAGCCGTTGGAGTCCAGCACGTTCCCAAAGCGGGTGGTCACAAATTGCGTCTTCCCCGGTATCTCCCCGTGGGCAATGGCCAGGCCCAGGCCCTGGACAAACATCTCGGCAAGCCGCTTTGTGGCTCCCATCACGTTGGTGGGGTTGACCGCTTTGTCGGTGGACAGAAAGATGAACTTCTCCACATCCGCAGCAACGGCCGCCTCGGCCATGATCCGTGTCCCTTCCACGTTCACCCGAACGGCCTCGCAGGGGTTTTCTTCCATAAGGGGGACGTGCTTGTAGGCAGCGGCGTGGAAAACAATCTGGGGCTTATAGATGTTGAACAATAATTCTATCTGGTGTTTGTGGCGCACGTCGCCCACTACGGGAATAAACTGCAGATCCGGGTATTTCTTTTCCAGTTCCAGGCGCAGGTAATGCATGGGTGTTTCGGCAATATCCAGCAGAATCATTTGTTTGATGACGTTGAGCGAGGCCACCTGGCGGCAGAATTCACTCCCAATGGATCCGGCAGCACCCGAAACGAATACTGTTTTGTCCCGGAACCGGTCGGCTACGGCTTCCAGGTTGATGCATATTTCTTCCCGGCCCAGCAAGTCCTCAATGGCTATGGGGCGGATCTTCAGGCGGATGGGATCGTTTCCCCCAAACTCGTCAATGGGCGGGGCGATCATGATCTTTATCTTCTGCTCTTCACAGAAAGGAATGAGCCGGTCTTTTTCAGTCTGTACGCCTTTGTAAGTGGAAAAAAGGATGGCCTGGGCTTCGTACTTTTTCATGATCTTGATCAGGCCTTCCTTTGTTTGGAATTGATAAATGTTCATGTCGTTTAGGCGGTACGTGGTGGATTCCTTTCCGTATACGATAAACCCTACCGGGCGGTAATGAGGGCTTTTGTGCAGGCGCATTAGCAGTGCCACAGCTTTTTCGTCGCTTCCGTAGATCAGGATTTTCATGCTATGGTTGGCTACTTTTTGGTTGACCATGCCGTAGACAACGTTCATGGCTATCCTTATGGTAATAAGGGCAACGTAAGTAAGGAGCAGGTCTATGAGGAAGAAATTTATAAGAATGTCTTTGGCAAGGAGGTCCATCAGGAAAAGGACAACGGTCAGGATCACTGTTTTTATGATCACGGCAAAACCCAGTGGCAGAAGGCCTTTTACCGTCATATAGCGGATGATGTTGCGGTAGGTCTTCATCAGGTAGAATGCTATCATGCTTACGACAGCCGTGCAGATCATGACCAGAAGCAGGTAGCGCCTGGAAAGCGGTTCTGACAAAGGGAAGTATATGAGGAATACCACGGTGGAGCAAACGACGGCTATTAAGACATCTATCATGGCCACTATCCAGTATTTCAGGTAATTGAACCTGTAAAAATCAAAACGCTTTAAGATGCGTTTCTCAATGTTCCGGGATCCTTTTTCTTCATTTTCCATAAAAAAACCGTTTTATCTTCAAGATGGTGCGCCACTTTATTTCTTTCTGGATTCCATCTTATTGATTTACTGTTATTTGCTATTTATGTGTTGCTTGAGTGGCGCGGCAGCTTGAAGATGCTGCGTCCTCCTGGGTGTTCAGCAGGTACAGGGCCAATATGTGGAACTGGATGGCTTTAAGCATGTTGGGATTGGCATTTATTACTTTGTCCGAGATGCTTCCGGTGGCAGTGGCGGAGAGTTTCCCTTCCAGGACGTTGTTCACGATCTTTTCTACCTGTTCCGGGTAATTTCGGAATGTTCCCATGTGGGCCAGGAGGAACAGGAACCGGACTTCGTTTGTGATCTGCGGGAGGTCGGAGTAATATTGCAAGGCTTTGCGAATTGTTGTTTCATATTTGTACTGGTCTGCCATATCTGAATAGAGGGCGTAAGCTTCCAGGCGCTGCAAGGCTACGTCTGCGGTTACGTCCTGCCAGGAACCGTTCAGTTGCAGTTGTCCCTCCCATTTTGTGAGGAGTTTTTCCGCTTTTTTGCGGGAATTTTTGTCCGCAGCAAAGTAATGATCGTAGCACAGGATCTTGCAGAGGTAAGGCGAGTCGGCCAGGGGGAGGTATTTGTTCTGTTCTGTTGCGGCAGGTCGCTTGGTTGCGGTTGCGTGATCCCCGGCAGCAGTTATTCCTTGTGCCAGTTGCACGGCGTCAATGAGCTCTGTCGCGGCGTTTTGTGCTACCTCCATGTGATCCGGGTTGTAGTGAAAACACAGGGTGTGCAGCAAATATAAAATGCATCGGGCCCGGTCTTCCACCTTCATCTCCTGATCAAGAAATTCGGCAAGCTTTTCGGACGCGTCCAGCATACGGGCTGTTAGCGACTGGGGTGCTGCCTCGTCCCCTAGTGTCTCTGTGACCCATGGCATGGTGTAAGCCAGAATCAAGAGGTTCCTGTACCCGAAACTGATATGCGCTACCAGGTCGGGATCGGCCGGTTCCAAGGGTATGGAACCCACTTCCCTAACAAGGGTTTTAATTTTTGTTTTAAACATGATTTCCCTGAGGATTTTGCAGATCCGTAGGTGTGTCAGATATATTTATTTTTATTGTGCAAGGATTTTCATGATTGAGCAACCGGGGGAAGTCCGGAAGGACTCTTGCACCGGGTGGGTGCGCGATCCGCGCCTCGGCTTTTATGCGGCGGGAGCCTCGGCTTTCATGCGGCGGGAGCCTCGGCTTTTATGTGGCGGGAGCCTCGGCTTTCATGCGGCGGGAGCCTCGGCTTTCATGCCTCTTGTTCAATGCGCTCCAGGAACGAGGCGGGGATGTAGGTGGTCGCGACCGCAGCGACGTTTTCCAGGCGCACGACCACGCGTTTGTGACCTTTTATGCGGATGAGTTCCCCTTCTATGCCGGCAAAAATGCCTTTGATGATACGGACTTTGTCGCCGCGTCTGAGGTTGCAGGGCACCAGATTTGCCTGTTCTTCGGGGAACGTAAGCAGGAATATGAAATCCTGCATCTGTTTATCGGGAATGGTAACCGGTTTATACGTTTTTGGTTCTTTCAGGTACCTCATGTTGAAGGCGAGCTTCTGCGTGAGTGTCATGCTGGTTTTGGGATCTGTGTAGATAAAAACGTAACCCGAAATGATTAATTCGGTAAGTTTTACTTTTTTGCCGTTTCTTTCTTTTACAACATTACGAAAAGGGACAAAATTTTTGATATTCATTTTGTCCAGTTCCTGTTTTATGATCCGTTCTTTACGGTACGTAACGGCCACGTACCAGTAATATGTAGGGTTATTCATCAGGTGCAATCAGGTCAGTTGGGTCTTATAAGGTCCCAAAATTACAAAAATTCCCCTGACGAATCAAATAAGAATTACAATTTTCGTTTGTGTTTAAGTAACACTTTTAAAGAAGGCGATCTTGAAAAAAAGGCGTAAAAAACCGAGGCTTGCCTATCCTGATTTTTTACAGGTTAAACAAGTGATTTACAAAGACTTGTAGAGTTGTTTCGCTTTGTTTTTTTGGACTTTCTTCTTACACAGAAGCCAGTTCTCTTTATCTAATAGGTTACCTCAAAAGTAACAATTTTTGGTTTTCTGTGCAACACAATTTCATATTTGGTTAAAATTGTCATGTATCTGGTGGGTTTGAGTTTGATTTTGGGATTCACTTCCTGCTGGAGGGGGTGCAACGCACACATTGTTCGTTTGCCTCAGGATCAACAACTTACGGATTTCGACCCCCCTGGGGTTGATTTTCTTAACTGCCTGATATTCAACCAAACGAACAATGTGTGCGTTGCACCCCCTCTTTTGCTACTTGACGCTTGGCACATAAATTGCCATTTATACATATTAATATATAGAAAGATTTTTATGCAAAAAGATACATTTCCCGTTTTAGACATGAGTTGCGCCGGATGCGCGATGAACGTTGAGAAGAAGGTGCGTTCGCTGCCGGGCGTCAAGGAGGCTTCTGTCAATTTTGCAGCAGGAACGCTGCTCGTTGAATACGACTCGGCACAAATTGACGTTTACCAGATCCAGGCACAGGTGCGCGCCATTGGGTACCGGCTGATCATCCCCGATGAAAACACAGAGGAGAAGCAGGAGGATGCCCGGCGACGGAGCTATAAGCAGATGAAGATCAACGTGTTAGTGGCGTGGTTGTTCTCGGTCCCTCTGATGATCGTTTCCATGGTTTTCATGGATTGGGAACCTGCCAATTGGGTCATGCTGCTGCTGGTTTTGCCCATTATGTTCATTGCTGGGCGCCATTATTACATCCGCGCCTGGAAAATGTTGCGCAAAAAGATGGTCAACATGGATACGCTCATCAGCCTGAGCACCATAGTGGCATTTTTGTATAGTCTGTTCAACACCTTGTTCCCGGATTTTTTCATTAGCCGGGGCATTGACGTCCACGTGTATTACGAGGCGGCGGGCATGATCCTGTCGTTCGTGTTGCTGGGTAAGTTTCTGGAAGAGAGGGCCAAGAACAGGACCGGCTCGGCCATTAAAGGCCTCATGGGCCTCCAACCCAAAACCGCCCGCGTGCTGGTGGAAGGTGCTGGTGCGGTTTGCCCGACAGCGGGTGCTTCTGCAATGTCGGCCTCTGACTCGGCAAAAAATATGCAAATGCCAGTTTCCGGGAATACGGTTTCTCTTGCAGGTAAGGATATGCCACTTACCGAAAAGGAAGTGCCCGTTTCCCTACTGCAGGTGGGTGACCGCGTGGTGGTGCGCCCGGGTGAACGGATACCCGTGGACGGCGTTGTGGATGAGGGACTTTCGTACGTGGATGAAAGCATGATCAGCGGCGAGCCCATCCCCCTGGAAAAGCAGCCCGGCGCCAAAGTGCTCTCCGGGACCATCAACCAGCGCGGATCCCTCACAATCAAAGCCTCCCAGGTCGGGAGCGGCACCGTACTTGCGCAAATTGTGCGGATGGTGCGTGAAGCGCAGGGAAGCAAGGCACCCGTTCAGAAAATTGCCGATAAGGTCAGCTCCATTTTTGTCCCGGTGGTGATCAACATTGCCGTTGTCACATTTATCCTGTGGATGCTTATTGGCGGAACTGCCTATTTTTCAATTGCTTTGCTGGCTGCTGTTTCCGTTTTGGTTATCGCCTGCCCTTGCGCTTTGGGGCTGGCCACTCCTACCGCCCTGATGGTAGGGATCGGGAAAGCAGCCGAAAAACATATCCTTATTAAAGATGCGTATGCCCTGGAAAATATGGGCAAAGTGGATTGCATTGTTCTGGACAAAACCGGTACGCTCACAAAGGGAAAGCCCGAGGTTGAGACAATTTTTTGGACAAAGATCCCTCCGGAAACGGAAAAAGCCGTCTTCCTGGCCGGCGAAATGAAATCCGAGCATCCCCTTGCCGAGGCCATTGTCCGGTACCTGCAGCAGGATGATGTGACTCCCGTGCTTCTGAATAGTTTTGAAAGCATCCCCGGAAAAGGCATCGAGTTTTCCTTTGAAGGGAAAAAATTCCGTGCCGGCAACCTGGCGTTTGTGTTGCCGGAAGGGGTGGCTTTGGACGGTCTACATTTAGATGGTCTACCTTCCGGGGGCTGGCTGCCTGACGGCGAATTACTGTCTGGTGATGCGCCGGTTGAAGAGCCCTCATTTGAATTAGGCTATTCCGGTACTGGCAGATCAAAGACCGGCGGTCCGGAAAATTCATTGGCAGGTGAAGTGCCGGATCATTCAATTATCAAGATGATTGCCGAGTGGCAGCAGGAGGGCAAGGGCGTGGTTTTCTTCGGAGATACCACTCAGGTGCTGGCAGTTGCCGTATTAAAAGACCCCATCAAAGACACTACATGGACGGCCCTGGAACAACTGCGCAAAATGAACATCCAGGTACACATGCTCACTGGAGACTCCCGCAATACAGCAGCTTCAGTCGCAAATGAACTCGGCATAGATCACGTCGTCTCCGGCGTCCTGCCCCAGGAAAAGGAAGACTACATTAAGCAACTGCAGGACCAGGGCCGGTTTGTTGCCATGGTAGGCGACGGCATCAATGACTCCCAGGCACTTGCCCGCGCCCACGTCAGTATAGCCATGGGCAAAGGCACCGATATTGCCATGGACGTGGCCCAGGTTACATTGACGACTTCAGATCTCACGCTTCTGCCGGAAGCCATCAAACTCTCCCGGAGAACCGTCCGCATCATTAGGCAAAACCTCTTCTGGGCCTTCATCTACAACACTTTGGGCATTCCCATAGCCGCCGGCATCCTCTACCCATTCACCGGCCTGCTCCTGAACCCCATGTGGGCCAGCGCTGCTATGGCCTTCAGCTCCATTTCCGTCGTGCTCAATAGCCTCCGGCTGCGGCGGTGAAGAAGGGCGGGCTGCGTCTAATGCGCTAAGATTCGGACTTTGGAGCTCGCCCTGCATCATGAGCTGCGGCTCTGGCTGCCGCGGTGAAGAAGGGCGGGCAGCGGCTGCGGCTGCGGCTTCTGCTGCAGAGCCATCGCAGAGAGGGGGTGCAACGCACACATTGTTCGTTTGCCTCAGGATCAACAACTTACGGATTTCGACCCCCCTGGGGTTGATTTTCTTAACTGCTTGATATTCAACGAAACGAACAATGTGTGCGTTGCACCCCTTTTTCTCAATTCTTCCCCAGCTACCCCCGCACCCTCTGCAGCCACCTCTGCAGCCACCCCTGCACTCTCCCAAGCCACCCCCAAACCATCCGCACCAGCAGCTTCAAGGGATTGTGGGCCGGCAACTCGGCAAGAGCTATAAAATCTTCAATCTGCACGCTTTCAGTATTTTGCAGTGCATCTCCGCGGCAGATGAACCATTTAACCGCTTCTGCCCTATGACTAGCCCCACCATCATCATCCCTACTTGCGCCCGTTTGCGTTTCCCCCTTCATTTCCACCACCCGATGCATCAGAAAGCTGTCTTTCCATCGGTAGAGGATCACATCCCCCACTCCGATCTGCTGCGGATCTACAGGATGCAGCAGGACGGTGTCGCGGCGGTCCAGCAGCAATGGATTCATGCTGTTACCCCTCACTGGCAATCGTACCGTTCGTCCTGCACCTATCTGTTCTTCAATCAGTTGCAGTACTTCTTTATTAGGTAGGTATTTATAATGGCGTTTCATCATAACTTCATGCAATACTTATCTCTTCCTCTCCGCCGGCTATTCCCTTCACCCTTCACCCCTCTTTTCCGCCGGCTCTTTCCTTCCTCGCTCCAAAAATTTTCTGGAAAATGTGCTCAGCCGCGGATGGCTGGGGTAAACACTCCAGCCGATAAACCGGGATCGTTTTCAGGACCTCGGAAATAATCGTGCAAATGTCATCGTGCAAATCCTCGTCCTTCAGGTAAGCCGGCGGAAACGAAGGGTACAAAGCGGCTAAACCCTGTACAACATTCAGGCGTGTAGACCTGTTGAACGGCGCCTGCTGCAACCGCACAAACGCCGCAACCGGGTAATTTTCATTGTGATAGACCTCCCCCTTTCCGCTCCAGGGCGAACCATATATATAAGGTATTCTTTCCCTTGTGCCGCCTAAGCACCGGACTGTCGTCGTTCAGCAGTCGGCTGCCCGGAATGTTTTCCAGCCAAAGCCTCGTATGGGTGCTTTTGCCCGTCCCGGATTCCCCCAGGAACAGAGGAACATCTACGTAAACACCTCCCAGGTCCAGTGAACCACATTGCTGCTCCTGCAAGATCTGCATCAATTCGCGCTCCAGATCTTTGTCCACCTGTGTAGTCGTCACATTCAGGAAATTTTTATGATTTTCTACCGGGATGCCTTTATAATAAAACTTCGAATGCTTTGATCCATCATTCTCTACCGGGATCCCCCTTTTCCGCATCACCTCGTTTCCCTTCTCAAAACTGTCCGGGCAGCCTGACAAATAAATGTCCAGATCTCCGCACTCCCGATGCTCCGGACGGGGATACATTTCAGCCAGGCCGAGTCCTTTGAGCATCATCACCCTAATCCCCGACTCGGCAAAAATCCCGGCAAGCTCTTTCAAAGCCTCCCGCTGCAGGTGGTTCACCTCCTGGATATACCTGACGCTCAACCCCCAACGGATCTTCAACTCCCTCATTTTCTGCTGCTCCGCAGCACTTTGCCGAGTTTTTCCTTCACCGGCAATCTCCTCGCATGCCTTATCAGATGCCACTACCGGAACTCCCTGCCCTGCCTGCAATTTTTCCAACGCATCCCATGCAATAGCCAGCACCCCCTGACGCGCAGCAGCTTTGAACAAACGCTGCCATTGTTCCGCTGAATAGTCGGACAATAACCGGACAATATTATTGTCATGCAACATTACGGCGTGATCATGAGGATCGTTTGTCCCGATTGATGCACCGGGCCAAAATTCGTGATTGACTAGTCGGATAAGAAGTTGGTAATCAGGTGAAAGGCGCATAGCCATCAATTTTCAATCAACCCGGATTTTTGCAGGGAATCGCTCCACGATTTCGCATCAGTCATAGCTTTTTCCTTCTTGAGACCATACTTCTCCATCAATATTCCGGCAACGGTCTCTACCGTGAACTCCTTTCCCTCTAATGCATTCCAAAGCATCTCCGCAGTGCTGTTCAACACAATGACCTTGCTAAGATCCAGCCCGTCTGCATTTTGTATTACTACCATCTTCTCACCCGCCACATCCTTGAGCTTGTATTTAGGATTGAGCTTCATGATATAAATATAGCAAAAAAAATGAAATGGTGCAACGCACACATTGTTCTTTTAACTCATTTTCAAGCAATTACAAATTTCACCCCCCCTGGGGTGCTTTTGGCTATCCTGCTAATTTTCAGGCAAAAGAACAATGTGTGCGTTGCACCCTAATCTGCAAGCCCGACCATCGGGTTTTAATTTGCCGGTGAAGGCAGAATTTTCTAACTTTGAAATCCGCACAATTTTGTTGAATCAGTGAAGTTGAATCTTAAAGTTGTTGCGAGATGCATAGAAGCGAACGAAGAAAGAGGCCGAGGGAACAATCCGGGTTTTTCCACATCATTCTCATTTCTAATTTTCAAAACCTTATTTTTAACGACGCTTTGGAGAGGTACCAATTCCTAAAGTTCGTAGACAAATACGTCAAAAAGTACGGAGGCAAAATCTATGCTTTCTGCCTGATGAACACACACATACACCTGTTCATCTGGACTGACCACCTCTCGGATATGATGCAATGCATTCTGCACGACTATTCATTATGGTACAACAAGCGTCACGGGCAAAAAGGCAGCATTTTAAGAAAACCTTTCACGAGTTATCTAAAATATTCTCGGCAAAGCCTGCTTGACACCGTATTGTACATCCTTCGAAACCCTTACGTGGACGGCCTTTGCTCACATCCGCGATATTATTTCTGGTCCTCTTATGCCTTCTATTTTGAATCCAGGCCGAGGCTTTCGGAATTCATTTCCGTGGATCCTTCGATCGTCCGCAATGCCTTTTCCTCCGGTGCCGAGTTGTATCGGGTCGCCGCCATTAATCCCAAGCAAGAAGCTAACCAGGCCTATGAGGAATTTCTTGAGCAAGCCAATCGAACCCATCTTTCCGATGACCAGGTACTTCGCCAGGCAAAATCGCTAGCCGGCAGTAAGGCCCTTGATAAGCTTCCGCAATCGGATCTCAATCAGCTCATCATCCAGCTACGCAAGCAACCAGGCGCCTCTATACGGCAAATATCCTCTGTCTTGCATGTGAGTCAATATTATGTGCGTTGCACACTTGATTCGTTTTCCTCATAATCAGCCACTTACGAAATTCAACCCCCCAGGGGTGCTTTTAGCTAATCCTCTGAATGTCAGCCAAAAGAACAATGTGTGCGTTGCACACATTGCATCGCAAAAAAAAGCACCTCCAGAAGGGGTGCTTTTTTCGTTCCTTTTTGAGATTCTGCAAGATACATGAAGCATTTAACGGCCACAACAACGACCAAGACCACAACCGCACTCACCCGCAGTTAAACAAAAAGCAACAAAATCAATACTATTAGAAATGTAACCCCAAGGGTCAGCATGATCTCGTTTCTTACAATTTTCTTCATTACTAAAGAGTGTTGGATTTTTTAAACGCGGCAAATGTAGAAAACTTTTTGATTGGTTGTCATTGAAAAAGGAAAAAGGAACGTTTTTCTGCCCAAAACCACCAACAATACCGGGAAAATTGTCCGAACCCGGCACCAGATCCGAATGGTAAACCGACCGCATATCCAGATGCTAAGCCGGTAGTATTACTAGAAGCCTGCCGCAGATCCAGAACGGAGCGGCACGCTCATAGCCCACCAAAGCGCGTCAAAGACAGATAGACCCGCCAAAACTAGCCATCCAAAAAATCCTAATGAATCGCCCTAAGCAGATAAAACCTTCCAAACAGCCTGCTCCAAACAGCCTGCTTCAATCAACCTGCTCCAATCAGCCTGCTCCAATCAACCTGCTCCAAACAGCCTGCTCCAACCAGCCTGCTCCAATCAGCCTGCTCCAAACAGCGCGTTCAACCAATCTTAACGAATCGAATAGATCAGATCACCCTCTTATTCTGCATCTGGCAGATGAGTTCTATGGCCAGGAGTGAGTCTTCGTCGCCTTTCTTGGCGGCCTTCAGGTACCATTGCATGGCGGCTTCCTCGTTCTGGTTTACGCCGAGACCTTCTTTGTAGCAGTAACCTACGCGGCTTTCGGCATGCATGTCGCCCTGGTCAGCCGCTTTTTTATACCAGAAAAACGCCTGTTCGTAATCCTGAACCACGCCCTGCCCGTAAAAAAACCGGTCGCCCAACTCGATCTGGGCCGGAATGTGCCCCTGTGAAGCGGCTTTGCTGTACCATTGGAAAGCTTTCCGGTAATTCTGCCCGGTGCCCGTTCCCCGGCGGAAGCAATCGCCCAGATTTTTCTGGGCCTCAGCATCCCCCTGCTCGGCAGCTTTTTTGAACCAATCGAAGGCCTGGTGCGGGTCTTTTTGAACACAACAGCCGAGTTCCAGGTAGAAGCCCGAACGCTTTTGCGAGCGGATGAACCCCTGTTCCGCCGATTTTTTGAACCAGTAAACGGCCTGCTCGGCATCCCTTTCCACACCGATGCCTTCGTCATAACATATGCCGAGGTTATACTGCGCTTTGGCATTCCCCTGCCGTGCGGCCTTCCTGCACCATTCGAAGGCTGTCTGCGTGTCTTCCTCCACACCTTCCCCGCGGCAATAACAACAGCCGAGGTTATTTTGTGCCCTGGCGCAACCATTTTCTGCCGCCTTGGTATACCACTCAATGGCCTTATGACAGTCTTGTTGAACGCCGAGTCCAAATTCGTAACATATTCCTATCTGATTCTGGGCGTGCACATTACCCATGCCTGCAGCTTTTACGAAACACCCGAAGGCTTCTGTAAAAAAGGCGTCTGTCCAGTCTTCATTGGCGTTTCTGGCATCCAGTCCTTTATCGTAATAGAAAACACCCTGCAAAAAATGTTCTTCGGACGTTTCAGTTATAGTTTTTTGTGTACGTCGGTCTTCAGGTTTCATAAGTGAGGAAATTTGTATTGCAAGATAAATAAAATGAACGTTTTTTTCAAAAAAAACACATATTCATAAAAATAAAAAAAGCCCTCCCGATAAAAGAGGGCTTCATCTAGTAAACCAAATTCTATAAGCAGATTCCTGAAAGGTTATTCAGTATATCCCGGGTTCTGTTCCAGGTTGGGATAGATCTGTCTTTCTGTATGAGATATTGGAAGTACGACCTTGAAGTAATTCCAGTCAATTTCTTCCGGACATCCGGCTGATACAGCAAAGTTGTAACCGTCACCATCGCTGCGTACAATGGACCCTCCTATTCTCATCATGTCAAAGAACCGATGTCCTTCTCCAATAAATTCTTTCCTTCTTTCATCTTGTATCAGATCCTCGGTGGCTACAACGTCCGTTGTCGATGGATTGGCACGTTTACGGATGGCATTCAGGTAATTGCTTGCCTGATTGACCCCTGCAGATCCCTTCAGAGCACCTTCGGCTGCAATCAGGTAAGCCTCGGCAAGTCTTAAGATGCGCGGGTTGTTCAGGCGAAAATTTACGCCATTGGTCCCAGGGAATTTGCATAGCCAGGCTTTGGAGATTTCGTATTTGGAATCCGTCCTGAGGAACTCAGCTCGAATATCTCCGGGCTCGGATTGTACCAGGTTGATCCAGCTGACAGTGGGTATGAGTGAAGCCCCAGCCGATACGTCACCGTGCCAAAGATTATGGTAAAAGGATACATACCCTCCGTCGTCGTCAATGGTAGATTGGGTTGTCACAAAAAATTCCAGTAACGTTTCATCTCCTCCTTCTTGTTGCCAGTAATCAAGATATTCCTGGTTGGGAACCAGATTATAGGGAGACTGATCAATGACTTCTTTGGCAGCGTTGTATGCTGCATCCCAGTCACCTTTGTACAAATAGACCCTGGCCTGGAGAAGTTTGGCAGCCCAATAATTGAAATGGCCTGTATTTTTGTCCTTTGACAGTAGGGACAATGCCTGATCAAGGTCAGATAAAATCAGGTCATACGTCTGTGCAACGGTACTTCTGTCCTGCTTGGCATCGGAAATAGACACCACATCGGTAATAAGAACTGCTCCAAGAGAAGCTCCGTTATCCTTCATGTAAGGATAGCCGTACATTCTGGCAAGGTCAAAATAGATCAATGCCCTTACCGCATAAGCCTGCCCTTTGTAATCATCTCGTTTTTTCTTGTCTGCACTCGTGGCAGGGTCAAGTTTTTCAATGTTAGCCAAGAGAGTATTGCACCTCATAATAGTTTGGTAACATTTTTGCCACATATTAAAATAAGTGTTGGATTCAGAATCGTATCCCAGTGTGTATATTTGTATCCATCCCGAGGACATAGTACGCGGCTGAATGTTGTCTCCTCTTTCATCTCCCATCAGTTGCATGTATGTTCCATAATAATCATACCACTTCAGGTCCACGTATAGTCCGTTAACGGCAATACCAGCATCGTATAATGTGAGCATTGCAGTTTCAGCCACAACCACATCGGTTGGTTCTGTGTCCAAAAAGCCTTTACAGGAGGAAAAAGATGTTATCACTCCCAGGCAAATTATTGAAATAATTATATACTTTTTCATAGTCATATTCTGTTTATGGGTTAAAGTGATATTTCAACTCCAAGTGTAACGGTTCTCAATGCAGGCAGGTAGAAATTATAATACCCGTCGGCTCTGACTTCCGGGTCGAAGTTCAGACCCGTAAATGTCAATAAATTAGCACCGGCAAGATATACTCTTGCATTGGAAAGACGCAGGAATCGCTTTACCTTGTCAGGCAGTGTATAAGAAACCGTAAGGTTTTTCAATCTCAGGTAATCTCCTTTCTTCAGGGCACGGCTGGAATCGTAATATCCGCCTCCGGTATTTCCGGCTATACGTCTGGGCAGGTATGTCTGGTCACCGGCGTTTTGCCAGCATTCAATCTGAGATTTTGCAATATTGGCGTATAAATTATAACCGTCCGTTTCCATATCATCTACACCATTATCCCACACATAATGGCCGTATTTATAAGACCATGCCATGGAAACAGAGAGTGAACGCCAGGTAAAGGCAGCGTTGAATCCTCCGTAACCTTTTGGAATCGCGGTCATGCCTTCCAGAATAGTGGAAGAGGCCTGTGACCTGGAAACAAGGGTTCTGTCACGAGTGCCGTCATCCAGTATTTTGTTGGAATAATAAAGAGGTTCACCGGTCTCGGGATCAGGACCGTAATACTCCCTGGTATAATACTGAACATAAGAATAACCTGCTTTCCATATCCAGGGACGTGACACTATCTGTTCTCCTTCTTCCGAAAGAGATAGCACTTCATTATGCAGTGTAGCCCAATTTAACCCAAGATTCAGGACCATGTCTCTTTTCTTAATAACATCTAGACTAAAAGCGAGTTCAAGGCCCTTGTTAACCATGGAACCGATGTTGGTCAAAGCAGAAGTAAATCCCGTGGTAGAAGGTACCGAAGCATCCAGTAACAAGTCCGTAGTGAGTTTGTTGTAATACTCGGCAGTTATATCTAAACGATCAAACAACCTGGCATCCACGGCAATATTCCAGTTTTTGTTCTTTTCCCAGGTTAAATCCGCGTTGGCCAGATTATCCGGATACCCGGCTCCTTCAGTTCCGTATGTCCAATAATCAAAAACAGCCTTATAAGCATACCTGCTGGAAGGAAGTGTACCGCTAGTCCCGTATGAGCCTCTAATCCTCAGATCGTTTATCTGACTAACATTACTCATGAACCTTTCATTGCTGATCCTCCATGACCCTGAAACAGACCAGAAGCTTCCCCATCTGTTTTTGGGGCTTAAGCGGGATGAACCGTCCCGGCGGAACGATGCGGCCAGGTAATATTTGGAGTTGTAATCGTAATTCAGGTTGCTGATGGCTGACAAGATATTGGCATCTGCGACGTAAGTGAAGGCTTCATCGAGGGTAGTAGCCAAAGCAGATTGTGTAGCTCCAAAATTGGTGAAATCAACCATACCTACACGGGTATATGTGAAATGTTCTTTTTCTGCCTCCCAACCTACCATCGCTGATATATGGTGATTGCCAAACGTCTTGTTGAAATTCGCCACTGTGGAACTAACTACCTTATTTACAAAGCGATATCTGTCTGACATATAGCCGTTTCCATAGGCAGAGAAATTTACGTGCCCGTACAACCATCCAAAGCGGTCATGCATTTGAAGGAAGTCGTCACTAACAATGGTTTTAATTTTCAGGTAATCGGTCAGTCTCAATTCTGCCCATCCTTTCAGGATTACACGCATTTGATTGGCATCGTTGATCTGCAAATTAAATTGTCCGACCGGATTTCTCTGGGATCCTCCGTTATAGGATTCCATCCAGTAAGATCCGTCTGAGGCATACTGGAAAGGCCAGCGGCTTGTCAAGTGAACTTTCCATAGGTAAAATGGGTTGTCTTTTGCAGCTCCTTCCTGATGTCCGCTTTGTGTTTGATTGGAGAACTGAACTGAACCACCTATGTTAAGCCGTTTCCCAATTTTGGTTTCTGCATTAATGGTGGCTGTTATTCTTTTTAAATACTCAATAACGTTTACTCCTTTATCGTCATTGTATGCCAGAGATGCAAATACTTTTGAATTATCTCCGCCTCCGGAAATATTGTACTCATAATTCTGGCTTATACCTACTCTGAACAATTCTTTTTCCCAATCCACATAAATAAATTCAGATTTTCTGGAAGGATAGTATTTTTCCACCATGGCATCTACGTAGTTGTCCAGAGATCCATACGGTTGCCATTTAACGGGATTATCCGTTCCATAATTTGTCCAGGACTCACGGTGCAATATTTCAGCTTCTTCATCGGAAGCCAAAGGATAGTTATCCATAGCAAAATATGAAAGTCCGACATTTGCGCGGAAAGTAGAAACAGGTTTTCCTTTTCTGCCAGTTTTTGTGGTAATCAGGATAACTCCGTTAGATGCCCTTGATCCGTAAAGAGAAGCAGCCGCTGCGTCTTTCAATATAGTTATGGATTCAATGTCTCCCGGGTTCAAGAAGTTCATGGAGCTGGTAAAAATATTGTCGGATCCCCAGTCTCCGCTAGTAGCGGGTATTCCGTCAATTACATACAAAGGTTCGTTACCTGCATTAAAAGATCCAAAACCGCGTACCCTGATTTCGGGAAGCGACCCTGGTTGTCCTGATCTTTGAGTGATCTGTACTCCGGGAACTGAACCGACGATAGCCTGTTCAAAACTTACAACGGGAACGTCCTTAAATTTGTCTTGTTTGATCTGTGTAGCAGATCCTGAGTAAGATCCTTTCTGAACAGTTCCGTAAGCAACAACCATTAATTCCTCCAGACCAACTGATTCCTGAGACAATTCAACATCGATCCGGTTTCTTCCGTTGACAGGTACTTCCTGTGAGCTGTACCCAATACATGAGAATACCAGGATGGCATCCTCAGGTACATTGGTAAAAATGTAAGAACCGTTAACATCAGTAGCTGTAGTCGTTTGTGTTCCTTGTATGCTTATGGTAACATAAGAAACAGGTGACCCGTCTGATGCATCGGTAACACTTCCGGTAATTTTTGTTTGAGCCACTGCAACACCAGATAATAGGAGCATGCTGCAAAGACAGATAAAAATCCGTTTTTTCATCATTTATTAAGATTAATAGGTTAAATAATGGGGTCTCATGATGTTGGGAAATTGGTGTCAGATGTCCAGTAATATTTACAAATATATAAAAATATCAAAGTGATTGACTGTCATTCGGATAATTTTTGGCGGGTCTGAAAGGCATAAAAAAAATGCTGCCCTTTTGAGACAGCATCCCCCGATTATTTTGTGATCCGTCTGGGGTTCGAACCCAGGACCCCAACATTAAAAGTGTTGTGCTCTACCAGCTGAGCTAACGAATCAAAGGGGCTGCAAAAGTAGCCATAAATTTTTTATCTGCAAAAATTAGTAAATTTTTTTCTAAATTCGCTTTTGACAACAGCCGTATTTATGGTACTTCTGGAAGTTTGCTGTACCGGAATTGACAGCGCCCTGAACATGCTTCAGGAAGGCGCTCACCGCGTAGAACTCTGTTCGGTTCTGGAATGTGGCGGCCTGACCCCCACCTGGCTCTCCCGCCTACGCGACCTGCCTACGTTTTCCCGTATTAACGAGCACCCTTCCATTGCGCGGCTTGCAACTCCCGGACTGCCGGCCTCTGACGAGGTTAGCCCTGCCTCTGCCCCGGAAAGCCGGCACATTGACCTTTTATCCCATGCCCACGTGCTGATCCGGTGCCGCCCCGGCGATTTCTGTTATTCACAGGCCGAGGTGGATGAAATGTGCCGAAGCATCCGCCTGTGCCGGGAAGCGCGGGTCAAAGGCGTTGTTATAGGGGCACTTACGCCTGATGGCAATTTGGACCTGCCGGCCCTCCGAAAGATGATCCATGTGGCCACCGGATCCAACCCGATTCCACCAACGGCAATACCACGTAATACACCTTCCACATCGTTTTCTAATACGCTGTTTTCTCAGGCAGAACCCCCTCAAGGACCCGCTATAGCCGCTCCCTCAGACAACCGGGCCCTTACCATGGTCTTTCACCGCGCCTTTGATGAATGCCGGGATCCTTTTGGTGCCTTGGAGCAGATTATCAGCATGGGCTTTCATACCCTGCTGACCTCGGGCCAGGCCCCCACTGCCGAACAAGGCATCCCATTGCTGAAACAACTGGTGGAACGGGCCAACGGCCGCATCAACATCATGGCCGGCAAAGGCGTCACCCTGGACAACGTCGCCCGCATCATCCGGGAAACCGGAGTGCCCGCTGTTCACCTGTCTGAGAGGCAGGGCATCTTCAAGCTGCTGCGCCAAATCCAAAATGCAAATTTCTAAAACCCTGATATACTGACCTATGAGAATTTTTAAAAATAAAGTGGCGCGCCAGCTTGAAGATGCTTTCCGCCTGCGCACCACTCTGCCAGCTCCTCTGCGCGCCGCACAGAGCACCCTCCTGCTGACCTCACTCCTGCTGCTGACGGCCTGCAGTACGTTCACCCAAAAGCAGGCGCTGGATTACCTTTATGAATATATGCCGCTGAATGACAGGGCCGAACAAAGCCGGGAGTATTTCCAACAAGCTGTAGAACAGGCCTTCCGGACAAAGGATATGCCCTGGGGCAAGGCCATTACGGAGGATCTGTTCAAGCATTACGTGTTGCCGCCCAGGGTGAATAACGAGTACCTGGACAATGCCCGGGAGGTTTTTTACAAGGAGTTGTATCCGCGTGTGAAGGATCTGAGCATGTACGATGCGGTCCTGGAGGTGAACCACTGGTGTCGCGAAAAGGTGGAGTACAGGCCTACTGACATCCGCACCTCGGCGCCGCTGCAGACGGTCGCGCGCGGCTACGGACGATGCGGGGAGGAATCGGTGGTGGCCGTCTCGGCATTAAGAAGCATAGGCATTCCCGCCCGCCAGGTTTACGCCCCGCGCTGGTCGCACACCAACGACAATCACGCCTGGGTGGAGGTTTGGGTGGACGGCCGGTGGCATTACCTGGGCGCCTGCGAACCCGAACCGGAGCTGGACCGGGGCTGGTTTACGGACGAGGCTTCCCGCGCCATGCTCATCCATACGTTCGTGCCCGGGGACCTGCGGGATCCCAAAGAAGAGATCCTGTCTTTCAACAGGTTATACACAGAATTGAACGTTCTGGAGCAGTATGCCCCGGTCAAAAAAGCCGTTGTGCGCGTGGTGGATCCCTCCGACCGGCCTCTGGAAGGGGTGCAGGTTTCGTTTGGACTTTATAATTATGCCGAGTTTTACCCCCTGGCGCAGCGCCTGACCAACGGCGACGGCCTGGCCAGCCTCACCACCGGCTTGGGAACGTTGTTCATCGAGGCGTATTTTGAAGGGGCTCTTACCCCCGGCACTGCAACGCAGGAACCCTCTGCTTCCGGAACTGAGGCTGTGGGTGACGGGACTAAAACCGGGGGAGCAGAATCTGTGAATAGCGGGCAGACACAGTGGTATGCAGCGGCGCCGTACCCGGTACCTGCGCTTGATACCCTGACGCTGGTCCTTGCCGGGGATCCCAGGCCCGTGAACGGTCTGGAGGAATACCTTCTGACACCTCCGGCAGCTACTGCCTTTGACGACTCGTTGAGTGCACCTTCAAAAGCCCGGCTGGACTCGCTTTGTGCCATTGACGATTCGCTGCGCATAGCCCGCCTGGCAAGCCAACCGCCGGGACATACCGAAGCCTTCCTGAACTCCATCCCTGAATCTGACCGTGAAACAGCTGCCCGCCTGGTATCGATGCTCAATGAAAAAGACTTCCTGGAAGCCACCCCGGAAACCCTTAACGACTGGCTGACCGGTATCCAACGTCTGAAGGATGTCTCTGATACTTCTTCGTATTATTGGGATTATGTCATGAACCCGCGTATAGCCAACGAAGCACCACTGCCCTACAGGGAAACCCTTTGGAAGCTTCTTTGTGAACATGGCATGCAGGCACCCGGAGCCAACCCGTCCACACTCCAGGCCGTAGATAGCATCATAAACGCACTGGAAATGGCCCCGGAACTCAACCCCCGCGGCTTTCCCGTAGCACCGGCCGCCACCGCCCTATACGGAATTGCCGATGAGGCCTCCCGTGAAGTGCTGCGCGTGGTACTTTACCGCACCGCCGGCATCCCCGCCCGGATAGATCCGGTCACCAAGCGCACCGAAACCGCAGCAGTTGCATCTTCAAGATGCCTGCGCCTCCAGGCCACAGCCGGACCTGAAGGCACATTGCCCGCCTACGATACGGATTTTACCATACAGCGTTGGGAGAACGGCCGTTACCGGACTTTGGGATTTGGGTATGAATCAGGTGGTGTGACACAGGAACGGCTTTTCAACACGGATCTCTTGCTGCCGGCCGGGTTGTACCGCATAGTATATGGTATCAGGGCTGATGACGGGAGCGTTCGGGTGCGGGTGCAGCGCAAAAATCTCAGAGATTCTGCGCAAGAAACAGTCAGTGAAATTTTCAACCTGCAGTAAATCTGGCACTTAAAGATCTCCTAAAAACCCCGTTGCGCAGAATCTCTGAGATTTAGAGCGGGTGGGCGTATATGCCCAGAAAGATCTCTCGGGCCTTTTGGAGCCGGGCCGGGGTGAGTTGGTCTGTGTAAATATCCGATTGGGGCAGATATTCACGGAAGGGGATATCGGAACCGGAATCCAGAAAAAGTTTTTCCATGCGTTTAATAAAGGATGTTCTGTATTCCGGTGTATAGTGATCACTGAAACGGGTGGTTCCGTGTAAGAGGTCGTAAGCGACGTAGTTAGATGGAAAATACCGGTAGTTGTGGGTTATTTGATTATCGATCAGGTCGCAGACTCGGGCGGAAAATGTGGCAAAATCATCCCCCCGGTAGGGGTCAAGCTGCTCCCTTGAAATGGGATCTCCAACATTAATATGTACACGGCCTTTGTATTGTGTGATGCCTGTCAGGATACTGTTCAGGTCCTCACCTTCTTCTTTTTCCCGGCAATCTCCGTCCAAAACGGCAAGCAGTTCGCGGGCCTTTAAATAATCACAAGGCTCGTATTCGTACGACATCGTTACCGGAACGATGTTCAGCGAAGCATAGTTTTCAACCGGATTTTTACGGGATCCGCTCATGGCCATCATTTTCACCAACGCATGGGAGGTTTTGTCTATGCCGTCTTTCGTACGGCCGTTGCGCTGGGCTATCCAACAGGAAACACCTTCGCCGACGCAGCTGCGAATGAATTCACTAAGGATGGTTGAATTCTTGAACAAAGTCCGCTTGTTTCCCTTACGAACGACCTTGAACATTTTGTTGGAACGGGCAATGTCTTCTGCCAGTTGATTGATCAGCAGGTTGTCCCCATAGGTGATCATACTGGTGGGCAGGTTGTTGTATACAAAGACCATCTGCAGCAGGGAAGAATCCAGGATAATGTCACGATGGTTGGAAATATACAGGTAGCCCTTGTCCCGTTTGATCTCCGGACTGAAATCATAAGTAAACTGTTCCATGGTCGTTTGTATGACACACTCATTGAAAGCGTACATCCATTCCATCTGGAACTGAAAAACGGTTTTAATTTTAAGAACCTTACGAATGGCTTCTTCCGGAGTGATTCCTGGAAAAATGAGCCCGGCTACCAAAGGAAAATACGTATGGGCTGCAATTCGCTGCATGGCCTCCGGTATTTCCTTATCTGTATAGGGCCTTAAATGTTCAGGAAAATCTTCAATCACAATACTTCTTTTAATTCAACAATAACTGCCCCGCAACCACTTCACAACTCTTCAGCAACCACACCACTCTCACATTAAATCTGCCACAAATTCAATACCAGATTGAACGTTATCAATAAATCCGTAACATTTCAATGCAAAAACGTTCTTCCCGCAGATCGTAATCCATCTGGAAATTTGCGGGAGGTCTTTTAAGTAAACACAATAATGAGGATACATACCCTCCATAACATTCCACATACCCGGCCAGCAAAGTATTCAAACCGGGTTCGGTCTCAAAAATACCGTGACAAGTCCGGAAATACTGTTCGTATATAAACCCGTCAGACAGATATATTCCCGTTTCCCCGGATATCTTATGACGGCATGCAATGCTGCTGCAAATAGCATTGGGGATCACCCGCTCGTAAGCCCTCTCGTTAACAGTCAATCCTTCCATAACACGGACAAGCGTATAATCGGCACCCAGACAACCCGAACGCGAATAAATCAACAACCCCATATCGGGCTTTTCCTGTTCCACATCGTACCCGTTGTGGCGCATCAGCAACTCGGCAGTTATGAAGCCAAGTTTGCTGTAATCATCCATATTATTGTAGTCGTGGTAATTGACGTTTAATTGCTCGTACACTTTATCCAGATCTTCTCCCACATTATTTCCCATCATGAATTTTTCAAGCTCCTGAAGCCGCACTCCGTCCACGATAATGGAATGGTTTGTGATCCTGCAATAAGACTTAATTATCATAACTTACCTTTCTTTGGTAAATAAAGCCACGGCATTCACGCCTCCGAATCCCATGGAAACGTTCAGAAAACTGTTTTTTCGCGAAGACTGCACCTCGGTAACAACATTTACTTTACCCGGCATTTCTTTCTTATGAAACCCCAGGGTGGGCAATATTTCTTCATTCTCCAGGGACCTGGCACCCAACACACTGTTCATTAAGCTGGTAGAGCCGGAACTGTGTCCAAAGTTTCCTTCAAAACAATTCATAGGCACTCTGCGTAACCCACTCTTTTCCAATACTGTAAGAACCATTTTGTCGTAACTTTTCAGCCCTACACCGTGAACGTTTATGAAGGACAGGTCCCGGACAGACTCCTCCTGCATTACGGTATGTAAAGCCCGTTGAAGCGCTTTTCCATCCGGATGAGGTTTTTGGGCATAACAGGGATCGTTGGTTACCACACCACGTACAAATTTTATAACAGACTGTAAATGAAGGTCCTTCCTGTCTTTGAGGTATCTTTCTTCACTCATGTATATGGTGCAGGAAGCCGATTCTCCTGGATTGGTCCCGTCGTAAGTATTATCGAACGGCCGTACAAAATGTTCCGATACAAGTCCTGCACTCCGTAACAAAGCTATAGTGAACATGCTGAGTAATTCCACACCTATAACAACCGCAAAATCGTAAGGACTTCCTTTACACAATAACCGGTTCGCGACGATCTGGGCCTGCAAACCGGACAAAGATGAATTCATGACTACATAGGGTCTCCCCGGTAATTTCAATTCATCCATCATCCGTTGAGGGACGTGCCAGGGATAAAGCCGGGGCCTGGTAGTATGATCGCTCAGCTCCCTGTATGAATCCACATCGCCCTTGGTTGTACAGAATACTAATGCTACCTTACGACTGGATAAGATCTCGTTACGGTATTGGTCGGGAACGGTATTGGATACAGCCGATTCAAAGACAGCAGACATTGCCTGGCGGTAACGGGACATGGCGTGTGTACGTGCTCCGCAATAGGGCGCCGCCAAAGCTTCCAGATCCCGCGGACTGATAAGAGCGGCCTTAATAGGATAGGGCATGTTCCGGAATCCGGCCTGAAACTGCCTGATCCCGGTATAACCAGCTTTAACGGCCTGATAATTTTCCTCGGTAGTGGCTCCCAAAGGTGATATTATACCGTCACCAATTTTATACATCATATTACTACAAATTTATGAAAATTTCCAGAATATGATAAATTTGTAGAAAAACCTGTAATGAAGTCTGTAACCTTTCTGGGAATATTGTTTTTGAGCGTTTTTCCCTGCTCTGCCACATTGTTCGGAATCCCTAATGATATTTGCCGGGGCGGAGACGTTGTGGCAGAAGCAGTGCCCGGAACGGACGGAAGTGTGCCCAGGCGGAAGAAGGTGGGTCTGGTGCTGAGCGGAGGAGGAGCCAAAGGGATCGCTCACATTGGGGTTTTAAAAGTGCTTGAAGAAGCCGGCATCCCCATTGATTACATTGCCGGAACCAGCATGGGAGCCATCGTGGGCGGCATGTACGCCATAGGCTTCAGCCCGGCTGCCATGGACAGCATCATGCGCATCCAGAACTGGCTGAACTTATTGAGCGACAAGATCACCCGTGACAAACTCTTTTTCACTGAAAAGGAAATTTCTGATAAATCCCTGATCACCATTCCTTTTGATAAAGACCGCTTTTACATATCTACCGGGTTGCTCAGCGGCGGTACCGTTATGGATATGCTGAGCGAATATACCGTGGGATACCACCAGATGGAAACCTTTGACGATCTGCCCATTCCCTTTGCCTGTGTAGCTTACGACCTGCTTACGGGAGATGAAGTGGTCATGCGGGAAGGAAGCCTTCCGCTGGCTATCCGTGCCAGTATGTCCATTCCAGGAGCTTTCACCACTGTGGAACGGGGGAACCGGGTCTTGATAGACGGCGGGGTGATCAACAATTTTCCGGCTGATGTTGTCAAAGAAATGGGAGCCGAGATCATCATTGGCGTGGACGTGAGCATGATGACACAGAACCGGGAAGATCTTAAAAGTGGAAAAATTACGGAAGCAGACCGGAACAGCCTCCTGTTCATTATAGATCACATGATGGAACGGATTGGACGGGAAAAGTTCGATAAAAATAAAAAGCTGACGAATCTGTACATCCACCCCGATACGCATCCATACACCACGGCCAGTTTTACAAAAACGGCCGTTGATTCCTTGTTGATCCGGGGTGAACGCATTGCCCGCGAGAACTGGGATGCCATTATGGCCGTCAAGGAACTTATTGGGATCACCCCCCTGGATGATGTCAAACTGCCTCCAAACCGGCCTGAAAACACCAATGACCCTACACGGGACAGCATCCGGGTGGGTAATATTTTCTTTTCCGGGATCAACACACTCAATGAAAACAACCTGCGGCGTATGCTTCGATTCAAGGAATTTTCCACCATAAGCCGTGAAACAATTTCCGAAGCGCTGGACCGTATGAACGGGACTGGCAGCTTTTCTTCACTGACTTATTCCCTGGTTCAGGAAGAAGATCATTTTAACCTGACTTTTGATTGCCGGGAACGATCGCGCAGTGCCATCAGCGTAGGCATCCGTTTTGACACCCGTGACATTGCAGTGGGGTATTTGAACGGTGTTTTTGCACCCCGCGATCTGAAAGGCGGGATGCTGGAGGTCACAGGAAGGCTTTCCACCAATCCCTACATAAATGCGGGCATTTTTTACCAGGATGCCTGGCTGGGAAGGTTTGGCCTTTCGTATACCTACCGGTATGGGAACGTAGATATGTACACCAACAGCGACACTACATCCTATAACATCCGTTTTCACCAGAACCGCCTGAATTTTGACGTAGCCAACTTTTATTACAGGAATTTCAACATTTACCTGGGGGCGCGTTATGAAAATTACCGGTCTCCGCGCATGATCACTGTGAATGAATCTGCCGCAAACCGGACAAGCATTAAAGAAAATCTTATAAGTTACAGGGCTGGAGTGCGCTACGACAGCTACGACAATGCCTATTACCCTTCCAAAGGTGTCCAGTTTAACGCCGAATATGCCTTATATACAGATGACTTTTCACAATTCCGGGACGGAATGCCCTTTTCGGCATTTTCAGCTTCCCTCTACATAGCCGTTCCGGCAACAGAGCATTTGACCATTGTTCCGGCACTTTACGGGAGGTTTCTCTATGGTGAGGAATTTGCATTCTTTCAACAGAATTTTGCGGGTGGCACGTACGGCGGGCATTACATAGAGCATCAACTGCCGTTTTACGGCTTCCAGCCCACGGAAGTAGTGGAGAATAAATTCCTGGCAACGTGTGTGGAAGCACGTTACCGCCTGGGGCAGAATCATTACTTTTGGGTCAAGGGAAATGTTGCCAGGATAAGCCGTTCAACACTGGAACTGATAGAATGGGACAAAGGTATGTATATGGTTGGGGCCGCTGCCGGGTATTCCTTTGACAGTCCCCTGGGACCTATAGATTTTTTGGTAGAATACGGGTTGCACCCGGGTGCCAAATTTGGCGTCTACATTAATCTGGGGAAGTATTTCTAACCTGTCTGACAAGTACTTTATCTATCCGGGCAATATCCATATCCACAATCTCTATGGACAATCCTTTCCAGAGAAACGTTTCTCCCGTTACCGGTACGTGTTCCAGAATATCCAGTATTAATCCGCTCAGGGTGTTGTAATCGTGTTCCGCGGCCAGGTCTTCCATATCAAAATGTTCCAGGAAGGCATAGAAGTCGCATTGCCCGTCAACCAGGAAAGAACCGTCGGCGCGTGCTATGATGTCATGATCCTCTTTGTTTTCGGGCAATTCTCCTATGATGGCTTCCATGATATCAGAATGGGTCACCATTCCCTGGATACTGCCGAATTCATCGGTAACCAGGGCGTATTTGCTGTAGGCAATCCGGATCTGTTCCACGGCGGCATATACGCTTAAATTTTCCGGCAAAAAGAGGGGTTTGTGGATCACGGAACGCAAATCGAATCCTTCTTTGTCGATCTTTCCAAAAAGGTCTTTCATATAAACCACTCCCAATAGCTGGTCCAGGTCTTCATCGGCTACGGGATAGATCCCATGCAGGTTCTGCTTGACCATATCCATGATCATTTCTATGGGATCGTTTATATCAAGCCATACCAGGTCACTACGGTGCGTCATAACGGTTTCAATGGTACGGTCACCCAGGTTGAACACGCGTTCAACCAGTTCCTGTTCCACTTCCCGGATCTCGCCATCCTCTCGGCCTTCTTCTATCAGGGCTTTGATCTCGTCTTCGGTGACCTTGGCTTCTTTCATATCTGAAAGACCGAAAAGCATCATGATTCCCTTGGTGCTTTTGGAAAGGAGCCACACAAAAGGATAGGTCAACTGCCGCAACAGTTTCATCAGCCCGGACATGGCTTTGGCGATCTTGTCTGCGGCCATCATGCCCAACCGCTTGGGGACAAGTTCCCCTATGACCAGCGTCAGGTATGTTACAATGGTTACTATCAGCACGTTGGATATCCACTGCGCATGCTTTTCCAGGGGCGCCCACCGGGCCAGAATTACTGCCAGGTCACCGGAAAGCCGGTTTCCTGAAAAAAGTCCTGTCAAAATGGCTATCAGGGTAATGCCTATCTGAATAGTGGATAAGAAACGGTCGTCTGCCTGCTGCTTATACTTACGGGATGATACGAAGGCCATTTCGGTCATAGACAGGATCCCGTTTAAAAGAATAAGTGCCAGTATAATAATTATTTCCATAGTATCCTCCAGATGATGTATCCCAGGGCCAGCACACCTATACCCAGCAATATCCATGATATCTGGGCTGTATATTCATGTACCTTTTCCATGAGCTGGTCCTTTCCCACCACGCTGTGCAACGAATAACCTATGACGGCCAGGATAGTGTTCCATGCACCGGCACCCAAAGACGTATACAGCACAAATCGTCCCAGCGGCATCCGGGCCAGTCCGGCCGGAATGGATATCAGCTGGCGAACGGCAGGCACCAGGCGGCCGATCAGGGTGGACAGGTTTCCGTAACGCACAAAATAAGACTCGGCTTTCATCATTTTCTCTTCGTTAAGAAGAAAGGCATGTCCCAAGTGCGAATTTACAAATTTATAGATAATTGCACGGCCGATCCAAATGGAAAGGCTATAATTGATCAGGGCTCCGACAAGGGCTCCGGCGGTGGCAGACAATACTACCAGTACCACGTTCATATCTCCGGCGGCAGCCAGATACGCTGCGGGCGGCACTACGGTCTCGGAAGGGAAAGGGATGAACGAACTTTCAATGGTCATCAACAAGGCCACCGTCCAGTAATTGAGGTGTTCCAGCGCCCATTGAATGAAAGACAAAGATTCCATTATTGTGTTCCCATGATTTGTTGTATACGTGACGAGGCTTTGAGCCCGTGCCCGGTAAGGGGTACCACTACCCTGTCAACGGCCGACAGGCGGTTACCGTATTGCTTTAAGGCAGCAACGGCCGAAGCCGATGTGGGTTCCATGAAAACTCCCTGATGTGCAGCCATTTGCAGTCCTTCCACAATATCCCGGTCTGTAACTGTTACCGTATCACCCCCTGTTTCCTTTACGGCCTGCAGGATCTGTGACAAACGGGCGGGATGACGTATGGCAATGCCTTCTGCCAGAATGGGTGTTTTGGGGAGCTCAGGCGTTACTTTACCCAGGGCAAAATTTTTCACAGGCGTGCAATGTTCGCTTTGCACGGCCATCAGTCGCGGATATTTTGTTATCAGACCGGCACGTTTCATTTCCTGCAATCCCAGACAGATACCCAGAAGCTGGGTGCCGCTTCCCACCGGAATAAATATGTATCCCGGCGCATCCCAGTTCATTTGTTCCATGATCTCGTAGATCACGGTCTTGGTCCCGTGCAGGAAATACGGGTTCCATATATGTGCCGCGTAATAACTGTCAGCAGCGGCTTCTTCCGCTGCCATGGCGCAATCGGTACGGTTTCCCGGTATTTTGTGGAGCGTTGCTCCGTAGGTGCTTACCTGGATGGTTTTTGCCGAGGAGTTTCCTTCGGGCATAAAGATGTGGGCGTCTATCCCGGTCAGTGCGCTGTAAGCGGCAACGGCCGATGCCGAGTTTCCGGACGAGTCTTCCACAATATGGGAAATGCCCAGTTCGCGGCATTTGTTGATCATCACGGCGGCTCCGCGGTCTTTAAAAGAACCGGTGGCCAGCAGGTAATCCATTTTCACCTGTACGGGTATCCCGTAAAACACCATGGGATGCAGGGGTGTGGGATTCTCCCCGAACGAAGCGGCGTTTTTGGGATTACGTAACGGGAGTACACTGCTGTACCTTTGCAGGAAATGGTTGCCTTGAAAATTAGTAGGATCGGGCCGGAACGTTTCTTTTAGGTCCAGGTAACTGCCGCAACGGCATCGCCAGACAACGTCGTCTTCCGGGTATTGGGCCCCGCAGGCAGGACATATGAGAGTTCCGTCCATGGTTTATATGTTCAGCTTTTCGCCTTCCGTAAGAGCCACCAGTGTAGCTCCGCTGATGTCTCCCCACAAATTCACGGAAGTACGTATCATATCCAGCGGTTGTTGTACCACAAGTACCAGGCCTATCCCTTCCAAAGGCAATCCTACGGCTTCCAGCACTACGGCCAGCATTACCAGGCCGGCCAGGGGAATACCTGCGGCTCCTACGGCAGCCATCAGGCTGGTCAGGATCACCACAATTTGTTGAACAATGGTCAGTTCAATGCCATAGGCCTGGGCAATGAATATGGCCGTAACACACTCAAAAAGCGCCGTACCGTCCATATTGACAGTGTTTCCCAGGGGAAGGCAAAAACTGGAAATTTTTCGGGACACCCCTACTTTTTCCTGGATATCGCGCAATGCGATGGGCAGTGAGGCTGCCGAAGAAGCCGTAGTAAAGGCTGTCAGCAAAGCCGTACCCATCATTTTCATGACTTTGTAGGGATTTTTGCGTGTATAAAGGGTAAACAACCCGGGAATTGTCAACAAACCGTGAATGATGCAACCGCCGGCGATGATGGCCGAGTAGATCCCCAGGCTCCCAAACATCACCCCGAGTGCTTTGGAATCCCCTGCCTGAGCGCCGACCATGTTGGATACCACGCCAAACAGGCCTATAGGTGCAAAACGGATGACCAAAAACGTTATCTTGATCATGACTTCGTAGATCCCGTTGAATACATCTGTGAGCAATGTCCGTGTCTTATCTCCGGATTTGGTAATGAAGAATCCAAAGAGAATGGCAAAAAAGATCACCGGAAGCATCTGGCTTTCCGACATTGCCTGGACAATGTTTTCCGGAACTATGGATACGATCTGATCCAGGAATGAATTGCTGGTGGCTTCTATTTCAGTGACTGTTTTTTCCAGCTGTAAGTCGACATTTTCTCCCGGTTTGAAAAAATTCACCAGTAACAATCCCAGGGTACAGGCCATCAATGTGGTGGTCACGTACCATAAAAAAGATTTCCCGGCAATGCGTCCCAGGTCAACGGCTTTTCCCACACTAGAAACCCCCATTACCAAAGCGCTGAAAACCAATGGTATTACCACCATTTTCAGCGCTCTCAGGAAAATATCTCCCAACCATTTGGTGTAGTGAATGTATTGATGGGCAAAGAGCCCGAACAACACACCCAATCCTATGCCAATGAGGATCTGCCAGTGTAAAGCTATTTTGATCTTACGCAATGAAGCCAATAATTTCATTTTTTTCTACAAGGCTTCCATGGTTGGCAGATATCACGACCAGTTTCCCTGTTGCAAGTGCTTTTACTGGTTCCATGCCATAATAAGTCTGGATGTAACAAAGTATGTCGTCTTCCTTGACTTTAGTCCCCACGACAGGTTCTTTGGATTCCCCTTCCGGGGCAAATTCCCAGATGATCTGGCCCTTGGCGGCTGCCTGTACGGGTTGAGCGTTGGGATGTTGTTGCTGTATCTTTTCTACATCAATTTTAGGCATTTCTACAACGGGACGTTCCACCAGTTTGGGAGCCTTGGCTTTTTCACGGGCAGCTTCCAGTTCTTTCTGGAAACGTTCCTTGGCTATACCGCTCTTGTAATCGCGGTATTGACGGTCGTGCATGGCCAATTCAAAGAGTTCTTCGTTATCCCTGCCGAAATCCCAGTTGTTTTCTTTCATCTCTTTCTTATACTCATCCAGGGCATTGGGGTACTGGCTTTGCGGATTTCCTGTAAAGAATTCCTTTTCCTGTTGTTTGGCCAGCTCCAGGATCTCGGGAGCAAGTTCTCCGGGAAGTTTCCCTGTATATCCCAGGATCATGTCCCAGGCATTCTTGTCTATGGTTTTCCAGCGTTCCTCACCCTTGAGCATGTGCATCAGGTTCATCAGGGCTATGTTCTTGACATACTGACTGAAAGGAGTAACCAGCGGGGGATATCCCAGTTTGGGCCATACGTATTCCACTTCCTGGAACAGCATGGTCACCAGGTCGTCCAGTGTCAGTTCTTTTTTGCCTGCAGCCCTAAGGGACATATTGATGGCATTATGAAATCCTTTCAAGTCTGCCATCATGGACCCCATCATACCTCCGGGCAATCCGCAACCAACCAGAAGCGAGGTCATTACCTTGTTACCCGGATCTATGAACAGTCCCAAAAAGTCATCAATGAAGGACTGTGTCATGGAACGGGCTTCCATATAGGCTTTCATATTGATGTCCTTAACCTTGAACCCGGCCTCTTTCAACATGGCCTGAACCGTAATTACGTCCGGGTGGACCATCCCCCAGCTTAAGGGTTCCATAGCCACATCCAATACATCTACACCGGCTTTGGCAACTTCCAGCATGGATGCCATGGAAAAACCGGGACCTGAGTGGCCGTGGTATTGCACTTTAATGTGAGGGTATTTGGTTTTTATCCCATAGGTGAGTTTTCCCAGCATGGTTGGACGACCCACACCGGCCATATCTTTTAGGGCGATCTCGTCTGTTCCGAATTTGACCAGTTCGTCTACTACCGATAAATAATATTCTGCCGTGTGAATGGGAGAATGTGTGATACTTAAGGCGGCCTGGGAGATCATCCCGGCTTCCTTGGCATATTTAACTGAAAGTTCCAGGTTCCTGGGATCATTTAATCCGCAGAAAGAACGGGCTATGTCAACGCCCTGTGCTTTTTTCACTTTAAACATCAGTTGCCGCACATCGGCAGGTACGGGATACATACGTATTCCATTCAGCCCCCTTTCCAGCATTTGTGTTTGTATTCCGGCAGCACGTAAAGGTTTTGTCCACTCCCGGACAGCCACGTTGGGATTTTCACCAAAGAGCAGATTTACCTGTTCAAAGGCTCCTCCATTGGTCTCTACCCGGTCAAAACATCCCATTTCCACTACCAGCGGGGCAAATTGCTTTAATTGGTGAACCATGGGAACGTATTTGCCCGACGATTGCCACATATCCCTGTAAAGAAGACAAAACTTGATTTCCTTATTCTTTGACATATCTTATTCTTTATGTTGTTAAACCTACAAATTTAGGTTATTTCCGGCAGATTTACATATAAGTTCCGGAAAAAACCAATGAAAATATGATTCCGTGTTATTCTGGCCAGCCGGATAAAGTTGCCGTTATGGGAATGCCTGTGGCATTTCCCTTGAAGGTCAGGGTGATCTTGTGAATGTTGCCGGGTGCAGTATACCACAAATTGGTGGGTATTGTCAGTTCTTCGCTGGTAGAAGTTTTTATTTTAAGGATCAGTTGTGCATTGTGTGACGGGATCATCACATTCCCGGCAGAAGAAAAAGTAGTAGTGATGGGAACGGCCGCATTGTTTCCCAAACTGGATGACAGATCCTGTTCCATAGGATCTGTATTGGTTGTCAGTATGTTGGAATTCAAATCAAGGTCCAGGGAGGTAGGTGCGGAAACTTTTATGTAAGTAATTGTTCCCCAAGTATCAGCGGCTGTTTGACTTTCAGCAACTACTTCATATTCCAATCGTGTTAGTAAATGGTTGAAATTAAACGTTACGGTCACAGGGCTTTGGGCATTGCCGGCATACCAACATGTCCCGGACATGATGTCTTCCTGCCCGGTAATGCGAAAATTCACGATCCCGTTACTCAAAGAATAAGATTGCGGATGAAATGCTATGAAATTAGCCGGTGTTCCGTCGGTTTGCACTGTACCGTAAAACGTGGGTTTTTCCTGGCCGTGGAACATCCACCTGCACCTCCTGTGTAAAGATAACACCTTTTTCTTCAATCTCTACCTTTACCAGAAGATCTTCCTGAGGATATACCAGCACCTTTCTGACTTCCGTACCGGCTTGAAACTCGGCAAGGAGCATAATTTTTTCGGATGCAAGGTCGGGCTGCAGTGAACCGGCCTGTGATACGGTCTCCTTCCGGGGCAACTATGCCCATGAAATCATTTGCAGTGTGGAAAGAAAACTCGGAATGCAAGGCATCGTCGGGGGCACGGAGCACTTGAAAATCCACCGGGTATTTCAATCCGATCAGGATAAATAATGATCGCATAAAAAGGATAAATAATGAATGTTTCTTAAACTAAAAACGTACTTCTCAAAAATAGTAAAAATATTTGAATAATCCTACATATTGGCAATAATATCTGCAAATAAAAGCGCCATTTTATCGGCAGCTTTATCGGCGGTTACAATAACATCATCTCCGTCATTTTCAAAGTCTTCCCCAAAATCATGGGCTTCGTTCGTTATCACGGACATACCAAACACCCGCATCCCGCAGTGACGGGCCACGATCACCTCAGGAACGGTGGACATGCCGGTGGCATCGGCTCCTATGGTTTTGAAGAAATTGTACTCGGCAGGTGTTTCAAAGGTGGGACCGCTGCTCCCTATGTACGTTCCGTGCCGGATAGGAATGCCGTGTATCTCGGCCATATCGTCGCAGACCTTGCGCAGTTCTTTGTCATAAGTGCGTGTCATGTCCGGGAAACGCGCCCCAAAGTCGGGGTTGTTCTCCCCTATCAGCGGATTGGGCAGCAAATTGATGTGGTCCTTTATGACCATTAGATCTCCTACTTTGTAACGGGGATTGATTCCGCCGGCCGCATTGGAGACGAACAACGCTTCCACTCCCATTAACCTGAACACCCGAATGGGAAAGGTAACCTGTTCCATGCCGTATCCTTCGTAATAATGGAAACGGCCTTGCATACAGATCACGTTTTTGCCTCCCAGACGTCCCCAGATGAGGTTGCCCTGGTGTCCGGGAGCGGTTGACAAAAGAAAATTGGGGATGTCTTTATAGGGTATCACTACCCTGTCGGTTATGGCGTCGGACAGTTTTCCCAGGCCGCTGCCCAGGATGATCCCTACGCGTGGTTTTTCAGGGATCCTTTCCAGGATGAAATCGGTGGATTGTTGGTACACGGATGTCTTCATTTCTTGTTCTTCTTTTTATAATCTACAACCCTGTCGGCTATTTCCTGTACTTTGAGGTAGATTTCCTCCTGACCGGGTATTTGTTGGTTTTCCATTATGATCTTTCCGTCGCATATTACGGTGTCTATACATTCCCCGTTGGCTGCATAGACCAGGTTTGCCAGAAAATAGTGGTTGGGAACGAACGAAGGTTTGGCCATGTCCACAAGGGCCACATCGGCAAGGTATCCGGGGGCGATCTTTCCGGCGTTTATGCGCAATGCTTTGGCCCCATTGAAAGAAGCTACGTCCATCAGTTCCTTCAGGGGAATGGCGCCCGGATCATTTCTCCATACCTTTTGGAGCAATGCGGCGGCTTTCATGCTGTCGATCATGTCCAGGTTGTTCGAAGATGCACACCCGTCCGTGCCCAGGCACACATTGGCTCCGGCATCCCGTAATTCGTTGTATTTGAATTTGTAACCCGAGGCGAGTTTGAGGTTGGAATTGGGGTTGTGGACGGTATTCACCCCGTTGTCGCCCAGCAGTTTGATATCGTCGCTGCTCAGCCAGAGGGAATGTGCGGCGATGAGCGAAGGACTCAGCATGCCCAATTTATTCAGGTATTCTGTGGGACTCATGCCAAAATCGCGCTCCGCCTGGTCCATCTCCGACCTTGTCTCGGCAAGGTGCGTATGCACCAAAATACCGTTGTGTTTGGCGTAACTGTTAATGTACCGGAATGATCTTTCAGCCACGGTATAGATGGCATGGGGACTTATGGCAAAAGTGGTCAGGGGGCTCCACCCTGCACTTGCCTTGTGTGCTTCCTGCATCATTTTTTTGTTCTGCTCTATGACGTCGTTGTCAAAATTATCGAGCCAGGTAAAAGATTGTACAGAGCGCATGCCCATTTCCTCGGCGGCGCGTTTTGTCCCGTTCAGATGCCAATACATATCGTTGAAAGTGGTGGTGCCGGTGCGGATCATTTCCACACAGGCCAGTTTGGCACCCCAGTAGATCATTTCCTCGTCCAGTTTCGCTTCGTAAGGCCAGATACGTTCCCTGAGCCACTGGTCCAGTGGTACATCTTCCCCTACTCCCCTGAATAAAGTCATGGCCGAGTGGGCATGCGCGTTGACAAAGCCCGGAATGATGGCTTTGTAGGATCCGTCAATGATCTTATCGTACCCCTGTTTTGGAAAAGTCCCCGCAGGTTCTACGCTCCTGATCCTGTTTCCTTCTATCAGAACATCTTTACGCTCCTTGAATAAAAGAACGTTTGAAATAAGTATCGTTTTCATAACGGTATATTTTGATAAAGGTACTAAATTTTTCTTCTCCAGTTTATATACCCTATGACAGATGCTACAAGATAGACCATATACAATCCGGTTGTGAACCACAAACCGGTGTGTGCATATAGAATGATAGCCAGTATGTTAGCCACTACCAGGAGCAGCCATTGTTCCAAAATGCTTCGTGTCAGCAGCCAGGTAGCCACCATGTTGAGTGTTGTTATGGCCGCATCCATAGCCGGGGCGGGATGATCCGTCAGGAACCTGAGAACGGCCCAGACCCCGCCAAAGACCACAATCAGTAGCCCTGCAGCCACCCACGCCGTGGAAGCGTCTATGTGCACGGGTTTGCGTTCCGGGTTGCGTTGCGGGTTGCGTTCCTGGTTGCGTTCCTGCATGTGGTCCGGCCTGAATCCCGGCATGGGGTCCTGCAGCTTTTTAGATAGCTGCGATCTTTTGCCCCATTTGAACCATCCGTAGAGGCTCATCCCAAGGTAATACACATACAATCCCATGGAGGCATACAACGCTTCTACCCCAAAAACAACTATGTAGCACAAAGACATGACAATGCCCACGATCCACATGGACCGGCGGTGTTTGATCTCCAGCCAGACGTAAAGCAGACCTGTGATGGTCCCGAATATTTCCAGGATCATTTCGCCCATTCCCACGCAATTTTGATCATGGCATTGAAACCGGCCTGGGGATAGAAGCCTTCCATGACTTCTACGGTTCCGGTTTCACGAAAGGCGGCCCGGTAAGCCCAGGCGCTGGCACAGTATTTTTGGTTCAGCAGGTTTTCGGCAAAAAGACTGACGGTAAAGGTGCCTGCCCTGCGGGTGGTAAAGGGTTGTGAGAGGGTGAATCCCAGGTGTTGGTAAGCCGGCAGCATGCGGTCGGGACTGGAAGTGTTGTCGTAATATTGCTTTCCTACAAAACGTGCAGTCAATGCAGCTTCCAGGTCCCGGAAAAGGGAACGTCCTGCCAAAAACGGTTTTACGGCAACAAGCACTGCAGCTGTAAAGGATGGAGAATAAACCAGGTCGGTCAGGTCGTAATGTTCGGTCACCTGAAGTGTTGCCGGGTTCCAAAAGTCCGTGTTATCGTAAGTGTCCAGGTATATGGTCAGGTCTTTGATCTTGTTGCGGCTCAGGCAGGTATTTCCTTCCAGGCGCAATTGAGGGAACGGCTGCCAGCCGGATTCCAGTTCCACACCGCGGCGGTATGAAACAGGAACATTTTCCTTGATCTCGTATCCGGTATCACTTTTCTTACCCGTAGGGACCAGCTGGTTGCGATATTCCATGGCATAGAAATTCACTCCCAGCATGAAAGACCGTGTTGTTAGCCGGTAGCCTCCTTCATAATCACACATCCGCTCGGATTTCAGTTCTTCCGTTTTCCCGGCTTTGATGGATTCCTTGATATCGCTCCGGGAAGGCTCCCGGCTTCCGGTATAAACGGACACATACAACTGGTGATCCTTTTTGATCACGGCCGTCATCCCGGCCTTGGGATTGAAAAAGTTATAGGATGTTGTATGATCCAGCAGCGCACCATCGTTATCCGGTCCTTCCATCATCATGTTTACGTGCCGGTACTGCATGTCCCCGAAGAATTTTAAATAATTGTCAGGATCTGCTCCCAGGGGCAGATCAAAGGTGCCTTTCAGGAAAGCACTGAAATCGTTTTTGTTTCCCAGGTTCCGGTAATATTCCTGTGCATCGGAAAAATCGGGATGTTCCAAATGATATGTCATCAACCCGAAATGATACCCGCTGTAGTATGCGTAATTGAGACCAAGGAGGATCTCGGAGTTCCTGTGCGATGCATTGCGTGGAACTTTCGGAATTTCCAGGCGGGCTACTGAACTAAGAGCCGCGTAAATGTTGTCCATGGAACGGCGGACGATGTAGTCCCCGGCGCTATTTTCTTTGTAGTTTTCATAATACCCGTCTCCTTTGGTCATGTGAAAGGTATTGCTTATTGAAAAGAGTTGCGTGATGTTGTGGGAATAATTCAGTTGGACGTGGTGTTCCGTGTAATTATCGGTTTCGTTGGGGTAATAATGGATGTTTCCCTGTTCGTCTGTATATTCTCCTGCAGGGTTGTAGGTTCTGTCGGTTTCCAGCATTTCACGGGATATGCCTTCCCAGGTGATGCCGGTGTGCTGTTCGCCATATATATAATAGGCTTTTATGGAATAGTCCGGACGTATAAAGGCAAGTCTTGTGAACAGCGATTGCAGGTTGCCTTTCCCGTTGCGGATATAACCGTCCGTTAAATTATGTGCGTAGCGGATATCCATACCCAGACCGTTGGGCAAAAAGGACTCTTTGGTCCCGATACCGGTCCCGGCACCTATGGCCATATTCCATGTGTTGAAGGATCCGTATGCCATTTCCGCACCGGCATATGGATTTGGACGTGAATACAGGGTGCGCATGTTAACGGTGGCTCCGAAAGCGCCGCTCCCGTTTACGGAAGTTCCCACCCCGCGTTGTACCTGCACGTTTTCCAAAAAACCGCTCAATGAGGGCAGATTGACCCAGAAGACTTCCTGGGATTCGGAATTGTTTAGTGTAATCCCGTTCAGATTGACCTGGATGCGAGATCCTTCAGAACCGCGAATGCGTAAATAGGCGTAGCCGCTTCCCGTTCCGTTTTCACCTACCACTACGGCTCCGGGGGTCATGGCCAGGGCAAAGGGCAGGTTTTGTGCGGGAGCGGTACGCACCAGGTCCTCTTTGGTGACTTCCCAGTGTGCCACGGGCGAATCCTTGGCCGCCTGTGTAGCCACGATGACAATTGAATCCAGATTTCTTACTTCTTGTGCTGTTGTAAAGACAGGGGCCAGCAGCAAACCCGCAATAATGATCTTTTTCATAGTTTTTCCTCCGCCGGTATTATCCGGATCAGGTTCAAAGGGTTATTCTCTCAGCCTGGAATCAGGCACCCCTGAAACTTTGTTATTTCAATGAAATTTTATATATCCGGGGCCAGTACTTCCCCGTTATCCATATGCTTTTTGTCCGGGCATCGTAAGCGATTCCGTTTAGTACGTCTGTAGACGGTTTGCGCAGTGATGCCGGCAATATGCCTTTGAGGTTGATAACCCCTGTCACTCTGCCGGCAGCGGGATCTATCCGTATGATCTCATCACTCAGGTAGATGTTTGCCCAAATTTCTCCGTCAATATACTCCAATTCATTCAGATTTTCAACTTCCCTGCCTTCCAGCGTCACTTTTACCGTACGTTTGTCCATCAGGGAGTTCGGATCCAGGTAATAAAGGGTAGAACTTCCGTCGCTCATTATAAGATCCGTTCCGTCAGTGGTCAGTCCCCATCCCTGGCGGTTGTAGCGACGTGTACCCATCAGGCTGAAAGTTTCCGCATCGTAAATAAAACATGTGCCTTCTGTCCAGGTAAGCTGATATATCAGTCCGTTTAGCAAACAGGCTCCTTCTCCAAAATAGTTCCTGTCCAGGGCATGGGATTTCAAAACACGACCAGTGTTGACCTCTACCTGGGCGATCATGGAACTTCCGTATTGCCCGGTACTTTCGTAGAAAAAACCATTGTGATAAAAGAATCCCTGAGTATATGCACTGATATTGTGAGGTAAAACTTCCTCAATACGGTAGCCGTAGCGTGGCACTGCAGAAGAAGCCGAACCAAATACAATTGCGGACAGCAACAGGATCTTTATATGTAGGTTCTTTATCATTTATTTTCTTTTTCCTGGTAAAGGAGTGCAGCAGCAACAAAAGAGCGGAACAGCGGAGCCGGATTTTCCGGAGTGCTTTTTAATTCCGGATGGAACTGGACCCCAATGTAAAACGGATGATCCTTTATTTCAACAATCTCTACCAGCCCGGTTTCCGGGTTCCTCCCGGTTGCTTTCATGCCCGCTTTTTGCAGTGTATCTACGTAACAATCATTCAATTCATAACGGTGTCGGTGCCTTTCCCGGATCACTTGCTTCCCGTAAATTTTATAGGCCAGGGAACTCCTTTCAATCCTGCATTCGTAAGCACCCAACCGCATAGTGCCTCCTTTGCTGGTCAGGCGTTTTTGATCTTCCATCAGGTCAATGACCGGGAACTCGGTTTTGGGGACAATTTCCACACTGGCGGCCCCTGGTATACCGGCAACGTTGCGGGCAAATTCCAGCACGGCCATTTGCATACCCAGGCAAATACCCAGGAACGGGATCTTATGCTCCCTGGCATATTTACAAGCAAATAGTTTGCCATCCGTACCACGGGACCCGAAACCGGGTGCCACCAGGATTCCTTTCATCCCTGCAAGTTTCTCATTTACATTCTGTTCAGTAATGTTCTCACTTTGTATGGGATGAACTTTTACTTTGGTGTCGTTGGCTGCTCCGGCATGAATGAATGATTCCAGTATGGATTTGTATGCGTCTTGCAATTCGACGTATTTTCCCACCAGTGCTATATCCACTTTGTTGTGCGGGTGATATACCCGGTCTATAAACTGTCTCCAGGCTTCCAGCCGGGGTTCCGCTTTGTTTTCTATCTTCAAAAGATCCAGCAGGATCCCGTCTAGGTTCTGGCGCTGCAGATTCAGGGGAACCTCGTATATGCTTTTCTGGTCTACGGATTCAATGACTGCGTAAGGGCGTACGTTACAGAAAAGAGCCACTTTTTTGCGCATGGCCAGCGGCAGTGGTCTTTCGGAGCGGCATACGATCACATCGGGGTTCACTCCTTCCTGTTGTAACTGCCTAACCGAGTGCTGGGTTGGCTTTGTCTTCAGTTCCTTTGCCGCTGCCAGGTACGGAACTAGGGTCAGGTGGATGACAGCACATTTTTCTTCCGGCAATTCCCATTGTAACTGCCTTACTGCTTCCACAAACGGAAGGGATTCAATGTCTCCTACCGTTCCCCCGATCTCGGTGATCACTATGTCGTATTTTCCGGTTTTTCCCAACAGGAGCATCCGGCGTTTGATCTCGTCGGTGATGTGAGGAATGACCTGAACGGTTTTGCCCAGGTAAGCGCCTTCGCGTTCCTTATCGATGACAGTCTGGTAAATCTTGCCGGTTGTCACGTTGCTGGCCTTGGTGGTATAGACGCCCAGAAAACGTTCGTAGTGGCCCAGGTCAAGATCAGTCTCGGCTCCGTCTTCGGTCACATAACATTCTCCGTGTTCATAAGGGTTCAGGGTTCCGGGGTCGACGTTTATGTAGGGATCAAATTTTTGTATAGTTACTTTTAACCCCCTGGCTTGAATCAGTTTAGCAAGGGATGCCGCGATAGTGCCTTTTCCCAAAGAAGAAGTCACACCTCCAGTTATGAAGACATATTTTGTGGCCATAAGACAGTTTTTTTCAAACTGCTAATGTAAGGACTTTTTTTTTAACTTTGCGACCGCGGAGGGCTGTCCCATCGCTCTTTTCCGTTAGGTAAAGGGAGGAAAGTCCGGGCAGGAAAGGGCGGGATCCTGTGGAAATCACAGCTGGTCGTAAGGTCAGGGATCGCTTGACAGAAAAAAACCGCCGGGGTCCTTGGACCCGGGTAAGGGTGAAAAGGCGGGGTAAGAGCCCACCGTGACGGTCGGCGACGGCCGTTGACGTAGGCACCGGTCTCCTGCAAGGCCAAGTATACCGGTAATATTAGGGCTGCCCGTCCTATGCCGGGGGGTAGGCTGCTCAGATAAATGATGGGAGTTCGACAGAACCCGGCTTACAGGCCCTCCGTTTTTTTTTCTTCCGGATTTTTGCCCCTGGTGAGGCTTAAAATCTATTTTCCCGGCATCACGATCCCCTTGCGCAACCGGCCGTCGGCATTAATGATCAGTTCCTTCGGGAACCTTACTGCCCTTATGGCATCGCTGTCGTACCATGCATCCATCTTATTGAGTACGGATTCATTGAAAACACCTTCTTCACGGAAGGGTTTGACATTCATATAGCCGACTCCCAGAGATGTGAGGTTATGAAAGAAGTGTGTTCCTTCGCTGGGATCAACCTGGAAGTTTTCCAGGCTGCATTCCACGATAACACGGGCTTCGGAAATGTTGTTCCAGTTTATGGGGATCCCCAGCCAGGGATCTGATGATCCCCAACGTCCAGGCCCTATCAGGACGTATGTACGGTGTTCTTCCTTCATTTTGCGGTTCAGTTCTTCCAAATCCTGTGCATACCCAATGGTGTTGCGGCTGTCAAACACATCGGTGCGTAAGTAAACCACATCAGTCACTCCTTCTATATCACCGGGTCCCAGCACGTTTTCCGAGTAGATCAGTGCTTTTTGCGGATCGGCTTCTTCCCAGTTGAATTCGGTGTTTTCACCGTAATCGGTTATTGGGCGGACCTGCAATAAATTAAATACGGCATCGTGACCGGCAGGCACGTCCATGTCAACGGCAAATTCAATTTCCACGTGACAACGCATCTCGTTGCGGCAGATCTCCAGCAGATCTGTCAGGATGGTGGCCAGCGGTATGGTATCGTTCTGGAGTATGTTGTCAAAGGTGATCACCCTGCGGCCTTTCAGATGCGTTCCGGGCACCAGGATGTCGTTGTCCATGTCCCAGGTGGAAGCTACATGGCTGATGTTGCGAAAGGCCGAGGCCTCGGCAACAGTAAATTTACGGATGTTTACCCCGTCATCAATGGAAGTCTTGAATTGCTCGGGACTAAGGTTCAGGGCATACATCACGTTTTGAGTCTCGTTCAGGGCACTTTTGGGGTTCATGGTCTGCATTACGTGGCGGGGATAACGCGGCGAAAAACGCAATGCGCGACCTCCTTCCACAACCAGTTTTCCGAGGCCGTAAGCCATATTGACGATCCCGTCTTCAGACTTTTCGTGTCCAACCGGATAATAATTCACGGAACGGGCCAGTCCCGACAAGGTGGGAAAAAAATATCCGTTTTCTTCGGTTCCGCAAAGTGTTTGAATGACTAGTGCCATTTTTTCTTCACTCAACAAGTTTGCCGTTGTCTGTATGTAATTTCGACTGGCGGCAAAAAAGACTGAAGCATAGACGCTCTTGATGGCTTTGCTCAGGAGCCTCAACATCTGGTCCTTGTTTTCCGTCAAAGGTAACATATAAGTGGAATAAATACCGGCAAAAGGCTGGAAAAGTGAATCTTCCAGTTTAGAGCTGGATCTGACGGCCAGGGGTTTGTTTACTTTGTCCAGGAATATCCTCAATTGATTCTGCATTTCAATGGGAAGGCGGGAACTGATAAATTCAGAAAGGATTTCTTCATCTGTAATGCCTTCTGTGTTTACCACATAGCGCAACCCGTTGTCGACCATGAAAGTGTCAAAATAATCGGCTGCTATGACTACGGTCTGGGGAATGGTCACAAAGACCCCTTTGTATTTGTGACTGAGGTTGTATTTTACCAATAACCTGTTAAGAAAGGCCAGTCCACGCGCTTTGCCTCCCAGGGAACCTTCCCCGATGCGAGCAAAGGTGATGTAACGGCTGTACGTCTCCTTGTCAAAACGGGCAATTACTCCCTGCCCGTTAACAAAACGGTATTCCTTGATCAGGGCAATGATGAATTCTCGTAATTCGGTAACGTTTTCAAAATCATTCGGAGAGGCATCCCTGATGGGTCTTGCCAAATTGAATAAACCCCTGGCAAACAGCCATTTGGAAAGTCTATTGCGGGAGGTATGGTAAAGCAACTCCTTGTCCGGGATCTGATTGATGAGTGATTGCAATTCGCGCAGGTTTTTGGCCCGTGCAATTTCTTCTCCGGTAGCAATGTTCCTTACTACAAAATCCCCGAATGCGAATTCTTCTCCAATGTATTCGCTCAGCTCCATTAAAAGGGCCTTGGAATCTTTCATCAAGAAACCTACACCCAGTTCGCAGGCTACCTTTCGCATGCTTTGCTGGGAAGATTGCAGCAGGATGGGCATCTGGGGATCATCTTCCCGGATCATGCGGCACAGATCTATACCGGCATCCAGTTTTTCGGTATCGGAAGGATCGTTCTTATGCATGATGAAACCTACATCGGAGATGACACCTAGCAGGTTGTTCTTGTATTTTTCGTAATGGGCCACAGCATCTTCATAATTGGTAGCCAGAAAGATCTTTGGACGAGCTCTTTTCCGCGTTTTTTGTTGCTGATCGTTGAGCGTTTCTTTCAAGAACTCGGCACTCTGCTTCAAAACAAGTTTGTATATGGCAGGCAGGTAGGTGGAATAATAACGCACCGAGTCTTCCACCAGCAGGATGCACTGAACGCCCGAATACAGGATGTCTTTCCTGGCATTCATGGTGTCTTCCAACAGCTTGACAATGGCCAAAATGAGGTCTGCGTTTCCGTGCCAGCTGAATATGTAATTGATGGCCGAGCAGTCCTCTTGTTCTATACGATTTTTGAATTCCCTGGAATAATTGGACAACAGGACTATGGGAGTTTCTGAACCTTCTTCACGCAAATTGCGCGCAAAACTGAACACATCCATATCGCCTATGTTGAACATACAGATTATCAGATCAAAATCTTCTCCGCTATGAAGCAACGTATGGGCTTCTTCAGATGTGGTTACCCAGGAAAATGAAGGCGGGTTGCTGATATTCAGGTCACTGTATTCTTTTTGGATCTGAACGTCAATCTGTCCGTCCTCTTCCAGGATGTAAGCGTCATAACTGCTGCATATCATAAGGATACGCCGTATACGCTTTTCCATCAGCTGTGTGTAATCCGGGCTGTAAAATTGCATAGGCTAAAAATTTCGCGGTCGTTAAAGCTTAACACTGTTTTGTGGATACGAGGGGGTGTCTTTTCTTTCAAAACAGCAGCTTTTGTTTTTTCTGTTCTTGCAAAAGTTCTCTGTAATACCTGGCTTCCGGTAGATCAAATGTTTTTTGTGACAGGTCCAGCCATTTCCCGGCCAATTCAAAATTTCCCTGCATTTCACAAGCAAGGGCCATATTGAAAGCGGCGCAGGCAACTTCTTTGGCGTTGGTGCCTTTTACCAGCTCCATCCAGATCTTCATGGCTTCGTCCCATGCAAACGCCAGGGCATGATCATAAGCCAGGTTCCATTCTCTTTTTTCGTAAACGAAAATGACCCTGTCCTGAGTTTCCCACTGGTCCAGGAAGGTCCCGGCAAGTTCTTTGGCAAAGTATTCCGAGGCGCGCTGCAGGTCCTGTAAGGCCGAAGAAGGTATGGAAACGGTTTCATTTTCGGCGGGGATCCAGACTTCCCATGCTACGGTATCGCGTAGCGGAATATATTTTACAAACTGTACTTTCTCTGCGTCGTAGACCCTTACCACAGCTGTGAAAGGAGCCATTAAATACTGCATTTTATAATCGTCTGCCACCATGGATACGTTTTTTGTAAAAAAACCTCCAATCTTTACACTGTCCACCATGAAAACCAGGTTTGTCCCGGTCTCCAGGGCCAGCCGATGTACATAATCGGGTTGTTCCAGTGTTCCCAAAGCTTCCGATCCGGTATAATGTGCATAAACAGGTACGGATCCCGGGGAGAGATAAGCCTCCGCGGAAAGAGCGTCTGCAAGCGATTGGGAAAATTTTTGCAACAGGACCGAGTCAGATACAGATACAGAATCGTATTGTGGCGTGAAGACGGCCATTTCCCTGCCTAGAATATTGATTGGCCTGGTAGCCGGGAGTTTCACGTCTACTTCCATTATGTTGATCAATGGGCCGCATGAGCTCAATAGGAGCAATACAGCAAGGAATCCGGTGATACGTATGGCTTTCATATTTTTTTGTTTTTATGTGTGCATTCCTCCGCAAACAGGAATAACCTGTCCGCTGACGTAAGAAGCCAGTTCCGATCCCAGGAAGACACATACATTGGCAACGTCCTGAGGTGTTCCTCCCCTTCTCAAGGGTATGGTATCTGTCCAGGATTTACGTACGGCTTCAGAAAGCTGGTCAGTCATATCGCTGATAATGAATCCGGGAGCCACGGCATTGGCCCGTATGCCCCTGGGGCCAAGTTCTTTGGCGACAGACTTGGTCAGGGCTATGAGTCCGGCTTTGGAAGCCGAGTAATTGGTTTGTCCTGCATTACCTGACAAACCTACTACAGAACTCATGTTAATTATACAGCCCCCTTTTTGTTTGACCATTATCGGTGCCATGGCATGAATAAAATTAAAGGCGGATTTTAAGTTCACGTCCAGGACCGAGTCCCATTGTTGTTCGGACATACGTAATACCAAATTGTCACGTGTTATACCGGCGTTGTTCACCAATATATCAATACGTCCGAATTCCTGCAGTACCTGTTCCACTACCTGGTGTGTTTCTTCAAAGGATGCAGCATTGGAAGCAAATGCGATGGCTTTTACTCCCAGTGAGCGGATTTCTTGCAGTGTTTCTTTGGCCTGATCGTCAATTTTGAGATCGGTAAAGGCGACATCGGCTCCGTGCCGGGCCATTTCTACGGCAACGGCTTTCCCGATCCCGCGGGCAGCCCCTGTGATTAGCACTTTTTTGTCTTTAAGTAATTGCATATCAATGATCTTCAATATTATTCAGTTATCAGTTCCGCATACAGATCGTAATCATCTGCTTTCGTTATCCGGGCAGTCACAAAAGACCCCGGTGCTACTTCCGGTACATTTTCCAGGATGATCTGTCCGTCAACTTCAGGCGCTTCGTATTGTGTTCTGCCTAACACCGTTACACGGTTATCCGTATCTTCCGTGATGAGGTAATCGGCCAATACGCTGCAGCGGGTTCCCACCCTGGATTGATTGTAGGCAAAGGATATGCCTTTTTGCAGCTCCATCAGACGGGCATACCTTTCCCGTTTTACTTTCTGAGGCACCGTGTCTTTCAAGTGCTTTGCCCCATAGGTCCCTTCTTCGCGGGAATACATAAAAGCTCCCATTCTTTCAAAACGGGCTTCTTCTATAAAGTCCGTCAACTCCCGGAATTCTTTTTCACCCTCTCCCGGATGACCTACCATCAGTGTAGTGCGAATACAAATATCCGGCACGAATTTACGAAAATCTTCCAGCAACTGAAGTGTTTGGGCTTTTGTTGTATTGCGACGCATGGCTGAAAGGACTTTATCTGATATGTGTTGCAAGGGAATATCCATGTATTGACATATCTTCTTTTCGGTTCCCATAAGTCTGAGAACATCCCGTGGAAATCCCTGCGGATAGGTATATAAAAGGCGTATCCAATCTATGGAATTTATCCGGCACAGTTCTTCCATAAGGTCTGCCAGTTGTCGCTTTCCATAGAGATCCAGTCCGTAAAAACTGGTGTCCTGGGCTACAAGCACCAATTCCTTAACCCCTTGTTCAGCCAGCAAACGAGCTTCCCTTAACAGGTCCTCTTTGGGACGGGAGATGTGTTTGCCCCGTATAAGCGGAATGGCACAATAGGCACAGCTTCGGTCACAGCCTTCGCTAAGTTTCAGGTACGCGTAATGCGCCGGGGTAGACAGTACCCGTTGGGTTGCCAGCCCGGGATCGTACTGAACTCCCAGCGATGCGGTGATCAGCGGGAGGTCTTCCACCCCAAACACGGCATCGGTTTCCGGTATTTCCCTTTCCAGTTCCTTTTTGTATCGTTGCGACAAACAACCCATTACCATTACTTTTCCTATCCTTCCCTGTTTTTTCTCCTGCAAGGATTCCAGAATGTAATCAATGGATTCTTCCCTGGCATCGTGAATGAACCCGCAGGTATTAATGATCAACACATCCAGGGGATAATCTTCTTCCACGGCATCAGGAATGACATCCCATCCTCCTGCTTCAAGCTGTTGCATAAGGTGTTCACTGTCCACGCGATTTTTGGAACAGCCCAATGTATAGACAGAGACTTTTCCTGTCATTCCCAACGGGATGTTATTTTTGTGTAGTATGTTTCATTACAGGTTTGGGCGCTTTTGCACCGGTGGTTTTAGGTGCTTTGCTTCCTGCAGGTTTTGGTGATTTAGCGGATTTTGCCGTGTGTTTTTCGTGGCTTTCCTGAACAGGACTGCTTTCCTCTTTTTCTTCTTCTTCCGGCTTTTCAAAGTCCAGGGCGTTGGCTGCTTTCATAATATTATACCAATCCAGCACTTTCTTCATGTGAGAAGAGTAAAAGCGGTCTTTGTCATACTGGGGGATCACCTTGTCAAAGAATCCAGCCATTTCTTCAGCCGTTGATTTGGGATCCGGGGCGGGATCGTCTTTCAGAAAATCCTTCATTTTGGTGAAGACATCCTGTAATTTCAGCTCGTCTTCCATTGTGGTATAAACTGAAATATCTGATAATGAGGTCATACGGGCACTCGGACCCATCCATTTCCTTGTTTTGTCCGTCATGGATTCTACGACCACACCCCCGTTGCTTTGTGCCAGGTAACGGTAAAGTCCGGGGTGCCCTCCAACGGAGAGAATTTTTGTAAGATCAGTTTTCATGGTTATGTTTGGTTAATGTTAGCATTTCATCGTGTACTGCCAGAACACGGGGCAATAATGGTTGTATTTCATCAGATACAATTATAAAATCGGCTCCGGATTCCCTTTGACCGTCAGTCCATTGTTTGTCCATCCGGTTCAGCACCGATTGCCTGTGGGTATTGTCACGGCCGGAAGCTCTTTGCAGACGCAGTTCTTTATCGGCAGATACAGTCAGTACTTTTGTGGTATGAAAAGGCGGGTCCATTTCCAATAAAATGGCGCTTTCAAATATTACATAGGGGGCATTGGTGTTGGCAGCCCACTTAAGAAAATCACGTACCACGTAGGGGTGTACCAGCGTGTTTACTTTTTTTAGAAGACTGTGATCATTGAAGATCAGGGAAGCCATGACTTTTGTATCGGGTTCTCCGTCGCGGTAAATGCCGGGTCCCAGCAAATTGGTCAACGCTTCTTTCAGTTCTTCATTTTCCCGGTACATAAGTTTTGTACGGGCATCCGAATCGTAACAGGGGATCCCCAGGGCAGTGAAAATGCGGGTAACGTAACTTTTTCCACTGCCTATTCCTCCCGTAATTCCGAGTGTTATCAGAGTTTCCATGGTATTAATAACGATTCTGGATAATGCCGTCCACAAATTGGGGAGACATGATCATATGGCTTATGGTGCCGGGAGATGCTTCTAGAACAGGAATGATCTTACCGCTTTCTTTCTTTATGAAGTCATTATAGTCAACCACAAGAAGAAAGTCATCGGGTGATATACCGGCGGCATCCTGGAAAGGACACCGAAACTGGATGGTTACCAGATCGGGCAGAATAAAAAGTTCCCTGCGGTAAGGGACGTTCCGCGTTGTGACGGGAACCTCAAAAGACAGTTCTACATACCGCCGTACCGGGATCCTGTATTCTACCTGGGTATGTGAAAGCCTGGTGTTTTCAGGAATTTCCAAACGGGCGATCCCTTCTACTGTCTGTGACAGGTTTCCCTGTGTTATCTTTCGTGTTTTTACTTCTTCAATGATCTCAAGGTAAGGTTCCTGAGCATATACCAGAACGCTGTCCGGAGTGAGCCTGACAGGTTCAAAAGACATATACTGAGGTCTATACGAGACATCCGAGACAAAACGTACGGGTACTTTCCTGTAGTGCTCACGCGGATATGTCAGGCGAATGGTGTCGCTTAAAATGGTTTCAAGTTCCAGGTTTGTTCCAAGGGCGTCGTTCACCAGGTTGTCAATATTATCCGAAAGCAGGTAAAATTCATCTTCACTACCCGGGATCTCGTGCACAAGTTTCCGGTCAGCAAAGAACCTTACCGGCGGGATTTTTTTACGCCAGGTATTGCGGATTATGTAAAAGCCCCTGGCCGTACCTCTTACAAAAAGAGTATTTTCGGGACGGGAAACATTGGTGCGACCTTCCAGGTTGGTTTCCACTTCCAGCGGGAACCGGAAGTAGGCAGTATACTCATTAGATAATGTGTAGACCACCCACAGGAAAAAAGCTGTGAGTATACACAGGATAAGTACCAATCTGGGACGTTTCATAAGCCATACCCTTGCAAGGCATTTTGGTTTGTCGTACCGGCCCTTCCTGACGGGGAAGGGCGCAGGTCCGTCTTAGCTCTGTTGCTGAAGGTCAGTGGAGTCCTTTACAAGACTTGATTTGTCCACCCTGATCTTCACGTTGTTGTCCACTTCCAACAATACTGTAGTATCTTTAACTTCAGCTACGATCCCGTATATGCCGCCAGCAGTAATGACTTTTTCTCCTTTTTTGAGGTTTTCGCGATATGCCTTCAATTCTTTCTGACGTTTTTTCTGGGGACGGATCATCAAAAAGTACATTACCACGAAAATGGCAAGCATCATTATAAGAAAAGACCAGTTCCCTCCTTTTGCGGCAGCTGCAGTTGTTTGTCCCTGTAAAATAAAAAATAATGTGTTCATGTTAAAATATTGGTTAAAAATATATTGCTGTCTTACTTCTCTACAAGTCCCCTGCCACGTTTTTCAATTTCGCCTTCTGCTGTCAAAAATTTAATGATCCGGTCCAGAATCCCGTTCACAAACATTTTGGAATTACCTGTACTGTAGAATTTGGATATTTCTACCATTTCGTTGAGCGTTACCTTAATGGGGATCTGCGGAAATGCCACTGCTTCAGCTACTCCCATGACAATGAGAATGGTATCTGTGGCAGCGATCCGCTCCAGGTCCCAGTTCTGTGCAAACTTCTCTATGTAATTCACATATTCTCCGTAATGCTGCAAAGAATGTGCAAATAATTGTGTTGCAAAGTTTCTGTCGTCGTCGTTATAAAACAAAGGCGGATGCTTTAGTTTGTCATGTTCAGTCTGTAAACCTGACAATTGTGTCAGGATTATATTACAGACGTAGGCTACGTCGTCGTTCCAGTGAAGGCTGCGGTCTTCCAGTAAACTGTATAGTTCCGGATCATCATCCAGCTGACTTCCGTAAAAATCCATTAAAAATTTCAAATCCTCCTGAAAGCCTGGTGCTTCAACGGCATTCATGTACTCCAGAAAATACGGTTCTTCTTTTAGTGAATCGTATAATTGTTTGATATAGCCTCTGTTAGCGTTCCAATTGAGCCCATGTATCCGTGAATCGGTCAGTTCTTTGTCACTGTCCAGGACCCCGATGGCTTTGTTATTGACAAACCTCAGGTTGGGATTTGTTTCTTCTTGCGTGGGATGGTATTTCTGCATGCCTATGTCAATCCGTTCCCGGGCATAGCGAACCAGCGTTCCCGGGAGAGAGAGCAACAGAAAATACAATTGTCTTGTTTTTTCCATGCTCTTAATGAGTTCATTTTCTGCCGATGCAAGATCAAAATTCTGAGAATGAACACTGCTGAATAAAACCTTAAAAATCTTAATCCGGATAAAACGCCTGCTGAGCATACCTTTTTAAATCAAAAAGAATCTCTGCAAATATACAGTTTTAAAGCAAATATTTTATATTTGTGAATATTATAAATAAAACAGACTTATGTATTTTGAAGATTTCGACCGTTCCACCAAGGCGGAACATAGTGGAGAAGATGTTTTTTCCAAACCCGTACGTGCCGGAAAAAGAACTTATTTCTTTGATGTTAAGGCTACTAAAGGAAATGATTATTACCTGACCATTACGGAAAGCAAACGTCGTGTAGACAAAGACGGACGGTTTTCATATGAAAAGCATAAAGTTTTCCTGTACAAGGAAGATTTCGAAAAATTTACGGAAGGACTGGAAGAAGTCATAAAATTCATCAAGGAAAGGATCCCTGTAACGGAAGCCCGTCCCAATGAATTTACCAACGTAAAATTTGAAGATCTGTCAGGGGATGAATAAAAAAATTTTATTCACCTATTGCATTCTTGAAAAATACTTTTACCTTTGCCGCGCTTTTTGTAACCCATTGAAGTTAAATATGGTGTTAGAAGGCCAGAAGCGAAAGCACCATAATGTGTACAATAGTTCATCACTATATTAACCCAAACCGCTTGAAAAAGCGGTTTTTTTATTTGCGTCCGGGGTATTGTTTCAAAGCTTCTTCCAGACAGTCCATGGCATTGCCGATGTCTTCCTTTTTCAAAACATAGGCAATGCGGACTTCGTCTGTGCCTTTGCCAGGAGTGGCGTAGAAGCCTGCGGCAGGGGCTACCATAACGGTCTGGCCTTTGTAGCTGAAACTTTCCAGCAACCACTGCGCAAATATGTCCGAATCGTCAACCGGCAGACGGGCAGTGGTGTAGAAAGCTCCCATGGGCATGGGGGAATATACGCCTTCCATTTTATTCAAACGGTCAATCATCAGGTTGCGCCTGTCTATATATTCTTCTTTAACGGCGCGGAAGTATTCATCCGGAGTGGCCAGCGCTCCTTCTGCTGCCATTTGTCCCAGGGCGGGAGCAGAAAGACGGGCCTGGGCAAAACGCAAAACGGCACTCATGACTTCTTTGTTGTGTGAGGCTATACATCCTATACGGACTCCGCAGAGGCTGTAACGTTTTGACACCGAGTCTATCAGTATGACATTTTGTTCGGCGCCGGGGATCTGCATACAGGAAAAATGGGGGTCGTCAGAATAGCAGAATTCACGGTAAACTTCGTCGGATAGCAGGAATAAATTGTGCTTTTTCACGATCTCTCCCAATTGCAGGATGTCCTCTTTGGTATAAAGGGTTCCGGTGGGATTTCCGGGACTGTTGATGAGAATGGCTTTTGTCTTGGAGGTGATGTATTTTTCCACCTCTGACATGGACGGTAATGCAAAGCCGTTCTCAATGGTTGTTGTAACGGGGACAAATTTTACCCCGGCCATAAGGGCAAACGTGTTGTAATTGGTGTAGAAGGGTTCGAATACGATCACTTCGTCCCCGGGGTTGCAGCAAACCTTCAAACCTATCTGCAAAGCTTCGGAACCTCCGACGGTAACGATGATCTCTTCGTAGGAAAGGTCGATGTTCACATCCCGGTAATATTTTGCCAATCCCCTGCGATAGGATTCAATTCCGGCCGAGTGCGGATACGATACCAGTTTCAGGTCCGTATTACGAATAGCATCTATGGCTTCCCTGGGAGAAGCAATATCGGGCTGCCCGATGTTCAAATGATACACTTTTACCCCGCGTTTTTTTGCAGCTTCGGCATAGGGGACCAGCTTACGGATGGGAGAAGCCGGCATTTTCCTTGATAATTCAGAGATACCTAACATAACGACTTAAAATTTGTAAATTTAATCTGCAAATATAGACCTTTCTTTAAACAAAAAACAACAATTTAATATAATTTATGAAGACGCATCCCGAACTCCCGTAAGCCCGGATTTTTTTCTATTTTTGTTAGATTTAAATCCTTAACAAATGTCGACTTTCAGACACAAAGCATTATCCGAATTTTCCTCGCACAAAATGGAACGTTTCTCGGTGGAAACGAAACCTATCTCTGCTTTTTTCGGTCAAAATGTTTTTGACCTCAAAAAAATGCGCAACTACCTGCCTGAAACTGCTTACGATGCAGTGGTACAGGCTATTGAAAAGAAAACAAGGATCGACAGAAGTGTGGCTGCCTTTGTGGCGGAAGGAATGCGTACCTGGGCTATGGAGCGCGGTGCCACCCACTATACGCACTGGTTCCATCCTCTAAGTGAGACAACGGCAGAAAAACACGAAGCATTCATCAAACCTTATTCAAACGGCTGTGCCATTGAGCAATTCATGGGAGATTCCCTGATCCAGCAGGAACCCGATGCATCCAGCTTCCCAAGCGGTGGTCTGCGCAACACTTTTGAAGCACGGGGCTATACCGCCTGGGACCCCAGCTCACCTGCTTTCGTCATGGACCAGACACTTTGTATCCCCACCATCTTTGTGTCATACACCGGAGATGCCCTGGATATAAAAACACCGCACCTGAAATCCCTCAGAGCCCTTAATAGTGCGGCAACAGATGTTGCGCGCTATTTTGATCCTGATACAGAAAGCGTAAATGTGATCTACGGCATTGAACAGGAGTATTTTGTGGTGGATCTTTCCCTGTACCGTGCCCGTCCGGACCTTATGTTGTGTGACCGCACCTTGCAGGGACATACTGCTGCTAAAGATCAACAGCTTGAAGATCACTACTTTGGCAATATTCCATCCCGGGTTATGGCTTTTATGAAAGATTTTGAAACAGAAGCCTATAAATTGGGTGTCTATATAAAAACACGTCATAACGAGGTAGCTCCCAACCAGTTTGAATTTGCCCCCTACCACGAGGAAGCAAACCTGGCCATAGATCACAACCAGATGATCATGATGGTCATGCGTAAGCTGGCCAAAAAACACAACCTGAAAGTCATTTTTCACGAAAAACCGTATGAAGGGATAAACGGATCCGGAAAACATTGCAACTGGAGTCTGTGCACCAACAAAGGCATCAATGTCTTTTCTCCCGGCAAAACGCCGCAGGACAACCTTCAGTTCCTGAGCTTTATTGCATGTACCCTGAAAGCCGTCTACGAACACCATTTTCTGATCATGTCCACAGTGGCATCCCTGAGCAATTCTTACCGCCTGGGCGGCTCCGAAGCGCCCCCTGCAGTGCTTTCCATGTTTATGGGAAGCACACTTGCCGAGTTGTTGGATTTGATAGAAAAAGGCGGTCCGAAGAGTAAAAAGGACGTCGAGCAGGCACGGATGGAAATCGTGGGCATGGTTCCCGAGATCTTCCCGGACAATACCGACCGGAACCGCACCTCTCCGTTCGCCTTTACCGGGAACCGGTTTGAATTCAGGGCCATAGGCTCCTCGGCAAACTGTGCCTCGTCCATGCTGTTTCTGAACACCGCCGTGGCCCAACAGCTGAAAAATTTCAAAACACAGGTGGACAATGAACTGAATTCAGGATTAAAACAGGAAGATGCACTGATTAAGGTGATCAGGAAGTTTGTCAAAGAATCCCGTGATATTCGCTTTGAGGGGAACGGCTACGGTGCCCAATGGCAGGCAGAAGCAGCCCGGCGCGGATTGCGCGGGATAAAGGATGTCCCTGCCTCCTACAAATCATTGCTGGAATCCAAGACCGTTAAACTGATGGAAGAAACAGAGGTGATGAGCCGAAGGGAACTGGAAGCCCGGTTTGAGGTCAAAAATGAAATGTTCGTAAAGAAACTTCAGATAGAAGCGCGCGTTCTGGGAGATCTCGCGATCAACCATTTTGTGCCCACCGCCATCCGTCACGAAAATCTGTTGCTGAACAATGTACGGGGTATGAAAGAAGTTTTCCCGGCCGATGAATACGAAGAGCTGGCATCCACCCAATTGAAAGCCATAAGAAAAACAGCAGGTTATGTGAACGACCTCCGCAATCTGGTACATGTGCTTATAGAAGCGCGTAAAAAAGCCAACAAGCTGGAATCCTTGCAGAAAAAGGCCGCTGCATACGCAAAAGATGTATTGCCCCTAATGGATCAGATCCGGCATTGTGCCGATCACCTGGAGATGATCGTGGACGATGAATTGTGGCCGCTGCCCAAATACAGGGAACTGTTATTCCTTCGGTAACCGTTTTTTTACGATCTTTGTTGGAACTAATCATTTTGTATCATGAATGACCTGGAAGCCGGGAAGTACAGCAAACGGGGAGTATCCTCTTCAAAAAAAGAGGTACACAGTGCCCTGGAAGGGACCGACAAGGGCCTGTTTCCGGGAGCTTTCTGCAAAATAATCCCCGACATCCTTACCGGTGATCAGGATTACTGCCTGGTGATGCATGCCGACGGTGCCGGGACCAAATCCTCCCTGGCTTATTGCTATTGGAAAGAGACCGGAGATCTGAATGTGTGGGAAGGGATCGCACAGGATGCCATTGTAATGAACATGGACGATCTGTTGTGTGTGGGAGTGACCTCGGACATTCTTTTAAGTTCTACCATAGGTCGCAATAAAAGACTGATCCCCGTAGAGGTGATCAAGGCTTTGATACAGGGAAGCCGTCAGTTTTGTAGGCATATGACAAATTTGGGGATCCGCATGGAGCTTACCGGCGGTGAAACGGCAGATGTAGGTGACCTGGTCAGGACCGTGATCGTGGACAGTACCGTTTGTGCCCGGATCCGGCGGGATCTTGTTATAGATAACAGCCGGATACAGCCGGGAGATGTTATCGTGGGACTGGCTTCATTCGGACAAACCACTTACGAAGACAGTTACAACGGGGGTATGGGCAGTAACGGGCTGACCAGCGCCCGGCACGATGTGTTCGATAAAACGGTTGCCGCTGCTTTCCCGGAAAGTTATGACAACGGCATCCCTTCTGAATACGTTTATTCCGGGACACGGAAATTGACGGATGTTGAACCGGAGACCGGTTTTACTTACGGACAACTGGTTCTGTCCCCTACCCGCACGTACGCACCGGTAATCAAAGGTATTCTGGATACACACCGGAGTTCTGTGCACGGCATGATCCATTGTTCCGGAGGAGGACAGACTAAAATACTTCATTTTATTGACGGGCTTCATGTATTCAAGGATAACCTTTTTCCTGTTCCACCTCTTTTCAGGGAAATCCAAAGGATAAGCGGAACTTCATGGAAAGAGATGTTCACTGTGTTCAATATGGGACACCGCATGGAATTGTATGTGCCCGGCGATGCAGCTCCCTTAATACTGGAAAAAGCGGCTGCATATGGTCTGGAAGCACGTGTTGTCGGCAAAGTGAAACCAATGAAAGGGCGCAGGGTAACCATAAAAAATGAATATGGAACGTTCATTTACGATAAATAAGAGGTTCAGAGCCGTAAGAACGCTAGTGCTGATCTTTCTTGGCGGCCTGCTGTGGTTGACGGGAGGGTGCGGGAACGCGCGGGAGGAAGAGCCGGAACGGTTGCCGGTTATTAATGAAATTCTAAATGACACCAATTCTGTCTGGTACCTGGACCCGGCCTCTTATCCGGATCGCAGGGAAGTATTGCCGCTTGGGGTATTTGGCACTGAAAAAGATGATATTGCTACGGTCGAAGTCCTACTCGGCTTTGATCAGTTTGATAACATTACGGGCAAGCCGGGAAGTGACGGGATCAGTGATTTTGCAGGCGAATATTTCGATTTTGTTTGCCGGCCTCCGGCAAACGACTCGGCAAGTGACTCGGCCCGTATTGAAACAATAAAGAATATGGCGGTGATGTTCCGCCAGGAAGGAGACAGGCCACCGGTCAAGGCACTGGTGGTAGCCGGGGATCCCGCCTCGGTGATGGCTTATGAAGATATTCAGGATCTGATCCGTACCGGTGATCTGGGTGTCGTTGCCATTAGCGTTTTACAGGCCGGGGTTGACAAGACGCTGGATTATGTGCGGCAGTTCCATTCGGGAAGAAACAAACGCATTACAGTAGGTGTAATCGCTTCTGAAAGCAGCCTGGCGCTTAAAGCGTATGAAAGCCTGCGGGAAGAGGTGGAAGTGGTTTACCAGGGTTTTACTCCTGACAGCCTTCCTTCTTTAAACAATCCGCTTTATCCTTTGGACAGGAACCTGATAAAGGATTACCATTTTGATTATTCCCGATCCGGTATGAATTACAGGGGTTCCCGGTACAATCCCGGTGTAATGGAAGTCAATTCTACGGAAAATGCTGTCCGTTACGCGGTTACATCTTTAGTAAGCCAACTGTTATTGGGCAGCCATTCTCCTTTGAAATGTATTCTGACCGGGGAGAATACGTTTTCACGTTATCCCGGGATCATTATGGAGCAGCTCACGTTTTTGAGGAACTTCAGGCAAAACAACCGTTACATATACAGACATCTTATAGATCCGGAAGTGGTTCTGATCAATCCGCGTGAAGAAGCTGCGGGAATACTGTACAAGGCATTGAGAGAGGATCGCCTGGCAGCTTTCCGCACCACCCCTTCGTTTGTCCGGATACATTCGCCAGAACCGTTGGATCTTTCTAAATACCCTTTACTAAATGTTTGCATCAACCATTGAGAACAGTGTCCTGGATATGTTTCCCCAGGTGGAATTGAAGGGACACATTACCCTTGTTACCACTCGTTCGCAGGTGCAGAAAGCGTCGGAGTACTTGTCCCGGCAACCGGTTTTGGGATTCGATACGGAAACCAAGCCCCGTTTTTCTTCGGGGAAAATGTACCGGCCTGCCCTTTTGCAATTGTCTACCGACAGCCGTTTTTTTCTGATCCACCTGAAAAAGACAGGCCTGCCTCCTGAACTTGTTGCCGTATTGAGTAATCCCCGTATTGTGAAAGTGGGTGCTGCCGTCAGGGACGATATTATTGGACTGCAGCGCTACGTTGAATTTAACGCAGAAGGATTTGTGGACCTGCAGGAAATGGCCCAGGAATACGGCATTATGGAGAAAAGCGTAAAGAAGCTGGCGGCTATTGTTCTGGGCAAACGAGTGAGCAAATCGCAGCAGACTACCAATTGGGAGGCTTATCCCCTGTCGGAATCCCAGGCCCGCTATGCAGCTACCGATGCGTATGTCTGTTACCGTATATACCGGGAACTGATGGGTCACCAGGAAGAAAAGAAATCCCCCCGTCAGCGGATGTACGAAGAAGTCCTGGAACGGGCAGCTTCTCTGGTGAAAGACGAACCGGATCTTGTTGCCAATATGGCCAATATCAGTGCATTGATCAAGGAGACCTTTAAATTTTGGTGGGTGGGTTTTTACCTTGTGGATGATGCAGCAGGGCAACTGGTTCTGGGCCCGTTCCAGGGACCTGTGGCCTGTACTCGGATTCCATACGGCCGGGGCGTTTGCGGTTCCTCATGGAAACAGCGTAAAACGTTGATCGTTCCCGATGTGGAAAAGTTTCCCGGTCATATAGCCTGCAGCTCCCTCTCCCGCTCGGAGATCGTGGTCCCATTGACAGATAAAGAAGGAAACATCACGGCCGTGCTGGATATTGATTCTGAAAAGCTCAATACGTTTGACAAAACAGATAAGAAGTATCTGGAGAAACTGGCTGAGCTTTTTAAAAATATTTACTAACTTTGCAGTCCTTTTAACGGTACCCTGGCCGAGTGGTTAGGCATCGGTCTGCAAAACCGAGTACAGCGGTTCGATTCCGCTGGGTACCTCTAAAAAAGCTGGCTTTTGGTCAGCTTTTTTTTTGAGGGAGAGAGGCATGGGCGCGGAAAGGGGTGCAACGCACACTTGATTCTTTTGCCTAAGAACCAGGCATTTACAAAAATCAACCCCCAGGGGGGTTGATTTTTGTAAGTCGCTAAGAACCAGCGAAAAGAATCAAGTGTGCGTTGCACCCCTTTCTCTTGCGCTGGCATAGAGCACGGCATCAATGGCCATGGGTTTGTGAACCCGAAAATAGAACCTGTATTCAGGGACCAGGGTTTTCAGGTAATTGACCAGCACGGGAAGATCTTCTTTTTTATGGTAGGCAGCCAGGGCCAGAAGCGGTTTATGCTTGAGAATGGTTAGCCGGGCTCCCTGCAGGGCTTTCAGCTCGTTACCTTCCACATCCATAACGATCATAGTTACCGGTAATGAATCCGGAAGATCGTCTATTGTTGTGGATTCGACGGATACTGCTCCCGGTACGGGGGTTTCCACTTTTCGGGATAGCATGGTCCCTTCATTCAGAAAGTACACGGTTTCTGACTTATCCGATATACATTTGGGAACTATGGTAACCCTGTCTTCAAGGGCTGCAGAACGAATAAACCCTTTCAATTGTTGCACATTCACACTGTCGGGTTCACAGGCAAACACTTTCCTGAATTTGTTATCCGTAACACTCACAAAATCTTTAATGGTATCCCCGGTAAAGGCACCACAATTGATCAGTATCTCTTCCGTTGTAAGTGTCAGATCATTAATAACCTTATGATCTGAAAAATACTGAGGCCTCCTGACGTAAGGAAACAGGTGTGAAGCATCTTTGGTGACCTTGGCATTAATATAAGCCTCCAGGCTGTCTTTTGAGAGCGTGTCTTCCAGCAGGTCATAGATTCGGTTGAAAGACGCGATGCTGGATGTAATGTAGTCTCTGTCCATAGGTTCCAGGACCCCCCTGTCATATATGGAAGATAAAAAGTTGATTGTATTTGCCCCGGGAAACAGTGTGTGGTATTTACTCAGGTCGTTGCGGTACCCTCCAAAAAAGCACAGTAATAAGTTGAAAGCGGAATATTGGCGGTTCAATTGCGATATGGATAATAAGGGACAGTCAGCTCGGAATCGCATATCATTAATGAATTTATCGTCTATGACCCGACCAGCTGTCTGCAGGCCATTTTCATCTAAATAGATCTGTGCCGTATCCGCGATCAATCCTATACCATACAAAAATACAGGCAGTCCGGATCGTTTCAACTCTTTAAGCAGCAAATCATCGCGGTTGTACTCCCGGGTTATTTGAATATTTTCCACAGTGTGGCAAAGATACGTAATTCTCCGGCAGATTTTTTTTATCTTTGTTACCAACCAAACCATTCACTTATGACCGTCAGCCTGCATCTTTTTGCTTTTCCCGTAAATTTGATAGTAGGATTGTTTATTGTTTCCCTGGGATGGAAATTCCGGAAACTATACCGTGATAAACATATGACCATAGCATTGCTTTTGTTGATAGCCGTTGCGCTGGTACAGGGTTTTATGCCTGCACATATAGCTTTTACACGAATGTGGCCTTTTGTGGTGGTGCTTACAGTTTTTTTGATCGTATTGGCCTCGCGCCTGTTTCTGAAGTTCTCCCTGGCAGGATTCGGACTGTGGCTGGCCTTGTGGGCCGGTATGCTGGGAACTGCAGATGCTTCCGTTACACACATAATGGTTCCCCGCCATGAGTACGCCCGTACCTCGCTGCCTTTCACCTTACGCCTGGAAGATTTCCGGGTAACCAGGTATCAAACAGGAGAACCGTTGGAATACAGGGCACAGGTTTCACTTCAGGATATCAACCGCAGGGAAAATCCCCCGCATCGCAGGGATGATCTCTCGGACCTCCAGGAATATTCAGTGCTCAGGACACTGCGGGTAAACCACCCCGTGAATTATAAAGGGCACCAGGTATATTTGATGGATTACGACTCGGCAAAGGGAGATCTGACAGAGTATTGTATTGTTATGGTAACACGCCAGCCGTGGCGATGGCTGATCTTTGCGGGAATATTGTTGCTGCTGGGCGGGGCTTTAAAAACATTTGTTTCATGACCTGGGAGCATTTCATATATTTTGCCATTGCGACAGCCTGTTGTTGGATTGCCGGGTCGGTTACGGCTTTCCTGAACCACAGGAATACCTTTCTTTGGTCTGCTGTGGTATATGCTACCGGAATAGTCGTTTATGCTTCTTTTATTGTGGCTTTTTGGATTTTCCTGCAACGGCCGCCTTTGGTCACTATGGGAGAAACCCGTTTGTGGTATTCCCTGTTCCTGGCAATGGCCGGGCTGATCACCTACATACGATGGAGATACAAATGGATCCTTTCCCTGACAACCGTTATGGCGCTGGTCTTTCTTTTGATCAATATTTTACGACCCGAGATCCACAACCAAGTCTTGATGCCTGCCCTGCAAAGCGTCTGGTTCATTCCCCACGTTACTGTATACATGTTTTCCTACGCATTGCTGGCATGCACCTTTTTGCTGGCCCTGGCAGGTCTGATCCGCCCCTCACTTAATGTGCTTCCGGCCATAGACAAGTTGTGCCGCGCCGGACTCTCTTTTTTTACCGTAGGCATGTTGCTGGGAGCCCTGTGGGCTAAACAGGCCTGGGGAAACTACTGGAACTGGGACCCGAAAGAAACCTGGGCTGCCATAACGTGGCTGTTGTATGTTTTTTATTTTCATCTGAAAAGCATACGGCCAAAAGCCTATAAATACATTTATGTTTCTTTGATAGTTGCTTTTTTGGCGTTGCAGATCTGCTGGTACGGATTGCAATACCTGCCTTCGGCACGGGGCAGCATGCATAATTACGCCCTCAATATAAAACGGTGATGAAACGGTTTCTTAACATAATCTGGAAAATCACAGGATCCGTTATTATTTTGATAGGAACGGGAATCTTCTTCTCGCGAATTGTCAACCAGGTACCTCCTGACGATATGGCCCTTATGGACCGTGTCAATGTCATAATAGACCAGGGAGGCTGTTTCATTTGTCACGGCGGGCCCCAAGAATTTTGCCAACATATTAACTGGCCGGTTTTCGGACCTGCCATTCGCAGGGATGCTGAAAAAGGCATCCGTTACGCAGATGCTTCCTATGCCCTGGCATATGTTATTGAAGATTTGCCGTATGATGAAACATCTTTGGTAAAATTGCAAAAAGCAGTTTCCCAACAAAGTATGCCTCCTCTGAGTTTTTATGTAATACACTGGAGATCTTACCTCACCCAGGATAAAAAGGAAATTTTCCTGGACTGGATATACAATCAGCTCTCCACCTATTATGCCCATCCGCGACCTTCTGAAGAACATCCCTTTGAACCGGTAAATCCCGTTCCCGGGTTCGTTCCTTACGATACTGATAAGGCAGCACTGGGTGAACTGCTTTTTCACGACTCACGACTGTCCGTTGACAATACAGTGACTTGTGCCACCTGTCACAACCTCTATACAGCCGGTGTAGATAACCTGGATTTTTCGGTGGGTGTATACAATCAACCTGGGACCTCCACATCCCTGTCTGTTTTCAACGCCATCTTTCACTCTTTCTATTTCTGGAACGGGAATGCCTTCACACTGCAGGAGCAAACGTACCAGGCGTTGCTGGATCCGGTAAAAATGGGCAACGACAGCCTGGACCGCATCTTTGACATTTTATCTGAAGATTCATCGTTGACTGATCGTTTCCTGGCCTCGTACCCTAAGGGTTACTCAGACTCGACCATTACCGATGCCCTTGCCGAGTTTCACAAAACCCTGATCACTCCGAATGCGCCTTTTGACAGGTACCTGAAAGGGGATGCCGAAGCCATAGATCAACAGGCGCAAGAGGGATACCGTTTATTTAAAAAATTCGGTTGTGCTACCTGTCATAACGGTACGGCCATGGGTGGTACGTCTTTCCAATTTATGGGAGTAGCCAACGATTACTTCCCCAACACCCGGAAAATAGCACTGGTAGATTTGGGTCGTTATTCGGTCACTTCACTACCTTCTGACATGTACCGTTTTAAAGTTCCGGGACTGAGGAACATTGCCCTGACTTACCCCTATTTTCACGATGCCTCTGCCAAAACACTGCAAGAAGCCGTCACAAAAATGGCTTACTTTCAAAGGGATAAGAAATTATCAAAGAGGCAGGTTCGTGCCATTGTATCTTTCTTCAACACACTGACTGGAGAATTCAAGGGCACTCCGTTAAACAATGTCAACGGGGAAGAACACAAAGATATAGTGGCCCAATCCGGCCAAAAGTAATAACGCCAGCCAAATCCTTGAAGCGAATAGACGTCTTTCCGAAAACAGGGAAGTGATCAGCAGTGAAGCCGGGATCATCACTAAAGGCACCATTCCTTGTGCAAAAGCGGGATAAAACACCATCACCAAAGCCGTGAAAACTATGATCCAGAACATGGACCCGTAAAAACGGGATATTGTAACAGTAGTCGTGGTATCACGATGTACCAGCCGGATAAACAGGGACAGTATGACCAACAGGGAAACCAGGGACACCAGTACTATCCGGGTAATGGTAAAGGAAGCGAAGGCCCTTGAAGGATCCGGGCCCCTGAAAAATGAGACGGTGTGCATCCAGTATTCGGGTATATCTTTATGGATAAACCACAGAACGGCGGTAATTAAAAATACCGGAACTATTATTCCGCCCAAAAAAGCCAACACATCTTTTCCGGACAGTTTTACCATCCGTATAAAACTGATAATAAATGGTATTAGAAGAAACAACGCGGGAGTATACATCATCCCCGCAGAGGCGATGAAAAAAGAACACAGGAAAGGACCGGATCTTGTTCCTGAAATAAAGGCAGTATATACCAATGCATAAACAGCAGCTGCCGTTAACAGTGAAGCTGCGAACAGGCGTGGGTTTTCATATGTTTGAGGAAAACATGAAACCAGCCAAACGTAACAAACCAGGATCCATTGTGTTCTTTCCGGTAACAGACCGTAACGGTCGTTTAGAAATGACAGCAGCATTCCCGTTCCCAATAAGAGAAAAACTTCGGGCAAATGAAGATACCAATTGCAGAAGCTGTTGGTTATAACACAAAATAATACGCGAAATACCGCTGTGATCAAAAAGGAAAACAGGAGTGAGCCCCAGAAACTGCGTTTTATGAATTGGATCATAAAAAAGTCTTTACATATTCATTAAGTCTTCCCCAATATCTTTACGGTAGTACATATCCCTGAAACTCAGACGGGACAGTTCCCTGTAGGCTTTTTCCCTGGCCTGTTCCGAAGTAGAAGCCAGTGCCGATACGGCCAGTACCCGCCCTCCTGCTGTTTTTATCTTTTGCTCCCCTGCAGTCCCCATGTGAAAGACCGTTGCATCCCGTACCCGGTCCAGTCCCTCAATATCATATCCTTTTTCATAAGAGCCCGGATATCCTCCCGAAACTGTCACCACGGTTACACTATGGTCACTGTTCACGGTAAGATCCGTTTTGTCCAGAGAGCGGTTTTTCAATGCGGTGCATGCAGCCGCCAGATCACCTTGCAGGCGCATTACAATAGATTCTGTCTCGGGATCACCCATCCTGACGTTGTATTCTATAAGATAAGGATCGCCTGCGCAATTCATCAGACCAAAAAATATGAACCCGCGGTAATCGCACCCTACTTTTTGCAACCCGGATAACGTAGGCCGTATGATCCGCTCCTCCACTTTTTTCATAAATTGATTCCCGGCAAAGGGCACGGGAGAGACAGCTCCCATTCCTCCGGTATTCAGGCCGCTGTCGTGCTCCCCAATTTTTTTGTAATCCTTTGCCTCGGGAAGGATCTTATAATGTATCCCGTCGGTAATGATAAAAACGGACACCTCAATTCCGTCCAGGAATTCTTCCACGACCACTTTATTGCCGGCAGCCCCAAATTTTCCGTCCAGGATCTCTTTCAGATGTTCCCGTGCTTGTGGCAGATCCGTCTCTATCAATACGCCTTTGCCTGCAGCCAGTCCGTCGGCTTTCAGAACGTAAGGGGAATGCATGGTTTCCAAAAATCGGCACGCTTCCCGGTAATGGTCCGCGTCAAAGGTTTGATAAAGGGCTGTGGGAATGTTGTAGGAAGACATAAATCCTTTGGCGTAATCCTTACTGCCTTCCAGCCTGGCTCCGTCGCTCCCTGGACCTACTACCAAAATATTTGAAAGGGCAGGATCATGCAGACAAAAATCTTTTATCCCTTTAACCAGGGGTTCTTCCGGTCCCACTACAAGCATATCTATATGGTATTGCAACAGGGCAGACCTTACAGCAGGAAAATATGTGGGCGATAATGCAACATTAGCGACATGCTTTCCGTTTGTTAAAGTGAGAGCAGCAGTTCCCGGATTGCCCGGTGCCACAAAAAGATCCTCAACCGAAGGTGACTGAACCAATTTCCAGGCAAGCGCATGTTCCCTTCCTCCGGAACCCAAAACAAGAATTTTCATAACACAAAGTTAAATATTCTAATGAGAGGTGTAACATTATTTCAGGTAATACGTCAATATAACAGAACCGCAAACACAAACTATTAATAATTAACAACCATGAAAAAAACACTTTTTACATTACTACTTCTAGCTGGAACCCTAACAGTGTCTTATGCTCAGAACCAACTGAAGGACATCGTCCTGCAATTTGCTTCCCAGCCTAAAGCAGAACACATCCGCGTGGGAGGTCTGATGATGCAAACTGCACAAATGTTTGCAGACGATGACGAGTCTGAATTCATTCGCGGGATCAGGTCCGTATCCGTTCTGTCCCTCGAAAATTGTGATCAGGAAATTAAAGACGCCTTCAGCAAACAGGTGGAAAAATTCAACGATGAAAATCTGGAGCTGTTGGCCGAAGTAACTGAACAATCGGAAAATGTCCGGGTCCTGGCTCAGATCAACGATGAAACCATTGAACGGTTTGTAGTGATCATAACCGGTAATGATGCATCGCTTATCCAAATCAACGGAAAGATTGATCTGGTACATATGGAAGAACTTATTGCCCAGAACACAAACAACACTATTAAATAAAATGAAAACAATTCACTGTATTAAAAGAGGTATTTATCCGGTGATAGTCGTAGTAGGAATAACGATAGCCCTTTTGGTTATGGCCTTTACAAAAGACTTCAGTACGGCAAATAGTACTAAATTTGCCAATGAAAAATTATCACCCGAAACATTCCAGGAATTAGTTGCAGAAGATAAAAATGTTTGATGCCCAGTCTTTCAAGGATACTTTCCTGCCATGTCACAAGCAGCTTTACATCACAGCTTACAGATTGCTCAACAACCGGGCTGAAGCCGAAGATACCGTTCAGGATGTATACGTGAAACTGTGGAATATCCGGGAAAAATTAACAGGAATAGATAATCCGCAGGCCTATGCCACCACAATGATCCGAAATCTTTGCCTGGACAGGCTCCGCTCCCCGGCAAGAAGAACGGCCCAAAAGGATGCTGCGGAAACCCTAAAATCAGAATTGGTTGACACAGAAATCCAAATGGATCAGAAGGATGAAATTAAGATGGTGATCCGCCTGGTGGACAGACTCCCGGAAAGACAACGTGAAATTTTCAGACTGAGACACTTTAGCGAATTTACCCTGAAAGAGATTGAACAAATAACCGGCTTAAACCCGGTAAATATCAGGGTGCATTTAACAAGAGCACAAAAAAATTTAAGGCAGCAATACGAAAAAATGAACCGCCATGGATATCAATAAGATTAAAAAGATCATGGATCAACATTACGAACAGGTGGAAGTACCTAAAGATCTGGAAGCTAAAATATCAGCTACCATCGACAGGCTGGCTGCAGAGGAAGATGCCGGCAGGAAGGAGCAGAAAGAACCTGTTCTGATTAAACTGAAACCCCGTTATGCGATCTGGAAAACAATAGCCGTTGCTGCCTCTGTCGTGTTGTTGATAACCCTGGCTGTTTTTGTACCTGTCCGGGAACCTGCCGTACAATTGGCAGACACCTACACCAACGTGGAAGAGGCGTACGACGAGACTGAAAAAGTACTGCAATACGTTTCGTCTTTAATGAATAAGGGCATAGATAAAGTGGAACAGACGCATTCCGAGATATCTACTATTAATACTTTGAATAAATTTATAGAAATCAATAAAAAATGAAAAAGACATTACTTATTATCCTAGCTGCATTATTTGTAGCCCCGGTTTTTGGTCAAAGCAAGTTTTATAACAAATATGCCGCATACGAAGGCATGACCAAAGTCTACATATCACCTTCCATGTTCTCCCTGATGGGGGATGATGTTGAGTTGAATGTGTCGGAAGATGTGGATATATCCGGCATCATAAAGAATTTAAAAGGACTCTATATACTGTCTACCGACAATCCGAAATACATTTCAGAAATGGAAAAAGATTTCAATGATCTGATCAGGAACGGACAATTTGAAGTTCTGATGGAGGTGGAAGAAACTACTGAAAAAGTGGTTATATATCTACAGAAAAAGGATACCCTCATTTCTGACATTTATATCTGTGCGCGAGAAGACGATGAATTCAATATCATCTGCCTTACCGGGGAAATGACGAAGGAAGATCTGAAGAGATTGATGAAAGACGTGAATTGATCACCGGATCATTCATACATCAGCATAACCGAGTAAGATCCTTTATATACACCGTTTTTCTGTTCTCTGAGATTTTTGGCGCTGGCTGAAAATTTCAGAATTTTTTTATGTTCGGCTTCTTCATCTGAAATGTATCCGGAAGCTGTATATGAAGGATTAAAGGCGTCAACTATACCTCCAGTATTTTCCAGATCACCTGAATTCAGGATCACGTTACAGGCAATATCCTGGTCCGATGCCAGGCTGATTTCACCCAGATTGAAAGTGGTACTCTGGTCATCCATTTGTATCCCCTTTGCCATATTAGAGGTAATGGCAACACCTTCAATGATTTCGGCCGTAATATGACCCGTACAGGTAATTTTCTTCTGACCATAGAGAACTGTCGCAGACAGAAACAGAAGCAGGATAACAATAAATCTACGTACCATGATTTTCGACTTTTAATTCAAAAAAAAGCTCCGAAAAATCGTAACGGGATAGTAATGGACAAATATAATGAAAAATACAATTAGAACAAATACCGTTGTCCCTTGATTTGTCCCATAGCGAAGCATGATAATCATTGATGGAATCCTTGACAAACGTCATAGGATTCCTGTACATATTGGCTACAGAAGCGTCATCGGCGGATCCGCAAACATCTCCGTTTGGAAGCAAAAAAGTACGATAGAAGTAATGGTTGTTTACTATCCGTATACGTTCTTCATAAGGGATGGAAGCCGCTCCGCAAGCCAGTCCTTCCTGTAATAGAAACACGTTTTCTTTAAAAAAACCCGTATGATCGCCGGTATCAACTACCGATATGTAAAAAGACTCAACACTTAACTTTTTTACAAATTGGTGACAGGCTTCCAACTCTTCCCGATTTTTGATCACAAAATTGAACGTATAGCCGTCGCGTGGATCTATATGCATTTTCCTATCCAGGGGAAAGTCAACGATCACAACGGTATCTTTTGGATCCAGCATTTTTTTTGTATCACTGTCACAATTTTTGTAATAGATGTGATACCGGGATTTCACCGGTGAGGCATTCAGCAAGGAAACAATATCTTCAATATCCGGATGGAGTGTAATATCACCCCCGCAGACATTGATGATAAAGGAGTCGTATTTTGAAACATCATCCAAAATATCCTGGATCAGCTGAGGATCCATAAAACTTGTATCGCCCTGCTTGTGACAACACTTGAATTGCCTGAAATATACCGGGCACAGTGTGCAATCACGGGAACATTCGTTATCAATGAACAGAGTAATGTTGTTGCTGGATTTTCGGATCTCTCCTTTTGTGACCGAATGCATCCGGAAATGGTACGGTGTAAGGACAAGCGGCCTTTGCATCCCTTTATCAATCCGGGTCATTGTTCCCATTTGATGGTCGCAGACTTTATCAATAAATGCTTTCTCCTTTTGGTAATTTTCCGACTCCTCCGAAAGTTCCACTACCCCGAAAGCGGCAGGAACAAGCAATTCACTTATAAGCCGGGCTATAATCGGATCGCTGTTGGATATGATCGCATTCATATCCAGGGTATTGAGCAACAACACATTGGTATCCTTGACAACGGGATAAACATAGGGTTTTAAAGAGAACCAGTATATATCGGGAACATTTTTCATGGGATCGGTTACTGCATAGTTATAACTCTTCGGTATAATTTTATGCCGGACTGCAAAATCAAAAGGTACTAAAATGGATTAAAGCGTATCCTCGGTTGGTTTCTTGTAAATAAAGGATCCCTGGTAAGACTTTTCGGGAGTTTCCACAATAACCGTATAGAGGCCCGGTTTTTCCATATCGGTTAACCGGTACACATTTACCACACCGTCTGTAGCAACAGCTTCTGTGATCTGGAATGATCCGTTGTCATTGATCACAATCAACTGGCACCTTACATCCGGAATGAAATAGCGCACACACATTTCTTTCTTTTCCAGATCTATCCAGACACCGGGTGCATCCTTATCACTTACTCCCTTGAAAAAATAAGCCGATGTGGAAAAGCGGGCAATACTTCTGGGCTTGGGTGTAGTGGGACCCTTTTCATTCATATCTACAATGATGCTGTGATTCTGGGCCATCATAGTCAAAGGAAAACTAAAAAAAAGTACTAATGTAAAAATAAAGATGTGTTGAGTCCTCATAGCTGCATATTTTGAATCATTACAAAGATAACGGTTTCTCAAGAAAACAACTACTAAAACAAATCAAAATATGGTCAGCATTGGTCTTTCAACTCCTTGATAATCAACATATAAAAAAAATAAAAAGTCAGCAAACGAAATAAATCTGTAATAGGCTGATTATTAAGTATTTATATTATGTTATTGACTTTCAGCCATATACGTCTCATTTTGCATATGGCAATAATGTAAGCTTTCAGCTACATATTCATCCAGCGATACGTCCAGGCCTAGCTTTAAAGCCAGGCGTCTTTTGCGGGAATAGATGGATTTCCCGTTCCCGTGATTGTAGAAGACGCTCATTTCCGTGGCGGAAAAACCGCAACACAGCAATCCAATCAAATTGATATCATCGTTATTCAGGTCCGGATGTTTTTCCATCAGATAATCAATAACCCCGTCGTATTTTGCGTTCACGACCTCGCTCAGATCGTCCAGAGCGCCTTCGCTCAGCCGGTTGATGTTCATGGTCTTGTTGAATTGCTTGACAAAGGCATCGGGCACTCCCCCGTAACGGTAAGATAGATCTATGAGTTCCCGGATGGTCTGGATCCTTTTCTCCAGAACTTCTTTCAGTTGCGTTTCCACCATGTTCTGTTTGTCCAGTTTCTCCAACAGGGTATTATTGTACAGCGCCGATTCCGTTTTCAACTGTTCTATAAAGGAGATCTTCTCGTTGATGTCCTGGTGTTTACGGTCTATGATCACGCAAAATACAATGGTTACAATAACGGCTATCAGGCTTATGAGCACTATCATGTAATGGTTCATCCGGGAACGGTACTCCAGGCGCTGGTTTATGTTTTCCAGGCGCTGGTTGTTGTAACGTTGTTCGATCTCGTACAGGTCCATTCGGCGGGATTCGTCTATGATGGAATCGGCCAGGCTACGGGACAATTCTGCATACTTAAGGGCTTCCTTGTAATTTTTTTCTGCCTTTAAAATATCAACCAATGTCAACAGGTTCCTGTGATCGGAGCTGGATGTTTGATCCCGGTTGACCATATCATAATATATCCGGGCAGAATCTGCTTTTCCCATGCGTGAATAAGCGCGGCTAAGGCAATGATACGTTTCATCCGAAATAATGATGCTTCCATGGTTCTCAATTACATACAATGCGACATCCCGGGCATGTGGATAATCTTCATCTATCAGGTATGTACTGGCCAATAGCGAATAATTGTGGAAAAGTGCCACGCTGTCTTCCATTTCACGGGCCAGGTTCAGGGCCATGTGCAAATAGTGGTAGGCACTGTCCAATAGCGCTGTAGAACGGTAAGTTTGACCTAAAAGACTGGCAACAGAATATTCATTGTTCTTATGTCCAGCCAGACGAAAGTATTCCATAGCCCGCTTGTACCGGTCAATATCTACCTCGTTTTCAATATACATATCTTGGTAAAGCCAGGCCATCTGGGAATTGATCAGTCCGGTAGTCAGGTAATCTTTGGTTTGCAAGGCAATTTTTTCCGCCTCGGCATAGATCTCCATGGCCTTTTGCGGGTCTTTCATTTCTTCCACACAAATCCCCTGATACAATAATGATTTGGCGTATTTTTCATGGTCACGGCTTCCTCTATAATAATTAACGGCAATATTTATAAGGGAATCGTTGCGCAAGGGAATGTAATTTTTATGACGTGCCTGGGTCAGTAATAAAGCGTAATAGGCCTTGTCACGGCGGGTACGGATGGCTCCTTCAGGTATGGATGTCAATACATTATATGCACTATCGGGCCGGAAATTCATCAAACTGTCCACCGAGGGAAGCAGGGTTGGATGTACGGAAGGAGCATTATGACATCCGGTCATGGTGAATAGGCCGGCCATAATGAACAGAAATATCAGTGGAATGAAGAGTTTTTTCATTGTCGCTTTTGAAGCCAATACTTTTGAAGCCAAATTGACAAATATAGAGCAAAAAAATAACGCAGGAAATTAATTTCTGCGTTATTGTGCCCGGAACAGGAGTTCATTATGCAATATTAAGCACTTACGTAAATGCCTGATTACCAGTCCACCTCAACTTGTAACATGTTATTTAGCAATGATTTGCCTTTGATATAAATTCCCCAAATTTTTTCAAATTTTTTACAACAAATTATATTAAGTCGGGGAAAAAAATTATAAATCCCCGACCAAATATTGTGAAATCCCCAACCTGTTTTATAACTTTGTATAGCACACAAAAACAATCTCATTATGGCTACATTTACTTTAATACTTTCAAGTAAAGTAGATTATCTAACAAGAAAAACGGAAATTTCCATTAGACTCCGACACGGAAAACACATTGACCAACAAGCCGGAACATTTATTTATGTACTCCCAGAATTCTTCTCAAAGGGTCATATTGTAACTAACCAAAGATTCATAACAAAAAAGGTAAAAGAAGCCCAGCACGCCAGATGGAATCTGGAGAACCTTATCAATCACATCACTTCGAGATTTCAGGAGGAGGTTGTTAATGGCAAACTGCCCAGAAAATGGCTGTTTGATACCATAGACAAATACACTTTCCCGGAACAGTATGAAGTAAAAGAAGAAAAACTGAAAACTCCTTTTTTTGATCTGTTTTATGAATACATACATTCACAGAAATTCAGTCAGAGCCGAATCAATCATTATATGGTTCTTTATCGTTGTCTAAAACGTTTTGAGCTATATAACTACCTCGACTTGGACATTGATACTTTTTCAAGTGAAAACCTCGAAAAGTTCAATTCCTTTTTGGCTAACGAATACGAAATGTTTGCTCCTGATAAAGATGGAATAATGCAGCCAAAACAGTCATACAAAAAGATCTACGAAACGTTCCGGGAACGAAGGATCCCCAAGAAAAGAGGCGATCACTATATTTCCGGTCTTGAAACCCTACTTAAGACTTTCTTCAACTGGTGTATCAAAAAAAATAAAACCACCAATAATCCATTCCATACTTATTCAATTAAATCCGTTGAATATGGAACGCCCTATTACTTGACACAGGAAGAACGGGACCAAATATACCACACTGATTTTACCGCAAATCCCAAAATGGAAATCCAACGGGATATTTTCATTTTCCAATGTTTAATCGGATGTCGTGTAAGTGACCTTCTGAGATTGATACCTGAGAATATTATAGTCAACGAATACGGAACAGCGATTGAGTATATGCCCCAAAAAACCAGGGAACAAAACGCGAAAGTGGTGAAAGTCTATTTAAATGAAACAGCCCTTCAAATAATCAATAAGTACAAAACGCCTGAAAGAAAGAGTCTCCTTCCTTTCATATCCTCACAGAAATATAATGACAACATTAAGAAAATTTTGCACGACTGCGGGATCAATCGATTGGTAACAGTTCTTAATCCCACCACCGGAGAACCCGAACAGCGCTATATAGCAGACATAGCATCATCTCACATAGCACGACGTACATTTATTGGAAATCTTTACAAAAAAGTCAAAGATCCAAACCTCGTCGGAAAGTTGTCCGGACATAAAGAAGGGAGCAAAGCATTTGTACGGTACAGGGATATCGATGATGAAATACTAAGCGACCTCACGAATCTAATATAATTTGCTGAAACACTAAAAGAAGAGAATGGTATAACTCAAACCTACCCCTATGTATGGGACCGGCTTGGATACCTATCCCCCACCGTTGAGGTTTGTTGGGTTTCTGGTGGATGGTTGTTGAGGTGATGACTTGATGGGTGTTCCGGAATATGTGGATGCTGTCCAGTGCGGGACGATAGCCGGAGATCCAGGCCCGGAAGTTTTCTTCCCGGTAGATCTTTTGTTCCCTGGGAAGGTTGAGGTAAACGGTGTCTTTTACCCGGATGGTGTCTGTTACCGCAACCAGGAACGTGTCGATACTCCTGATGATTTTCGGGACCGGTTTCACGATGCGGATGGTATCATGAAGGTATAAGGTGTCCACCTGGACTATGATCTCTGTACCCGTGTCATTTTTTTTATTGCACCGGTCAATGGTGATCAGGCCGATGACAGCCAACAGGAATACAATGAAAATGCCTCCGATACGGGCGTATAATTTTATGTATTCTGCCGGGATCATAGGATTGCCTTCTTGTAGGATGGGTCGTACAAGACCTGGTGACGTTGGGGACCATGTGCCTTGAACGAAAGATGCAAATGCGACCGGTAAAGGATCATCTGATCGAAAGGCAGGCAGTGTCTGAGGACCACCTGTGCCAGGAACAAGGCTTCCAGGGCATCCTTGCAAAACAAATCGGCGGCTTCTCCTTTCATGTGCTGGGAGCTGATGGATCCACCCACTGCCCTGTTTAATGCCGGGCACCGGTACCCGCTTGCCACCACCAGAGGCCGGTGCAGCTGATTCCTCAACGGTTGGAGCAGGTTCATGACCAGGATCCGCAGTGCAAAACGGATCTTGTCGGACGGGATCCGGTTGTCTATGCCGAGTTCTTTGGCTTTGCTGCTGCGCTCAAATTCCTCGTATTTAAAGTGATTGGATATGGGTGTGCTCATTGTTTTTCCTTTTTGTCCATAAACTGTTTTACCTCTTCCGTACTGCCGAACGGCGGCACCCGTCTGGTGCATTTGGTGACATAACAGCGCATCAGTTGGGATACGGCAAAATTGGTATTCACCCTATCGAGTTGGGTCCGCAAGTCCGTGTTTATATCATAGAGCTTGTCAATCTTGACGGTAGCCGCTTCATACTTTTTATTAAGCGCCAGGAAATCACGCTCCTTCTGTGCAACAATCAATTGCCATTGCTCGTTGACCTTTTCGGTGTTGGCCAGTTGGGCTGCCGCTTTCTTTTCCGTGATCAGAAACAAGGCAACAAACCCTCCGGTGCCAATCAATGTGGCAATCAGTTGTATGATTAATTCAGGAGTCATACCATGCAGCTTAAAAAGAAATCCCTGCTTTGTATCACTACAAGGCAGGGAGTGGTCAGATAAAGGCTAGGAGAAGAAAAAGAGTGGAAATTTCATGTTATACGCTAAGTGTAGCCAGGGCCATCATCTCGCCTGATTTCTCGCCGGTAGCGGTGTTGACATAAAACCATTTCACAAATACTTTCGGATTGGCTGCGTTCGGTGCCTCATACTTGGCATCGTAACCGGTTTTGAGATCAATGGCGGTTTCAACAGGAGTCAGCGGATCACCAATGACGGTTGCCTTGGCGTAGGCATCGCTGATCCCGTTGGACTGGGGCATGGATGCCTTGACAACCAGTTTGAGGTTGGTCACGTCAACGGGGATGCTGTCCAGGGTGATGGTGAAAGCACTGGCACTGAGGGACAGTGTATTTTCCTGATTTAGGTTGACTATTTTTAGCCTTTATCCCTATGGAGCGAATGAAGTGGTCAGTACGCTTAATGCCATAATGTGTTCCTTTTCCTATACGGCAACTGTAACTGTCATTGATAAAAGTCTTTTCAAGAAAGGGCGATATGTAGTTGTATATAAAATGGTGAATCACCCTGTCCCTGAAATCGGCAAGAGTAAACAGGATTGGTTTCCAGGTGCTTTTCAAAGGCAAGCGCATTTATGGTGTTGCGTTTGTTTTTTCGAGCTTCAAAATATGCCTGAAACAAATCCAGTGTGATTTTCTTTTTATTTACAGAGGGGAACAATTCCGGTTGTAACATATGTATTTCTATAAAAAAACAACCACGGAGATTGCTTTTCCGTGGTTGTAAAGTTTTCTTTTCAAATCCCGTACACAACGAACAGAAAACCCGTTTCCCTTGTTGTTGTTGTTCCTGTTTACGTTGCTGTTACTGTTGTTCAGGTTCCGGTTCCAGGCGTTATTTGTATTGTTCTCAGTAGAACTCCACCAGTTGCCTTTGTTACCAATGTTGTTGAATGTTCCATTGTTGTTACGGTAGCCACCCGGAATGGCAGTAAAATTAACCACTTGCTTTGTTGACGCGGCATTTTCAGCCACTTCAATCACTTATAGCTAACATTAACCTGCTTTGGGTATGACAGGAATTTATAATGCCAGCGGGTTACCGGATTTAAAATGCTCGCTCGGGCTAGCCCTGGCGTGCCCGACTCCGGCAGAAAACTTATTATTCTTGACTTTTTTGCCACCCTGTTAATTGTTTTGACACATTCTCGACCACCTGGTTTATTTTAACAAACTTCTCAAGGCTTATTTGTTTCATGTCTTTCATAAGACGGATAAACAAACGAATAACTTCTATCTGCTCACGTGCCGTTTGTAATATTTCTGTCTTTTAGTATTTTGAATTCGCACGGTAAATCAGCGTAAGTAATTCAATCGTCTCCTTTTTCAGGCTTTCACCCACTGTATATTTATACTCCCTGCTAAAGTCCCTGGTGAACTGAAAAATGGACAAAAGCAAATCGTACGTCGCCTTATAAACCGGAAGTTCATTATACTGACCCAAAATTCACAATATCAAATAGACAAATAGTCTAATAGTCAATTATCCCGGACACAACGAACAGAAAACCCGCGTTCCTTGCTGTAGCTGCCCCTGTAGACGCCGCTGTGACTGTAGTACAGGCACCGGGACCAGGCGCCACTTGTAGTGTACTCAGTAGAACTCCACCAGTCGCCGTCGTTACCAATGTCGTAGAATGCCCCATCGGTGCTACGGTAGCCACCCGGAAGGGCTGAAAAACCCGATTTATATCTATATTCAGGATAATCGGTGTTCCCTGCTGCACCTTCGCTGGTTGAACTTTTCCAACAAATATTAGCAACCAAAGCTACAGCAAGTTTTTCTCTTACATCTGTGCCTCCTATTGAAGCATCGTATTTGTAGCCATTATTAGCTAAGTAAGTTTCAAGTTGTGTCCACTCATTATCACTTGGCAAATGCCAGCCCGGAGGACAGGCCGCCAGTGCAGCTGGCCAGTTATATAACACCCCATAGGTTTGGTAATTGGTTGTTGTTTTTGCCTCTGTATAGCTTGTGCCATTATAATCGTATACATAATAATAAGCTGAGTTGGCTGATCCTGAAGTTGGCAGACTTACTGATGGCAGATATGCTAGATTTTCTGCCATCCACACTTGTTCGCCAAGGGTTACCATTTTGTAAACATGGCCATCACGGGAATCGACAAACGTAGCTCCCCCTTCTCCCTGGTTTGTTGTGAATGCTCTCTGCTCCCCATATGCAGTCCCCTCTGAGTTCGTCGCATATGCCCTGACATAATAGGTTGTATTAGGCGACAGGCCGGTGATATTGCCAGTATAAGTGCCCAGGCCACTGCCGTTAGTTGTCTTGGAACTTGAAGTTGTGGGATTTTCAGAGGTGTTCCAGCAGACGCCACGGGCAGTAACCCTTCGCCACCCTTCATAAGTTACTTCACTGTCACAATCTGCAGTTGATCCCGTAATATTATTGATGGAGGAAAGATTCACAGTTGGTAATACCTGGTAGCCATCAGGAGGAACAATATAAAATGGAGTAGAAGCGTGTTTTTGAAGACCATCAAAGGTGTGAACGACAGTAAATCCGTTATCATATAATCTAACATTTGTCTCGCTAAAAAACCCGTTAACTGTAAACTCATATGCATCCAGAAAACCAAGGCCAGAACAGAAGTTTTGAATCATTGATAATGATGCTCTGTGTATCTCAGGTATATACATCACTCTTTCATATCCATTATAAGCCTCAGCCCCAAGATCAAAAAAAGCTTTAGACAACGATCCTTCTACATTATCCCAAACTGATGTTTGACACCCATTAACAAACACCCATGTATTGCTAAAAAATTTATCACTAGGCGTTGTTTCAAATAACCACTCTGGAGTTATTCCATACCAGGTTCCACTAACACCCCCTGCCCCTGATTTTTCCCACCCCTTTTGACCGTTTGACTTTAGCTGTTTAGTTCTTTCTCGCGATACTTTTTCACCGGTACAAATCATGGTATTTTTTTCACCATCAAATAAAAAACTGCCCCCATGTGTATATATAATTACTATATCATATAAACTCATAAATGAACCTCGAAATTTATCAATATCTGCATCTTCATTAATGAATTGATGCGTTATATATCCAGAATTCTGCAATTTGTTGCAAATCGCTTCCAAATCTGTATGCAGTTGAAATTGAAAAGGTGCCAGAATTAAAGCTTCTCCATCACCACTTGGTTTTATTATGTCCGAAGTCTGTGTTTGTGTTATTGTCTTTGTTTTTAAAGGCTCCGACTTCGTTGCTTTTGTTTCATTCGTGGTAAACCATTTGTCATCTGTTATATCCACAAAAAAATAGTATAACTCGGTGCCATCGGTAAAATTCATAAGTATTGTACTGCTAGAAGCTTTTGCCGATACCACGTCTTCTAACAATTCAATTTTTTCCGCAATTGCATTAGGATCTACCAGCTCATCTGTTTCGATAGCATTAGCAAGTGTACTTTCTACAATTGTTTCGGCTTGAGCAACAATTACTTCGATTTCTTCTGGGGTCATACCTTCTTCGATGGCATCCTGGCCACAACCGAACAGAGAAATGCTCATAATTAGTAGTAAGATAGTCTTTTTCATTATTGTAAGGTTTTAATTAAAATCCGTTTTATAGTTAAGTAAACTGCAAGCAAAGCTATAGCTCACATTCATGTATTCTAACTGTGTATCATTACATGGAGCCGGCTGTTTTTCAATAACGGATTGCCAATTTATAAGATGGTCCATGGAGTTGGTACTAATTGACACCAGCACTCTACTCCCTTTCCAACCACTAAGAGAAAAAGTATAGACGTATCTTAGGTTTTGATGAAACCGTAAGGCAAAATGAGTAGAAAGGAAAATCAGATCCTTTACCTGTTGCCTGAATACTCCGGTAATTAAAGCCGTAGACATTATATGTTAAGATTTTATAAATTTAGCCACAATATTTGACAACTTCAAGAAATAGCTGATTTAGTATATATAACTTTGATTCCGGTTGGTTTGAGTTTGAGTTTGAGTTTGGTAACATTGGCGCTTTGGCTTGGTGTAACTGGCTGAATATGACAGAAAACACTTCGCAATAATCATCGAAACTCCTAACTTTACGCATTGCTGCACCAGTAACATCTTTTGAGAATGAATAATGAGGTCCCCAACTATCGTCAAAGTGCCATCCCAGGTTTTGAAGATATGTAATAACCGCAATCTCATTTGCAAATGCCTTGCGTAGCCCTACACCGTCGTCAATGTACCCGGTACCGAAGCTAATCTGAACCTTTGCATACCTGACCTTTAATGTAATCTGAAAGATAATCATTTATTTATAGATCAGAATATCAATACATTGAAAAAAGCGTCAATATTATTGACAAAGCATTAAGTATAAACCACACAAGACATTATCATTAGCAAATAAAGGCACCTAAAAAAGGCATCAAAGTATTAATTGTTTATCTTTGTTTCGCAAAGCAGACAAATGAGGTCTGTTTTTGTGTGCATGAAGCATCCTGGAATAAATTTCTTGGGATGCTTTTTTATTAAGTCGGGGATATCATTGTGGATTTTTAAAAGCAAAAAAACCACAAATAGTTGATAATAACCAATTTGTGGTTTTAAGGGGTGCCCGGAACAGGACTCGAACCTGCACAAGATTGCTCTCGCTAGTCCCTGAAACTAGTGCGTCTACCAATTCCGCCATCCGGGCGGGAATTTTAACAAAGGGATTGCAAAGATATACAAAAACTAAAAATACGCAACGTCCTGCGACAATATATCTTTTAACAAATTGTTGGCAAGACGGCTTGCACCTATGCGAAACAGGGAAGGCTTCAACCAGTCTTTTCCCAGGATCTCATTCACAATAGAATGATATTCAAGAGCCTCCGTTGAAGTAACTATGCCGCCGGCAGGCTTGAACCCTACCCTTCTTCCGGTCTGCTGAAAATATTCAGCTATGCATTTACACATTACGGTTGCCGCAAACGGTGTGGCTGCAGGTTCCATTTTCCCGGTCGAGGTTTTAATAAAATCGGCCCCGTTCTCCATAGCCAGGAAAGATGCTTTCCGGATATTTTCCTCTGTCTTCAGGGCCCCCGTTTCCAGGATGACTTTCAAATGGGCATCAGGTCCCATGGCTTTTCGGATCCCGCGAAGCTCTGCTGCAACACGGTCGTATTTTCCTGCAAAGAAAAAATTCAGGGACAGGACCACATCTACTTCATCAGCTCCCTGCTCCACACAAAGGGAACATTCCTGTTCTTTGATCTGCGTGAATGTCTGGGATGCCGGAAAACCTGCCCCCACGGCAGCGATCTTCACACCCTTAACATGTAAGGTTTCCCTTACAGCACTTATCAAAGCGGGATATACGCAAATGGCTGCTACGTTAGGCATTTCGGGATAGTCTTCCGCAAAACGGTTTACGTTTTGGGCAAATAACCTGCCCCTGGCTTCCGTATCGGACGCATTGAGCGTAGTCAGATCTATAAAACTGAAACATTGTTGTAAAGCATCCATATTATTCTCTTTTTTTACTGTCAATGATTATGGTTACCGGACCATCGTTTACCAGTTGCACTTCCATATGAGCCCCAAACTCTCCGGTTTCTACTTCTATTCCCGTATACGTCTGCAACAGCATACAGAAAGATTCGTACAGGGGAATCGCTACGTCCGGTACAGCTGCCTTTACATACGAGGGACGGTTCCCTTTACGGGTAGATGCATGGAGTGTAAACTGGCTTACAACCAGCAACTGTCCCGACACCTGTGAAACGGAAAGGTTCATAACTCCCTGAACATCATCAAAGATCCTCAGATTGGCTATCTTACGCACCATCCATTCCAGATCCTCCCTGCTGTCTTCTTCTTCAAAGCCGGCCAGGATCAGCATTCCCGGACCGATGCGTCCTTTCAGAGACCCTTCGATGTTTACCGAGGCTTCAGTGACCCTTTGAATTACCGTTCTCATAACATTATGCGGCTACCACCGTTTTGATTCCTTTCTTTTCCACTTCCCGCGCAATGTCCAGCAGTTTCTCCAGGGGACATTTCTTCAATCCTTCCAGGGGAGTGGGTCTGTCCAGGGTGTAAACCATGACTTCCCGCGGGCCCGTTTCATCCAAAAGCGTATACCAGGCGTTCAATTCCTTTTCCGTGGTGTTGTCCACCTCCGAGCCATCGATCATCCCGCTGAAAAACAAGGTCTGGAGCGTAAAATCACCTTTAAAGCGTTTCAATGCATCCACAGTCCTTTGCAGCGAATACCCCTTTCCCGGCCGGTTGATCTTTTGTAGCTTTTTTCCAATTGCCGAGTCGATCTTCATGATCCTTTGATCTGCCATCAACAACCCTTCGAAGACTCCAGGGATCTGAAGTGTCCCTGAGTTGGATAGGACGCAGACTTGTGAACCCGGACTTAGGATATTGCGAATTGCCACGGTATCCTGCATGATCTTCAGAAAATTCCTGTGTAGTGTAGGTTCTCCGTTCCCGGAAAAAGTAATGACATCGGGCAATTTATCTTCCTTTCCCAGCTTTTTCAGTTTTTCCTCCAATGCAACGAAAATCTCCTTTGGAGAAGGTATCAGTTCATTCAGATCCTCCTGACCGGCAAGAGGTTGGGGATTCCACCCACATTCGCAATATACGCAATCGAAATTACATACTTTCCGGGTTGGCGGCATCAGGTTGATACCCAGGCTGGAACCCAGACGCCTGCTGTGGATCGGTCCGAAAACCGGACTGTGAAACGCCATGTTTTCCATATCAATCCAGATTAATGCTAACTCTTATACGCGGTATTACGGTTTTGGGGCGGGCCAGGTACAACGGTACTGAATCCCTGTAGGTCAGGGTGTCAATGACAGGCAACAGTCGCAATGCAGGATCCTTGTACAAAGAATCCCGGTCCATGCGCCAGGGTTGTAACTGTGAGGAATCAGGCGGCAGGATCCTGAGCAACGATTGCTTGAATATCATGTCGTGGATACCGGGTACGGAATCCTTTAACCAGGCATTAAAACGCGCTACAAGTTCTTTTTGCCTGTTAATGTATGAAAGTTGTTCGTTATACGCCGTCCTTTCTGCGTTGATATTCCTTCTCAATTGGGTCAGCAACGATTTAAAACGGGCCGGCCGGCTTGCGTAATGATCCAGTGTAGCCAGGAACTCTTCCGTAGTATAACCGTATTTTTCCAGTATGGGAGGATAAACCAGCGTGGAATCGGCCAATCGACCCAGTGTCCCGTCAAGTTCCAGTATAAGGTCCGTCAGGAACATTTCCCGTAAAACCAATTGGAAATCTTCCTTAGGTATCCTTCCGGTTGAAGGTCCGGTGCACCCGGTTAAGAATAATAGGATACAGACAAAGGTCAGCGCAATTCTCATATACCCGCAAAGGTAAAGAAAATTGCGGTTTGTGCAGGTACCTTTAGCGGTTGACCGACCGTAATTTCAGTTCCGCTTAATACTTCTATTCCTTTAACGGCATTACCCAGACCCTGGGTGTAACGTTCCCACTCCACCGAAACCGGTTCGGTCCCGTTGTTGATCAGAACCATGATGCATTCGTTATCCAGTATCCTGAAATATACGTACATGTTTTCCCCATACCGCGGGAGGTAGTGAAGCAGCCTCCCGTACTGAACGGTTTTTGAAGATTTTTTCCAGGTCAGTAAACGGGAAATGTAATCGTATACGTTTTCTTCCAGCGGATCCCTTCCTTTGGGGTCAAGGACGCGTGCCGGCATAGGCACCCTTTCTTCTCCGTGTCCCAGGCGTTTGGGGTCTTTGGCCACCATCAAAACCTCTGTACCATAATAAATTTGTAGGATACCACGAGTAGTTGCCAGGAAAGTATATGCCATTTTCAGTTTTTCGGGATTACGGCCCAACATCTCGTACATACGGTTGGTGTCGTGATTCTCGGCAAAAATCAACAATTCGTTGGGGTTTTTGTAGACAAAGTCATTGGAGATCACATTGTACAGACGGACCATTCCTTCTCCCCACTGCGGGTCGGTATCTTCCATGAATGCCCTGCAAATCTCTCCCTGCAAAGGAAAGTCCATGACAGTAGGACCACCCGGCAGGGGACCGCGTTCCCAGTATGCCACTTGCTGGGGATGGTTGTACCAGCATTCTGCCAGGACCGTTGCATTCGGGTATTCGTTCCGCATGGCAGCCGAATAAGCAGAAATGGCCGTTTCATCTGAATAGGGGTACGTATCGATCCGTACACCGGCCAGTCCGGCATATTCCATCCACCATATGGTGACCTGTATGAAATAGTGTAAAACAAAGGGATTGGTCAAGTTCATATCGGCCATGGAAGTATCGAACCAGCCCTGAACGCAAAGATCATTGTCTGCTTGTGCGGCATGGGGATCCATATGCGTTATCATAGCATAGTTGGAACGGGTATAGGTGTCAAAGACATTGATCCAGTCTTTGAAGGGCAGGTCTTCCATCCACCAGTGAGCCGTTCCGCAATGATTGGGAACGATATCCTGGATAAAGGAAATTCCTTTTTTGGAAGCTTCCCGTACTACTTCCCTGTACATTTCATTGGTGCCAAAACGGGGATCTACCCGGTAATAATCGGCACAGGCATAACCGTGATAAGAGGCACGCGGTTCGTTATCGAAAGTTACCGGTGTGGGCCAAACGGCCGTAACACCTAGTTTCTGGAGGTAATCCAGGCTCATTCGCATCCCTTCCAGGTCTCCGCCTTTTCGGCCGTAATCTTGTTGGTAACCTGCTTTTTCGACCGCTTCATCTACGGAATCATTGTGGGGATCCCCGTTCACAAAACGGTCCGGCATCAAAAGGTACAGGACATCTGAAGGGTTCAGGCCCCGGCGTGCGGACGATCCGGGTTTCCTTTCGTTCAACGTGTAATTGAAACGTATCTTCTCTTTACCGTCTGCCCATTCCAGGGTATATTCTCCGGCCTGTGTGCCTGCAGGAATCATTACGTCAAGAAACAGGTAATTGGGACTGTCTGTTTTGTGTACCTGAGTGATCTGCGGACCCGGAGTAACCATGCTTACCGTGCCTTTTCCCAGTCCGGGACCGTATATCATCAATTGCAGCTGTGTTTCCATACCGGTCCACCAGCAAGGAGGTTCTATTCTTTCTACCGATGGTTTTTCATGTTTCATGGCACTTGCTGTGGTTATCATTGCCGGTATTAAAAGGCATAACAGGAATAATCGTTTCATAATACTATTCTAAGGTAAGGATCCGGTACCCGTGAGGTTCCATTTCACATGTGAGGTTGTTACTGATTTCATATTCATTGCGGGAGAACCAGTCCAGGTACATCCCGTCGGTCTGTGATCCGGTAAGCCTGAAAGATACCTGACTGTCGGAAAAATTGAACAGCGACAGTACCCTGTTCCCTTCGGCTTCCCTTACAAATGCAAGTATATTGGAGGGACCTTCGTGAGGCACTTCCTTCAAGGTTCCGCCATAGGGCGGTACCTGCAGAGCAGGAGATCCTTTCCTGAGTGCAGTGAGGTTTTTGTAAAATTCGGTGTATTCTGCACTTTTATGCGGCTGCAAAGTGTCTTTTTCAAAAAATTCCAGACGTTTTGTGTTGCCTTTTTCCTGTCCGGTGTATATCAGCGGGATACCGGGTAAAACAAAAGTCAGGGCAGCCATTTGGTGAACGGCCTCTCCCATGCGTTCAAACTCGGTACCACTCCATGAATTTTCATCGTGGTTGGATGTAAAGAGGAGCGGAATGGCATTGGGACCAAAGTCGCGATGCATGTCGTTAAGGCACTTACGTATGCTGTCGGCGGTCTTTTCGCCCAGGGCCACACTGTTCATGGTGTGATGCAGTTTCCAGGCATAATACGCATTGAAGGCCTTCTCTGTGTTCACGGGGTTCTCCGACTCGGCAAGCATAAAAATGCCTGGACGGTGGCGGCGCAGCTCGGGAACGACGTGGTTCCAGAAATCTACCGGGGTCAGATCGGCCATGTCGCAGCGAAATCCGTCAACCCCAACATCCTCGGTCCAGAAACGCATTTTTTCCAGCATGGCTTCCCTCATTTCTGTGTTTTCGTAATTCAGCCGAGCTACGTCGGACCAATCATACAGGAATTCGGGTTCGCCGTCCGGTCTGCGGATGTACCAGTCTTGCTTATCCAGCCATACGGCATCGCGTGAAGTGTGCGCAGCCACCCAGTCCAGAATGACTTTCATATCCAGCTCATGGGCCCGGTCAACCAAGTTGCGAAAATCTTCCATGGTCCCGAATTCCGGATTTACGGCACCGTAATCACGTATAGAATAATACGAACCCAGCGTACCTTTCCGGCCTTCCTTTCCTATGGGATATATGGGCATAAACCATAACACGTCTACTCCCATCTCCTGTAATTCCGGCAACATCCCGGCAAAGGCTGTGAAAGTCCCTTCCGGGGTGATCTGTCTTGTGTTCACTTCGTATATTACGGCATTTCGGATCCATCCGGGGTGGATCTCCTTTTCTTTCTGTTGCGAGCAACCTCCTGCGATAACTGTCATAAAGATTATTGTTAATAGAATATGTTTCATAGTTCCGGTTTTATCATTCATTCTTCATTATGGTAAATCCTTTTGGAGCGACCATGGTTTCTCCCATGTACGGTACCAGGTCATCTGGTTTCAGACCGAAAGGCAGCTCCAGAGAACGAAAGTCAAAGAAATCGTCTCCCTTATTGATACATACAGCGACCACCTGATCCATATAGATGCGTACATAAGCCAGTACATCAGGGCAGACATACAAGGGAAAAAGGTCTCCGTAAAGAAGTGCCATGTTGCTGTTTCTCAACGAAGTAAGCCTTTTAACACGCTCTTTCAGACGAATCTGCATGGATGTATAGCCGTCAAATAACATCATCCTGCGGTTGTCGGGATCGTTGGCACCCGGCATGCCTATCTCATCGCCGTAATAAATACAGGGAATGCCCGGCAAAGTCATGTTGAAGGCGTGGAGCATGGCCAGGTATTCGTACCCGATGTCGGAACCGGTACCAATATTCCTCTTCCATCCTGCCAGCTTGTGGTCTTCATCCACGGCCAGCGCCCCGCCGGCCAGTGAAATATACCTGGCTTTGTCGTGGTTTCCGCTTATGTTTCCCATCAGGTTGTGGTAGCCGTATTGCATAAGTCCCGATCGCAGTTCATTCCACAAATCTACAAAAGAGCCGTCAGTATTCACCGTACTGTTTAAAAAGGTGTGATAGAGGTTGAAATCAAATTGACCGTCCAGCATGCCTTTTTTCACATAACTATTTATCAGGGAAGGAGAACCGTAAGTCTCCCCTATCTGGAAAACAGCCCTGTCCGGAAAATTCTTAACAACCTTCCTGGTTAAGGTACGCCAGAACAATTCGTCTATGTGCTTTGTGGCATCGTGACGGAATCCGTCCAAATTGAAATTCTCCAGCCAGTAAAGGGCCGAGTCTGATAATGCCATGCAAACTTCCGGACGGGAAAAATCGAATTTTGGAATGTGTTTGTCAAACCAGGTGGTTAGTCGGAATTCATCCCACAACTCAAAATTGGGACGTCCGTCGGGTGTTACCGGGGAGGTTACCCAGTCCGGATGTTCCTGCAACGTGGGAGCCGACTGGTGCATATGGTTGGCCACATGGTCCAGGATCACATTCATTTGCTTCCCGTGGGCCTGATGGAGCAACCGGGTGAGAATACTGTCGTTGCCAAAACGGTCATCCACTTTGGTGATATATAACGGCCAGTATCCGTGGTATCCGCTGAACCGCGTTTTGGGGTCTTCTAGCTGTCCCCAGGCATCATAAGGGTTCTGCGTTATTGGTGAGAGCCATATAGTGTTGATCCCCAGATCACTGAAAAAGCCTTCATCGATCTTGCGGATTACTCCTTCCAGGTCGCCTCCGTAATAATCCACTTTGGGAAGGACTTCGGGGGAGTTGATCCTGCGGTCATTCGACGGATCCCCGTTAAAGAAACGGTCTATAAAAACCTGGTACATGATCAGGGTATGTTTGTCTTTCCGGTCAAGCCTGTCGGGCTGGATTACAGGCCTGCCTTTTTCCAGAGGGATCAGAAGGTCGTTGGAAATACCGTGGTCGTTTACAGCCCAGGCCCTGATCCAGGAACGGTCCTGCAATGCGGTAAAACCGGGTAGCATAACGTTGTAGGAATCATTGATCTGAACGGTTCGCACCAGGCTGTTTTGCCAAAAAACATATAAAGTAGCAGGTGTGTTCTCTGCTTTTAACGTAAACAAAGCATCTGTATCGGGTAATGGTGGAAACGCTGCCAACCGCGGCGCTTTTTCGGACACAGGGACATTTCTTCTAACAGGGATGTGCCCGATCTGTCCTTCAATATGTATGTTTAGTACAGTCATAAGGGGGGTGTCTTCCCGAAGAACCACTATGAGGGTATCGTAGCCGGGATTAGGGATAACCTTAAGATGCGGTGAATCGGCCTTTTCCACCATGTCTGCCGTCGGGAAATAATCCCGTACCAGAGCCAACGTTGTGTCCTGTTCCAGGGTCAGCACAGTTGCCGGTTCCAAAGCATCAAAATACGGTTTTCTGGAAACAGATGGGGAACATCCGTATACAACGGACAATAAACCCACCAGTAATAAACATGAAAATTTTCTCATGCCGGTTTTATTTGATCGCAAAAACAACAGAAGTCACGGGGTCCATCTTCACGGTTAACCCTTCGGATGATTCCTTCAGGTACACATTTCCCATACTGACTATTGTGCTTTGAATATCATCCTGTACGGGAAAGGAGATCTGTTGATTTCCAAGATTATGAAAAATAAGCAGTTTCTCATTACCGGAGGTCCGGTACCACGCTGCAAGGGATTTGTATGCAGAAGCTCCCTGGTGGTTGTATACCGGGTGTTCTGTCATTGTTCCCATTGCCAGTGCCGGATAGGTATTCCTGGCTCTCGCGAATTTTTTGTAAACATTCAAAATGGATGAAGAATCGGCTTCCTGGGTCAGCACGGTACCTACTGCCGTAGAGAGGTATGAGTCTATCTGGTCCGTATAGGTAGTGGTATAGCTGTCACCCCACATCATGGGACTGCGGACATACAGATCGCCGTTCGTTTTGGTCCCTATATAACCCAATTCTTCTCCGTAATAAACATAAGGAGATCCCGAAGATGTCAGTAAAACGGCCGCCGCCAGCTTTGTTTTACCGACCGATCCGCCCAGATCTGAACGGGCACGGTTCTCATCGTGATTGGACAATTTGGTGGCACGTATGTAATCGGTCCTGTATTGTTGGTACAATTGCTCGTAGGAAATGATGTCCTTGGCAAAATACAAACCGGTACTTTCCTGAAGTGCCCATTGGAGCCGGTGCCAGAATGAGAATTCGAACAAAGCCGGCAATCCTTTGTAATACGGTGCTACCTGTTCATACTCTGAAAATACTTCCCCGACCATATATATATCTGACTGGTGCGTCTGCCTGAAGTACTGGTTCACAGCATTGTAGAATTTTTTAAGAAAATCCGGGTTCTCATCTGAGTATTCGTTGTGGTAAATATGCTTTACCGCATCCAGGCGAAATCCGTCAATGCCGGCGTCTATCCAGATTTTGGCATCTTCCACTATGGCCCGGAAGGCTGGAGAATTCTCCGCAGTTTCCACACCCCAGTAGTTCAGGTCTGCAAACCAGTTGGTCCAGAAATGTGAGTGAAACATGGTCGCTCCGGGCAGCTGCAGGTCATATACAATGTCGGGGTTGTCGTTGGTATAAAGAATATGAGGTTTCCCGTAAGTGATCTTTGAACCTGCTTTGCTTTGGGCTCCGTATTTTGTTTTATTGTTCCATTGGCTGGTACTGGTACGTATCAAAAAACCCCAGGATGAACTGTAGTCAGTAGAGATCTCGTAAATTCCGTTTTCCTTGTCGTAAAACTTTTTAAGTATTCCGTCTCCAAAATACAGGTATTTAACATTGTCTGTGGAAGGATCCGGATTGTCCGGATCGGTCCCGGTTGTTTCAGTCACGGTGAGTTCCGGCCGGGCGGGATCGCTCCAGTCAAGATGGAATTTTAGTGTTTTATCTCCTGTTGTGGAAACCGTGAACCATTGACCGCTGTCATAGCCGGAGGCTCCTTCAGTATTGATCATCGCAATATTACCGGCAGTGATATCGGCTTGGGGATCATCGGAAAAAATGTAATAATCCCGGTAGGGACTGTCCGCAGATCTGATGGCTTCCTGAAACCACCAGTGTTCCCTCCCGGAATGATTGATCACATAATCCAGGTATACCTTGATGTCCAGTTTGTGGGCTTCCTGAACGAAATCCTCAAAGTCATTCATGGATCCGTATTGCGGATTTACCAGGGCATAATCTTTCACGTCATAACCGTGGTAAGACATCGCCGGATGTATTGGAGAAAGCCATACGGCAGTGGCTCCAAGACGGTCAATATACCCGAGCTTGTCTGTAAGCCCCTTAAAATCACCCCATCCGTCTCCATCCTTATCGGCAAATGAATAAACAAGGAGCTGATAGGTTATATCAGCTCGCTTGTTTCCATCCCACGCCCGGGGAGCGTCTGTGACCCTGACGAAAGACCCTTCGTCGTTTGGGTCAGATCCCGGAGTGGGTTCCTTCCGACAAGAAGCAAAGATCAGGAAAAGGGCGCAAAGGATAATTGCGCTCTTTTTCATAGTTTATTGCTTTGTCATCGTCAGTGAGGAAGTGTTCGCCATATCCAAAACGATATGGTACGTACCGGTTTCCTGAACTACAATATTATTACCGTTATGAGTCAGGGCTGTAATGTCCCCGCCCAGGTTAAGGTCCCAGTTGCTGTTAAAGCGGATCTTGAATTCGTTGTCTTCTGCCAGGTCAATGGTTGTCGAATAGGTAAGGGTTTCCGGGTCGAAAGCCATTTCGACGTCGGTTCCCCAGTCACTTCCGGCAAAACTGCCTATCAGGCCTACCAGGGTAACAGGTGTGGCTGTTGCATGCTGGTCCGGAAGGTTTACATTCCAGAAGTAGGTACCGTTATCCAACATCATGTTGTCACCTGTGTACAGGGTAAATTCAAATTCAGTATCCTCAACCAACTGTCCGCTGATCCAGGTCCCGTTTTCCACAATTTTGAAACCGAATTCCGGATCGTACATGGTGATGGCACCTTTGTAAGTACCGTCACCCGGTCCAAACAGTTTGGGATCGTCTGTCGCACTCCATGCGTGTCCCGAATAGTCTCCAGCCACTATCACTTCCGAGGCATACGCTGTTTCCAAATCGCCCGTTCTTTCCACGGTCATGTGGTAGGGAGTGGTGGCAATGCTTAGGGTAACGTCGTACATCCCGGCCTCGGCAACTGTCAGGTTGCCTCCGTCCTGTACCAGGTTCTGGGGATCACCTCCAAAATTGATGTTCCAGGCGCCGTTCATCCGGAATTTGTATTCGGTCCCTGCCGGGAAGGCCAGGTCCTGTGCCTCCCACCTGTCAAGTTCTGAGTTGTAGGTCATGGCCGCATCTTCGGGATCTCCCCAACCGCAGAAGCTGCCTATTACACCAACTCTTTCAATAAGGGTGGCCGTGGCACTCATAGTGGTAAGATCAACCTTCAAATAGTAATACCCGGGAGCGTCAACAGCCAGGTTTCCGGCACCGGGATCTGTATCCAGGGCTTCAAAGGATCCGCCGTAATTGGTGTGATCCCAGTCGGGTGCACTGGTGAATTTGAAGATATCCGTCAGATTAACAAATCCTTCGTAATGTCCCTCTGTATCACCGTTCAAAACAGGTGCAGTTGCGGGATTCCATCCCTGATGTCCTCCGGGTACGTACAGTTTCTCGGGGAAGGTTGTGTTGATGAAGGTAATTGTATATGGATTCTCACCCACATTCAGAACTACTTTGTATTCTCCGGCAATCTTATCAAATACAAGGTTCGTACCCGTTCCAAAGCTAACGTTGCTGATGGATTCTCCACCGGCGGAATGGGACCAGTCGTGGTTTATACGGATCTTGAATTCACCTTCCTGCATTTCAGTGGTTGCCTCGAATGTGTTCGTTTCGGGATTGTAAACCATATCCACATCATTGGCCCAGCCGTTGCTGGCAACGGGAGCTGCTCCAATCAGGCTGAGTGTTTCCACCTGTATCATGTATAGTGTATTGAGCTTCTTGTTCAGGATGATGTTATACATTCCTGAAGGAACGGTAATGTCACCGCCGGTAGTTCCGGATCCTGTCAGGGCCGTGTAACCGTCTCCGAAAGTTGTCACCTCAATGTTGTCTATGGCAAAATCACCTTCCCATGCGGGATTGGGAGAGAATTTGAATCCAACGTCTCCTCCACCCTCAACGGAGAGGTCCACCATGCCTTCATAATAGCCTTTTTTGACCGTGGATTGTTTGATCTTTGGAGCCGAAGCGGGATCCCATCCCTGGTATCCTCCGGGTACATAGATAAACTCGGGGTATGTGGCTATGTATGTAGTCACAGCTATGGTAGCCGTATTGGAGACCACACCGGTCTGGACACTTTCCGAGAAAGCTTTTACCGTGAAATCAAGGTTGGCTTCCTGGGCTTCGGGAGCGCCTGCGCCCACAGCGGCTTCGTTGAGTTCATCTACCGTAATGTAGAACTGTGTTTCAGTTAATCCCGAGGCGAGTGATACGTATTCACCTTCACCGTATTTCATCAATACGTCGTAGGTAATGGGTTCATTGTATCCCAAACGGGCCGGTTCCCAGCTCAAAAGCTGCATTTCTCCTGTAGGATCCGTAACATCCAGAACAATTGACTCCACGAGCGGGGTCAGTTCTGCCGATACGGCGTCACCGTAAGCATAGATGTCAATGGTTACGGGATCCGACTGGTAAGTGTCCGATCCGTTGGTCACCGACACATAAAAAGTCATTGTAAATGTGTCGTTCTGCGGCAGATCGGAGAATGCGGCGTAAATAGCTGCTTTAAATTCCGTTTTGGGTGCCCTGTAGAAGAGTTCTGCGGTGGAAGTGATCTTTACAGACGATTCTCCGAATTTTCCGTAGAAGTCATAGGTCAGACCTTCTCCCAGGAAACGTGCGGGTTTCCAGGAGAAATTCACGTGTTCTTCCATCGTGTTGGATGTCATCAGTATGTCTGAGTGTGCATACATTTCCGGGGCTACGGGAGCCGTGGAAAAGGCATCTTCACTGATCACCTCACAGGAGACGGCTGCCATGCTTAATACGGTTGCAGCAAATAAATATTTAAATATTTTCATAATTGCGTCTCTTTAATCGGTTACTGTTTTTCCATAACTAAAACGTAAGGGGTCCTGTTCCCGTGGAGTTTCATGATATATGTCCCTGCAGAAGGAGCATAAAGGTCTGCCCCGCCTTTTACCAGGTTCACTCCGCCTTCCACATGTTGGCTGGCTTCGTTGTCGGTACCGTATTTATGGTCCCAGCTTTCGTTCATACGGATCAAAAAGTTCAGGTCCCCGCTGAAAGTGATAGCGGGTGATACCCATACATTTTCAACAGCATCGTAAGTCATGTCCAGATCCGTACCCCAGGCGCTTTCGTCGAAAGCTCCTATGATGCCGACCTTGCTTACGCCTTCCTTATCAATGGTCATTTTACCCCTGTTGACAGTCAGAACATATATGCTGCCTTCGGTAAGGTCTACCGACAGGTTTGAATCCGACTGTTCGGGACAATACCAGGAAGGTGTCAGGAAATTGTAACCCCAGTTTTCATCGGACCAGTTCCTGGCAACAGTTACTTTGAAGTAGGAATACTGTTCGGACCCGTCATCCAGGTTAACAAGGATCTTGTATACATTGGTTCCCCCGTCGGTTTCCCAGTATTCGGGAGCCTGTTCAATGTTCCATCCCTGGTAATTACCGGGCAGGTACAGGGTGCGTAATGAGGCAGCGAAAGTGGTAACGTCAAAGGATATGGAATTTGATGTTACGCTCTCCACATTGGTGCCATAAACTTTGGCAACCAGGTAAGCACTAATGTTTGCCGTCTGGTTTACGCCTATTCCCAGATCATTAGCCACCACTCCGTTCAGGTCTGATTTGCTGATGGACAGGGAATTGGTAAATGAGGATCCCAGAAGCGCGGTTTTGGAATTGGCCGTTGCGTAGAGCGAGTATTCAATCTGAACGGACGGCCCGAAAGACGCATTGGTCCAGTTGAACACAACGCTCTCGGTCTTGCTGTTGTCTTCGTTGACTATCACAGGTCCCTGTGAGAGCAACTCTGGTGCCTGGAAACCGCTGGTAGGATTCAGATAGGCTTTTTCTATCTCAATATCACAGGAAACGAGTACCAGCACCGAGGCAACCAACATCGTTATGTATTTAGTATATTTCATAATTGTAATCATTTATGAGTGAATCATAGTCTGTTAGTATCCGGGATTCTGAACCAGGTTAGGATTCGCATTCAGATCGCTCAGAATAATGGGATATATCTTGCGGTGCTCGGGTAACGATACTTTTCCGTTCATTACCCCGCCCTTAAGGGTCCAGGGGAATTGCATGGAAGTGAAGTATCCGTAGCGGATCAGGTCGGTTCTTCTATGTCCTTCCCACATCAGTTCACGGGCACGCTCGTCAAGCAGCCAGTCCAGATCGATGGTAGAAGGGGTTGTGGAAGAAACTCCGGCTCTCTGGCGCAGCTGACCAATATAATCGATGGCCGTGGGGTCGGCGACCACACCGCCGTTCAGGCGGGCATCGGCCTCGGCATAGATCAGATACATCTCGGCAAGGCGGAAGACCGGAAAGTCAATGGAAGAGAATTTGTAATTGGGCTCGGCATCAGATACTGTATGGCCGTCGGAGTACAAACCGGTAAATTTCCAGCACCTCCAGCCGGTATCGGTAGTGGTGTTGTCGAATTCTTTGGTGGACCCGATGTTGTAGAAGAAAGCGCGTTTGTCGCTGTTATCCTTGTCGTAACCGAATCCCGATGTAGCTCCCCATTGAACGCCGTTAAGTTTAAAGCGTTGTACATAATCGTCGGCAACATGGTACCCGTTCCAGGTCTCGGGATTGAGCATTCCGCTCAGGCCCAGGTTTTGAGCTATTGCCGTATTGGCATCTGAGCTCAGTGTAGCGGAAACCAGGTGGGTTGTTCCGCCCCAGCTCTGCGTATTGTCTTTATCGTATACAACGCCGACTATGAATTCCTGGGTGGCCCCGTTGGTGGAATTGTCCTGCATGAACAGCTCCTGGTAATTGGGATGCAACTGGTATCCCATACCTATAACATTAGCGGCGGCATCTTTGGCTTTTTGCCATTGCGGTGTTCCTGTGTAGACTTCCGCATTCAGGTACATGCGAGCTAAAACTGCCCATGCCGAACCTTTGGAAGCGCGGGGATACGGGACATCGCCTTTGTTCGGCATATCTTCGCTGTTTGCCAGGTCCAGTAATTCTCCTTCGATCCAGGTATAAAGGGCTTCCCTGCCTATCTGTTTGGGCAATTCCCCCCCGATGTTTTCTTCAAGGGCAAAGGGAGGATTTCCGAACAAATCCAGGAGCAGGTAATAGTATAAAGCACGGTTGAAGCGTGCTTCGGCACGGTATTGGTGTACCGTGGCGATCTCACCGGAGTGTCCCCTGTCGTTGAGTTTTTCGTCCGATGTTTGTATCAGGTACTCGTTGACCAGGGTGATGCCTTTCATGCAGCGTGTATAAACGGCAATAATGGCTTCGTTATCTGCTGATGTCCAGCGATGGTATTGAATGGGAACGATATAATTGTCTCCCCATATGATCTTAAAGGAGTCTGTGGAAAGTTCGTTCAAAACCATATACATACGGGTAAGCTCGCTTTGTCCGGCATCGGCAACGGCAATGTCCGGGGATCCCATGTCGTTCTGACTTACAAGGGCCCAGTAACCATATAAATAGGATAAGCCGTTCAAATAACTGGCAGGCTCTGCGTATGCGGTCTCCGAGGTAGCATCTGTCTCGTTCAGCGGCAGTGTGTCCAGATCTTTGACACACGAGGTCAGCAGGAAAATAAAGGCTGACGCCACAAGCAAACTGTTTTTCATTATCTTTTTCATATCTACCTAGTATTAAAAATTAATATTAAGACGCAGGGTATAGAGTCTGGGACGGGGTATGATATTGAAATCCACACCGTCTGAAGACATGATCTCCGGATCCAGTCCCCTGTATTTGGTAAAGGTATATACATTCTGTACAGAAGCGGCTATACGTATACTTTTGGCGAATTTCAGATCGTCAAACGTATAACCCAGGTTGATATCGTCTATACGGAAGAAGGATGCGTTCTCTATAAACATATCTGAATATTTCTGGTTGTTTTCAGACGGGGCAGTCCATCCTTCAACCAGGTATTTTTTGCTTACATTGTTCAGGTATCCTTTGTTCCAGTCATCGCTGTAGGAAGTGGAATAGCCCATGGCCACACCGTTGATGATATAATTGCCGATGGAACCGTGCCCGTTCAGGCCAAGATCCCAGTTTTTATAACGGAATTGTGTATTGAATCCAAAGAAGGCATCGGGAGTGGGACTGAACCCGGTTACATAACGGTCAGCATCTGTGATCTCACCGTCCCCATCACGGTCTACCAATCCGTTTTGAACGGGATTGCCGTCGTTGTCGTACAATTGCTGGAACATATAGAACGTGTAGGGTGAAAAACCTTCACGATGCAATGAACTGTAACCACCCGTTCCTCCCATTCCGGAGCCTGTGGTTACACCCAGGTACCCTTCTGTCTGGAGAGTGGTCAGTTTTGTGATCTTAGTGTCCTGGATGGTAAAGTTACCTCCTATGGACCAGTGAAAGTCTGCCGTCTGAACGGGAATAAAATTGAGGGTAAACTCTAATCCTTTGTTCTCCATATTCCCGATATTGGAAATAATGCTGTTTCCAAAGTTGGAACCCAGGGGGGTTGAAATGACGTTCAGAAGATCGTAAGTGTAGCGGTAATACGCTTCTGCACTACCGGTTATGCGGTCATTGGCAAATCCGAAATCCAGACCTACATTGTAGGTTTCAGTGGTTTCCCATTTCAGGTTGGCGTTGTAGGCCAAAGGAGCAAGCGTGGTGTAATACCCGTCACCCATGAAATACCTCATTTCAAGTGCGGATGAGGAGAGGTAGCGGGCCAGGTAGGGATAATAATCGGAACCTATATCCTGTTGTCCGGTACGTCCCCAGCCTATGCGTAATTTCAATTCTGAAATGGCTTTGCTGTTTTTCAGGAAATTTTCTTCTGCTACGTTCCAGGCAAATGCGGCCGAGGGGAACAGACCCCAGCGGTTGGCTTTGCTGAAACGCGATGAGGCATCGTTACGAACCGTAAGGGTGAACAGGTAGCGGGAAGCTATGGAATAGTTCAACCTTCCAAAGAAAGAGATCAGGTAGTATTCCTTGGCATTGGTAGGTGCCGTGTAATAATGTTCTCCCGGTCCGTCAGGTTTCGTGTTAAGGAACTGTTCTTCATCATACTGCACGTAGTTGTGCTGCCAGGAATAACCTGCCATTACATCCAGATTGCTGTTACGGAAATCGTGGTTGTAATTCAGGTAACTTTCCAACAGTGTATTGAGGTTGTAATTATCATAGGTAACATACAGATCGTTACTGGAACGCATTGCCGAGATTGAATTCAGGGCGTTGAACCGCTCACCGTGCGTGCTGGCAATATCGTATCCTGCATTTACATTGGCCGTCAGATCTTCCAGTCCGTGCACCTTGTAGGCAAGCTGGATATTTCCCATGGACCGCAAAGTATAATTATAATTGGTGTAATCATACAAAGTGGAAAGCGGGTTAGTACTTGACATGGTATTGGCACTTCCGTCACTGTTGAACCAGTTCCAGTATCCGTTTGCTTTGGAAGTGTCAATTACATCCCGGTCAAACCAGAAGGTGAAATGAGTCGGTTTTGTAGGATCAAAAGCCAGTGCATTTCCTACGGCTCCCGTAGGTGCCCAGTTGGTTTTCTGATAAATGCCCTTTGCGTTTGCATTGATGGTCAGGTGGTTGTCAAAAAATTCCGGGGAAAGGCTTATGTCCAGGTTGGCACGCTGGTTGTCACCGACCTTTAAAGTAGCCTGATCCAGGTTGTAACCCAGACTCACACGGTAAGGCATAAAGCGGGTCGAGCCATATACGCTGACGTTCTGGTCAGTATTGAAGGATAACCTGTAAATTTCTTTTTGCCAGTCAGTACTGGCGTCTCCCAAAAGATTCTGGATCATCTGGTTGCTGCCGTAAGTTGTGGACATAAAATTCCGGTACTCATCGGCAGAGAGCATCTCTATACGGGAGGCATTCTGCTTCACCGAGTAACTGGAATTGTAACTTACGTTAATACCCTTACCGGATCCTTTCTTAGTGGTGATGATGATCACACCGTTAGAAGCCCTGGAACCGTAAATGGCGGTTGCCGAGGCATCCTTCAAAATGGTATAACTGTCAATATCATTGGGATTCACAGATCCCAGGGGATTTCCCATTCCTGCACCTCCGTCACCCGTGATGGGAACTCCGTCAATAACAATAAGAGGGTCGTTGGAGGCGTTCAGGGAAGCGGCCCCACGGATCCTTATAGTAGCCGATGAACCGGGCTGTCCGGTTGCGGGGGTAACACGTAGTCCGGATACCTTTCCCAAAAGCATCTGGTCCGGCGATACAACCGCTCCTCGGTTAACATCTTCAGCCTTGATAGCTACCACGGAACCTGTCATATCGCTCTTTTTGACAGAACCGTAGCCAATGATCACGAGCTCTTCCAGAAGTTCCGAATCCTCGTGCATTACGATCCTTGTTGCGTTTCTTGCAGCAACCACAATGGTCTGATACCCCAGGTAGGATATCTCCAACAGTGTTTCCGAAGAAGGTACTGTTAAGGAAAAATTTCCGTCCAGATCTGTTGTAACACCGTTAGTGGTTCCCTGTTGCAGAACCGTAGCTCCGATCACCGCCAGGTCGTTGACATCAACGACTGTCCCCCTTACCTCGTACTGAGCGTAAGCCGAAGTCAGGGAGAAAAGCGAGACCGCAAGCAAAAAAGTCATCAGTCTTTTCATAAACATTTAGGTTAGTGATTAATTTTTAAGTTGATAATCTTATTCGTTGTTTATATCTGAAGGACAGCTGAACCGGATCGTCTTTGTCGTCAACAAAGAAGACGCTTACGGCGGCTATCAGCAGACATATTCCGGAAAACACCAATGCAAAAATGGTATGTCCTCCGTAGATGTATTTAACCATAACACCTCCAATAAGCCCGTTGCATATCTGGGGTATGGTTATAAAAAAGTTAAATATACCCATATAAACACCCATTTTATGTGCAGGCAACGCTCCCGCCAAAATGGAGTACGGCATGGCCAGGATCCCTGCCCACGCAATACCTACGCCTACCATGGGTATTATGAGTAATGCAGGGTCCTTAATTATATAGAATGAAAGAAATCCTGCGGCACCCAGAAAAAGACACAATGCATGTGTGCCCTTGCGCCCGATCTTCTTAGCTATCCAGGGTAAGAGAAAGGCAAAAACGGCTGCCACACCGTTATAAACGCCCTGCAAGATCCCTACCCAGTCACCTGCATCTGCATAAGCCCGTGATGTATTGTCTGTAGAACCGTAAACATGTTCGGCTACTGCAGGGACCATATAAACCCACATGGAAAACAAGGCAAACCAGGAAAAGAACTGAACTACTCCCAGTTGCTTCATGGTTTTGGGGATCTTCAGAAAATCTTTACCGATCTGCCAGAAGGGCATTTTTTCAGGGTGATTCCCGTCTTCAGGAGGATATTCTTTTGTTTTTATTACGGTCCACAAAACACTGCCAATAAGAACGGCCGCTCCTATATAAAAAGCATACGTTACATTGTGGGCCACCAGATCCTCGCTTTCCGGTTCAGGGACATTGGATATCCCGAACCAGTTTGTCAAAAGGTAAGGCAGGATAGCTCCCAGAACAGCTCCCACACCAATGAGAGAAGTCTGTATGGAAAAGCCCAGCGTGCGCTGATCCGAAGGAAGCAGATCGGCAACCAGCGCTCTGAATGGTTCCATGGCTACGTTGATAGAGGCATCCATGATCATCAAGATACCTGCCCCGATGAACATAGGGGCTATGTAAGGAGCCAACATGGGAGCATTAGGCATCAGGACCAGGGCCAGGGATGCCATTATGGCTCCGGCCAGGAAGAAGGGCCTTCTGCGTCCAAGACGTGTCCATGTCTGGTCGCTGTAATGTCCTATGATCGGCTGTACGATCATGCCTGTAAGCGGAGCGGCGATCCAAAACAGGGAAAGATGGTCAACGTCTGCTCCAAAAGACTGCAGGATACGGCTTACATTGGCATTCTGCAAGGCGAGTCCGAATTGAATACCCAGAAACCCGAAGGTCATATTCCAGATATTCCAGAATGTCATTTTAGGTTGCTTAGTCATAGTAGGTCTCAGGTAATGAATTGTATAAAAATACAATTTTAACCTAATAATATATAGGTAAAGCCGATGAATTTCAGTAAATTTTTGATGAAATTTAGGATTATCCCGACAAAATATCAGTCGGCTTCTCCCTCTATCCACTTCATAAATGCCGGAATCCTGACCCGGCTTACCAGGATGGAATGCTTGAAAGGCGGCTGAAGTTCTATACGCAACCGACTGTTGAAATGTTTGGATATGGTACTGATGGCGGAAATACTGGCAACGCAGCTTCGGGACAGTTTGAAAAATTCCTTAGGATCAAGTTGTTCCTCAATGGATTCCAGGCTGGCATCCGAAAAAAACTGTTTCCCGTCCCGTGTCATAATGTATGTGCTTTTTTCCTCTGAATAGAAGTAAGCAATATCATTTGTTTTAACAATGATGATTTGATCTCCCACTTTGACGATGAAACGTTGTTTGTATTCCTGTGACAAGGTAAGGATCCTGCCCAGGCTTTCAAGGTCCTGGGGTTTGGCCATAGGCATGCAGCATTTTTCCACGGCTGTAACAAATTCTTTGTCACCCACCGGTTTGAGCAAATAATCCACAGCGTTTTTTTTCAGGGCGGCCAAAGCATAATGTTCGTAAGCGGTAATAATGATCACTGGGGGCATGTCGGATATCCTGTTGAACAATTCAAAACAGATCCCGTCTGAAAGCTCAACGTCCATAAAGATCAGATCCACCTTGTGTGTTTGCAGCCATTGTGCGGCTTTATCCACTGAATCCAGCACGGCGGCTATGAAGGCATCGGGGTAGTGTACGTTCAATAACCGTTTTAACTGCAATTGCGCGGGAACCTCGTCTTCCAGTATCAATACTTTCATTATGTCAATCCAATAATGGCAGTTTTACCTCAAAGATCTGCCTGTCGTTTTTTATTGTTATATCTTTTTGAAATACAGACAAATATTGTCCCCGAATATTTTTAAGACCTACTCCGGTAGAAGCAACACGGTATGTTTTCGGCTGGACGTTGTTGCGGACTACAAGGCATCCTTCCCGGGAAGCTATATTGATCTCAAGGGGTTTGTCTTTACTGACAATATTGTGTTTGGTGGCATTTTCCACCAATAGTTGGAGGCTGCAGGGAATGATATGTTTTTCCATATCTTCTTCCTGTACATTGTAAGTAACTACCAGGGAATTGTCAAAACGTTGCGATAAGAGATCCTCATATAAACGCACAAAATCCATCTCGTCTTTTAACATAATGGTTTCTTCCTCACCCACTTTCAAAAAATGGCGGTAAAGGGATGCCAGTTTACGTACGTAATCGCTGGCTTTGTCGGCATCTGTATGGATCAGGTAATCCAGGGAATTCAGACTGTTAAACAGAAAGTGAGGGTTCAATTGCCTTTTAAGCTGCTGGTACTGAAACCTGGCTTTGTTCTTTTTCCCGATCTCAAGGTCCAGGGCTTTTTTCTGCACCCTGCCGTAATAGGCATAGATGTCCATTCCGGCAATAATGATCATGTTGAAAAATAAGGCAGCCAGTGCCGTATACCAGAATGTATAATTGAAAAACGAATCCTCACGGGTTCCCTGCAACCGGGGTGACATGACTTTCATGAGCAGTGCAGAAATAAAGGCGATTATCAGTAACCCGGAAATCTCCAGCAATGTACGCAACATGGGCTTTTGACCGTAATCTATGTGGCGGACAAGCATCCAGACCAATACAAGATCCAGTATGATCATCAATAGTGACAGCGGATAATTACGGAGCAGACTGGTTAGTATTTCGTTGAAGTTCAGATTGAAATGATCCTGAAAAAACGGGATAGCCCCTTCAAAGGCCAGGCGAAAGGCAAGTACGAAAAATGCCAACAGCAATATTTCTATGATGGTATACCTTTTTGTACCTGCAGCCATCCGGGTTATTTTTTCTTTCGGCGGACCACAAAGAACAGGGCCCACCCCAGAAATTCAGTTACCAGTGTAGTGGTAAGCACGTATGTAAGTATGGTTTTCATCCCGGGAAACAGCATCTGTATCCAGCGGGCTCCGTTGGTTCCCAGAAAGAATCCGGCAAAAGAAGACAACAATAACAAGCCCACCATTACATCTACGGGACCGTCATAAAAACGGATCAGGATCACCACCATGGCAATGGTAAGGCAGGTAAGCAGAAACGTATCACCAAAAGCCGTGTTATGAAGCAACAGGCAGGTCAGTGCATGAGCCAGTGCAAAGCCGTGTATGATAAGATGTGTTGCCCCGGTCTTTGTCATAATGGGTAAAGTTACAAAAAAATATCGAAGATTTTTTTGAGTATATTTGTTAGACATTAATAATTCTTATATTATGGAACTGATATTTCGTATTCATTATAAAACGCCTGATGATCATTATTTAACATTATGCGGCAATATTCCGGAACTGGGTGATGATAATCTGAATAAAGCCGTTGCCTTGCAACCTGCGGAAGGAGGATGGTGGGAGCTGAAGATTTCCCCGGCCGGACTTCCCAAAACATTCAGTTATCAATATTGTGTCCAATCTCCAGGCGGCAAGACAACGACAGAACCGCTCCGGCATATTCACAAAGAATTGCCTGCCAGAGAGAAGATTCTTCTTTTGGACATATGGACAGAACCTTCCTATTCCTATGTTTTTCTCACTCACAAAGTCAAAACCCTTAAAAAAGACGATATTTCCCTGGTAACGCAATCCGGGGCTGTTCCGGCGGATTGCCACTTGGCACTTACCGGAAATACACGCCGGCTGGGTATGTGGGATCCCGCTCAGGCCATTACTTTGCAATATGCCGGGTTTGGTTTGTGGGAAGCAGCCTTTACCTTTTCCCATATCAATGATGAAAAGATCGAATACAAATATATCATCAGGAAAAACAAGGACCTTTCACTTGTTGAATGGGAGGAAGGAGAAAACAGGATCTTTTCCCTGACCGGAAAATTCAGATCCGGAATAGATCACCTGGTTATCCGTGATACTCCATTCAGAAGCCGTACTGACGGGCTACGTCATGCCGGAACCGCCATTCCCGTTTTCTCTTTGCGCAGCAATGACAGCTGGGGCATAGGTGATTTCGGCGATCTTAAGAAAATGGCCGACTGGGCTGCCGCAACAGGACAGCGCGTATTGCAGATCCTGCCGGTGAACGATACAACCATGTTCCACAACTGGATAGATTCCTACCCTTACGGAGGCATATCTATCATGGCTTTGCATCCTTTGTACGCAGATATCAAAGCTATGTGTTCCGGAGAAGATCAACTTGATCTGTCTGCTTTTGAAAAAGAGAGGATAAGGCTGAATGAGTTGCCCGAACTGGATTATGACAAAGTCTCCGAACTCAAGTGGACGGTTCTCCGGCTTTTGTTCAAACATACTGGAAAAGAAGTCATGAATTCGGCTTCTTACAAGTCTTTCATCAAGCAGAACAAAAAATGGTTGCGACCTTACGCATTGTTTTGCGTACTGCGTGACAAATTCGGAACGGCCGATTATACCCTTTGGGGAAAATATGAAAAATACGATCCTGTATACGCCGTGGAATTTGACAACCTTGACTTACATATTTTTGTACAGTATTACCTGGATAAACAATTGAGAGACGCCCATAAATATTTGAACAGCAAAGGAGTGATCCTTAAGGGTGATATTCCTATAGGCATTACTCCCATGAGCGTGGAAGCGTGGACAGAGCCAAATTTGTTTAAAATGGATTCCCAGGCAGGCGCCCCTCCCGATGAGTTTTCAGTACAGGGACAGAACTGGGGCTTCCCCACCTACAATTGGGAAGTTATGGAAAAAGACGGATATGCCTGGTGGAAAAACCGTTTTGCAAATATGGCCCGGTATTTTGATGCATACCGCATAGACCATATTCTGGGATTCTTTCGTATCTGGACCATCCCCCTGGAACAGACTCAGGGATTGATGGGGTACTTTGATCCCGCCATGCCCTTTACGGCAGAAGAAATGCACCGATGGGGACTCACTTTTGACTACGAGCGGATGGTTAAGCCTTACATAACACCGGGGATCATAGACTCGGTTTTCAACGAAAACGCCTCGGCAATTATTGAAAAATACCTCCAAAAGAGAAATGACGCACAACTGCTGGAGTTAAAGGAACCATTCAATACGCAAAGAAAGATCTCGGACCATTTTGAAACACTGCCCGATACCGAGGAAAATAACTTTATCCGAAACAGCCTGATGGATCTGGCGGCCAACGTACTGTTCATAGCGCATCCGGGGAAAGAAGATGCCTACCATCCCAGGATCTCGGCCCAGTTCAATTATTCGTACAAGGCTCTGGGCGAAGACACAAAATTCGCATTCAACCGGCTCTACGACCATTTCTTTTACAAACGACACAACGAATTCTGGTACCATCAGGCCATGAAAAAACTGCCTCCCCTTATTTCGGCAACATGCATGCTCTGTTGTGCGGAGGATCTGGGGATGATTCCGGATTGCGTTCATCCGGTGATGCAAGAGCTGGCTATGCTGAGTCTGGAAGTACAGCGTATGCCCAAGGATAAATACCGGGATTTCGGAGATCCTTCCTCATACCCGTATTTATGTGTCTGTACAACCGGATCGCACGATACGAGCACCTTACGGGGGTGGTGGGAAGAAGATCGCAACATCACCAACCGGTTTTTCAACACCGTGATGGGCATTCAGGGAGAAGCCCCGGTTTATTGCGAACCCTGGATCTGTCGGCAAGTTGTTATGGATCATCTGAAAAGCCCGGCCATGCTGTGCATATTACCCTGGCAGGACTGGATGTCGGTTTCTGCCGGGTTAAGGCGTGAAAATCCTCATGACGAGCGCATTAACATTCCGGCTATAGTGCCTCATTACTGGAAGTACAGGATGCACATGACCATTGAAGATCTGCTGAAAGAAAAAGAATTCAACGACTTTGTGAAAGATATGATCGCGGAAAGCGGACGATGACAGGTTTTCCTATTCTATAGCTATCCCTTTTTGCCCCGAGGCAGTTGCCCATGCGCGAAACATCATGCCGGTGTTGAATTCCATGGCAATGTTCCCGTTTTTGTCCACGCAGATCACACCGCCTCCGGAACCTTCCATTTTATCGATCTTGCCGAGTATGACCTCGCGCGCTGCCTCTTTGACCGTCATCCCCTTGTAGTCCATTAGCGCGCTGATATCAAAAGCCACGCACCTCCGGATCCATAACTCTCCGTGACCTGTTCCCGAGACGGCCACCGTGGCATTGTTGGCATAGGTCCCTGCCCCGATCACCGGAACATCGCCCACCCGGCCCCAACGTTTCCCGCTCATGCCTCCGGTGGATGTGGCAGCGGCCAGGTTCCCTTTGCTGTCCAGGACCACACAACCCACGGTCCCTTTGGGATCCGGTTCTTCCTTATGCATTTTGATACGGCGGATCTGCTCCAGACGTTCTGGTGTGGAGAAATAGGAATTATCTACCAGGGGCAAACCCATTGACTCGGCAAAGGACGAAGCCCCCTCCCCTATGAGCAAGACATGAGGAGAATCTTCCATAACGTGACGTGCAGCCAGAATCGGGTTTTTGATATTCCTTACACCCGCGACCGCTCCGGCCTGCAGGTTGCTTCCGTCCATCACGGCAGCGTCCAGTTCGTGTATGCCGTCTGAGGTGACGACGGCGCCTTTTCCTGCATTAAAGAAGGGGCAGTCTTCCAGCCAGACAACCACCTGGGTGGTCACATCAAGGGCATCGGCCCCGTTTTTAAGCATCCCGGTTCCCACTTCCAGGGCCTGACCCAGCAGGTTCAGGTAGTTTTCACGTACTTCGGGCGCCATGGAACGGGCAGATCCTGCACCACCGTGTATCACAATGGCCCATTCTTCTTTGGACTCTGTATCCTGACAGCCGGAAAACGACAAACTCATCATTGTGAGAATAATAAGCAGGGCAATGTTTTTCATGGTTTAAGTAATGAATTGTTTGGAAAACAATATACAATTTTTTTGATTTCTAAAAAAACTATTTTATATTAGTGGTGAATTTTTAGTACCTTACCATATGAAAAAAACCATTATTTCTGCGTTGTTTATCCTGTCCGTCTTTTTCAGCGCATCAGCGCAGGATAATTATGTTCCTAATGTTATGACAAAAGGGACAAATATGGGCAATATTGGTATAGGTCTGCCTGTTATTAAACCCGGATACAAAATGTCCATTCCTACCATAATCGCTTTTTATGAGGTGGGTATTGTTGATCTGGGAAGGCCCGGTTCTGTGGGAGTGGGAGCACAAGTTGGATTTTGGGGTTATAAAGATTTCATGCACTATTACAATACTCTGTTAGGATTACGCGGAGCATACCATTTTACTATTATGAAGAATTGGGAAGTATATGGAGGGGCTATGTTTGGCATAACGCTTGAATCCCATTCTTCAACAACAAAACTAAAGTTCGGATGGCAAACATTTGCCGGAACAAGGTATATGTTTACTCCTTCCCTGGGTGCTTTTGTAGAACTCGGGTACGGAGCTACATATGGGTCAATAGGTGCCACTTATCGTTTTTAGTTCAAAAAATCCTATTCCCGGAAAGCCGCCTGAAACGGGCGGCTTTCTTTTTTATCCGGTGCAACAAAGCTTGTAGTTTTTACGTCTGATTAGCATATTGGACAATATTATTATTATTTTTGATATTCAAAACTAATTCCATCAATTACCATTTATGAGAAATTTTTTGTTATTATCAGGAGCCGTCTTCCTTTCGTTGACCCTTTTTACCTCTTGTGATCCGGAAGACCAGGGACAGGTCACAAAATTTTACAAAGAAGTAAAATACAATTTCCCCGACGGAGTAAGCTATTTCACTGCAGATTTAAAAAGTTGTTACGGAACCAGGGATATATCAGATCCGTCCATAGGAACTATACATGCATCCATAGAGATTAAAGCCAACGTGGGATGCTATCTGGAATTCAAACGGCTAATTCAGGGAATGTACATTACAGAATACGGTATCTACCCGCTTGTTTACTATCAATCTTCTTTTAGTCAGGCCATTAACATGAGTGAAGGTCAGGTTACCACACTTAACCTGGAGTTTCCTGATGTGCCGTCGACTCTGGCAAAAGTAGGAGTAATACATGTGGAAGTTAAGATCAACACCACCAAGACATATTCATTTGAAATCCATCAGATCCCGTATTACCCCAAAACCGATAGAATTGTCTGGAATTAGTCATCTATGAAAGAATACAGACCGATCAACCGTGAAGAGATTTCACGGTTAAAGCTGCAAAGATGTCATTCTGAAGACTGGAAAAAAGTATGGGTGGACCCGGATTTCAGACCTGAAAGAGTCTGGGATACTTATTTTTCAGGAAACATCAGGCTGGGGGTTTTTGAATCAAAAATGAAACTTCCCTCAGGCATCAAGATCCAGTCCGGGATCTGTAATGCCAATCTTCATAACGTATATGTAGGAGACAACACCTGCATAGAAAACATTCATAGTTACATAGCCAATTATAATATTGGGGAAGGCTGTATTATTGAAAACGTTGACAAGATCTATGTTGAAGGAATATCTTCTTTCGGCAACGGTACGGATGTCTCAGTATTGAATGAGACCGGGGGACGTGAAGTGCTCATCAATAATAAACTGACCGCTCATTTTGCCTATATTATGGCCCTGTACAGACACCGTCCAGAATTGATCAAAAGAATGAGGGAGCTGGTAGAAGTTTATTCGCAGACCGTATCTTCAGATAAAGGAGTTGTTGGTAATAATGTGACTATCAGCCACTCCGGGACATTAAAAAATGTTGCTGTAGGTGACAACACTGTCATTGAAGGTACTTCAACACTGGTAAACGGGAGTATAAACGGGAACGCACAAGATCCTGTTTATATTGGATACGGAGTCAATTGCATTGACTTCATTATTTCTTCGGGAGCTGTTGTGGAAAGCAATGTGAATCTGAAAAAATGCTTTATCGGTCAGGGGACCATCCTGGGAAAAGGTTACTCGGCTTCCGATTCATTGTTTTTTAGTAATTGTCACGGAGAAAACGGAGAAGCCTGCGCCATATTCGCAGGTCCTTATACGGTAAGTCATCACAAATCCACCCTTTTGATAGCCGGTCTGTTTTCGTTCATGAACGCAGGTTCCGGATCTAACCAGTCCAATCACATGTACAAACTGGGTCCTATACACCAGGGCATTATGGAAAGAGGGGCAAAAACTGCTTCCGATTCATACATTCTGTGGCCTTCCCGTATTGGAGCTTTCTCTCTTGTCATGGGCCGGCATGTCAACAATACGGACACCAGCGCTTTGCCTTTTTCCTACCTCATTGAGCAGGACAATACCACTTACCTGATACCCGGGGTGAATCTGAAAAGTGTGGGAACGATCCGCGATGCCCAGAAATGGCCCAAACGTGACCGCAGAAAAGATTCGGCAAAACTTGACCAGATCAACTACAACCTACTCAGTCCCTACACGATCCAGAAGATGCTTGACGGCCGGGCCATTCTGAAAGAATTGATGAGAGTTTCCGGGGAAACAACAGACATCTTCTCATACAAAAGCACCAAGATCAAGAATACTTCTCTATACAACGGTATTAAATATTACGAAATTGCCATTCGCAAATTTCTGGGTAACTCAATAATCAAAAGACTTGAAGGAAATAATTTTCGCTCTGTTGAGGAAGTACGCGAACGTCTGAGGCCGGACACCACCATTGGTTTGGGTGAATGGCTGGATATTTCCGGTTTAATAGCACCCCGTAGCGAAATTGAAAAGCTCATAGAAGGAATTGAATCACACAAGATCTCCAGGATACATGATATCAATGCATTTATTGAAGAGCTCCATAATAATTACTATTATTACGAATGGACCTGGGCATATTCCAAGATCAAAGAATTCTATAACGTAGATCCTGAAACAATTACCGTGGAACAAATTCAAAGTATTGTCAGAGGATGGGAAGAAGCCGTAGTGGGATTGGATAAGATGCTTTATGAAGATGCACGCAAAGAATTTTCCCTCAGTTCCATGACCGGCTTTGGTGCCGACGGGAACATGGATGAATGCCGTATGGATTTTGAACAGGTCCGAGGCGTTTTTGAGAATAATCCCTTCGTTTCAGCCGTATTAAAACATATAGAAGTCAAGACAGCCCTAGGAAGAGAGCTGATTGACCGATTGGGTGCAACGCACACATGATTCTTTTCGCTGATTATCAGCGCTTTATTAAAAAGCACCCCCCGGGGGTGCTTTTTTTTAACTGCCTGTCTTTCAGGCAAAAGAACAATGTGTGCGTTGCACCCTTTTTGCGCGGTCGCCGGGCTCCTGCCCGGCTAAGCCCTCCCTACGGTCAGGGAGGGTTTGGGTGGGTGTTCGTTTGATTGGCGGCTCCCTACTTTTAGCCTGCAGCTTTTCGCTGCAGACTTCTCCTCCTCACCGCTCGGCAGAGT
>WOYI011347719.1_pt1 | contig 116412 bp, 96 predicted proteins | sample 6423411 | NCBI WGS metagenome assembly WOYI01 (sample SAMN13441803, study PRJNA592873) | oil field metagenome | biome: oil field; feature: oil-well bore; material: oil-contaminated soil; isolation source: oil-contaminated soil from oil-well borehole | place: Germany: Wietze | collected 2016-10-18...
GCAATCCAAATGGAGGGATACAAGCGGTTGAAAGAGGGTCAGGAAGTTGAGTTTTCCATAGAAGACGGCCCCAAGGGCCTCCAGGCGGCAAATGTCACCCTGGTTGATGAAGGTCCAGTAGAAGCCTGAACCTGATCGGACAAAAACAATATCCGTTCAGTCCCTAAAAAGGAATTTTAGATCACCCAAAAAAAATAATCGGGTCGCCATTGCGGCCCGATTTGCTGTTTAATCAGACTTCTCAACAAAAAAATTATCGTTTCGCGAGCGCGGCTTTCATTCTTTCCAGCCCCTCTGCCAACAAAGCCCGGGGACAGGCAAAGTTCAGACGGACAAACCCTTTCCCCTCCTCGCCAAAACTGGCGCCCTCGTTCAGGCCCACTTTGGCTTCCTTCAGAAAAAATTCCTGGGGGGAGACCGGTAAGTCCAAAGCCCGGCAATCCAGCCAGCCGAGGTAGGTCCCTTCGGGCTTCCAGACCGCAACCCCCGGCAGCTCTGATTCGACAAAATCGACCAGGTAATCCCGGTTAGCTTCCAGATAGACCAGAACCTCATCCAGCCAGTTCTGCCCATCGCGGTAGGCGGCCAGCGCGGCCTGCGTGCCGAGGATATTGGGGTGCCCCAGCAGCATGGTCATTGAGGTTTGCAGCTTTTTGCGGAGAGCTTCATTTTGGGCCACGTAGACTGAGGTGGATAGCCCGGCCACATTGAAGGTCTTGCTGGGCGCCAAATAGGTCACCGTGCCCGCCGCGATCTCCGGTGAGAGGCTGGCCAGCGGGATATGCCGGCTTTCCGAGTAGACCAGATCGCCATGAATTTCATCAGAACAGATCAGGACGTCATTCGCCAGGCAGATCTCGGCCATTCGGGTCAGTTCCTCCCGCGTGAAGACCCGCCCCACGGGGTTGTGCGGGCTGCAGAGGATGAACAGTTTGACGCCGGAAGCGGCCTTGGCCTCAAAATCATCGAAGTCAATCTCATACTTGCCATCGCTCCGCCGGATCAGGGGGCTGATGACCCGTTCACGGCCAGCCTCTTCGGGCGCAGCCAGGAAGGGCGGGTAGACCGGCGTCTGGATCATCACCTTATCGCCGGGTTCCGTCAGGCTGTAGATCGCATGGTTAAAGCCTGTGACCACACCTGAGATGAATTCCAGCGCCTCTTCGGCGACGTCCCAGCCCTGCCGCCGCATCAGGTGGGCCTGGATCGCGCCCTTTAATGCCTTCGGCGGCCAGCCATAACCAAATACGCCGTGCTCCACCCTGGCCTTCAAGACCTCAATCACCGGCTCCGGTGAGCGGAAATCCATATCCGCCACCCACATCGGCAGGACATCCTCGTCAAACCAATTCCATTTGATGCTCTCTGTGTTTCGGCGGTCGATAATCTGATCAAAATCCATGTTCGCTCCTTTGTGATTAACACCCAAATTATAGTCCAACTCCTGGCTCGCCAGGCATTACGGACGTCCCTATCGAATCTTCAAGGATGGTATACTCAAACGCAACAAAAGTTCACGGAGTGAAAATTGAATAAGAGTTTCAAGGGTCTCCATAAACTGACCCGCTTCAACGAATATATCTATTTTGTGATCATCACCACCCTGCTGGGTATCGCCTCAGCCCGGGGCGAATTGGATTGGCGGTTCCTGATTGTGCTGATTGCCAACTGGATGGCCGTGGGCTTTGCTTTCATGATCAATGACATCGAAGATGCCCCGGATGACGCCCTTTCACCCAGCAAGGTCAACCGCAACCCAGTCTCCGCCGGCCTGATCACGCCCAAGACCGCCCGGATCTGGACCTTCCTGGTTGGCGTTCTTTCCGCCGCCCTCTTCGCCCTGCTGGGCACCACGCCGTTCATCTTGGGCATGGTCAGCCTGATCCTGGGGTATCTCTATTCAGCCAAGGCTGTGCGGCTTAAGACTATGGCTCTCTTTGATGTCCTCTCCCACTGCCTGATGCTGGCCGGCCTGCAGTTCCTGACGGGTTATTTCACCTACCAAAGCCAGCTCAACCGGCAATGGTTCTGGCCTTTCGCCTTCGTGATGGCGATCTCCATCTATGGCGAAATATACAACGAGATCCGGGATTTTGAAGGCGACACAGCCGCCAACCTGCACCACACAGCAATCGTTTTAGGCAGTAAAGCCAGCCATGTCCTGATGTTTGGGATCCTGTCGATCGGGATCTTCTCGGGTCTTGTTTCTTTTTTCCTGATTGACCTGGTTCCGATGTGGGTTTTCCTGGTCATGGCCGGTCTGGCCCTGATCTTCATCCTCCCGCCGGTCATCAAGATCCGGCACGGGGATGGCAGCATAGCCATCCAAGGCTCCCTGCAAAAACCCCTGGAACGGGCCGCCGCAATCGCCTTATTGTTGCAATTCATCCTGCCCTGGCTGAACCAGGTGCTGGATTTGGGATTATTCAAATAGATCAATAAAGGAATAGCATGGCGCAAAGCAACAAACTGCCCCAGCTGGTGCTGGAAGCCCCCAACCGCTGGCAGGATTACGAACTGCTGGATACCGGCGAAGGTCAGGCCCTGGAACGGATCGGCGCCTATTCTTTGATCCGCCCGGAACCTCAGGCAATCTGGTCCAAAGCGCTGCCCGCCAGTGAGTGGAAAAAAGCGGATGCGGAGATGGTCTCCACCGGCGGCGAGTCGGGTGGAGATTGGAATTTCCGGCACGATATTAAACAACCCTGGTGGATCGATTATCACGGCCTGCAGGCGGAAATCCGACTCCATAAATCCCGGCATATCGGCGTTTTCCCCGAACAGGCCAGTCAATGGGACTGGATCGAAGACCAGATCAAAACGGCTGGCCGCCCAATCAAGGTCATCAACCTCTTTGGCTACACCGGCATGGCGACCGCCGCGGCCGCGCGAGCCGGCGCAGAGGTCACCCATGTGGACGCTTCCAAGCATGCTGTGGCCTGGGCCAGCCGCAATCTCCAGCACTCCGGCCTGGCCAAAGCGCCCGTGCGTTGGCTGGTGGAAGATGCCCGGAAGTACCTGCGCCGGGAAGCCAAACGGCAGTCCTATTACGACGGCCTCATCCTGGACCCGCCCAAATTCGGGCGCGGGCCGGATGGCAAAGTGTGGAGTTATTTCGAGGACATCTCCGAATTGCTCGATCTCTGCCGGCGGGTGCTCTCACGCAAGCCCCGCTTCATCTGCCTGACTTCCTACGCCATTCAGGCCTCCGCGCTGGTTCCCCATCAGGCTTTGGAAGAAATGATCGCCCCCTTCGGTGGGCAGGTGATCAGCGGCGAACTGGTCACGGTTGAAAAAAGCAAGGGGAGGATCCTATCCCACTCCCTTTATTCCCGTTGGACATCCGATTGATGGAACGGAGGACTCATGATGAACAAAGATAAGCGCTTTGCCCTGATCGGCCCGGGTGTGATGGCGGAAGCCATCATCAGCGGACTGATCCGTGAAAGCGTCATTCCCGCCAGCAACATCATCGCGGCCGGCCCGCGGCAGGAACGCCTGGATGAATTATCTGAGCGTTACGGCATTCAGACCAATCCCGACAATGCCAAAGCCGTGCAGGATGCCGATGTGGTGATTCTCTGTGTCAAACCGCAGAAGCTGAGCGAAGTAACAAACGACTTAAAAAGCCAGGTTCCCTCAGGGGCGCTGGTGATCTCGATCGTTGCTGGGGCAACATTGCAACAGTTGATGAGTGGCCTGGATCACCATTGTGTGGTCCGTTCAATGCCCAACACCCCGGCCCAGGTTGGCGAAGGGATGACAGTCTGGACCCAGAGCGAGGCCATCTCTCAGGAGCAGCACGATCTGGCCCAACAGGTCCTCGCGGCTCTCGGGCGGGAGATCTTCGTTGAAGATGAGAGTTATATTGACATGGCAACCGCTGTCTCCGGCACCGGCCCGGCTTATGTCTTCCTCTTTCTGGAAGCGATGATCGATTCCGGAGTCCATCTAGGCCTGCCCCGCCGGATTGCGGAGGAAATGGTTGTCCAGACCATCCAGGGTTCGATGGTCTATTACACCCAAAACCAATCCCACCCTGCCCGGCTGCGCAACCAGGTCACTTCTCCCGGCGGCACCTCGGCCACCGCACTCTACTATCTGGAGAAAATGGGCTTCCGCACGGCCATCTCCCGGGCGATCTGGGCGGCCTTCACCCGGTCGCAGGAACTCGGCAAGGGGCAGAAACACCAGGACCCGGAAAATATCTAGGATGGCGGCATGGAAGACCCTTTGATTGAGATCTCCCAGCAACTCGGTCGGGCCCTCACAGAGCAGAAGCTAACCATCGCCACGGCGGAATCCTGCACGGGCGGTCTGCTGGGGCACCTGCTGACCAGCATCTCCGGTTCCTCCGGCTATTACCTCGGAGGGGTGATCGCCTATAGCAACGCAGTTAAGGAATCTTGCCTCGACGTCCGGCATGAGACCCTGGCGGCCCATGGCGCGGTGAGCGAACAGACCGCCAAAGAAATGGCCGCCGGTGTGCGGGAGCGGATGGGCAGCGATATTGGCATCTCCACCACCGGGATCGCCGGCCCAGCCGGCGGCACCCCGGAAAAACCAGTCGGCCTGGTCTTCATCGGGATCAGCACCGCCGAAGAGACGGTTGCGATTGAATGTCATTTCAAGGGCGGCCGGGGAGAGATCAAAGAGAGCACCGCCCGAACTTTGCTGAATGAAGTTTATAAGAAATTCAACTCAAGGGTTTAAGGAGGAAACGGACATGGGCTTTGAAAAGAAAAAAGTCCTGATTCTGACGGCGGATGCCGGCTTGGGACACCGTTCAGCATCCGACGCGTTGCGGGATGCCCTCCAGATCCAATACGGCGATGCCTGCGAAGTGACGATCAATAACCCCCTGGACCACCCCAAAACGCCCAAATTCCTGAAGAAGAGTCAGTCAGACTACGACGAGATCATCAAACACCTGCCCAATCTTTATAAAGTAGGTTATGAGGTCAGCGATGGGACCCTCCCCGTCAATTTGATCGAAGGCGGGCTGATCGTCGCCCTCTACATCCCGATGCACGAGATCATCCTTGAGCACCAGCCCGATCTGGTCCTGCTCACCTATCCAATGTACCAGGCCCCTCTGAATGCGGTCCTTGCACTAAATCCCAAATTGCAGTTCCCAATTGTGACAACCATCACGGACCTCGTGACCGTCCACCATGTCTGGTTCGACCCGAACGTCACCCGCTGCGCTGTGCCCACGGAAGAGGTCTGGCAACTGGCTCTAAACGCTGGCTTGACTGAAGATCAGATCATCAAAACGGGCATCCCGGTCAATCCCCAAATCAGCGCGTTAAAACAAATCGACCCGCAGGACTTGCGGCGCGAGCTGGGATGGGACGAGAACCTGACCCCTATCCTGGTGGTCGGCAGCCCCAGGATGTCCACCAGCGGGGAGCTTTTGCTCGCCCTGGACCAAGCAGAGGCGGATTTCCAGTTAATTTTGGTTGCTGGGGGCAATGAAAAATTGCACGATCAGATCCAGCGGACCGAGTGGCAGCACCCTGTCAAAATTTATAATTTTGTGGATGACCTTCCGAAGATGATGCGGGCCGCGGGAATGGTTGTCTGCAAGGCGGGCGGCCTAATCGTGACGGAATCGCTGGCCTCCGGACTCCCCCTGCTCTTGGTGGAGGCTTTACCCGGTCAGGAAATCGGCAATGCCGACTACGTGGTCGCCAACGGGGCTGGCGAATTTCACACTGACCCGGATGAAGTCCGCGCTACTGTGACAAAATGGCTGGCGGATGATGGCAGGCTCCTCAGGCAAAGGTCAGAGCATGCCGCCCGGATCGGCAAACCCGAAGCAGCCATTGAGATCGTGGATGAAGCCTGGGCTTTGCTGGGAAAAGGACCTGACTCAGCGCCTGCAGCGCACCGGCTTGCCCGGGCGCTGCGCGTGATGGACCTGCTATCCAGGTTCGACATCATTCCGAATGGCAAATAACGGCTGATTAGGCTCCTTTGTTTTGCGGGACCGGCGCCACCAGCACCCGATCCACCCGCCGTCCATCCATATCCACCACTTCAAACTGGTAATTGTCATAGGTGAATTTTGCGCCGGTCTTCGGGATGCGGCCAAGTTCACTCATCACAAACCCGCTCAGAGTTTGATAGCCCGCGCGATCCTCGCTGGGCATCACGTGGATATTCAATATTTCCTTCAATTCGTCGATCGCAATCAGGCCGTCAAACAGCCAGGAGCCATCCTCGCGCTGCACGGCTATATAATCGGTGTCTGTGCCGTCTTCAGGGATCTCGCCCACAATCGCTTCAAGAATGTCGTAGTCTGTGACCATACCGATGATGCCGCCGAACTCATCCACCACCAAAGCCAGGTGGACGCCGCTGGTTTGGATATTTTCCAGCGCTTTGAGGGCAGCCATGTTTTCCGGGACGTAAATCGGTTCCTGGATGTAATCGCGCAGGTTCAAATCCGTCTCGTTCAGCGAGTGACCCAGGAGGTCCCGGATCTGGATATAGCCGAGGACATTGTCCAGATTGCCATCCGCCACCGGAATGCGGGAATGGGGCGTTTCCATGATCTGCTGCCAGATTTCGGTCATCGGGCTGTTGATATCTAGCCAGGCCATTTCCATCCGGGAGGTCATGATCGCTTCCACCCGCCGGTCGCCCAGCCGAAAGATGCCTGAGAACATATCCCGCTCGACATCCTCAATCACACCAATCTCACGGCCCTCATCGATAAAACCTCTGATCTCTTCCTCGGTGATAGATGGGCCTGAATCCGTGTTGATATGGAGGATTTTCAGGCCGACATTGGTTGAGATGCTGAGCAATCTGGTGAGCGGCCGGAAGACCTTGGTCATCACGAAAATGATCGGCGAAAGCCGGACGACGACAGCCTCCGGTTTACTCACCGCCAGCCGCTTCGGGATCAGTTCGCCCATCACAATCGAGAAATAAGTGATCACCGCCACGACCATGACCAGTGCGATCAAGTCAGCCTGCGGCGCCAGCCAGGAGACCTGCTCCAGCTGCCGTGCCACCGGGTTAGCCAGTGTGGCACCACCGATACCGCCTGCCAGCGTGTCAATCAGCGTAATCATGATCTGGACCGTGGATAAATACTGCTGGTTAGGATCAGCCAATAATGTCAGTGTCTGTTTCGCTCCCACACTGCCCGCTTCCACCCGCTGCTGCAGGCGCGTCTTCCGGGCGGCCACCATCGCGATCTCGTACATTGCAAAGATCGCGTTGAAGAAAAAGAGAACAAAAATGAGAATGATATTGACATAAATAGGCATTGATACTACGACTTTCCTTTCAATCGAGTGCTCTTATTTTACCGTCAATTCCACTCGGACCGATTTTCAGGGGTAAAAAGGAAGTCATTGAGATAAATCTTTGACCATCCAGCGATAGCCCGCCCCCGCCATCTTGACGCGGCGGTTGGATTCGAGGTACATCGCGGTGGTCTTAAACCCCGCACTTTCATACAGCGCTTTAGCAACCTTGTTCTCGATCGCAACCCTCAAGACCAGCCTCTTCAGGCCGGCTTCCTTTGCTTTTTCTTCGGCCTGGGCCAGGATCTGCCCGCCAATCCCCTTGCCGCGATAGCCCTGCTTAACGGCCAGATTGCCAATCACATAATCCCGCCGCTTGACATTCTTCATAAACAACAGCGGCCAGGTGCGCACGACCAGCGCAATCTTCCCCCGCAGCCGGTATTGCTTGAGGACCAGGCGGTCTGCCCGGCGGTCCAGCTTTGCCAGTCGGCTGGCCGGGTAGGCGACCAGAACGCCCACGATCCGACCCCGATGGATGGCCAGGCTGGTTTCCTCAAAGCTCAAACGGTGTCCGGGCATCCTGAAGATCTTCTCCAAAATCGCCCTGGCGCGCGCCTCGCTGCCAAGGCCGATGGTGAAGGTAGCGACCTGGGGAAAGGTCTCATAAATCAGACCGCTGGCCACTTTTGCGTCCTCGGGCCTTGCCGGCCGAAAGCTAAGTTCTGTGGGTTTTATCGTCACTTTTGCCATCTTTCGCTCAGCATTTATCCCCTTAGGTGATCAAATCATCCGGCAGGTGGTCCACCTTGTTCAGGTAGGCCATCATCACCCGGCCATCATCCCGGATATCCACCCGGCTGATCGCCGTATTACTCAGGTGGAACCAGTAGGATTGGGACTCAATATCATAAAATGCGCCCAAGATCCGGCTGAAGATCCCGCCGTGCATCACAATCCCCACCCGATGGTCCGTTCCGCCATGGTCCTTTAATAACTGTTCCACAATCGCCCTGGCGCGCCGGCCATACTGCTCACGGGGTTCTTTCTCCCGGTTCCACCAGCCTTCCTCCGGCAGGTCATCAGGGAGAATTAATTCGGGGAAATTCGTCTCAAAATACGAGCGCCCTTTTCCGGGCAGGCCGTTCCAAATGATCTCTTCGCCCTGCTTTTCAGCCAGGAAAACGCCGCCGTTCTCATGGACCTCCGGCCAGGCCACCAGCGGAAGCCCCGTCTTACGGGCAATCGGCAGCGCGGTCTGAACGGCGCGGGTCATCAGCGAACAATGGAGATGGGTCAGCCCAAAGCCGCCCCGGTTCTGCAAGTCATTGCCGCCTGCGGGTTCCGGCCGGGCCAAAAAGTCCGCCACCAGGTCCGCCTGACGCTGGCCATTGGGCGTCAGCTTGGGGTCTTCAACGCGTTGAAAGAGATAGTCCTTGCGGTCCACCGTGTCCATAATGTGGTTATTCTGAGGCTGTCCATGGCGAATAAAGTAAAACTGCAGCAATGTTCACTCCCGTAATTGATGATAGGTCCGGGCCTCTTCGATCAAGGCGGATATATCCTTGGACTGGTCCGGCCCCTTGCCGTAGTGATCGGGATAGTCCGCCTCACCACTCAGAGCGGCCAGGCTGGCCTGAAGGTTATCACTCAGCGCCAGGGGATCGTAGCCGCCTTCCAAAACGAAGACAGCCCGGCCGCCACAATAGGTTTCAGCGAGGTCCATGACCTTCTGTGTGAGTCGATAAAAGCCTTCCGTATTGACCGTCAGGCTGGTGAGCGGGTCGGAAAAATGGGCGTCGAACCCCGCGCAGACGAACAGCATCTTCGGCTGGAAGGCTTTCAGCCAGGGTTCGACCACCTGGTCAATGAGCCGCGTGAACACTTTTGTGCCGGAAAACGCCGGTACAGGGAGATTCACCAGCCGGCCCCTGGCATGGGGCGCCGCTTCAAGGTGTCCCGTCCCGGGATAAAGCCCCTCTTCGTGGATCGAGCAATACGCCACCTGCTCGGTCTGCCGAAAGATATCCTCGACCCCGTTCCCATGATGGGCGTCAAAGTCGAAGACTGCAACCTTGCCCATCCCGCTGATCACGGCATCCGCCGCGGCAACCGCGAGGTTATTGAACAGGCAAAACCCCATTGGGTGGTCGTGCACCGCGTGGTGCCCCGGTGGGCGGACGATGGCAAACCCCCGCCCGGCGCTGGCGCGCATGACCTTCCGGCTGACCGCCAGGGTCGCCCCCACCGCGCCCAGGGCCGCCTGGTAACTGGCCGGCGTCACGTAGGTTGGCGCTTGATCAATTTCATGAGGGGGGTTTTGGGTTTCCTGCTGGAGGTTTTCGATCATCCTTTGGGAATGGGCGGCCATCAAATCCTCCAGCCGTGCCGGTGCATAATCCAGCCTTTGCATTGCTGGATAAGGGGACTGGGCAATCCAATCCTTAAAATAGCCGAAACGGTTCGGGGATTCGGGATGGCCGGGATAGGCGTGCTCCGGCGCATCCTGATAAGTCCAGTAGACAATCGAATGTTTATCACTCATCATTTCTTTGCAGGGACTAGTATACCGCAAAGGCCCTGCGCCTGCCGGTCCTCTCTAAAAGTGGCTTGGGTTTAAATTGCCTATGCGAAATCAATTCCTTTGGCGAAAGTGGTATAATCCCTACGTTAATTTCTATATCCTGAATGAGATTGAACTCCAATATGTTAGAAAAACTTCAAGGTATCATTGATCGCTACGAAGAGATCGAAAAGCAATTAACGCAGGTCGGTGAAGACTACACCGCCGCGATCGAACTCTCCAAAGAGCGGGCAGAACTGGAGCCGCTGGTCACCAAAGCACGCGAATACCAGGTGACGCTCCAAAAGATCGACGAAACGCAGTCCCTGCTGCATGCCGACGATGAAGAAATGCGTTCGCTGGCCGAAATGGAACTGGAAGAACTCCAATCCAACCTGGTCACGCTCGAAGAGCGACTCAAATCCATGCTCGTCCCCAAGGACCCCCGTGACCAGCGCAACGTCATCATGGAAATCCGGGCGGGCACCGGCGGCGACGAAGCCGGTCTTTTCGCCGCGGAACTCTACCGGATGTACTCCCGCTATGCGGAGCGCCAGGGCTGGAAAACCGAGATCATCTCGCTGCACGAGACCGGGATCGGCGGGATCAAAGAGGCCAGCTTCATCATCAAGGGCAAAGGGGCCTTTTCCCGCTTGAAATATGAATCCGGCGTCCACCGGGTGCAGCGCGTGCCCGAGACGGAGTCCCAGGGCCGAATCCACACTTCCACCGTGACCGTTGCCGTGCTGGCCGAGGTGGACGATGTGGAAATCAATATTCCCGAATCGGATATCAACATTGATGTCTACAAATCCGCCGGCGCTGGCGGCCAGAACGTCCAGAAGAACGCCACAGCCGTCCGGATCACGCACCTTCCCACCGGGCTGGTCGTGGCCTGCCAGGATGAACGCTCCCAATTGCAAAACAAGATGCGGGCGATGAGCGTACTCAAAGCCCGGCTCTATGAAATTGAAGCGGAAAAGAAACAGGCCGAGGAATCGGCTACCCGCCGGTCCCAGATCGGCAGCGGTGAGCGCTCCGAAAAGATCCGCACCTACAACTTCCCTCAGAGCCGGGTCACCGATCACCGCATCAACCTGTCATCCTATAACCTCAGCGGCGTCCTCGATGGCGAGATCGACGAATTTATTGACGAGCTGACCATGGTGGATGAATCTGAAAGATTGGCCCTGGTCGAGGAGTAGCCCCATCAAGCTGAAACAGGTTCGGGCGGAGATCCAATCCACCCTGGCAGCGCAGGATTTTGAAACGCCGGGCAACCTCAGTCTGCTCCTGCTGGGCCAGGCCCTCAATCAACCAAAAACCTGGCTCCTCACCCATCCCGAATACGAGATCCAACCCAAAGAATTCAGCACCCTGCAAAAAGCCTTGAACCGGCTCCTGCAGGGTGTTCCTTTGCCGCATATCCTGGGCGAATGGGAATTTTACGGCCGGCTGTTCCTCGTTTCTCCGGATGTGCTGATCCCCCGGCCGGAGACGGAACTGCTGGTGGAACGGGCCATCGCCCTCGCAGGCCGGCTGCCCCGTCCGCTGATCGCGGATGTCGGGACGGGGTCCGGCGCGATAGCGGTCTCGCTGGCAGCCGAACTGCCCCGGGCCGCCCTGACCGCGACCGACATCTCCAGGCCCGCACTGCGCCTTGCCCGGCGGAACGCTGCGAGGCAGGCCATAACCTCGATTCACTTCCTCCAGGCGGACCTGCTCCTGCCCCTCGCCGCGAAATTCGACTTGATCTGCGCCAATCTCCCCTACATCCCCACCGCCACCCTGCAAGAGCTTGATGTCGCCCAATGGGAACCGACCCTGGCGCTGGATGGCGGCCCCACCGGGCTGGACCTCATCACCCGGCTGCTCCACCAGGCCCAGACTCGTCTGACGCCGGCCGGCAGCCTCCTGCTTGAGATTGAATCAACCCTGGGGCAGGAAACCCTCGCCCTGGCCCAATCCGTTTTCCCCAATGCGGAGGTCACTCTGCGGCAGGACCTGGCGGGCAGAAACCGTCTGGTTGAGATCCATTCCAATTAGTTTCAGGCAAAAAATAGTTTAGAATTGATCATTGGAACGTTACCCAAGGAAGCCCCATGATCGAAACTGCCATTCTTGCGACAGATGACCCCCAGGCGCTGCCTGCGGCGGTCCGGATCATCCGCCAGGGCGGATTGATCGCCTTTCCCACCGACACGATCTACGGCGTCGCCGGAGACCCCTTCAACCCCAATGCCCTGCAAAAGATCTACCAGGCCAAAGAGCGGCCGGACGAAAAAGCCCTGCCCGTGCTGATCGGCGCGTTCGACCAGCTGATCGGCCTCGTCTCAGACCTCCCCGAGCGGGTGGAAGCCATTGCCAGAGCGTTCTGGCCCGGTCCGCTGACCCTGGTGCTGCCCAAAAACCTAAGCCTCCCCCCAGAGCTTTCCGCTTATCCCACCGTCGGCGTGCGGATGCCGAACCTGGCCTTCACTCTGAGCCTGCTCAGGCAGACCGGACCGCTCGCCACCACCTCAGCCAACATCTCCGGCGGGCCGAACCCGACCTCCGCTCAGGACGTGCTGGACCAATTGGGCGGCCGGATCGACCTGGTCCTCAATGGCGGCCCGACCCCTGGCCCAACCGCTTCCACCGTGGCGGATGTCTCGACGGAGGAAATCAAAATCCTGCGGGAAGGCCCCATTTCCCTTTCCGACCTCACCCGCCTCGGCAGATAGGATGAAACATGGAAATCGAAACCAAGGATTTCAGCCTCACGCTTTCTTCGATCTCCGGAACGCTCACGCTCAGTTCCCGCATTTTCCCCGAAACCGCCTTCCAAACCCGCCTCAACGCCCGCATCGAAAGAAACGGCCAGCCCCTGATGCTCCTGGGCAAATCCTGGTCGATCCTGGAAACGGAAGAGCCAACCATCACCGAGGCCGTCGCCGGGCCGATGCGCCAAGTCGTCTTCCGCCTGGCGACCACTCAAAAAGACCTGTCCCTGAGGGTGTATTGCGGGCTGTCCATCGCTGAACCCACTGCTTTTTTCCGGTTCGAACTGGTCAACCAGAGCGAATCCGCTTTCGCCCTCCATCACATTGACCTGTTGGATATCCCCGCCGGGCAGCTGCACCTGGGCCAGGCTCGCCCGGACGACCCCGTCTTCTACAGCAACGGCTGGCAATCCTGGTCTTCCACGGGCGCTTATGGTTTCGGAGAACGGCAAAACACCTCCATCCTGGGCCGCTTCCAAAACCCGATGGTGGTCAATCCGGACACGCCCCAGCCGAAAATGCGCAACACCTTCACCGGTGATTTGTTCGGGCTGGTCGCCGACCGGCAGAGCCGGGTTGGGCTGGTGGCGGGCTTCCTCTCGCAAAAGGCCCAGTTTGGCAGCCTGGAGACGACCTTCAGCCCCGAACCCTCTCTCAGGGTCTGGGCAAACGGCGATCGGGCGCAGGTGCCCCCCGGCGTGACGGTCAGCACGGATTGGCTGGCGGTGAGTTTCGTGAGCCTGGATGAACCGGACCCGCTGGGCTTCTACCTGGCAACCGTCGGCCGGCTGCACGGCGTTCCCGCGGATGCGTCCGTCCCCGTCGGCTGGTGTTCCTGGTATCACTTTTATCAGGAGATTGACGAGAAAGTGCTGGATGCCAACCTGGACACGGTCATCGCCCTGAAACCGGAACTCCCCCTGGACCTCTTCCAGATTGATGACGGCTTTGAAACCCATCCGGGAGACTGGTTCGACTTTGACCCCGGCTTCCCAAACGGCCTGCGTCCCATGGTCGAAAAAACCGTCGCGGCCGGGTTGACCCCCGGCGTCTGGCTGGCGCCCTTCATCGTCCACCCCAAAGCCCGGCTGGTCAGCGAACACCCGGACTGGCTGCTGCGGGATGCCGCTGGCAAACCGGTGACAGCCGGTTTTGTCTGGAATGCCTTCACCTACGCGCTGGACCTGACGCACCCCGACGCGCTGGCCTACACCCAAGATGTGATCCGCACTGCTGTGGAAGATTGGGGTTTCACCTACCTCAAGCTGGACTTCCTCTATGCCGCGGCATTGGATGGCGCTTATCAGGACACCACGCTTACCCGCGCCCAGGTGCTCCGGATGGGTTTGGAAGCCCTGCGGGAAGCCGCCGGGCCGGAGGTCACCCTGCTGGGCTGCGGCTGTCCGCTCGGCTCCGGCCTGGGCCTCTTCGAAGCGATGCGAATCAGCGCCGACGTGAGCGGCTATTGGAAGCCGCATTACCCACCGGTCAGCCCCATCCTGCAGGGCGAACCCCACATGCCCTCCGCCCGCAATGCGATCCACAACATCCTCACCCGCGCCCCCCTCCACCAGCGGTGGTGGGTCAATGACCCGGACTGCCTGCTGGTGCGGCCCGATACCCGCCTGAGCCTGGCGGAAGTGCAGACCCTGGCCACCGCCATCGGCCTGACCGGCGGCTCGCTGCTGGTCTCGGATGACCTGCCCGCCCTGCCGCCGGAACGTCTGGCGCTGGCCCAGGCATTGCTCCCCGTGATCGGCCAGCGCGCCTGGGTGCTGGACCTCTTTGAGACGGATTTCCCCACCCGGCTGCGGGTGGACTTGGATGGCCCGGAAGGCCCCTGGCACCTGCTGGCCAAGTTCAACTGGGAGTCAGCGCCCCGCGATCTGGCCTTTTCAACCGACGAATACCGCCTGGCGCCAGACCAAAAATATTGGCTGCGGGAATTTTGGAGCGGCCGGATCGGCCTGCTCAAACCGAAACAGCCCCTGAACTTTGCCAGGGTCCCCGCCCACGGGGTGGCTGTGGTCGCCGCCCGGGCGTATGACCCCGCCCAGCCCACCTACCTGGGCAGCAGTCTGCACCTCTCTCAGGGGATGGGGATTTCCCGTTGGCAGGAAAGCGATGATAACGCATTGGAGATTGGATTCAAACTGGGCAGAAATGCCTCCGGCGAGATCTTCCTGATACTCCCCTGGAAGCCTGCCACGGCCGAGTGCGGCGGAAGCGCCTGCCCGACCGAAGATCTGGGCGATGGCCTCTTCGCTTTCCGGCTGGCGCAGGCCGATGGGCAAACCCTGACCCTCCGCAAATAACCCCACCCGAAATAATAAAAAAGGGGCAGATCAGACTGCCGCGCTTAATTTCCAAGAAGATCACTCACCGGCCGGCGCGGGCAGTTCCTGCTCGCCGAGGGGCGTGACGGGGCCTGTACCTTCCGGTTTTTCAATCACGATATCCGGGATTTCCGTCTCCACGTTGCGGATGTGTTTATTCGCGTAAGCGACCCCGCTGACCAGAAAAAGGACCAGCCCGCTGGAGATCAACATCAAGCCGATCCCCCGGGTCGGCCCCACACCAACCCAGCGTCCCACAAAAGTCTCCGTCAGCCTGCCGCCCTCAACCAGGAGAGGGTTGAAGACCTTGTCCGCCAGGAACCCGCTCAGCAGGAAGGCGATCGGCATCATGGATTGGGCGACCATGCTGCGGGTCGCTGAGACGCGCCCCTGCACGTCCGGCGCGACCTTCATCGCGAACATCGCCGAGCTGATACTCCCACCAAAGGGGACAAAGAACATCAGGATAAAGAGACCAACGCCAATGATCGGAATGGAAGCGGTGCTTCCTGCCACAAAATATCCCAGGGAGGAGAGCACGATAAACAACATTATAAATTTTACACGCTTCTTTTTCACGCCGCCCCAAACGCTCATCACCAAACTGCCGGCCAGCATGCCAAAGCCCATAAAAGTTTGAATGACGCCGAGGCTGGTTGCCGAACCTATGGAAAGCACCAGAGGGCCAATCATTACAGCAGAGATATTGAGAAAGAAATTGACAAAGGCAAAATACCAAAGGAGTCCCATCAACCCGGGCCCTTCAACTAGGTATCGCCAGCCAAAAGCCACATCCTTCCACACGGAATGTTCCTCCTCAGCCGTTTCCTGATTTCGTTTTGGCTGGGGGATATGGACGAAGATCAACGTGAGCAGCGCAAAGAGATAGGTCGCGATATCAATGGTGATGATCCCTCTCATCCCAATGCTGGCAAAGAGAGCGCCAGCCAAGAGAGGAGTCAAAATGGTTTGAATGGCCTCCCCCATTTGGACCAGGCTGCTGGCCCGAGTCAACTGTTCCTTGGGCACCAGCATGACAATCGAAGCGGAATAAGCCGGCTGCTGGAAGGAGCCAAAAACGGCATCCAGAAAGCTGATCAGGTAGATGATCCAGATCTGCATGTTGCCGGTCAGCAGCAATACAGCCGTTGCCAAAGTGACCAGACCGGCCAGCGAGTCCGAGACCAACATGATCATTTTCCGGTTCCAGCGGTCGCTCACCACGCCAGCGATCGGCGAGAGCAGGATACGCGGCAGGATGCCGAACAGGGCCGTCATCGCAAAAGGAGTGGCCTGCCCGGTCTGGTCGTAGATCCAGACCGCCAGGGCAAAGCTGATCAGCCCGGACCCAACCATCGAGGCCATCTGGCCGCCGAGGATGGTGAAAAAGGTCCGCATGCCCTTGAGGGGTTTCTGTTCTTGGTTAGGCCTGGTCATTCGATGTTTCATCTTCATAGTAAAAACTGGGGTAAAGGAACACAGCGACTGTGAAAACATTCGCTTCCGGGTTCGCAGCTTCTTCCTCAGGCAAAGTCTGGAATTCCTCCAGCAGCGCTTTCATTTTCTTTATATATTCCCGATAAGTCTCGTCTTTGACCCTTTTCTTAACCCGGTAAGCAATCGTTTCTTTGGGATTTTCTTTCGCGCCTTTGTCCAGGCTACCCCGTCTGGCTTGCAGGCTTCGCATAAAGTCATCACGGGTGGCGTCCAGCGTTGCGCCCACCAGTCGCGTGAGGTCCTCAGCATCGACCGCGGAGGAAAAGGTCAGAATCTCGCTATTAATTTCAAAATCATCCGCCGTGTTCCAATAGTATTTTTCAATGATATTATTGATCGTCTTTGTAGCCACAACTGAGATCAACCCCTTCGATTCCAAGAGGTTGAAATGGTAATACAAACGGCTGCTCGAAAGGCCCAAGCGATCGGCGACATATTTGACGGTATGCGGCTCCAGACTGAGAAGATCAAGGATTTGCAGCCTTAATGGGTCTATGATCACTTTGAGGGTCTCGACATTTTCAATCATAAAAACGGGTGGACGTTCAAATTTCTGGGTCATACAAATCTCCTTTACCGTTAAAATTTATTTTACCGGATATACTATATTATATCGGTGATATTTATTTGTCAAGCAGCTCGGAATCAAAAAAGCGCCCCATTTCTGAGGCGCTTCTGTGCTCATAAGTCAGTGAGTTTACTTTTCAGCTTCTTTTTCCGGCAGCTGTTCGAGGGATTCCACCTTTTTGGCCTGGCGTTTTGCTTTATTATTCTTCAAAGCCTTGACCAGGAAGTAAACGCCCACACCCAAGGGCACCAGGAAAGGCAAGCAGTAGATGCCGAACCAGATCACGGCATCGGCCAGCCTCTGGGCGGTGTTGACCAGGGCTTCCACAGCCTTCTTGGCGGTGCCCTGCGGTTCCCATCCGGCAATCTCGAGCGGCTGCAGCGATTCCTTGGCAACAATCTCCACCGAGATGGCCGACATGGCTGCGGATTCGGAGAGGTACTGCATCCGGCCTTTGACCGTCTCGATCTGTCCCCGGTAGTAGGTCAGCTCATCAAAGACATCCAGCACATCTTCCGTGTTTTTGGCGTTTTCCATGATCTCAACCAGTGCCTGTTCCGCCGCTTCGAGGTTCCGCAGCTGGGACTCAAGATCCGTGTATTCCGAGGTCACGTCCTGCCCGGAAACATTTTCAGAAAGCACATCCTCGCTGGGGTCGGGTGTGAGGCCCTTGATGGCGTCCATGATCGACTCCAACTGCCCGGCAGGCACCCGCACGGTCACGTTGCCATAAGGCACCATTCGGCCGCTGGAAGTGGAGGACTGGTAGATATTGGAATAGACCACAAATCCGCCCGAATCTTCAGCCATCGTGATGATGGCATCCAGGGCGGCGGTGGGATCTTCCACGGCAATCCGCATGTCGGCGTTATAGATCACCATGCGTTCGACGGTTTGAGCCATGCCGCCCACACCGGCGTCGTAATTGGGGGCGGATTCGGTCTTCTCGTCCATGCCTAGGGCTTCCTCTTCTAGGGCGTAATCATATTCCCCGCCCTCCATCGGCACGCTCATCGAAACCTCATCAGCGGCGGTTTGAGCGGCACAGGCGGAAAAGAAAATTGCTGCGATCAGAACCAGGCTGATCCCTAAGACCTTTCTCTTCTTCATCATTTTCTCCTTTTTAATTGACTGGACGACCATTTTCATTCCTAATATACGTATTTGACGTCCAATAAAAATTAAAAGTTCCCCGCTCCGGAAAATTCCTGAGCGGGGAACCTCTCAGCTTCTCAATCCTGCACCTTACCAGCCTTCACTCAGCCTGGCGGCATGCCGCAGGGGCAGCCCAGCTTTCAGGATCCGCCTCTGCACCGCCTCAACGTCATAGGGCACCCGGTGATAAGTCCAGGGCAGCTCCTCCTGGTCGTCATACACCAGGTAGGCAGCCAGGGGGTTGCGATCTCTCGGCTGCCCCACCGAGCCGGGATTGATAATCGACTTGACGTCCAGGCTGAAGGGTTGATCGGGGCCGATCAGGTAAAGATAAGTGGATCCATCCTCCCCCTCCATTTTGAAAACGCTGGGGATGTGTGTATGCCCCACCAGACAGGTTGAAGTCTCAAAAGCGGCCATGTTTTCGCGGGCAATTCTGACATCCATCACATATTCCCAAAGGGGGTCGCGCGGGCTGCCATGCGCCAGGGTGAAATCCTCAATCTCGATCCGCTCGGGCAGGTTCTGCAACCAATGATAATTTTCAGGTCGGATCTGAGTGGCCAGCCACTCCAGCGAGAAACGCGCTTCGTCCCTGAAAGCCCGGATGTCAATCTCGCCCAAAATGGCCGCATCGTGGTTTCCTTTGATACAATCCAGCTCGGGCAGGGCCATCATTTCCTCAATGCAGGCATTGGGGTCCGGCCCATAGCCCACCACATCCCCCAAACAGAAGACGCGGTCAAACGGCGCGGCATCTGCCAATACGGCTTGCAACGCCGTCAGATTCGCGTGGATATCTGAAAGGATCAGAGTCCGCATTTTACGGCAGGTAAAAGGTGAATTTCCAATCCCCGTCCGTCTGGCTGACCGTGGAATTGACGCCCATGATCGCCATCCAGGTGTTTCCGGGTTTCAAGGGGAAGGGATCCCCGTTCGCATCCAGGAACTGAATGGGTTGGGAATAGCTCGGCGCCACCCAGGTGACCTCATAAGCCTGCCCGTCGCGGAAGATGACCGCCGGCCGGCCGGCTGTGTTGTCCTGGATGGTGATATCGTGCAATGTGGGGGCATATTCGGTGTAATAGGCATATAGAACAATCACATTTGAAAAGGCCAGCTGTTCATCCGTATTGCGGTCCACCAGAGGGATCATCTGCAATTCGGAACCGGAGGTATCTTCGATCAGCCGCAGGTATTTGCCGGTGGGGATGTCAAACTGCCACTCGCCCCGGTCGAGGTTGGAATACTGAACGAGGACATCCGTCCCTTCCCCGCCACCCGCTGGCGCGACGGGGTCAAAGGCCATGCCGTCCAGCGGATATTGATGGTTATCCACCCCGCGCTGGGTCGCCAGATTGGTCAGCTCGGCCGAATTGGCAAAAACGCTGGTCACAATATTGCGGCCATCATCACAAATCGCCGGGCAAGTCTGATCCGTCTCGGTGATGGCTCTGTTCCCCAAAACATCCACGATCTCAGCATAGACCGTTTCATAGGCGCTCACAAAACCAAGAATGCCCTGATACATACTAACCAGCTGTGGGTCCACCAACCTGCCGGAGCGCATTGGGCCAATCCGTTCAGCGTTGTCGCCATAATACACGGCCATAAACCGGTTGGAGCCAGAGCCAATATAGTATTCAAAGACCAGGTCAGCCGAAGAAAGACCGGCATGGGGGCGGCCGGAAGCCGGATAGTTCGCCACTTTGACGAAGACCGGCCGCCGGTTGAGGTTCTCGGGGTTCGCCACCATCAACCCGGTAAGCGGATTGATGCCTTTTGGGAAGTCCGAAGGCCCAACAGGGCCAATGGTCGGTAACTGGGTCGGGGTTGCGGTGGGTTCCGGGGTGGCGGTCTCCGTCGGAAGCACCTTCTCCGTTGCAGAGGGCAGGGCCGCGACCGTCTGAGCCGCATAGGTGCCGGCTTGCTCCACATCCGACAGCCCGCTCGGGCCGCAGGCCGCGAGCAGCATGGTCAGAATGGCAAAGATTGTCCAAAGTGCAAAACGATTTTTAGAGTTCATGGTTTCACCTCTGAGCCCAATTTTACCGCAAGACCCCCCTCTTTACGTCAAATTGAGAAATTTCCTAAATTTTTAAAAATTTTCCAGCTAAGATTTGATCTTCTCGATGATCTCCGCAACCATATCAAAGCGGTTAAAAGAGGGGATGATATAGACGCCCTGGAAATATTGCTTCAACTCTTCAATCAGCTCCACGGCGATCCGCTTCCCCTCGCCCAGCATATCATCCTCACCCGCGTTTGCCATCCGCTCCTGGATCGTTTCAGGGATCACAATCCCGGGCACCTCGTTATGCAAAAAGCGCGCATGGCGGTCCGTCACCAGGGGCAGCACGCCCGCCAGCACCGGCGTGGTCAACTCGCCATAGCGCTCGGCATAAAAGGCCAGGAACTCCTGGGCACGAGCCACTTCGAAGATCGGCTGGGTCAGAAAGAAATCCGCCCCCGCGCTCAGCTTCTTGCGCAGGGTTCGGACTTCGCGTTCCGGGTCAGCGGGGCAGAGGTTCAGCGCCGCGCCCACGAAGAAGGTCGTCGGCTGGCCGATCTCGCCGCCGGCATGGTCCATGCCGGTGTTGAACCCTTCCTTAATCAAGCGAATCAGGCCGGTCGGGACGAGGTCATAGGAATCATTGGCATCGGGATAGTCACCGATCGCGGTGGGGTCGCCCATCACCACAAAGACATTGCGGATATTGATCGCATGCGCCGCCAGCAGGTCGCCCTGCACCCGGAGCAGGTTCCGCCCGCGGGTCGGGAAATGCAGCGTAGTCTCCACACCAAAGCGGGACTGGATCAGGTCGCAGACCGCCCAGGGACTCATCCGCATCCGCGCCCGGGGGCTGTCGGCCACGTCAATCACATCCGCGCCGGCATCCGCCAGCAGCGAAGCACCAGCCAGCAGTTTATGCGTGGAAAGCCCCCGCGGCGGGTCCACCTCGACTGCGATCACAAATTTCCCATCCGCCAGTTTTTTGGCCAGCCCGGAGGGTCCCTCCGCCGGTTCCATCTCCCGGCTGGGCGCCACTTCCAGATCGGCCAGCTGCACCACGGCGTAGCCTGCCGGTGTAGTCGAAATCGCCTCCGCAATCACTTTCACGTGCGCGGGCGTGGTGCCGCAGCAGCCACCGACCACGCTCGCCCCGGACTGCCAGAAAGCCAGAGTGTAATCCCGGAAGTAATCCGGGCCGGCGGGGTACATGATCCGCCCGCCCACGCGTTCCGGGAAGCCTGCATTGGGCATCACGGAGAAACGCCCCTCAGGCACCGCGGCCTTCATCTGCTTGAGGATTCGCAGCAGCTGGGCCGGGCCGCCGGAGCAGTTCACGCCGATCACATCCACCCCAAAACTCGCCATCTGCTCCGCCACCTCGCGGGGCGTGTCGCCCAGGAGGGTCCGGCGGTCGCGGGTGAAGGTCATCGAGGCAATCACAGGCATAGTTTCATCCACCGCGTGCACGGCCCGCACAGCCTCGCGCACGGCATAGAGGTCCACCATCGTTTCGATCAGGATCACCTCCACTCCGGCCTCGATCAGCGCCCGAGCCTGCTCCAGGTAGATCTCAAAGGCTTCTTCCGGCTGGATATGACCGAAAGGCGCCAGGGGCAGCCCCAAGGGGCCGATATCCCCGGCGATCATCACGTCTTTAAAGGAGGCTTCCACCATCCGGCGGGCCAGCTTGACCCCCGCGGTGTTAACCTCCGCCACCCGCTCATCCAGCCCGTGCCGCTCCAGCTTGGCCCGGTTCGCGCCGAAGGTGTTGGTCTTGACCACCTCCGCCCCCGCGGCGATGTAATCCCGGTGGATCTCGCCGACGGCCGCTGGATTGATCAGGTTCAGCTCATCAAAGCACTCATCAATATCCACGCCCCGTTCATGGAGAAGCGTGCCCATCGCGCCGTCAAACACAATGGGCTTATCAATGCGGTTCAACCGCTGAATGAATTTTCTTTCGTCTTTATTCATAGCATCCGTCCAATAAGTTAATCGCTCAGCAGTTGTTCCACCCGGCTGGTGCCCACATTGAAATATTTGGCATCGGGGTGGTGAACGATGATCGCTGCGGTGGATTGTTCCGGGATCAGTTGATAGGCGGCGGTCAGGCTCATGCCCAGGGCTGATTCGGCCGGGAGCAGCTCAAAGACCTTGACATGGTCCTCCAGTTCGGGGATCGCCGGGTAGCCCCAGGAATAGCGCTTGCCGCGCTGGGGGCTCAGGCCGAGTTCCCGCCGGATGTGCTCGTGCAGGTAGGCCGCAGTGGCCTCGGCCATCTGCACCGCCAGCCCATGCAGGTAATAGCCCTCGGCGTATTCGCCGGCTTCCTGCAAGGCTTCAAAACGCTCGGTGGCCTTGCGTCCCACGGTGACCACCTGGAAGGCGACCACGTCCATCCTGCCGGAGTCTTTTGCGGCGAAATAGTCCGCCAGGCTAAGGCCCTCGCCCCCCTCCTGGCGCGGGAAGCTGAAACGTTCCAACACAGCAGGTTCATCCTCCTGCAGGGTGTCGGGGTCATAGACCAGCAACTCATCGCCTTCCGACTGGCAGGGCCAGTAGCCATAGACCGCCTGGGGCTGGAGCCAGCCCTCCTTCTCGGCGGCCTTGCGCATCCGCTCCAGCCGCTGGTTGAAGGCCACTTTGAGCTTCTTCCATTCCTCACCGTGGGCGTTCTTTGCGCCCCAGGAAAGGCGGTAAAGCTCATTTAAGGAGAGGTGCTCGCCGACGATCTCCAGAGGCATGGCGCGGACCACCCGCGGTCCCCAATAGGGCGGCACGGGCAGGTCAGTGAGTGGCTGAACGGCATTCGCACGGACCGAACGGGCCACGCTGCGACCGGCATGCAGGTCCTTGCCCAGTTCATAGTCCGCCGACTTTTGGGTCTCGGTCACCAGAGCTTCTCGTTTTTCCGGCGTCATCAAGGCGTCCATGGTCGCGAGGCCCTCAAACGCGTCCTTGCAATAGAAAACGCCGGGTTCATAATAATGCCCGGCTTCCGTCAGCAAAATCCGCTTGCCAAAGCGGGGATTGATCGCCGCGCCGCCGATCAGCACGGGGAACCCCAGACCGCGGCGGTCCAGTTCGTTGACGATCAGCGGCATCTGTTTGCTGGTGGAAACCAGCAACGCGCTCAGCCCGATCGCATTCGCTTTTTCCTCCACCGCCCGCGAAATGATCGTCTCGGCCGGGACCTGTTTGCCCAGGTCCACCACGGTGTAACCGTTGTTCGAAAGGATCGTCTTGACCAAATTCTTGCCAATGTCATGCACGTCGCCATAGACCGTCGCGAGCACCAGCTTGCCTTTGGTCGCGCCTGCCTGCTTCTCCAAAAAGTTCTCCAGATAGCCCACGGCAACCTTCATCACTTCGGCGCTCTGCAACACAAAGGGCAGAATCAATTCGCCCGCGCCGAACTTATCACCCACATCCTTCATCGCGGGCAGCAGCACGGTGTTGAGGACCTCCACCGCGGTCTCCCCTTTCGGACGCTGCGGGTCCCGGTTGAGGAGCAGGTCAATGTCGGCTTCCACGTCTGCCTTGTGGCGGTGCAGGATGCGCCAATGCAGGCGCTCTTCCGGCGTCATCTCAGCCAGGTCCACCTGGCCCGTCTGGCTTTCCTCGCCGCTGTCTTCCACCGATTCAAAATAGGCAATCAGGTGGGCCAGCGCCTGCTCGTCGCGGTTGAAGATCAGGTCCTCCGCCAGCTTGCGTTCTTCCTCCGGGATTTCAGCATAAGGCTTGATATCCGCCGGGTTGACGATTGCCATATCCAGGCCCGCCTCCACGGCGTGAGTGAGCATCACACTGTTGAGGACAGCCCGCGCCGGGCGGGAAAGGCCAAAGGACACGTTGCTCACGCCCAATGAGGTCAGCACGCCGGGCAGGGTCTCCTTGATCCGGCGAATGCCTTCCAAAGTCTGGATCGCGGAATCCTGCAAATCCGGGTCGCCGGTCGCCAGGGTGAAGGTCAGCGCATCGTAGACCAAATCCTCAGGCCGCAGGCCATACTCATTGACGGCCAGGTCATAGATCCGCCTGGCCACGGCCACTTTCCGGTCAGCGCTTTTGGCCATACCCTCCTCGTCAATCGTCAGCACGATCACGGCGGCGTTGAAGCGCTTCGCCAGGCTGAAAATTTTGGCGGCTTTTTCCGGCCCCGACTCCAGATGGGTGGAATTAATCAGGCTGCGGCCGGGGTTGGCCTCCAAAGCCGCCTCGATCACTTCGATCTCAGTCGAATCGATCACCAGCGGGACCGGCACGGCGTTCGCCAGCCGCTTGACCAACTTGCGCATCAACTGGTCCTCATCCGCCCGCTCGGTCAACGCCGCGCAGACATCCAGCCCATGCGCGCCGTTATCCACCTGGGCGCGGGCCATCTCCACGATCCCGTCGTAGTCCTCCGCCATGATCAGCCGCTTGAACTTACGAGAACCCTGGGTATTGAGGCGTTCGCCGATCAGGAAGGGCGCCGGCACCTGCTGCATCGGCACGGCCTGCACCGGAGAAGCCAGCATCGCCTCCACCGGCGGCGCGGGCGGTTTTGCCCGGCCCCGGTCCAACCCCTCGTTGAGCCGTTGGATATGGTCTTCGCGGGTCCCGCAGCAACCCCCCACCACTCGGACGCCGTATTCATTGACAAATTCCAGCATCAGGTCCGCAAAAGGTTGCGGCTCCATCGGGTAGACCGCTTCGCCATCCACATTCAGGGGCAAACCGGCATTGGGGATGCAGGACACTGGCAGGCGGGAATTCTCAGTCAGATAGCGGATCGGCTCGCGCATGTAGTCCGGCCCGGTGGAGCAGTTCAGCCCGATCACGTCAATGCCCATCTCCTCCAAAATCGCCCGGGCGGCGGCGATATCCGTCCCCAGCAGCATCCGGCCGGTGGTATCCAGCGTGACCTGGGCCTGAATGGGCAGGACCTGCCCCGTCTCTTCAAAAGCGGCCTGAATCCCCTGGATCACCGCTTTCACTTCGAGGATGTCCTGCGAGGTCTCGATCAGCAGCAGATCCACCCCGCCCTTAATCAGCCCCACCGCCTGCTCCCGGAAGACATCGACCAGGTCTTGGAAGGCAATATTCGCCATCTCGGGGTCTTCGGTGGAGATCAGTTTGCCGCTGGGTCCCATCGAACCGGCCACAAAGCGCGGTTTTTCCGGTGTGCTGTATTCATCCGCAACCCGGCGCGCCAGGCTGGCGGCCGTGCGGTTGATCTCCAGTACCCGGTCTCCCAATCCGAACTCCCTCAGGGTCAGCCGGTTGGAGCGGAAGGAATCCGTCTCGATCACGTCCGAGCCGGCTTCAAGGAAGCTGCGATGGACAATTTCGACCGCGCTCGGTTTGGTAATCACTAGGTAGTCATTGCAGCCCACCGTCCGCTCCCCGCCAAAGTCCGCGGCACTCAGATGCTGCCGGTCCAGGTTGGTGCCCATTGCGCCATCAAAGAGGACCACACCGTGGTCGATCGCATCGAGGTAACGCCGATTGGTGAATTGCTTTTGTTTCCCTGAGGACATACGATGTTCCTTCCCGTCCCAAGCCTGAGGCTGAGGCAGCGCTTGTTAAATCAATCGCCTCTCAAAAAAAGATGAGAGGCGCTAAGTACCCGTTCGGTCACTTCACCTCATCTTCCAGATCCCCCCGCTTCCGGGGACTGCCGGAATTGGCACCTGTGTTCGTTCACACTGGTTGCCGAGGTTTCAATGGGCCGGTCCCTCCACCTCTCTGGATGAGTTTTCAATCAGACAAAGTCTATCACATTAAGAAGTGAAAGTCAATTTTAGGAACTTTCCTTTGGGAACTTTCCAGCGGAAGCCGGACCCACTTTTTTGGTCTGGCGAATCGGGATTTGGAGGAAGAAACTACTCCCCCGCCCTAATTTACTCTCAAACCAGACCTTTCCCCCATGCCTTTCAGCGATGGATTTAACAATTGCCAGGCCCAACCCGCTCCCGGAACGCTCCCCCACCCCCACCTGTCCCTCGGAATGGTAGAAGCGCTTGAAAATCTTGCGCTGGTCCAGCGGCGCGATCCCAGGCCCGAAATCCTCCACCGTCATCAGAACAGACTCCGCCTGTTTCTGGACTTTGAGGTTGACCCGGCCCTGATTGGCTGAATATTTGATGGCGTTATCCACCAGGTTCTTCAAAGCCTGAACGAGGAAAGCGGAATCCGCCTCGACCACAAGCGGCTCTTCGGGCAGGCTGACCGCCAATTCAATATTCTTTTGTTTGGTCTGCGTATCCATCAGATCCGCCACCCGCTGGATCACATCGCTTATGAGGACCTCTTTAAATTCCAGCGCATCGTTCGAATCCAGCCGCCCAAGGTCCAGCAGGTTTTGCACCAGCGACCGCATTTCAGCCACGCTGGTGATGATATTGCTGACATAGGTCTCCTGCTGGTCGTTGAGGTTCCCGGCCAGCCGCAGGAGCTTGGCATAGCCCTGCATCAGGGTCAGCGGGGACCGCAGCTCATGCGAGACGGTGGTCACATATTCAGTCTTGGCGGCATCCTGCGCCTTGAAAGCCGTCACATCCTTGATGATCGTGGCTGTTCCAATCGTGCGCTGATCCACAATCAACGGCGCCACCAGCAGCAGATAGGACTTTTGATCGGAGGTATGGACTTCCTGTGCCTGCGATCCCTCCGTGGGCATCTCCAGCGCGCCGGCGAAATCCGTCTCTTCCAGGAGCGCCGCCCGGGTTGCGCCGAGCAGTTCCCGCCCCGCCAGCCCCGGCAAATGAATGGCGGCGGGATTGGCGTAAATCACAACCTGATTCAAATCCGCAACCAGCACAGCATCCTCAAGGGCGGCCAGCACCGCTTCCAACTGTTTCTGATGGGTCAGGGATTCATCAAAGGCTCTGTGATTGATGATCGCGGTCGCCGCTTTTTGGGAGAGATCCGTGAAGTAATCCAGTTCCTCTTCGCTGAGGTCGGAGCGCCGGTCGGATGCCAACCAGAGCGTCCCCAGCAGTTTGCTCTTCCAGCGCAAGGGCAGGGAAAGCAGCAGTGTTGGCGCGGGCATATCCTTGGTCAGATGGAAATTGCGCCCGATCTGGGCATCCCGCATCAGCCATTGCCCCCGGACGCGGGTGACCGTCAGGATGTCCTCATCCAGAGCCGCCAGCCCGCGGGCATCCTTGCCCATCCCGAACCGCTGATCCGGGGCCGCTTTGCCGGAGGGCTGTGACTCATTGAGCAGGACGATCCGGGCCGAGGAGATCCCATGCTCCAAAGCAGCCACCAAAACCACCTGCAGAGAGTCTTTCAACTTCAACTGCCCGGTGATCCGCTCGCTGACGGTCAGCAGGTCCGACTGGGTCTGTAATCGGGTCTTAACGCTGGCCGTCATCTGCTCGAAATTATCCGCCAAACCTTGAAGCCCGGATGAATAGCGATGCCGAGTTTCGGCGACCGAGAGATCGCCCTGGCTGATCTTAGCGGCTTCGACAGCCAGACGGTCCGCATCCCGGCTGATCTTGCTGAACATGATGACGGCAATCCCGGCTTCCAAAGTGATCAGGGCCATTCCAGCCAGGATCAGCGGGATCACTTCCTGCACAGCCTGAAGCTGGAGGATAGGGTTTGGAATCACTGTGATCACCGACCAGCCAAGCGTTCCCACCGGCTGGAAATATTCCATCTGCCGCGCGCCGGTCTCATCCACCGTTTCAAAGAAAGTCGCGGTCAGGAAAGTCGAACCCGTGTAGGCAGACATCGGAGAAGTTGAGGCCGAGTGATAAACTACCTGTCCGGCGGCATCCACGATCAGGATTTCGCCGCCAGCCGCCAGCAAGCCATTCATGGATGTCAAATAGGGCTTGAGCGCCGCTGCGCTGGCAAGCTCAACCCGTCCCCACAGGACGGCGACAATCTGTCCACTAGAGTCGGTCTTGGGCGTGAAGAAGCTCAGGCTGCGGCCATATTCCTCCCCAGCCGGAACGATCACCGGCGGTACGGATGCGCCAGCCAGGACCTGCTGAATGGCAGTCCGTTCGTCAGCGGAGGGCATCATCTGGGTGGGCACGCTGGCCAGGATGCCGCCATCCGGCCCGGCCAGGGCGAGCTGGTCAAAAATGCCCCCGGCCGCCCACTGCGCTTCAAGCGCGGCCTGCGCCGATTCCAGGGTGACCAGCGAAGGGTCAATACCGCCGGCAAACTGCTGGATAGCCGTTTGCCCCCCAGCTAAAAAGCCCGGCAGCGTTTCAGCTAGGGACTGAGCCGTGGTCGTCATCTCCTCAACCACCGAGCGTTTGGCAAACTCCTGGGCGGATTTCCATTGCCCGGCGACCGTCGCCGCAAGCAGGACAAGCGCCAAGGGCAGAGCGATCAGCACATAGCGCAGACCCAGGCTCTGCTGAAGCTCCGCCGGATCAACCGTTGAGCCTGCTGCGCCCCATCGATCCTTCGCCAGCCATTGCGCGCCGAGACAGCCCAGCCCGCCCAGCAGCAGCATTCCACCCAGCGCCAGGTAAACGGGCGCCAGCTGCGTGAGCGCCGAAACTAAGCTGGCCGCCAGGTTCCCTTCCGCATTGAGGAAGAGCGCCAGAAAAGTCAGCGGGAAGAGCAGCGCCGCGGCGGCCAGGGCGGCCCCAGGCGGCCACCGCAAAAGGCGATAGAGCAGGCCCGGCCGCTTTTGCCGGATAGCCAAAGTGAACACCAGCGCAGCGCTCATAAAGAGCAAGGGGGTGAAGATGGAATGGGTATCGAGATAGGCCAGCAAAATGCCGGAAAGCCCGGCCAGCAGTACGCCCGGCATCAGGCCCAGAATGCCCCCCGCGGCCAGCCAGGGCAAGGCCGCCAGGATCATCAGGTGAGGCGTGGTGGGGCTGTTTTCAGTCTGGATGGGAAGGCCCAGGAAGGGCGTGAAGATCAGGATCAGCACGCTCAAAAGCGCCAGCCAGGCCAGGGAACTGCGATCCAGTTTGAACTGCTGGTCCCTTTTCCGGACGGTGACGAACACGATCACACCCAACCAAACCGCCCACCCCAGCAGCGATAGCAGAGATTGGGGGATCTGGATGGCATATTCCGGCAAGAGTGGCGCGATAAAATCAGGCATTTTTCAGTCTGTTGATCCTGGATAATTCATTATAGCATCAGAGCGACTCGAAGATGGATTTTTTTCAGCGCTTCACCCCCATTAACACTCGAACCCCCGTTAAAGTCGCTTGGCTTCCCGGTCGAATTTGCGCCAGGCCCGTTGGTCCAGCAGGGGGCGGAAGCTTGCCTCGGGCAGTTCGCGCACCATTTGGAGCACCTCCGCTTCCATCTGGGCTGTTTTTGCGAAACAGTCCCGGGTGTAGGCCCGCCGATCTTCAATTGAGTGCTTTGCCGGGTCCGGCAAATCTTCAAGGAAAGCCGCTTCCAATTCGGCCTGAAGCGGTTTGAGGGCGTTGATCCGGATGGCGTAATCCCGCAGGATCTCACGGTGCAGGTTTTCATGCTGCCACCACAGCGTCTGGGCATCATAGGTCCCGGTCGGCGAAGGGCCAAGCTTGGGCAGGCCGCCATCGAACCAAACCGGCTTGAACGTGGAAGTGCAGGGCGCGGCGGTGCCCGTCACCCAATGGGTATCCCCAGCCTGGGTCAGGTGGGAAACCATCGAGCCGGCCGTCTGGCTGATACGCACGGGGCCGAAACTGGCATGCATGCAGACTTCCGCGCCCGTCAGCCCTTTCCCCGGCTGCCAATCCTCATCGACGTTTGGGCCGTGATCCCGCAGCAGCTGCATCGCACAGGGCACATCGATCTTGCCCAGGTTGGCCTGCAGGCCGTCCCGCGTCCGGCAGAAGCGGTGTTTCCCGCCGGAGAAGGTCGAATAGAGAAAATCGCTGTAGCAGGCGCCAAAGTCAAAGTCCGCTGCACCTTTGCACCAGCCCTTGGACACGGCAAACGAGACCAGGTCGTCTGAGGCCCGGTCCCAATGCTTGCCGATGGTGATGATATTGGAGATCGAGCGCACATCCTGCACCCGTTCGGCGGCCCAATGCTTCCCCGCCGTCTCAAAGACCCAGGCAGTCTCGTGATCGGCGATCAGGCAGCTGTTGTGATAGTGCATCGGATGCAAGAGCCCGTGATTCCCGCCCTGACCGTATTTTTCCAGCAGGCCAATCATCACATCCAACGCTTCGTCCGCCGTGGCCGCCCGTTCCAGGGCCAGCCGGAGGAAATCCATCCCGATCAAGCCGGGTTCTTTGTCATAAGGCACCTTGGTGAAGACCGCTTCGTTGCCGATCACCACGCCGTGTTCGTTCGCGCCCATCTCTGCGCCCCAAATCCAGAAAGGCTTGGAGAGCAGGACCGCGTTCGTTTCCCGCACTTGGGGAATCGAGATGTAGGTCAGCCGGACTTCCGAGCCTTCGGGATGAACGGCATGAGGGATCAGGACGAGTTCCTGAGCCTCGTTGGGGTCCCGGTCGCTGTTCTTCCCAAAAATGACGGAGCCATCGCGGGTGGCATTGGCAAGGGCAACGAAAGTATCACACATTTTCAGCCAGTTCCTTCGCTTTCAGCAGGACTTCTTGAATCCCCAGATCATCGGCATTGATAATCACGGCATCCTCGGCAGGCCTGAGCGGCGCGATCTTGCGGCCGGAATCGATCCGGTCCCGGTTCCTCAGCGAGGCCAGCACCAGGTCATAATCCGCCTCTTCGCCGCGGGCCAAAAGTTCCTGATAGCGCCGTTCCGCCCGGACCTCGACGGAAGCGTCCAGATAGATCTTCAAATCTGCATCAGGCATCACCACGGTGCCGATATCCCGCCCCACCATCACCACTCGGTTTTCATGAGCAATCCGGCGCTGCTGGGCCGTCATTGCATCGCGGACGGCGGCGTAGGTTGAAACCGGGCTGACGGCGGCATTGACCACTTCCTTACGGATTTCCCAGGTCACATCCTTGCCATCCAGCAGGACATCAGCGGCCCGGCCATCGTCCACCGAGGGCGGCCGCACATCAATCCGCACCCGCTTGGCCAACTGGCCTATCCGCTCCTCATCCTCAATGGCCAGGCCGTGCTGAATGGCCGCCAGCGTCACCGCTCGGTACATCACACCGGTATCAAAATAGAGATACCCCAGTTCCTCCGCCAGGAGGAAACCCAGGGTGGATTTACCGGAACCGGCCGGGCCGTCTATTGCGATTGTTTTCGGTCTTGCCATAAGAATCGGCCGATCTTTTATTGAGAGAACTGGGCATCGGGCATCAGGTCCGTCCGAACCCAAATAATAATATTTTGGGCAGCGGTCGGCACATTCCGCGTCAGCAGCCAGCCAAGAGTGTCAAAGGCGCTCATTTCAGACCAGAGCGGTTGCTGATACCAAACCAGGTCCTGCCCCCGGTAGCTGTTGGCGATCTCCGGGATCTCCTGATCGGTCGTGATCAGAAGGCCCGGCTGAGATTGCGGCACCGCGCTGGAAACAAATTCCACTGAGGCCTCATCACGCAGCAGCCAGCGCAGGCTGGGACGATCAAAGCCAGAGACGACAATATCCAGCGCCCCCCGGCCGCTGGTGTTCCAATCCTCAATATCGTCAATTGTCTCCCGCAGCCAGACCGAGGTCACCTGCGGTTCCTGGGGATACCAAAGCTCCCAGGAACGCTCCGGCGCCAGACCGGTGGAATGGACGCTGAGGGCAAACAGTCCCACCACGAAGACAACCGCCAGCCCCATCAGAAGCCCCGGCAGGGCCACTTCCTGCGACCAGCCGTAGCTGACCAGCAGCACGGCGGCAACCAGCAGGACGGACCCGCCGATCAACGCCAGGATATAATTGATTCGCAGGTCCTGCGCCAGCGTCGGGTTGATCAGCCCGCGGAAGACCAGCAGCAAGAAGGCAAAGATGACCACGACAAAGACGGTCATCAGGACGGTGATGATCCGGTTTTCCTCCGTCAGCCGCCAGGCAAAGAACATCGTCCGCACCGTGAGCAGCCAGAGGGGCAAAGTCACCCAGATAATATCCGCCGCGGCGCCCGCCGGATAGAGCAGGATGAAGACCAGGCCCACCAGCCACCAGATCGTCAGGAAAATGCCCAGGCGGTCCCGCACCAAAATCGCCCGGATGCTGCCTAATAAACCGAAGAGCAGAGCTTCAACAGTGTAGGCGACCAGCGCAAAGGGAATCTGGAACACCAAAGCCGAGCGGGGTGCGGCAAAGCCCTGCAGGAAAACCACCAACCCTGCAAAGATTCCGCTCAAGTTGGCCGGCGCCAGGAAAAACCCCGTGCCGACCACAAGCAGCGTGGCGCCAAACGAAAGGCCAATTCTCAGCCAAAAATCACGCTGGTCAGCAGGTTCCGGCTGGTCCAGCAGGGGTTCGCCCTTTGCGATCAGGCGGTAGATCAGAGTGGTCAGGCCCAGGATCAGGAGCCCTATCCAAAAGCCCGGCCCGCTCATCAGAGCCAAAGCCAGGGAGCCGCCCGCCAGGATCGGCCGCTGCTTGAAGAACAGCCCCAGCGCAAGCAGCAGAAAAACGAAAGCCATCATCGGCGAACCAATGATGCGGGAAAGCCCGACCATCTCCGGTGAGATCGCGAGCACCATCGCCAGCAGCAAAGCGGGCCAGCGGCCGATCCGCTCCCGGAAGAGCCAGGGGACAAAGACCAACAGCGCGCCGGCGAAGGCGAACCAGAACCGCGCCATGAAATTCCCGGCGGAAAAGAGGTAAAAGTCCAGCCCGGTCAGCCCCACATAGGCGGCAAATGCTCCAAAGGTCGCCTGTTCCTGCCGGCCCGCGGCCAGGGCTTGGAGCGCAATCGAAGCTTCCAGGTCGCCCAGCGGCAAAACGCCCAGGCGGATAAGGCGCAGCGCCAGAGCAAGCGCAAAGGCGCCGAACAGCAGATACAGCGGCAGATCAGTTTCCTGTGAATTCTTCATTCTAGTTGCTATTATACTTGTCAATCCTCCCGCCGTTGGCGGAGGCTGGTCATGGATTATTCAACGGCCTGCGCATCCAGCACTTCATAAATCACCGTGCTGCCAGAGCGGAACACTTCCTGCCAGAGTTCGCCGTCGTACTGTTCAAATTTCGCCAATCCCGCACCGGGGAAGAAAGCCTGTTCCAACTGGCCGTAGACGATGTATTGCACGTCATACGTTTCGAGGAAGTCCACAACGTATTCCCGGTCTTCGGTCAGATAGAAAATGCCGACAGCATCCACCCGTTCCTGCACGATGTTGCTCTGCAAAACAGCCCGCTGCTGGCGCTGGTGCCAATTCCAGCCCACCACGCCCGGCAGCCCGGTATAGATGGTGTAGCGATTGCCCCAGCGATATTCATAGGCCTGCCCCTCCAGGATCACGGGCGATCCCGCCACATTGTCCTGCAGCCAGCGGATTGCGTCATAATCTTCGCTCAGGTCCATGGTCACGCCCATGTCAAAATACGAGGCGTATTCCATATAGGCCATGCCGTCCAGGGTATGCGGCGCATCGGCCGCCATCCGGTCACCAATTTTGTCCGCCGTCCCAAGCACGGGGAAGAGCGCGGTCGAGGTCACCAGGATGAAGCAAACCGCCTGCCAGACGAAGTCCAGGCTGGGGCGCCAATAGCGCAGGGACTGGACCACCCAGACCACGCAGACCCCAGCAGAAAGCGCGAACATGATCCAGGCCTGCAGATAGAGCTTGAAGACGGTGTTCATCCGGCCGATATCACCCGGCAGGTAAACCATCTCGGCCGCCAGGGTCAGCACCAGCGCGGTGCCGATCAGGAAGAGAATGAAACGCCGCCCATCGGATTGCCCGGGCCGCAGCATCAGCGCTACAGCCCACAGCCCCAGCGGCAGGGCGACCGCCGCGACCGTGATGCCCAGGGCCAGGAATGCGACCAGAATGATCAGAAACAGGATCAGGATGGCATAAACCCAGGTCAGATAGGGCTGCAATTTCCGCAGGTCCGATTGCGGCGTGGTCTTCATCCAATGATAGGTTTCCCAGCTCATCCAGCTGACGATCAGGAATAGGAGCAGGCCCCAATGGGTCAGGTAATCATTGAGCGCGGTCCGGTCCCCCGTCCAGAGCGCCACAGAGGTATAACCCTGGCCAAACCAGTGGGTAAAGGGTTCATAAAGGAAAACCGCCAAACCCCCGAGCAGCGCCACAGCGCCCAGGGCCGCCGCCAAACGTTCGATCAGCTTTCCCCGGGGAATTTCCCAGTTCAGCCTGGGGCGGTGGTTTTGGAAAACGCTGTAGAACAGGGCCACAGCGGAGAACACCAGGTAGGTGTAAAAATCCCAGGTGTTGGTCGGCCGCAATGCGCCGATGACCAGGCCGCCGATCAGGAAACCCATCACGGTTCCCAAAACCTTAAGCTTCCCGCCCGGCTCGCCCCAGCGGCCCTTGTTCAGGACGACTGAGAGACACCAGCTGATCGCCATCACCGTGATTGGGAAAGCCAGCAGGTGGGCGTGCAGGTCCGCATAGATAAAGGTGAAAAAGGGGAACTCGGTGATCACGTCGCCGGGGATCACCCGGCTGGAATACCAGTACCAGTCGCCGGGATAGAACGGCATCGGCGTGCCTTTGAGGAACTGGACGAAGCCCTGGAAGGTCCAGGTGATCTTCTGGCCGAGGGAGGCATCCGCCAGCACAGCGCCGCCCGAAGCGATCCGCTGGTAGCCCTCCACAATCTGCCGGACGACGCCCAAATTGCCCAGGACGGCCACCAGCAGGACGGTCACCAGCCCCGCCCAGAAGGCCGTCCCCAGGACGGGTTTGACGCGCGGTTCGCCCGCCCGCAGGGCGCGGGACCGGGGGATGCCGTCATAGAGGTTCCAGCCCACCGAGAAGGCTCCCAGGGCCAGCAGGCTGTACCAGATCGGCAGGACGATATTGTAGGCCACGGAGGGGACAATGCCCAAAAGCTTGATCGGCACAGCGGCCAGCACAAAGCCATAGTAATAGTAATTGATATACCCCCCGGCGAACCAGGGGTCATAGGGCGGGAAGGTCGTGCTCTTGAGCACGGCGTTCAGGTAGGAGAAGTCCATCGGCTTCTCGCCGCCCTTGTAGGGGTGCCAGAGGTCCGGGTTGCCGAGGCGGATCAGCAGCAAGACGATGAACGCGACCAGCGCCAGGGCTTCCACCGCCAGGTAGTACTGCCAGCGGTCGCGCAGCTCCGCCAGCAGGGCTTTGCGCTGGAGATAGGCAAATACCCCGCCCAGGATCACCATCCCGGCCAGCATGCCCAGAATCGTCGTCCGGGTGAAGGGAACGCCCAGCGACCCCAGGACCCAGACGCCAAAGCCGAGGATCAACAGCCCCGCCAGTTTGGAGAAGGGGTAGCCCCGGTCGGAGAGGCCCGGGAAGGCCAGGCGGATGATTGGGTAAGCCAGCCAGCCCAGCCCGGTGACCAGCAGGTAAAGGGCGATCACAGCCGCCGGCTGCGAGCTATTGAGCAGACTCTCCCGGTCAAAAAGTTCCGACCAGGTGCCATTTTCTCGCTGCTCTTCCAGACGGTCTTCCGGCAGCAAGAGGGTGGACTTCGGATTATCCGGATCAGACTCCTCCGCCCCTCTGTAGTTGGCGGCGTCGCCAGGCGTGAAATAGACCACCTTGCTCAAATCCACCGAGCGCAGCAGTTCCCGGACTGCGAGCGGGTCATAGGAATCGCTCTTCTTGAAGATCAGGACCTTGGGATGGTCATAGACCGTGAAGGCTTCTTCCGAGGCCTGGTCGTTGATCGCCAGCGAACCCAGGTTGGGGTCGGACTGGAAGGTCGCCACCAGGTCAAACCCGAGTTTGCCCGCGAACATCCCCGGCTCCGCGACGCTGTAACACCACTCGATATCCGCGCCTTCCGGGCAGCCCAGCAGGTTCTGGTAATAGAATGTCGTCAGCGGGTAGCGCTCGGGCACGCGGGTCGTCGTTCCCCATTGCCGGCTGGAGGTGATGAAAATATAATCGGCCAGATCGAGATTAGTCTCAAACCGTTCCAATTTGTTCTCGTCATCCGTCCAATACATCTCGAATTTGATGTCGCCGCGGTAGATCCCGCCTGTCTCGCTGTAGGGGCTGAATCCATCCACCGGGTAGGGCACCGCATCGTCCCAGGTGCTCTCGTGCGCCGGCGCGGGCGCGTGCGGCACCAGCCTGGCAGCGGGCGAAGGCGTGGAGAGGGTCACATAGAGCGTCTGCCCGGCTTCCACCGCCAGCGGCTCATCCAGAATGAAGGTATAGGAATCCCCCCGGGCATCCTCGCCTGGGGCAAAGTCGTCTCTCAACGTGGCTGAAACGCCGGGACCGGCAGGGCTGGTGACGGAAAGCCCCAGGGTGAGGTCCTTCAAGCTTTCGGATCCCATCAGGTCCACCAGGTAGGGCGCGTGCACTTCCGTGACTTCCCCGGTCCAGACCAGGCGGACTTCCATGTAGTAATTCGCGCCCTCCCGGACGCTCTGCATGATCCGGGGCAGCGGCTGGGAAAGGATCATCCCCTTATTGGTCACCAGATGGATCTCCGGCGAGCCGTTGAGCTGCAAATGGGACTCGCCCACTTCAATATCCAACTCCAGATAGTACAGCTCGCCTTCCACCAGCTCAACGCCGTGGTCAAAGATGAACTCATAAGCGGAGCCGCGCCAATCACCCTGCGACGCGGGGAACTCGCTGGCGACCATCGCCTGCCCCAGCGGGACCTCACGCGCCGCAGCGCGGGTGATCGTCAGCCCCACCTGGGTCACGCTCGAAACGCCCGTGGTATCCAGAATGTAGGGCATCGTCACCGAAGAGACCAGCCCGCTGGCCTCCGCGTAGAAGGGGATTGCGAAGGGTTCGCCGGGGGTGAGGACATCCCCCGCCCGGTAGGGCATCGGCTGGAGCAGGATCCCATCCTCAGTATCCACGGAAAGGGTCAGCGCGCCGGGGATATTCTGGTAAATCCAGTCGCTGGCCGCCACGCGGGTCTGCGGCCGGGTGTAGATCCGCGTGAAGGCCAAGGCCCAGGCCGCGGTCCCCAGCACCACGATCACGGTCAGCGCAATGCCGGCAACCCGGATCAGCCACGGTTTGAGCTTCAGGAACCAGACTTTCACCTCTTCCCGGACAGACCAGAGCTTCACCAATCCCCAGCCGGCAAAGAGCGCCAATGCGGGGTAGATCAGCATCTGGTAGCGCATCGAGCGCACCCAGGAAACCGACTGCCAGACAAAATACAACCCGGTGAAGGCCCAATGCGGCAGGTGGCTGCCCCAGTCCCGCTTGCGCAGGATCGCCCAGCCCATGCCCAGGAAGGACAGCCAGGCAGTGATCCCCAGCGGCAGGCCGAGACCCCACTTCACCAGATTCTCCAGAGAGAAAGTCAGCGGCCGCCTGGCCCATTGCAGGGCGGGCGGGAAATCCACAGCGCCGGAGGCCTGCGCCTGCAGGCTCCGCAGGCTGGACCACCAGCCAGAGTTAATGCCCATGTTAAAGAAGCCCGGCCCGTTAAAGGCATAGGGCTGCCCAATCCTAAAGACCAGGAAGCTGATCGCCGCTGCCACCGCCACGTTACGCAGGGCGAGCAGCCAGGCCCCCTCCTGCTCCGGCTCTTCCACCCGCCGGACCCGGACCCATTCCACCAGCGGCAGCACGATCGCCACTACCACGGCATTGATCTTGGAAGCCGCCGCTGCGCCCAAAGCCAGCCCAAAGAGCAGGTAAGGCGCCAGCTCAAAGAACAGCTTTGAGAAGGGGACCTGCCCCTCGAGCGCCCGCGGTTCCGGCCGGGTCAGCGACCAGACAGCGGCCAGGATCGCAAGGTAGGCGAAGGTGTTCGTGACCGCATCCACTGTGGCATAGTGCGAGAGCTGGATCGGCAAAACCGCAAAGGCATAGAAAACCGCTGCGAGCAGCCCCACCCACTTGCCATAGAGCCGCTTGCCAATCGCAAAGATCAGCAAAATGGTGAAAACATCAAAGATCGCCGAGACCTGGCGCCCAAGGAGTGTGATCGAGTCGTAGCCGACCTGTCCCGTGGCCTCCCCAAGATAGCGCACCATGAAGAGCGGCAGCGTGCCATAGACATAGAACCCATAGCCCCGATTGGCGGGGTTCAGGGTGGAGGTCTCCGTGTTGAAATAATCCCCAGCATTCTCCACCGGCGCGATCGCCTGCCAGACCAGGCTGAGGAAGCGCTCATCGGGGTGCATGTGCTGGTTATCGTCCCAGTTGACGCCCGTCAGCCGGAAATAAGCCCCAGCCAGAAGCGTGAGGATCAGGGCAATGCTGACAACAGCTGTTTCCCAGGTTTTTGTCCGGGAACCAGCCGATGGGTGCGAAGTCTTCATCATCAGGGAGTCACTCCTTGCGCAGGGGGAACGATGAAGATCATGAAGTCCTTGTTTTCCACCGCAGAATCGTATTGACTCAGGATGCCATCCGGGAAAGTCTCTTCCAGCAACTGAATATCTTCCTGATCGCTGACGTTCAGGAAGAAGATCTTCGCCCGGGGGTCGGCGGCCGTGGCGGGGATCTGTTCAGCGAAGATCGCATAATCCCAACCGGCATAGCCCGAATTGATCGCCACCAGGCGGGAATCCACCCAGTAGGGATAGCCGACCACATAGGTCGTTTCCGGGCTGCCTTGTGTTTCAATGAAGAGCCTGGCCACCTCGCCGATCTCGGAGGTATTCCAGCTGGCATCCCGGTAGATCGTGGCATACTGGTTGAAGACCAGATCATAGTTATTGCCCATGGACCAGACCAGCAGGAAGGCCAGCACAGCAGAGACCGCCAGCTTACCGATCCGGCCGGAAAGCCGCTCTTTCAGCGTTCGGATGGTCGTTTCCAGGGCCAGGCCGATCACCACAAAAACCGGCACAATCGCCCCCGCCGAACGGTTCAGGCTGGGGTTCTCCCCGGGATAGGCGAGCGAGAGGATGGATGGCAGCATCAAGATGGGAATGGAAACGAGCAGGAAGAGGTCCATCCAGTTGCGCTCGCGGAGATAGCGGATCAGCAGGCCGGCAATCCCCAGGAAATACAGCGCACCGGAAACAACCTCGAGCGCGGGCCGATTGGGGATCGAGTGCGCCCAGATCACGCCATTGCTCCAAAAGAACATGACGCTCGATTTCCAGAAATTCTGCAAAAAGATCAGGACCGGCGAAGCCTGGAAGGCCACTTCTTCGCCCGTTAGCCGGGAGAAGGCCCGGTAGGCAAAAACCTCCGGGTTCGCCAGCCAGTAGCGCAGCAGGGGCAGGAACACCACCACCGAGACCAGCACGATCAGGCCCAGGGCAAAGAGGGTTTGCGGCCGGCGGTCACGGGAGGGACGGTATAGCAGGTAGATCAGAATTCCGATTACCACCAGGATCGGCACGATCCGGAACGGCGTGTACCCGTGCAGCCCGATCCCCAGGAAGAGGCCCGCCAGCAGGATGTCATTGATGGTCTGCCGCCGCAGGCCGCGGATCAGGAAGAACATCACCGGCGCGGTGAAAAGGGGATAGAGCGGGATGCGCAAGGCCAGGCGCGTGAAAAGCAGCGGCCAATAGGCGATCCCGGCCATCAGGGCGGCCCCCAACCCCACCCACTTGTTCCCGACCTCTTTGCCCAGCAGGTAAATGAAGAGCAGGGTCAGCAGGTTGGTGAAAACCGCCACCACTTTCAGGTTGAGGAATGAGATCGGCAGGTTAAAGAGCGCGAGATAAGCGGCCGTCAGATAATAATGGATCATCTCCCGGCCGGTATTGCGGGGAAAATAAGTCGGCCGCAAACCGTTCAGCACGTCATTCACATCCAGAAGGGTTTCCGCATGATCCGAGACCATCTCCGGTGGGACGGACTCCAAACGATGGAAATTGAAGAACAGGATCACGGCGATTGCGGCCAGGACAACCAGCGTCCAGCGGGTGATCTTCACCTGCCAGCCCTGCGCCGCGAACTGGTCCCAGCGTTCTCGCAGCGTCGGACGCGGGGCGGGCTTGGGCTGCCAAAAGGCCATCACGACGAAGATTGTCGCCAAAATCCAGAGCATCGTGTTGACCACGCCCAGCGTGCCGGAACCGAACAACAGGAAAGCCAGCAGAGCCAGGACAACGCCGACCAGCAGGTATTGCCCTCTGAAGGCGATAGCCAGCGGCTGGTCCGAATCCGGCTTCAGGGCCGGCAATTGCCACTCCCGGCGGATGATGGCCGCCAGCAGGCAGCCCAGGGCGACCGCGTAGAGCACCAGTCCCGGCCAGGGCGTGCGCGCCGCGGAGGGTTCCAGCGTCAGCTGGGCTACCAAAGCGGCGGCCAGCGCGGCAAAGGTCAGCCAAGGGAAACGGGACTGCCGTTCCGCTTCTGGGGCGGGGTCCGGTTCCCTTTCCAGGGCGGGTTGCCGATCCCAGAATTTTAGTTTGGCAACGAAAAGGTCCCACACACTGGGTTCAGTTATCGGGGCCGGTTCTTGAGGTTCTGACATAAACAATTCCTGAATTTAAGTTAAGAATTTACATTCTGGATCGCCTGACGGAAACTATCATACTCCAGCACAAAAAGGCTGACAACCCTGCCCTTCGCGGCCGGATAAACCTCTATTCCTGCCGTGTCGCAAAGAGATAGCCGATGTCGGCGTGGACCTGGTTGGCATACCAAAAGACCCGGAAGCCGGAATCCATCAGAAACTCGCCCAGGGTGAGGTAATTCTGATCCGCATCCAGATCGTGATATTCCATAATGATCCGCTCCACCTTTGCCAAGGTCTCAGCCGGCGCGCCCATCAGGATCGGATATTCCGCCCCTTCGCAATCGAGCTTCAACAGGTCAATCCGCTCGATTTTGTGCTGGGCCAGCACGTCCGCCAGAGTCACAGACGGGACCGACACCTTGTCCCCGTTCCCCGCCGCCTTGCTGGCGATCTGCAAAGGTTCGCCCGCGGAAAGGTCCAGCTTGATCTCCCCCATCTGGCGCCAGACGGCTTCCTGCCGGGGGACTACGTTGCCAAGCTCATTTTGGGCGATGTTGCGGACCAGCAGCGCGTAAGACCCCGGGAAAGGCTCATAGGCGATCACCCGGCTCGCCGGATGGCGATACGCAGCCAGGATTGAGAAATCGCCCACCCCCGCGCCGATATCCACCACCGTCCAGCCGTCCTGCACGGGTTCGCCATAGCGGGTGTAGAACCGGTCCAGATAGGTCTCCTTGACCGCCCAGAGGTCCATCGCCCCACGGATCGCCAGCTGGACCGGCGGCTTCCGCAGGATCACCTCATGCTCTGAGGTGTCCCTGCGCCTCAGCAGCAGGCCCAGCATCGCGGGCCAGTTGCGGATGCCGGCAAAGATCTCCAGCACCGACCAGGCATAATAAGCCCACTTTTTCAGGAAATTCATGCCGGCCTCCGGGCAATAAAATAGGAGCAGACTCCCTGCTCCGAGCGGGGGTCATCCATTGTTTTACGGGTCAGCGCCCAGGGGATGGCGAGGTTCCAGCGAGTCGGCGCCAGCACCCACCTGCCGAAGAGCTTCTTGCTGGCCAGGGCGGGAATCCCCAGCGGATGCCCCCATTCCAGCACGTGCAGCGCCTGGGGCGGGAAGTAATCCCAGGTCCGCTCCAGCTCCAAACCCGCGGCGGTCAGCCGCTCCTGCCAGATGGCCGGTGAATCGGTGTGGGCATGGCGGGCGATTCGATTGAAGAAACGGCCGTAGGCCGCGCCTAAGCCCTTCAGCCCGAGCGTGTTCAAAGCCTGCCGGCCCCAGAGCAGTTCCGGGAAGCGGTGATTCGGCACGCAGAACACAAACTGCCCGCCCGGCCTGAGCACCCGGGCCACCTCGGCGATCACCGGGTCAATCTCGGGGATATGCTCCAGCACTGAGATGCTGGTCACCGTGTTAAAGCTGGCATCTTCGACTGGAATCCGGGCGCCCTCGCCCAAAACGAGCATCCGGTAGGCTTTGCGGGTGCGGGCTTCCAGCGTCGGCGCCACCCAGGGGTCCAAACCGATCTCCGGCTGGCGGTCAAAGGCCACCGAGGCGAAATGCCCATCGCCCGAACCGAGGTCCAGCCAGGGTCCGCTGATCGGGATCTCCTGCAGGAAGCGGTCTTCCACCGCCCGCAGGAACCCGCGGAAATAGGGCAGGCTGGAGATATGCCGCCAGAGGATTTGATCGAGTGCGTCTTTGTCCAAAGGCTTATTTTCCGTCATGCTTCGCCAAAACCTCTTGAAAAAGCGCTTCATAGGCCCGGGCCACCGTACCCGGGGCGTAGTGCGCTTTCAATTCTGCCACTGTTTCTTCCGATGCCGGCATCTGCTCCTGCAGCACGTCGATCACCGCCTGGGCCAGGGCATCCGCATCCCGCACCGGGACGATCTTCCCCATCCCGGTAGAGAGCACCGGCTGGCGCACGCCGGGCAGGTCCGTCGCCACGGCGGGCGTCCCACAGGTCATCGCTTCCACCTGCGCCATGCCAAAGGACTCGGTCGAGTTGATGCTCGGCAGCACCAGCACCTCGCTGACCTCAAAGAGCGCGGTCTTCTCCGCTTCGGTCACCAGGTCCAAAAACTGCCAACGGTCGCCCAGCGCCTCGATCAGGGGCATGATCTTCCGGCGATAGGCTTCCTCACCCAGCACATGCTCATACTCGCCGCCGAAAACCACTCTCGCTCCCGGCACCGCGGCGACGATCTTCGGCAGAGCTTCCACAAGATATTCGACGCCCTTTTCACTCGCCAAACGGGTCAGCATCCCGATGATCCGGTCGCCGGGCTGAAAGCGGATCTTCTCTTTGAAGGCCGCGACCTCGGCCTGCCCCACCGGTTCAACCACGATCGGCGGCTGGACGACTTCAAACTTCTCCATATAACGCTTCAGGAAAGGCGAATGTTCCGCAAAATCCCGGGTATTGTGGACGATCAAGTCCGCCATGCCCGCGGAAATCTGATTGGTGCGATGCACCGCCCAGCCCGCCAGGCGGCTCACCAGCCCCCGCGGCATCTCCAGATAACAATGATAGGTCAGGACCACCGGTTTGCGCCGTCTTTTCGCCAAACGGGAGAGCATAGCGGAATCAAACTGGGGCAGATGCAGATTGACCACATCCGCATCTTTGAGCAGCCGCCGGGCGATGAAGGGCAGCCGGGGCATGATCACGCCCTTGGAAAGATGGAAGGCCACCGGCACGCGCACAATCCGCACGCCCTGGTCAACCTCTTCCAAAGGCAGGTCCGGCCTGAACTGGGAAGTCAGCACCGTGACTTCGTGGCCCAGCGCGGCCAGCGCCCGGGCTTCCCGCACGGCGTAGATCGTCAGCCCTGAGGTGTGCGGCTGGTAATAGGTCAGCGCGATCAGAATCCGCATCCGGCTCAGGCCTCCGTTTGAGTGCTGGGCGCTTTGCGCAAAGCCCGCCGGTAAAGCGAGACCAGCGCCTGCCCCTGCATCCGCAGCCCAACCAGGCCCAGGATGCTGGTGTAGACAAAGGAAAGGGCGTGGACCACAATCGCATGGGTGAAAGCCAGGTCGGCATCCACCCCCAGCAGGGCAAATGCGGCCACCATCACGCCCTCGAAGACGCCCAGCCCGGCCGGCGCGGAGGGCAGCGCCGCGCCAAAGGCCGCCATGCTGAGCACAAAGATCAGCCACCAGAATGGCGGGTTGGGCTGCAATTGGTTGAAGATGATGTAATTTTCGCCAAAGGCGATACCCCAGCTGAGCGCCAGGCTGCCAAAAGCCAGCAGAAAAGCGCCCGGCTTTCGGAGCACGGCCAGCCCGGTCAGCACTTCGGCTGCCCGCGGCGCAACTGTTGTTTTGATGAAGTTCGAGCGTTCGCCCCAATTGGCCAGCCATGGGTTGATCCGCCCGCTAAAGCGAGCCATCAGGTACAACGCGACCAGACCGACCACGGTAATCCCCAGTGCCACCCAGATCAGCCGCTGGTCAAAGTCCCCCCCGATCACCCGCGGCAGCATCGAGAGCACAAACACAGCCGCCAGAAAGACGTCAAAAACCCGCTCCATGATCACGCTGGAAAGCACCTCAAAGGCCTTCGGCCCCTCCGGTTTATCCAGCAGCAGGGCGCGGCCGATTTCCCCCAGGCGGAAAGGAAAGACATTATTCAGCAGATAGCCGGCGTTCATGGTGAAAAAAGCTTCTTTAAAGGTGACCCGCCTTTGCAGCAGGATATACCAGGCGAAAACCCGGGCCAGCAGGCTGATGAAATAAACCAGCGATGCCAGCGCGATCGTCTGCCAGCGGAGCTTTGAAAGATTTGCGACGAGTTGGGAAAAGCCGACCTGGCGCAGCACCAACCCGATTGCCAGGGCACTGATCGCCAGCGGGATGAGCCATCTCAGGATCTTCCCCAACAGGCGCTCATTTTGGCCTTCGCTCACGATTGATCCAGCCTCAAAATCGCCATAAAGGCTTCCTGGGGGATTTCCACGCTGCCGACCATCTTCATCCGGCGCTTCCCCTTTTTCTGCTTTTCCAGCAGTTTCTTCTTGCGGGTGATGTCGCCGCCGTAACACTTGGCGAGCACGTCCTTGCGCAAAGCTTTGACGTTCGCCCGCGAGATCACCCGTCCCATGCTGTAAGCCTGGATCGGCACCACGAAAAGCTGCCGGGGAATCAGTTCCTTCAGCCGCGAGACCAGCGCCTGTCCTTTGTGGTAGGCGTCCTGCTTATGGACGATCGCGGTCAGCGCGTCCACCGGCTCGCCATTGACCAGGATTTCCAGTTTCACCAGGTCTTCCTTACGATATTCCTTAAATTGATAATCCATCGAGGCATAGCCGCGGGTGCCGGATTTCAACTGGTCAAAGAAATCCACGATCAGTTCCGAGAGTGGGATCTCAAAATGGATCTGGACGCGGTTCAGTGAGGGGTATTCCTGCTCAACAAAAACACCGCGCTTCCTGCGCACCAGGTCCATCACCACGCCATAATACTCGGTCGGGGTGAAGATCGTCAGGTCCATCCAGGGTTCGAGAATCTCAGAGATGAGCGCTTCATCCGGCAATTGCGCCGGCGAGGCGATCACGATCTCTTCCCCGGTCACCATCTGCACGCGATATTCCACCGACGGCGCAGTGAAGACCACGTCCATGTCATATTCGCGTTCCAGCCGCTCCTGGATGATCTCCATGTGGAACAGGCCCAGGAAGCCGCAGCGGAAACCGAAGTTCAGCGCCTCCGAGGTCTCCGGTTCAAAGGTCAATGAAGCGTCATTGAGCTGCAATTTTTCCAGCGCATCGCGCAGGTCGGGGTAGTCCTCGCCCTCCGTCGGGTAAACGCCCGCGAAGACCATCGGCTTGGCCTGCTTATACCCCGGCAGAGGCTTGACGACTCCGTTCACGGCATAGGTGACGGTGTCGCCCACCCGGCACTCCGAGACGGTTTTCAGCCCGGTGGCGATATAGCCCACATCGCCGGCGTTCAGCGATTTGATCGGCTTCATCGTGGGGGCAAATACGCCGATCTCCACCGGCGTAGTCCTGGCCTTGGTGGACATCATCAAAAGGTTATCATCGGCCTTGATCGTGCCATTGAAAACCCGGACATAAGCCACCACGCCCTTGTAGGAATCGTAATGCGAATCAAAGATCAGCGCTTCCAGCGGCTGGTCATCTCGTCCCTTGGGCGATGGCACCTGCGCCACAATCGCTTCCAACACCTGGTCCACATTCAGACCGGTCTTGGCGGAAATCCGGATGATCTGGTCCTCCGGCGTCCCCAAGAGGTTGTGAATATCCTCCGCAACCACATCCGGCTGGGCGGAAACCAGGTCAATCTTGTTGATGACTGGGATGATCACCAGGTTCGCTTCCAAAGCAAGGTAGAGGTTCGCCAAGGTCTGCGCTTCGATCCCCTGGGTGGCATCCACCACCAGCAGCGCGCCCTCACAGGCTTCGAGCGCCCGGCTGACCTCGTAGTTGAAGTCTACATGCCCGGGAGTATCAATCAGGTTAAATTCATAGGATTGGCCATCCGCGGCGTCATAGTTCATCCGCACGGCCGAGGCCTTGATCGTGACGCCCTTTTCCCGTTCCAGGTCCATAGTATCGAGGATCTGGTCGGTCATATCGCGGTCTGCCACGGTGTGGGTCAGTTGAAGCATGCGGTCCGCCAGGGTCGATTTCCCGTGGTCCACATGCGCGATGATACAGAAATTTCTTACATTTTCATTCATTTAACAGAGTATAACCGATTTCAATTCAATCCGGCAGTTGCTGGAGCGCGCTGGCAATCATCGCAGAAAAATCCGATTTCTCCGTCGGCTCCGGCAAGCGCAGGTCCACCAGGAACTCCACATTCCCCTTGGGCCCTTTGATCGGAGAGGCGATCAGCCCCACCGGCCAGAACCCCAGCCGCAGGGCCTCAGCGAGGGTGTCCTCCAGCACCTTGCGGTGCACGGCTTCATCCTTGATCACTCCGGCATGCACGGCGGCGGCCTTGCGGCCCGCCTCGAACTGCGGTTTGATCAGGGCGATGGTCTGCCCTGTTTCAGCGGCAAACCAGCCTTTCACCGCCGGCAGGATCAGGCCCAGCGAAATGAAAGAGGCGTCGATCACCACCAGGCTCACGGGCTCAGGCAGAGCCTCCACGTAGCGGGCGTTCGTCCGCTCCATCACGACCACCCGCGGGTCCTGCCGCAACCGCCAATGCAGAATGCCATAGCCAACATCAATCGCGTAGACCTTCTCAGCGCCTTCCTGCAGCAGGCAGTCCGTGAACCCGCCGGTGGAAGCGCCGACATCCGCGCAGACCCTGCCCGCAACGGGTACATCAAAGGCGGCCAGCGCGGCTTCCAGTTTCTTGCCGCCCCGCGAGACGAACTTCGGCCGGGTCTGCACCTCAATTCCAGCGCCCTCTTCAACGAGGGCTGAGGATTTGTGGATCATCTCGCCATCCACCCGCACTTCTCCGGCCATCACCAGGCGCTGGGCGCGGTTCCGGCTTTCCGCCAGGCCGCGTTCCACCAGCAAGAGGTCAATTCGTTTTTTGGTCATATATCCATTTTAACCCAAGCTCGCAGGGTGTGCGCCCATTGTTGCCCTTGCGCGCAATGGAAAAATTTTTCGGTGGGTGTGCCCCTCTTTTGTGCCCACCACCCTTTCGGTGCGCTCCAGTTGTGAGCGCACCTGCCACAATCACCCCATCCCTGATTGCCTAATCCCCCATTTTCCAATTCCTGTTTCCCCCTCATTCACCATCTACCACTCACCATTCACTCTATGATAAGATTGACCCATGCTCAAGAAATTTGGCTACCTACTCAAAACCATGCGCCCGCGGCAATGGCCCAAGAACGTCTTTGTGCTGGCTGCTCTGGTTTTTGACCAGCAGCTTTTCGTCCTGCCCTCCCTGCTCAGGACCCTGGCCGCGCTGGGCCTTTTCTGCCTGGTCTCCTCCCTGGTCTACATCATCAATGATCTGGCCGACATCGAATCCGACCAACAGCACCCCACCAAGCGCCATCGTCCGCTGGCTGCCGGCCTGCTGCCGAAATCCTGGGCCGTCACCGCGGCCATTATCCTGGCCCTCACCACCCTGCCTGCCTCATTCCTGCTTTCCACCGGCTTTGGGCTGGTGATCACCGGCTATCTCATTCTGATGGTGACCTATTCCTTCTGGCTGAAGAACATCGTCCTGCTGGATGTGATCGTGATCGCAATCGGTTTTGTCCTGCGGGTCGCCAGCGGGCTGACTGTGATCGTCACCCATCAATTCTCCCCCTGGCTCTTCCTGGCAACCACCTTCCTGGCGCTCTTTATCGCCCTCGGCAAACGCCGTTCCGAAATCGCCCTGCTGGAGACCTCCGCCGTCTCCCACCGCAAAGTCCTCCAGGGCTATTCCCTGGCCCTGATCGACCAGCTTTTGATCGTGGTGATCAGCACAACCCTCATGACCTACTGCCTCTACACCTTTTCGTCCATCACAGGTTATTACGACATGATGCTGACGATCCCTTTCGTGATCTATGCCCTCTTCCGCTACCTCTACCTGCTGCACGCCGGGACCCTCGGCGGCGCGCCGGAGGAAATGATCCTGACCGACCGTCCCTTTCAATTGTCTGTCCTGCTTTGGGCGCTGACGGTGATCCTGCTCTTGTATGTCTTCTGATTCGGGAGGTTGAATGCCTGTCATCTTTGGTAAAGCCCCCGGCAAAATCATCCTCTTTGGCGAACATGCGGTGGTCTACGGCCAGCCGGCAATCGCCATTCCCGTCCTGGACGTGGCCGCCACGGCCCGGGTCACCCCCCTGCTGGGGGCGGGGCCTGGCAGAGTGCACGTGCAGGCGCATGACATCCACCTGGACACGCTGTTATCCGACTTGCCGGAAGATCACCCCATCGGGGCGGCAATCCGCGCCACCCTGGCCGAGATCACGCCCGAATACACCCCTGCTTTCACCATTCAACTCGACTCAACTATCCCGATTTCAGCCGGGATGGGTTCCGGCGCAGCGGTCACGGTGGCGATCATCCGCGCCCTTTCCGCCTTCCTCGGCCGGCCGCTCCCCGATGAACAGGTCTCCGGACTGGCTTACGACATCGAAAAACTCCACCACGGCACGCCCTCCGGGATCGACAACACCGTGGTGACCTACCAAAAACCGGTCTACTTCCAGCGCGGCGAAGCCCTGCAAACCCTGACCCTCAGCCATCCGACCCATTGGGTAATCGCCGACACCGGTGAGAAAATGCCCACCAGGGAGACGGTCTCGGCCGTGCGCGATCTCCACGACTCCGCACCCGAGACCTACGATGCCATCTTCGCCGAGATCGGTCAGATCGTCCGGGCTGCCCGCCAGTCGCTGGCCCAGGGGGACCTTCCCCGTCTGGGCGGTTTGATGGACCGCAATCAGTCCCTGCTGGAATCGCTCCAGGTGAGCAGTCCCAGCCTTGAAGCCCTGATCGCGGCCGCGCGGGGGGCCGGCGCGGTGGGCGCGAAGCTCTCCGGCGGCGGCCGCGGGGGCAACATGATCGCCCTGGCGCCGCCCGAAAAGGTCCGCCAGGTGGAAAAAGCGTTAAAGGATGCCGGCGCCGTCCGCATTCTGACGACCATCCTGCGGGAGACCACCTGATGAGTAACGCTTCAACCCTAATCCTGCTGAAACTTGGCGGGTCCCTGATCACAGATAAAGCTCAGCCGCTGACTGCTCGGGAAAAGCTAATCCGGCAGCTGGCCAGGGAGGTCGCGGCCTTTCGAAAAGCCCATCCCGAGACACAGCTGGTGATCGGGCACGGCTCCGGTTCCTTCGGGCATGCCGTCGCCAGCACGTACCAAACCCAAAACGGCGTCCACACGCCCGAGGAATGGCAGGGCTTTGCGGAAGTCTGGCAGGCTGCCCACCAGCTCAACCAGATTGTGATCCGGCATTTCGCCGAAGCGGGCCTGCCCGTCATCACTTTCGCCCCCTCAGCCGGGATCACTGCGGACGCCCGCAAAGTGGCCGCCTGGGACCTAGCGCCCCTCAAAGCGGCCCTGGCCCACAGGCTCATCCCGGTCGTCCTGGGCGATGTGATCTTTGACCGGACTCTGGGCGGGACGATCTTCTCCACCGAGATGGTCTTCCAACACCTCACCCAATCTCTCCACCCGGACCGGCTCCTGCTGGCGGGGATTGAAAAAGGGGTCTACAGCGACCCGGCCCGCCCCGAGGCCATTATCCCCGTCATCACCCCCGAGAACCACGAGGCCGTGCTGCCGCAACTCTCCGGCTCTCACCATGCGGACGTGACCGGCGGGATGCAGTCCAAGGTCGCCCTAATGCTGGCCCTCGTGCAGCAAAATCCCGGCCTGACCGCCCGGATCTTCTCCGCGGAAGCCCCCGGCAGCCTTCAGCGGGCGCTGGAGGGCGCCGACCTTGGCACGCTGATCGCCCGTAAACTCTGACAGCGCCCTATCGTGGTGAGCCTCATTCCCCGGTTTTCCGGTATAATCTGAACTTGATTGAAATTCTGGAGAAAACACATGATCTTCACGCGTCAACAACTGGAAGAACTGGAGGACCAGAAACTGGCTCCCTATGGCGTCCGCAGCCGGAACAGCAAAGGTCGCCAGTTCCCGGAAGATGAACCGGATTACCGCACCGTTTTCCAGCGGGATAGGGACCGCATCCTGCACACCACCGCCTTCCGGCGGCTGGAATACAAGACGCAGGTCTTCATCAACTACGAAGGCGACTATTACCGCACCCGCCTGACCCACACCCTCGAAGTCGCCCAGATCGGGCGCAGCGTGGCGCGGGCGCTGGGCGCGAACGAGGACCTGGTGGAGACGATCTGCCTGGCGCATGACCTCGGCCACCCGCCCTTCGGTCACTCCGGCGAGCGGACCCTGGCGCGGATGATGATGGACCACGGCGGCTTCAACCACAACCACCATTCCTTCCGAATCGTGACCCAGCTGGAAAAACGGTATCCCGAATTCGACGGGCTGAACCTCACCTGGGAAGTGCTGGAAGGGATCGTCAAACACGAAACCGACTATGACATTGCCGATGCCGCGGAGTTTGACCCCGACCTGCGCGGCCATCTGGAAGCTCAGATCGCCAATGTGGCCGATGAACTGGCCTACACCGCGCACGACCTGGATGACGGGCTGCGCTCCGGGATGATCACGCCCGAACTGCTGGCAGGGGTCTCCCTCTGGGAGGTCATCAACGAGAGCATCGGCCGCCGCAGGTCCGACACCCTGGACGACCTCTCCCGCCACCGCCTGATCCGCCGGCTGATCGGCATCGAAGTCAACGACCTGATCCAGTCCATTGACCGGATGATCCGCCGCAGCGGGATTCGCAATGTGGAAGAACTGCAAAAGCTCCCCTACAATGTGGTCGGGTTCAGCGAGGATATGCACCGCCGCAACCGGGAGTTGAAGGATTTCCTTTTCAAAAACCTCTACAACCACTACCGGGTGGTTCGGATGTCCGTCAAAGCCGACCGAATCCTGGAAGACCTTTTCCAGGCCTATGCCCAGGAACCGGCCATCCTGCCCGACCAGGTCCAGGCGTTGATCGAGAAAAAGGGGCTGGAAGAGACCATTTGTGATTATATCGCCGGCATGACAGACCGGTTTGCCATTGACGAACACCAAAAGTTATTCGATCCGACAGCCCTTCCCTGACCGGAAAGGGCGGCGTCGGAATCAAAGGAACGAAGCATGAACGAAACAAAATATCTCACCCCGGAAGGCAAAGCCAAACTCGAAGCGGAGCTGGAGGAACTGAAAACCACCGGCCGCCAGGAACTTGCGGAACGCCTGAAGCAGGCCATTTCAATGGGTGATCTCTCCGAGAATGCGGATTACCACAAAGCCAAGGAGGACCAGGGCTTCATGGAAGGCCGCATCCAGGAGCTTGAAGCGATCCTCACCAATGCCAGGGTCATTGAAGCCAAATCAAATTATAACGAAGTGACCCTCGGCGCGCACGTGACCATCAAGGAAGCGGACTATCCCCCCGAGACCTACCACCTGGTGGGCAGCAACGAAGCCAACCCCCGTGAAGGCCGCATCTCCCACGAATCCCCGATCGGCAGAGCGCTGATCGGCCATAAATCCGGCGACACCGTGGAAGCCACCCTCCCCAATGGGGAGACCATCCGGCTGGAAATCCTCAAGATCGAATAAACCGCCCCCCCTTAAAGACGGACCCCCCAACGGTTATGGTTGTTGGGGGGATTTTGTTTAATTCGGGAGTGGGTCAGTTTTAGAACGAGCCCCGTTCCTTGGACCAGATCGAGAGTTCAAGCGTCACCCGCTGGAAGAAACTCTGGTCAGGTGCGGCGCCTACGCCGTATTCCATATCCACAATTCGGGTTTCCAACTGCAGAGTGGCCGTTTCGAGCAGGATCACCTTGCCGGGTTCGGCCAGGATCGGCTCGCCCTTGGATTCGAGGCGCATCCGGGTTTTGTTATCTTCGTAGACATGCTCGCTCATCACGACTTTGGTGACGGTCTGGATGTCGTTCTTATCAAAGAGCCAGACTTCAAAAGCGCTGACCCGTTTGGGTTCGCCCACGCCGACCGTATCGGAGATGCCCACGCCGCACTCACCCAGGAATTCTCCGGTTGGGGCGTCAATGCTGAAGGAGTCGTCATACAGGTCATCGCCCATCATATAGGTGGTCATGAACTGAGCCACGGGGAGCTGCTGTTCTTCCTCATCAGCGGGGCTGAAACCGGAAATCGGTTTGGTATAGCCCAGCTCCTCGCCGCTATAATCCATACCAGCTGCGCTCTCTTCCATCCGCTCACGCACGATGGATTTCAGGTCTTCCTGCTGGGCTTCGCCCAGTTTCCGGGGCCGGATGACGAAGAAATAAACCGCAATCGCGGCGCCCACCAGCAGCACGATGCAGAAGCCGCCCAAGAGCAGCCAGTTGGGGCCGCTGCTGGGTTCTTCTTCCTCGGCGGCGGGGGTCGCAGTCACGCCCGCGGCCACATCGCTGGTCGGCACAAAGGGCTGCGCGCCTTCCATACCCACAATGCTCTCAAAATAGGTGATCTGCTCAGGAGTCAGGTAACCGGTATTGACCCGGACAGCATCCAGCGTGTCATCCGCTGTGGTGTCCAGTTCGGACCAGGCTTTTTGGGCAATCGAGGTGTCACCCGTCATGGAAGTGGTGAAAATCGCCATCCGCAGGTAATCCTCGCGCAGATCTGCCCGCATGTGATAGGGCGCCAGGTCCGTCCATTGGACGGGCCAGATTCCCCAACCCACCAGCAAGCCCAGTAAAATCCCGATCACAACACCGACGATCAATGTGATCCGCCAGTCTTTGAACAAAGATTTCATTTTTTCTGAGTTCATCTTAGACTCCCGTCTTGTTTTTTCTGTGAATGATCAGCGTTTTGACTATTGTAGAATAATAAAACCTTTTCTGCAATAGAAACGCTCAGAAATTAGATTGCAAGACTTATGCCATTTCAGATTCCTTCAGGATTTCATCCTGCAGGAAGGTTTCCTCGCAGTCCAGACATTTCAGCTGGCGTTTGTTCGCGATCACCAGAACCCCGCCGCAGTTTGGGCACTTCTCAGCCACGGGCTGCTTCCAGGAAGTGAAATCGCAATCCGGGTAGCGCGAACAGCCGTAAAAAGTGCGGCCCTTGCGGGTCTTCCGTCGAACCACGTCCCCTTCCCCGCAGGTCGGGCAGGTCACGCCGATCGTTTCGAGATAGGGTTCAGTATAGCGGCAGTCCGGGAAGTTGCTGCAGGAGATGAACTTGCCATAGCGGCCCCAGCGGATGATCAGGTCATGCCCGCTGCGAGGGCATTTCCGGCCGACCTTTTCTAGCTCGGCTTTCTGTTCGGGCATCTGGGCTTCGGCCTTCTCCAGCCGTTCTGAGAAGGGGCCATAGAATTCACGGATCACATCCACCCACTCTGCATCGCCGGATGCGATCTGGTCCAATTCATCCTCAAGGTTCGAGGTGAAGTTAATATCCACAATGCTGGGGAAATATTCCACCACCAGGTCATTGACCAGGAAGCCGGTCTCGGTAGGCTCCAGCCGCTTGCCCTCGCGCAGGACATAGCCCCGGTTTTGAATGGTGGAAAGGATCGGCGCATAGGTGGAAGGCCGGCCAATGCCGTTCTCCTCCAGCACCTGCACCAGCGAGGCCTCGGTGTAGCGCGGCGGCGGCTGGGTGAAATGCTGTTCAGGATAGAGTTCTTCCAGGCTCTGCGTCTGGTTTTCCCGGATATCGTCCACCGGGATCTGGGCGCTGTCGCCTTCCTCATCCTCCGACTGGTCCTCGTCCCGGCCCTCTTCATAGACGACCAGGAAACCGGGAAACTCCAGCTGACTGCCGGAAGCCCGCAGCAGGTATTCATTCTTCTCTGCGCTCCTGCCGACCACTTCCACCGACAAGGTTTTGTAAACCGCCGGGTTCATCTGGGAAGCGACAAAGCGCTGCCAGATCAATTGATAGAGCCGGAATTGGTCGCGTGAGAGATATTTCTTGATCGCCTTGGGCTGGCGCAGAACGGATGTCGGCCGGATCGCCTCATGCGCCTCCTGGGCGGATTGGGTCCGGGTTTTGTAGGTTGGCGGCGTTTCAGGCAAAAAATCTTCGCCATAGCGCTCTTTGATATAACCGCGGGTCTCGTTCACAGCGATTTCGGAAATGTTAGTAGAGTCGGTCCGCATATAGGTGATCAGGCCCTGGGTCCCCTCACCGTCCAGTTCCACGCCTTCATATAATTGCTGGGCGATGGACATGGTCTTGCGGGCGGTGAAGCCCAGTTTGCGGGAGGCATCCTGCTGCAGGGTGCTGGTGATGAAGGGTGCGGAGGGGTTGCGGCGGCGTTTGCCTTCCCTGACCGAATCGACTGTATAGGCCGCCTTGCGCATATCCGCCAAAACAGCATCCACGCCATCCTGACTGGGCAGTTCGGGCGTTTCGCCGTTGATCCGGGCCAGTTTTGCCCGGTAAGTCTTCTGGCCGCCCTCGGGCAGCAGATCCGCCTCGATCGACCAGTACTCTTCAGGGTTGAAATCATCAATCTCGCGTTCGCGCTCGACCACCAGGCGCAGCGCCACGGATTGTACCCGCCCGGCGGAAAGCCGGCTGCGGACCTTTTTCCAAAGGATCGGGCTGATGCCATAACCGACCAGCCGGTCCAAAATCCGGCGGGCCTGCTGGGCATCCACCAGGTCCATATCAATCGCCCGGGGATGCGCAAAAGCCTCATCCACAGCGTCCTTAGTGATTTCATGGAAGACCACCCGGTTGGTGCGGCTTTCATCAATATCCGCCGCCTCCATCAGGTGCCAGGCAATCGCCTCACCTTCCCGGTCGGGGTCTGTCGCCAGGTAGATTTCCTCAGCCTTGCTGGCCAGTTTCTTCAGCTCCTTGACCACTTCCCGCTTCTCATTGGGTACGCGGTATTGCGGCTCGAAGTCATTCTCGACATCCACCGATAATTTCGAGCGCAGCAGGTCCCGCACGTGGCCGACCGAAGCTCGGACGGTATAGCCCTTCCCGAGGAAGCGGCCCACCGTCTTGGCCTTGGCGGGCGACTCAACGATCACCAATTTGCCTTTACGGGGCTGGGTTTTCTTGGTCTTGCGGACCACTTCCGGCTTGGGCAGCCCTTCATGGGCTTCCGTCCGTCCCATCCGGTAAACATTGGTGCCGCAGACGGAACAAGTCCCGCGGGTCACCGGCGCGCCGGCTTTGTTATATTCTGCAATAGGGTCTTTAATTTCGCGTTTTTCGCGACATTTTACGCAATAAGCTTCCAATTCCAATTTCTCCTACAAATAATCTTCGCGACCGTCCTGTTTAAGGTAATTAACAACTTCACGCACTCGTTGAGCTTGCTTTCGGTCGCAAACGAGGATCGCGTTGCCAGATTCAACGATGATCAGGTCCTGAACGCCAACCGTGACGATCAGGCGATCCTGAGTATCGCCACAAATGAGTGTACCGCTGGTGTCAAATGTGACCGGTTTGCCCCGGAGGACAATATTACCCGATTCATCCGGATCCAGGGCGTCAAAGAGGGATTCCCAGCTGCCGACATCACTCCATCCCAAATCCAGGGATGGGATCACGGCGACTTTTTTGGCGTGCTCCATGATGCCGTAATCAATCGTCTGGGGCTGGATCGTGGGCCAAACAGCCTCTATCATACCCTTAGGTTGCTCATTCTGCCAAGCCCCTTCAATCTTTTTCAATTTCGCATAAAGATCCGGCATCTGCCGTTCAAACTCAGCCAGGATGGCTGGGACCTGCCAGATGAACATCCCGGAATTCCACACATGGCGCCCATTCGCCACCCATTTCTCAGCGAGGGCCAGTTCCGGCTTTTCCTTGAAAGCCCGAACCTGGAAGGCTTTCAGCCCTTGATAGGTCCCCAGTTCATTCCCTTGCTCAATATAGCCGTAGCCCGTTGCCGGGAAAGTCGGTGTGATCCCCAGGGTCACCAGGGTGCCCTGCTGGGCGACTTCATAGGCCGCTTTCAAAAGCTGGCGCAAGTGATCGGCCTGGCGCATCAGGTGGTCGGCGGTCAGGATCGCCATCGTGCCTTGCGGGTCGCGGCTCTGGATCGCCAATGCAGCCAGGCCCACCACGGAAGCGGTGCCCCGCGGCAAGGGTTCGATGATGTAGTTTTCCGCCGGGATATCGGGGCATTGTTCCTTTAATAAGGCCATCTGGTCCGCAACCGTCACGATCAGGATCCGCTCCTCCGGGAAAAGCCCGGCAAGCCGGTCCACCGCCTGCTGGAAGAGGGTCTGGTCCCCCCCAAGCGCCAGCAATTGTTTCGGGCGGTCTTTGCGTGAGAGCGGCCAAAGCCGGGTCCCGCTGCCCCCCGCCATGATGACGGCATAAAAGTTTTCGTACATAACCAACTCCTTATTTCCTATTGATCTCACGAACAGCCGCATAGCGCATCCCGCCCACATGCTGGACAAGGCCTTTGAGTTCCATCATCGTCAGCGCGGCGGTCACCTTCTCAACCGCCAGGCCAACCGCATTGCAGATCTCATCCACATGGACAGGTTCGTAATCCATGAATTGCAATATCTTAGCCTCAGTTGTGTCTGCTGGCAAGGCCTGTCTCGCTTCCTTATAATCCTCCACCTGGGAAAGATCCAGAACATCGAGCACATCCTGCGGCGAGACCAGGGCATAAGCGCCCTTCTGGATCAGGCGGTTGGTGCCCTTGCTGACCGGCGAAAGGATGTTGCCGGGCACGGCGAAGACATCCCGCCCCTGCTCAACCGCGAAATCCGCCGTGATCAGCGCGCCGCTGCGCTCCCCGGCTTCCACCACCACCGTCGCCAGGGACAGCCCGGAGATGATCCGGTTGCGGGGCGGAAAATTGACGCCTTCCGGCTGGGTGCCCAGCGGATAATCGCTGATGATCGCGCCCTGCGCGATGATCGCTTCGGCCAGCTGGCGGTGTTCAGGCGGGTAGATCACGTCCACACCGCTGCCCAAAACCGCGATCGTCCGGCCGCCCGCTTGCAATGCGGATTGGTGCGCCAGAGCGTCCACCCCGCGCGCCAAGCCGCTGACGATTGTCAGCCCGTGGCCGGCCAAATAGAGACTGGTATCCCGGGTGATCTGCTGGCCATAAGCCGAGATCCGCCGGGTGCCCACCATCGCCACCGCGAAATCATCCGAGGGCAGGAGCCTGCCTCTGACATACAACACAGGCGGGGCTTGATCAATTTGTTTCAATAACGGGGGGTAATCCTCATCCAGCAAGGTCAGGACCTGAATGTCCCGTTCCAAAATGGAATCATAGAGCGCATCAAGGTCCGTCTCTTCCCGCAGGCGGAGCAGGTTATCCAACGCGCGGGTGGGCAGCCCGGCCTCACTAAAGGCCTCGGCCGGCGCTTGCCAGGCGAGCGAGAGATCGCCAAAATGGGACAAGATCTGTTGAAAACGAACCGAGCCGATCCCGCGAACTAAATTGAATCCGATCCAATACTTTTTTTCATTTGGCATTAGTCCCCCTCGCCATACCACTCCAATCTGGTGACGATCATTTTCTCCCGGTCAAAGTCCACTTCCAGGATCGTGTGTTCCGTTGCCGGGATGAGGGTCTCTTCATCGGCATCATTCCGGACGACATAGACGTCATTCGCGCCCGTTTCCAGAATTTCCATTAAAACGCCCAGATATTGGCCTTCTGCTTCGTAAACCTTCAGGCCGATCAACTCGTAGGAATAATAATCGCCATCCTCCAGCTCAGGCAAATCGGCTGTGCTGATATAAACCAGGTCATTGGTCAGAGCGGAGACTTCCGTCCGATCGCTGATCTCCCTAAATTTCAACAAGAGCAGGTCATTTTTCCAGCGGGTGGCTTCAATGGTCAGCGGCACCCGTTTTTTACCAATATGGAGCGTGCTGCCGGGGGCGATCAATGCCACCATTTCGGAATAGACTTCCAGCGGGATCTCCCCCATGACGCCATGCGCCCGGCGGAGTTTTCCTAGAACAAGAAAGGCAGGCCCGCTTTGAGATGGCGAGCCTGCATCATTGTTAAGACCAATCTGAGGCATGTGATCAGGAAGGGTGAATTATTCTGGCTCGACGATATCGAGCTTGGTTCGGTTGCCATCACGAGCAGCAGCAACCTTGAGCAGGGTCCGCAAGGAATTCGCGACCCGGCCGCCCTTGCCGATCACCCGTCCCATGTCCTCTTTCGCGACATGCAGGTTCAGGTAAACGGTGTTGCCCCGTGTATGAGTTTCAACATTGATTTCAGTGGGTTGGTCAACCAGGGACTGGGCGACAAACTCAACCAAACCTTGCAGGTTCTCACCTTTCATCTTGCCACGCGCCTTTCTGAACTATGAATTTGCTGGCGGATTTGTGCGGGGGTCTGTAACCCGCTCATCATAAACTTTGCTGCCTTCTTCCGTCAAAGCCTCGACATCTTCACCCGCTTTAAAGCGTTCATAGCGGTCCCAAAGTTCGGTCTGTTTGAAAAGACGGTCAACAGCTTCGGTGGGTTGAGCGCCGACGCTCAGCCAGTAGAAGACCCGATCATCCTTTAAAACGATCGTGGAGGGTTCGGTCCTGGGGTTGTAATGACCCACCACTTCCAGAAACCGACCATCTCGGGGTTTTTCTTTGTCAGCGACAACAACACGGTAACTTGCCTGATTCCGGGAACCAACCCGGCGCAATCGAATACGTACCATCGAAAATATGCTCCTCTTTTATAATATGGATCTAATATTTTGAGCCTGAGTCCTGCAAAAGGCTTGAGAGAGCGTTGAAGGAAACGCTGACCTTTTCGACGTCCGGCTATCGCATCATACGGCCTAAACCTTTGCCGCCTGATTTCTGTAAAGTTTTGAGCAGCCGCTGGGTATCACGGAAGCGCTTCATGACCTGATTGACCACTTGCACGTCCAAACCTGAACCCTGCGCAATCCTGCGCCTGCGGCTGGCATTCAACAATTTCGGGTTCCGCCTCTCGGCCACCGTCATGGAGTTGATCACCGCCTCAACCTGCTTCAGCTGACCCTCTGCTTCTTCCGGATCAACCTGGCGGGCAACCTGCCCCATCTGGCCGGGCATCATATCCAGGATCTGCCCCAGCGGCCCCATCTTGCGCATCTGCTTCAATTGTTTGGCGAAGTCTTCGAGGGTGAACTCACCGCGCATCAGCTTTTCAGCCTGCTCTTCGGCCTGTTCCTGATCGAAACTTGCTTCAGCCTTCTCGATCAGCCCCAAAACATCACCCATACCGAGGATGCGAGAGGCTAACCTTCCTGGATTATACTCCTCAATTGCATCCACACCTTCGCCAACGCCCAAATACTTGATCGGCACGCCGGTCACTTCCCGGATGGAAATGGCGGCGCCGCCGCGGGCATCACCGTCAATCTTGGTCATGATCAGGCCCGAGATGGGCAGCTCCTGACGGAAGCCCTGAGCCACATTGAGCGCTTCCTGACCGATCATGGAATCCACCACCAGCAGGATCTCGGTCAGCGGCACTTTCTTCTGGATGGCGTTGAGTTCGTCCATCAGCTCACTATCGAGCTGCGAACGCCCCGCGGTATCCAGGATCATCACCGTGGTGCCGCCCTTCTTTGCGGTCTGATAAGCTTCCTCCGCAAGTTTGGGTGGGGCAACGCCCTCTTTGGCATAAACTGGGACATCAATCTGTTCGCCCAGCGTCTGCAGCTGCTTGACCGCAGCCGGACGGTAAGGGTCCGCTGCGACCAGTAAGACCCGCTCGCCCTGGCTGCGCAATTTCTTCGCCAGCTTTGCCGCGGCCGTGGTCTTACCGGAACCCTGAAGCCCCACCAGCATGAGCACGAAAGGCCGTTCGCCTTTCAGGTTCAATTCGCTGGGTTCGCCCAGGGTGGCAATCAACTCTTCGTTGACGATCTTGATGACCTGTTGGGCTGGGTTGAGGGCCTTGGAGACCTCCACCCCCACTGCCCGTTCCTTCACCCGCTGGGTGAAAGCCTTGACCACGCTGTAGTGGACGTCTGCTTCCAACAGCGCCATGCGAACTTCCCGCATGGCCTGGTCCACGTCCGCCTCGGAAAGGCGGCCGTGCCGGCGCAGATTTTGAAAAATGGTGTTTAGGCGGTCTGTTAAATTTTCAAACACTATAAAAACTTATTCGATTCTTCCGGTCCAATCGTCAACCAGTGATTTTAGCGTGTAAACGGCGGATGGTCAAGGGACATCCAGGTACAGAACCTTCACCAGCTTCTATTAATGGTGAGAATTCACGCGAAAACCCTGGTTTTCCATGCCCTTGATGCCGCATCAGGCCGTATAGGTATCCTCGAACATACATTGCAGGAATTCCTCCGTGCTGATCCCGCCCAGATAGAACGGCAGGTCAAACCTCGCCAAGATTTTCCCCACATCTTCCGGATTATATCGAATATCTTTCAAAGCCGCTTCCAGGGAGCCCAGATCGGTCATACCCATAAAGTCGCCGGAGATCTTGCACTCCTGGAGCCGCCCATCCCTGACATTGACCTGGACCTCCAGCTTCCCGCTCGGGAAACGCCGGCTGTTCCGGTATTCAAAGGCTGGAGCACGGCCGATGTTCCAATCCCAGGACTGGTATTTTTCCTTCTGGATCTTCTCCACCTCCGCCAGCATCTCAGGCGTCAATTCAAAGCGTTCCAAGGGATCGTCCTCATCGAAAGCCGCCAGCAGGGCTTGCCAGAAAGCCTGGATATCTTCAAACTGCCCGGCCGGCAAATACTCTTTGATATTAGCCACCCGGCTCCGGATTGAAGTGACTCCTTTGGAAGCGACCTTGGCCGCATCCACCTGCAGGACGCTTTCCAGCGAATCCAGATTTGAATCATAGAGCAGCGTGCCGTGGTGCATCAGGCGCCCTTTTTGGATCCGCTGTGCTGTGCCGGAGATCTTTTTGCCATCCAAAAGGAGGTCGTTGCGGCCTCTGATCTCCGCCGGCACGCCAATCTTGTTGAGGGCTTTGACCATCGGCTCGGCATAGACGGAAATATGCAGCCGGTTCAAGCCTTCGATCGGATAAATGAAGGTGTAATTGAGGTTCCCCAGGTCATGAAAAACCGCGCCGCCCCCGGAAGGCCGGCGGATGATCTTCGTGCCCAGGGCGCGGGCCGCTTCGAGGTTGACCTCGTTTTCGGCATTCTGATATCGCCCAATGATGATCGCGTTGTCATTCTGCCAGAGCATCATGATTCGCTCAAACTGAACCAGCTCCTTCAAACAATATTCCTCCAGCGCCAGATTCCAGGTGGGGTCCGTGGAGTGCGTTTCGATGTAGATCATGCGATAAATATCCTTTGGTTAATCCATCCTTTAAGACGACAATAAACAATATCCTATTTTTACCCAATTAATCAAGACCCATCAGGATTTTCAAAAATGTTTGGGACCGGGCATATTATTTCATCGCGGTTAAAAAAACGCACTCATCGGACACTTGCTTTGAAGAGTGCGTTGCTGAGATCACCAAAAAATCGGAGGAAAAAACACATTGTCCCGACCTGAACAGTTAATGATCGAATAAATCATAATCGGACAGTAAGCCGTCATCCTTCAAAACTATTCCCGGATTTTCGATTTGAATGCCTTCCTGCTCATAGACCTGAAAGGTAGATGCCTTGAGCAGCTCGCTGCAAGCCTGGAACTTTTCCCCAATTCCTGATCAAGGGGCGAATCCTTAACAATATCCCGTTTGTTGATTTTGGAAATCCAATGCTTCAGCCGGTACAGTTTTTGCTCCATATCCTCCAATTCAATGAAGGTCAGGAGCCGGTTCTTGCTTGCTTCTTCCAGTTCACTCTGGAAAACCTCACATTGCTCAAAGACTTCCCGATAATCCTCTTCGCGATCCCGGCGAGCCTTTTCGATGATGGCCGCATCCGTCGCAGCATCAATCGATTTCAAGATGAAGTCGTCTGATAAGATCTCCTTTGCGTTTTGGCGGGAGGCTGTCAGCGAGGTCCCGCAAGGCACGCCTGTTTCAAACAAACGATCCATGGTAGCCCCCACCGCAACGTTTCAGAAAAATACGGGTTAAGCAAAAAGATAGTCATGTTCAACGTGTTTAACAATAAGGAATTAACCATGTCTAAAGTTGCTATTGTTACGGATTCAACCGCTTATCTGACGGACGATCTGGTCGCGGCTTACAACATCACCGTGGTGCCTCTGGTCGTGATCTGGGGCACTGAAACCAGGTTCGACAACGTGGATATCGGGCCCAAGGAATTCTACGAGCGCTTGTCCAAAGCCAAGACCATGCCCTCCACTTCGCAGCCCACCAATGTCGCCTTCGCAAAAGTCTATCAGAAGCTGCACGCCGAAGGTTATGAGATCCTCACAGTGGTGATCTCCGCAGCCCTTTCCGGCACGATAGATTCAGCCACTCAGGCCAAAGCGATGGTCCCTGATGCCGTTGTCGAAATTGTGGATTCCAAACTGACCTCGGTGCCCCTGGCCTATATGGCTTTGGCGGCTGCCCGGGCCGCCAAACGCGGCGCATCTCTGCGGGAATGCAAACAAATCGTCGAAGAGGTCCGCAATCACGCCCAAGTCTTTTTCGCTGTGGACACGCTGGAATTCCTCCATCGAGGCGGACGGATTGGCGGCGCCTCCCGTTTTTTGGGGACCGCCCTCAATCTGAAACCGATCCTCTACCTGCTGGACGGCAAAATCGAAGCGCTGGAACGGATTCGCACTTCCAAAAAGGCTCACGAGCGCCTGATCGAGCTGGTCGGAGAAAAAGTCTATGGCCAGGCCCCGATCAATATGATGGGCGTCGTCAGCGCCAATGCTGAAAACCAGGCCAGGCACCTCCTTGAGAAAATTGAAACCCGCTTTTCCCCCCGGGAGATCATGGTGTCCCAACTCAGCCCCGTGCTCGGCACCCACACCGGCCCCGGCACCGTCGGGGTGGCTTATGTCGCCGGCGTTGATCCGGAATTGCTCAAACTTGTCTGATTCCCATTCCCCTTTTTTACTGGTGACCTTGAAGAGGCTGTCTAAAATGGCAGCCTCTTTCTTTTTTAGCGGAAATCAGCCCCCATCGACCGCTGAATTTCGGATAAAATAGAAACCGAAGACCCTCACCCAGCAAAAGGATGGTTAGCATGGACCTCCCTCAGGACATCGGTATCAAAGTTCCAGACATTCTGCTCCCCAAAGCGAATATTGATCTTCATAAATGGGCCGTGATCGCCTGTGACCAGTTCACCTCAGAGCCGGAATATTGGCAAAAGGTGGATGAGATCGTCGGCGATTCCCCTTCGACCTACCACATGATCCTGCCGGAAGTCTACCTGGAAACCCCGGAAGAGCAGAAGCGGCTGGCCTCCACCCAGGAAGCCATGCGCCAATATCTGAAAAGCGGAATTTTCCAGTCCGTGAATGACCTGATCTATGTGCTGCGTGAGGTGGATGGCCGCTGCCGCAAGGGGCTGATGGTCTGCCTCGATCTGGAGCAATATGATTACAACAAGGGCGCCCAAACCCTGATCCGCGCCACCGAAGGCACCATCCTGGACCGGCTGCCTCCGCGCATCCGCATCCGGGAAGGCGCGCCACTGGAACTGCCCCATATCCTGGTCCTCTTTGATGACCCCAACGACACCGTTTTCGGCCCGTTGGATGAACAATCTATGGGCTTTAAGGAACTCTATGACTTTGACCTGATGCAGGGTAGCGGGCACCTGACCGGCTTCGCGATCAACAATGAGGACGTCCGGCAAAGCATCTTCAAAGCGCTGGCCGATCTGATTGACCCCGACACCTTTGCTGAAAAATACAACCTCATTCCGGGGCACCACCGCCCCCTGCTCTTCGCGATGGGCGATGGCAACCACTCCCTGGCGACCGCCAAAGCCATCTGGGAGCAGCTCAAACCCAAGGTCGGCCCAGACCACCCCGCCCGCTACGCCCTGGTGGAGATTGAGAACATCCACTGCCCGGCGTTGCATTTCGAGCCGATCCACCGCCTGCTCTTCGGCCTGAAGGCGGACCCGCTGGCGGAGATGGGGGCTTTCTGGGGCAATCGCCTGGTCATCACGCCCGCCGGGTCGGCCGAAGAAATGGTCACGGCTGTGGATGAGGCCGAAGCCGCCGGGCACCTGGTCGGCTGGGTGAATGCGGACGGATTCAAAGTGCTGGAAATCCGTAAACCGGAAGACAACCTCCCAGTCGGCACGCTCCAGCGTTTCCTGGATCAGTTCCTTGCAGAAGGCGGCGCTGAGAAGATTGACTATGTCCACGGCACCGACGTGCTGTTTGAAAAAGGCCCCCTGGCCGGCGACGCCGGGTTCTACGTGCCGGGGATAGATAAATCTGACCTGTTTAAGACGGTGATCCTCGATGGCGCCCTCCCCCGCAAGACCTTCTCGATGGGTGAAGCCCGCGACAAACGCTTCTACATGGAATGCCGGAAGATCCAGCCTTAATGCGCAAATTCCTCTTGTTGCTCGTGGTCGCGATTCTGAGTGCTTGTCGCCCGGTTGGGGGGACAAGCACTGTCATCATTCCCGCGACCGCGACAGAAACCCCCGCGCCAAGCGAGACCGCCCAACCCTCACCCAGCCCCACAGCGATCCCGCCCAGCCCGACCCCCACGGACGAACATTTTGCGGTTTGCTCCCCGCTGGAAGATGAGACCATCGACTCGCTGCCCTTGATCTTGGTGAATCCGCTGGTGACACCCAACGCCTGGGGCACCGATTTTGGCCACCCCGGGCTGGATTTCGCCTATTACCAGCGCGGCGAGCGGCTCTCGATCGAAGGGATCAAGGTCTATGCGATCCTGTCCGGCCTGGTGGCGCTCACGCTGGAAGATCATTATCCCTATGGCTATGCTGTGGTGATCGAAACGCCGCTTTCAGCCCTGCCCGAAAGCCTGGGCCAAACGCTGATGGCCGGGTACGAAGCCGTCCCGGAGGACCTGGAATACCAATACAACTGCCCAAACGTCCCCACCCCCACTGTGACGGGCGACTATTCGCTCTACCATCTCTACGCCCACCTGGGGTCTCCGCCTGTGTTCGCCACGGGCGATTCCATAACCTGCGGGCAGCTTTTGGGCACGGTCGGCAGCAGCGGCTGGTCCAGCAACCCCCACCTGCACCTCGAGACCCGCCTGGGGCCTTCCGGCCTGGAGATCCCCACCATGGCGCACTACCAGAGCAACGCCACCGTTGAGCAGTTGGGCAACTATTGTTTATGGCGCTCCAGCGGCTATTACCAAATCGTGGACCCGTATGTGGTCTTAGAAGCGCAGCCTTGACCCGGCTTGACACACTGAACATTTGTGCTAAAATAGTAGTGTGGCTGAGTTTCAGTCGGAACATTGAATTATTCTACGCAGGAATAAAAAGTTTACAAAAAGGATGGCGACATGGATGAGGCAAAGAAAACTGTTCTGGACAAAGCCCTGAAAGACATCACCAAGCGTTACGGCGAAGGGGCGATCATGCGGCTCGGTCAGGCCAAACACATGGCCGTGGACACGATCCCCACAGGCTCCCTCTCGCTGGATATTGCCCTGGGCGTCGGCGGCATCCCCCGCGCCCGGATCACCGAGATCTACGGGCCGGAATCATCCGGTAAGACCACCATCTGCCAGCACATCGTGGCGGAAGCCCAGAAACTGGGCGGCACGGCAGCCTTTATCGACATGGAACACGCCCTCGACCCCGCCTATGCCGCCCGCTGCGGCTTGAACGTTGATGAACTGCTGATTTCCCAGCCCGACACGGGCGAGCAAGCGTTGGAGATCACCGAGACCCTGGTGCGCTCCGGCGCAGTCGATATCGTCGTGGTCGATTCGGTCGCCGCTCTGGTGCCCCGCTCCGAGATCGAAGGCGACATGGGCGACCCAACGATGGGCACCCAGGCCCGCCTAATGTCCCAGGCGATGCGCAAGCTCTCCGGGGCAATCAACCAGACTCGCACGGCCGTGGTCTTCACCAACCAGCTCCGCCACAAGATCGGCGTGATGTTCGGCAACCCCGAGACCACCACCGGCGGCAACGCCCTCAAGTTCTACGCCTCGGTCCGCCTGGATGTCCGCCGGATCCAGTCCATCAAGGTCGGCGCAGAGATCATCGGCAACCGGGTCCGCGTTCGGGTGGTGAAAAACAAAGTCGCAGCCCCCTTCCGCACGGCCGAATTCGACATCATGTACAACGAAGGCATTTCTAAAGTCGGCGACATCCTCGATCTCGGTTCCAATCTCGATATCGTCGAGAAGCGCGGCTCCTGGTACTCCTACGGCGACATCCGCCTTGGGCAAGGTCGTGAGAACGCCAAAGAATATCTCCAGCAGGATCAAAAACTCGCGGACGAGATTGAAAAAGCTATCCGCGAGCAATCCATGGCCGGCGGCATCCCCAACCCCTGGACGGATGACGACGGCGATGGCGATTACGAAGATGAAGACGTTGTGATAGAAGACGAATAAACCTTCTTCCATCCACGAATAACCTATCCGGGACGGGCAAAAAATTGCCTGTCCCTTTTCTTTTCACAAAAAAAACACCCCTTTCATCTCATCATCAGAAAGGGGTGTTCATTTATTGAATAGGTGGGGTCAGGGTTTACGTCCCTTCCTCCCAGGAGTTCAGGTACTTCACCTGCTGGTCGGTGAGGGTATCAATCAAAATACCCATTGATTCGAGTTTTAACCGGGCTATTTCATTATCAATATCGAGTGGAACGCCGTAAACTTTCTTTTCAAGTGCTTTGGCATTCTTGACCATGTATTCGGCACTCAAAGCCTGGTTGGCAAAGGACATATCCATCACACTGGCGGGATGCCCTTCAGCAGCGGCCAAGTTGATCAAGCGACCTTCGCCCAGAATGTGGATCACCCGGCCATCAGGCAGTTCATAGGCGTCCACGAAGGGACGCACCAGCCGTTTTTCAACAGCCATCTCTGCCAGGGCAGGAATATTGATCTCAACATTGAAGTGACCGGAGTTGGCAACGATCGCACCGTCTTTCATCACTTCAAAGTGGTGCTTATCGACCACGTTGATATCGCCTGTCAGAGTGACGAAAATGTCGCCAATCGGGGCCGCTTCCAGCATCGGCATCACCCGGAAACCGTCCATGACCGCTTCCAACGCCTTCATGGGGTCCACCTCGGTGACGATCACGTTGGAACCCATCCCCCGGGCACGCATCGCCAGACCGCGAGCACACCAACCGTAACCGCAGACAACAAAATTCTTGCCAGCCAACAGGATGTTGGTTGCCCGAATGATCCCGTCAATCGTGGATTGACCGGTGCCATAACGGTTATCGAAGAAGTGTTTGGTCATGGCATCGTTCACCGCAATGACGGGGAAGGACAGCGCGCCATCGGCGGCCATCGCCCGCAGGCGGATCACGCCGGTGGTGGTCTCTTCGGTCCCACCGATCACCTCTTTGAGCTGGTCGCGCCGCTCTTTGTGGAGCGTGCTCACCAGGTCTGCGCCGTCATCCATGGTCACCTGGGGATGGTGGTCGAGGGCGGCATAGAGATGCTTGTAATAGGTTTTATTGTCCTCGCCCTTGATCGCGAAGACGGGGATCTCAAAATTGGAGACCAGGCAGGCCGCCACATCATCCTGCGTCGAGAGCGGGTTGGAAGCTACCAGCACCACATCCGCGCCGCCCGCCTGCAGCGTGCGCATCAGGTTAGCTGTCTCGGTGGTGACATGCAGACAAGCGGACATGCGGATGCCCTCAAAGGGGCGTTCTTTGGCAAAGCGATCGCGGATTGAGCGCAGAACGGGCATTTCCCGTTCGGCCCATTCGATCCGGCGTCGGCCGCCTTCGGCCAGGTCCATATTCTTGACATCGTACTTTTCCATTAAATCCTCCATAAAATTATTGGGGCGTTGCCGTGCAACGCAGCGTATTGATTACTCTGAGACAATTGCATCCAACGCGCCCTTGTCATCGAAGATGGTCCTGAAACGGGCGACAAAATCTTCGGTCAAATAACATTGAGATTGGGTCCCCTGCTCTTCCAGGCAATAAGTCGCCGCCAGCGCGCCCATCTGGGCGCAGAGCAGCAGGTCAAGGCCATGAACATAACCCTTGAGGAAACCGCCCCGGTAAGCATCGCCAACGCCGGTGGGGTCTACGATCTGATGCGGGGGCACCACGGGTACTTCACCCAGCAGCTGGCCGTGTTCATACACCCGGGAACCCTGCTCGCCCAGGGTGACGACGGCAAAATCCACCGCGCTGAGGAGTTCGTCCGCGGTCATCTCGCAATGTTTCTGGAGCAGCTCGAACTCATATTCGTTGGCGAAGAGGGCCTTTGCACCGAGGATGCCTTCCTTCAGACGCGCGCCATCCAGCCGCACGATCTGCTGGCTGGGGTCAAAGATGTAGGGAATGCCCAGTTCCTGACATTCCAGGGCATATTTTATCATCGCATCCGGGGCATTGGGCGAAATCACCACCAAGTCCTCCGGCGTCAGGCCGAGGTCCCTCATCGAGATCTGGGCAGCGTCGGCCATCGCGCCGGCATAGAATGTGGCGATCTGCGCGTTGGAAAGGTCCGTGTTCACAAAGAACGAAGCCGTGAACTTGCCCTGGATGATCCGGACGCCGGAGGTATCCACCCCGGCATTCTCCAGAGTCTCCCGGTAGTCCTTGAAATCCATCCCGGCGGTGGCCACCAGCTTCGGTTTCTCACACAGCAAACCCAGCGTATAAGCGATATTGGCCGCCACCCCGCCGGGCTGCTTGGTCATCTCATCCACCAGGAAGGAGAGACTGATCGAATCCAGATGTTCGGGCAGGATGTGGTCCTTAAAATAACCGGGAAAGGTCATCAAATAGTCATAGGCGATCGAGCCGGTTAGGTAAATGCTCATAAGGCGCCCTCAACTTCCAGAGCTGCCAACAGATTTTCTTTGAAAGGCGGTTTGATCACACCCTTTTCGGTCACCCAGCCAGAAAGCAGGCGGTTGGGGGTCACATCAAAGGCAAAGTTGCGGGCGGAGGCCTTCTCGGGCGTCACCCGGTGGCCCATCAGGCTCAGGGCCAAAACTTCTTCAGGGTCCCGCTCTTCAATCGGGATCAGATCGCCGCGCTCCAGTTCAAGGTCCACGGTCGAGATCGGGAAAACGGAATAGGCCGGGATGCCGTTGTCATAGGCGGCCAGGGCCAGCATGTAGCTGCCGATCTTGTTGGCCACATCGCCATTGGCGGCCACCCGGTCTGCGCCGAAAAACACTTTCTGCACCAGGCCCTTGCGCATCATCAGCCCAGATGCGCCGTCCGTGATAATGTCATATGGGATACCGTACTGCTCCAGCTCCCAGGCGGTCAGCCGGGCGCCCTGCAGCCTGGGGCGGGTTTCATCCACAAAGACGTGGATCTTCTTGCTCTGTTCGTGCGCCATTCGGATCACGCCCAGGGCGGTGCCCCAATCGACGGTTGCCAGCGCACCAGTATTGCAGTGATGCACGATGGTGTCGCCGTCCTCAATCAGCGCCGCGCCGTATTCGGCCATGCGCTTGTTGGTCGCCACATCCTTATCAGCCATCTCGCCGGCGAGCCGCACCAGTGCCTCCCGGATCTCATCCGGCGACCCTTCAACCGCCTGCGCGGCCTGCTGCATGCGCTTGACTGCCCAAAAGAGGTTGACGGCCGTCGGCCGGGCTTGGTTCAAGGCCTCACCCGCAGTCTGCAGGTCGGCCAGGAGAGCTTCCCGGGTGGTCGCCTTGGAGCGCACAGCGGCCAGGGCCATCCCATAAGCTGCAGCCACGCCAATCGCAGGGGCGCCGCGCACCACCATCACCCGGATTGCCTCGGCGATATCCTGATAGTTGTCATAGCTCAGGATCTTGAGTTCCTGAGGTAGAATCCGCTGGTCAATCATTTGCATGACCTGTTTTTCGTCGTCCCAGGTTATCGTTCTCATCAGCCTCTTTTCCCTTTTCGTGAAAAAACGCCCTTTTTGGGCGTCAACAGAAGGTGCGTTGAGATTTTACCATTGCTTGGCTGCTTCGTCAAAACATTGACACCGGCCCACTATTACATTATAAAACCTTATATGAAGAAACCCAAAACGCTTTACCTCATTGTCCTGATTATGACCCTCGCCGCCTGTGCCCAGCCCGCCCTCCCGCAGGGCACGTCCCTGCCAGAGGGCACCGAGGATGTGCTGACGACCATGGCGGAACCGACCGCCGTGCCCTCCCCCACGCCCACCCCAACGCCGCTCCAGCTGACGGATAAGGGAGATCAGGCGATCATCGCCGGTGATTACACCCGGGCGATCGAGATCTTCCAAAATGCGCTGGCCGGCAGCAGTGAGGACGCCGTGCGGGATAAAAGCAACCTTGGAATCGGCCAGGCCTACTATGAGCAGGAAAATTACGGTCCCGCCCTGGACCACCTGCGGCAGGCCGCCCTTTCCACCGACCCGGTGATCGCCGGCCGGGCCAATGTCCTGATGGCCCAGACCTACACCAGCCTCCAGCGCTACGATGAAGCCTTCCAGGCTTATGCCGCCTACCTGGCCCTCCGGCCAGGGCTGCTGGACTCCTACATCCACGAACAGATGGGCGATCTCTATCTGACGGTGAATAACCCCTTGCAGGCGATTGCCTCCTATCAGGAAGCTTACCGGACGGATCCCAACGGGGGCGCCGATGCCCTGGCGATCAAGATCGCGGCAGCCTACCAGCAAAGCGGCGACCCGGATACGGCATTAACGCTTTATCAGGATATTTACAACACCAGCGCCAGTGACTACACGAAGGCAGAGATGGACCTGCGGATCGGGCAGATCTACTACGAGCGCGGAAACTACGACCAGGCCTACGCCTATTTCCAGGATGCTGTCAACAACTACCCCCTGGCCTATGACGCCTATTCCGCCTTGGTCACGCTGGTCAACGACGACGTCCCCGTGGACGAATTCCAGCGCGGCTACATCAACTACAAGGTCGGAAACTACGCCCTGGCGGTCGAAGCCTTTGACCGCTTTTTAACGACTGCCTCGGAAGAAGCCATCGGCGCAGCCCTCTATTACAAAGGCCTGGCCATCCGGGATTTGCATGTTTCCACCGGCGACGGCCAATATGATGAGGCGATCCAGGTCTGGCGGGACCTGGCCAACAACCATGCGGCGAGCGCTTATGCCATTGATGCCTGGGAAGATATTGAATATACCCAGTGGGCCTACATGGATCAACCGCTGGAAGCAGCGGCGACTTCTCTGGATTACGTCTCCCGCTACCCCGCAGCGGCGGAATCGGCGGACTTCCTCTTCCTGGCTGGCCGCTCTTATGAGCGGGCAGGTGAATTAGCTCTCGCTTCCACCACCTGGCAGCGGATCGCCAATGAATTCCCCAATTCGGAGTATTCCTTCCTGGCCAATTACTTCGCCGGCATCATCACCGTCCGCCTGGGCGATTGGGCCGCCGCCCAAACGCTTTTCTCCCGGGCGCTCGTGCTCACCAGCGAACCCTCTGAGATCGCCGCGGCTTATCTCTGGATCGGCAAATGCCAGGAAGCGCAGGGCGATATCAGCGCCGCGCTGGATAGCTGGAAGCTGGCCCAGACTGCCGACCCCTTCGGCTATTACAGCATCCGGGCGGAAGATCTGCTGATCGGGCAGGAAGCCTTCACGCCGCCGGTCTCCTATGACCTCGACCCCGACCTGACCCCTTACCAGCCGGAAGCCGAGGAGTGGGTGCGCACCACCTTCGGGCTGCCCGCCGACACAAACCTGGAAAGCCCCGGCTTGCTCGCCAACGACGCCCGTTTCCAGCGCGGCCTGGAACTTTGGGCTTTGGGACTTTATCCCGAAGCCAAAGCCGAATTTGAATCCATCCGTCTGGAAGTGGCGGAAGACCCCGCCCAGACTTTCCGCCTGATCCCCGCCCTGGTGGATATCGGCCTCTACCGGTCCGCCCTGGTGGCCGCCAACAGCCTGCTCAAACTTGCCGGGTTGGAAAACGCCTCCGCGCTTGGGGCGCCCGAATTCTTCACCCGGGTCCGCTTCGGCGCCTACTATCTGGATTGGGTGCTGCCCGTCACGGCGGATAAGGATTTTGATCCCCTGCTCCTGCTTTCAATCATGCGCCAGGAAAGCCACTACGAAGGGTTCATCCAATCTTCCGCCAGCGCCCGCGGGCTGATGCAGATCATCCCCGCCACCGGGGATGAGTTGGCCGCCGAGTTGAACTGGCCGGAAAACTACACCACCGCCGATCTCTACCGGCCCTATGTCAGCATCGTTTTCGGCGCCACCTACCTGGCCCGCCAGCGCAATTACTTTGAAGGCGATCTCTATAACATGCTCGCGGCCTATAACGGCGGCCCGGGCAACACCCTGGTCTGGCAGGAACTCGCCGGCCCGGACCGGGACCTGTTCCTGGAGACCATCCGCATCCAGGAGACCCGTAATTACATCCGTCTGATCACCGAGAATTACTATGTTTATCGCTGGCTCTATGGCACGCTGGCGGAGCGCTAAATCGCCATCTTCAGAGTTAAACAAACAAGGGCTGTTGGATCGCAACAGCCCTTATGATTTAATTTTCTCAGTTTACAGCATCAAGCGCATCGGCTCTTCCAGATAACCGGCAAGCACCCGCATGAACTCGGCGGCTTCCGCGCCATCGGTCACCCGGTGGTCCGCGGAGATCGTCGCTTTCATCTGCGAACCCACTGCCAAAGCCCCATCCACCACCATCGGCACATCCTGCACCGCGCTCACGGCCAAAATCGCGGCCTCGGGCGGGTTGATGATCGCCGAGAAACTCTCGATGCCATACATCCCCAGATTGCTGATCGAGAAAGTGGAGCCTTCAATGTCCTCCGGCCGCACTTTGCCCTCCCGCGCCCGGCCCACCATCTCCCGGACCTCCCGGGCGATCAAGCGGATCGGCTTCTGGTCGGCATCCCTGCTGACCACGGTCAGCAGGCCGCCCTCCACGGCCACAGCCACGCCGATATTGACGTGCCCGTGGCGGATGATGTGCTTCTCATCCTGCAACGAGGCGTTCAGATTGGGGTACTGCCGCAGGGCCAGCGCCACCGCCTTGACCACAAAATCATTGACCGAGAGCTTGTCCGATTCCGGCAGCAAGGCGTTCAGTTCCTTGCGGAGCTGCATCAGCGCGCCGGTCCGGTAGGATCGGGTCAGGAAGAAATGCGGGAAGTTCTGGTTGGAATCCTGCATTCGCCGGCTGATCGCCTGGCGCAGACGGCTCAGGTCAACCACCTCGTCCTCCGGCACCTCGCCAAGGTTGAAGCTCGAGAGGGGCTGGGGGCTGCCACCGCCCTTTTGGGCGGCCTCGCCCTGGCCGGCCGGCTTTTGCGAAGCCAGATAGGCCTCGATATCCACCTTCACCACCCGCCCCTGCGGGCCGCTGCCCTCAACATTGGCGAGTTGGATATGATGCTCTTCGGCCATCTTGCGAGCCAGCGGAGAGGAACGAACGCCGCCCGCCGGCGTTTCACCGCTTTCCTGCTCGGGTTCCGGTGATTTCTCCGCAGGTTTAGGTTCCTCGGCTTTCGCCGCAGATTCGGGCTTTGCAGGTTTCTTGCTGGGTTTGCCGCCAGCCTGCTCCACCAGGGCGTCAATCTCTTCATCCGAGGGTTCTTCACCCTCAGCGGTGATCACGGCGATCGGCGTATTGACCGGCAGGTCCGCATCTTCGGCCGCCAGATGGCGGAACATGATGCCATCAAGGCTCGATTCAACCTCAACCGTGGCCTTATCCGTCTCAATTTCTGCAATCACATCGCCTTTGGCAACTTTGTCCCCCTCCGCTTTGACCCAGCGCACCAGGGTGCCTTCGGCCATATCAAATCCCAATTTGGGCATCGTAACAAGCTCAGCCATTTAAAACCTCCTTGGCGGCATGATAAATATCTTCCGTTTGGGGCAGCGCGAGTTGTTCCAGCTCCGCGTTATAGGGCAACGGCACTTCGGCCTGCGCCACCCGCTTGACCGGAGCATCCACATAGTCAAAAGCCAGCTCGTAGATCCGGGCGCTGACTTCCGCCCCAACCCCGTAGGATCGCCAGCCTTCTTCAACGATCACAGCCCGGTTGGTGCGTTTGAATGAGGCGATGACCGGGTCCATATCCAGCGGCCGCAGGGACCGCAGATCCACCACTTCGGCGTTGATCCCGTCCTCGGCCAGCATGTCCGCGGCCTTGAGCGCGGCGGGCACCATCTTGGAATAGGCCACAATCGTCACATCATCCCCTTCCCGCTGGACTTTGGACTTACCCAGCGGTTCGAGGTAATCCTCATCATCCGGCACTTCGCCCTTCATCTGGTAAAGCGTCGCATTTTCAATGAAGAGAACCGGGTCCTCACTGCGGATGGCGCTCTTCAGCAAGCCCTTGGCATCCGCCGGCGTGCCGGGGGACACCACCTTCAACCCGGGGAAATGGGCGAAGATCACATCGGGCGATTGCGAGTGCGTAGCGCCCAGCTGCCGTCCGCCGCCGCTGACCGCCCGGATGACCAATGGCAGGGTGAATTGACCGCCAAACATATAATGCAGCTTGGCCGCCTCGTTGACGATGTGGTCCATCGCCACAAAGGCGAAGTTGATCGTCATCAATTCCGCAACCGGCCGCAGACCTGTCATGGCCGCGCCGATCGCGCTGCCCACGATGGCAGCTTCTGCGATCGGTGTATCACGGACGCGCTTCTCGCCGAAATGGTCATAAAAGCCTTTGGTGACCGCATAGGTCCCGCCCCAAACGCCCACTTCTTCACCCTGGATGAAAACCCGTTCGTCGCGCTCCATCTCTTCCCAGAGCGCCTTCGAAATCGCTTCACGCATTGTCATTCTGGTCATCTTACTGTTCCTCACTTTCATGTTCCAAAGCGTAGCCGCGATATTCAACCGGGGTCGGCTCAACATAAATGTTCTCAAAAAGCGTTGATTTGTCCGGGTTCGGACTGGCCTCAGCGAATTTTTCAGCCTCATCCACGATCTGCAGAGCCTCATCGTCCAATTCGTCCAGCCCTTTGGCTGTGGCAATCTTGTTCTCAATCAAATACTTGCGATAGATCCCAATGGGGTCCTCTTCTTCCCACTTCTTTACTTCTGCCTTATCCCGGTAGCGTTCCGGGTCGCCCATCGAGTGGCCCCGATAGCGATAGGTCATAATTTCAAGTAAATAGGGACCGCCTTCCTTGCGGATCTTTTCCAGAACCCGCGCGACTTCTTGGCGGACCGCCATCACATCCATGCCTTCGATCCGCTCATTCGCCATCCCATAGCCTTCGGCTTTTTGCCGGATCTCGGAGACCGCCGAAGCCCGATCCACGGTCGTACCCATCCCATACTGGTTGTTCTCACACACCCAAAGCACGGGCAGATTCCACACCTTGCTCAGGTTCAGCCCCTCATGGAAAAAGCCGATATTGGTGGAGCCATCGCCAAACATGCAAATCGTCACCGCATCGTCATTGCCCTGATAGACATCACCGAGCGCCAGCCCGGCAGCCAGAGGAATGTGCGCGCCTACGATGGCATGCCCGCCCCAGAAATTTAGTTCGGTGTCAGCCATGTGCATCGACCCGCCCCGCCCCTTCGAGCAGCCATCCACCTTGCCCAACAGTTCCGCCATCACCGCCTTGGGATCAATCCCCGCGCTGATCGCCCAGCCGTGATCACGGTAAGCCGTGATCAGCCGGTCTTGCGGCTGCCGGACGGAAGAAATCCCCGCGCTGATGGCTTCCTGCCCGATATATAAATGTAAGAAACCGCCAATCTTGCCCAGCTGATAAAGCTCAGCAGCGCGTTCTTCCAGGCGGCGAATGATGACCATTTCTTTATACAGGTCAAGTGATTCCTTTTTTTCCATTCGCAAATTTCCCTTCATGGATCTATTTTTTTTCAAATTATTAGCATAGACATTATTTTATTTTATGTTCGACTAATTATACCATTTTAGTCTAGTTTTAATTCATAGATTTTTATTAAACCTACCCCTTTTTCCATTGCCCTGCAACCTTAAAGTAAAGGGGCCGCTCAATCGAGCAGCCCCTAAAATGGGTAACAGAAAACGGTCGAAACTAATCGTTCTTGATCTTGGCCTGAGCGGCAGCCAGGCGGGCCACCGGCACCCGGAAGGGCGAGCAGCTCACGTAATTGTTGCCAACCAGGTGGCAGAACTCGATGGAGCTGGGGTCACCGCCATGCTCACCGCAGATGCCCACCTCGAGCGAGGGGCGGACCTTGCGGCCTTCTTTGATCGCCATTTCCATCAGGCGGCCAACGCCATTGCGGTCCAGGACCTGGAAGGGGTTCTTGGGCAGAATGCCTTCATCCACGTAGGTGATCAGGAAGTTGCGTTCGGCATCGTCACGGCTGTAACCAAAGGTCATCTGGGTCAAGTCGTTGGTACCGAAGGAGTAGAACTCGGCCACTTCTGCGATCTCGGCGGAGGTCAGGGCAGCCCGGGGGATCTCGATCATCGTACCGAACTTATAGCTGAAGCTCACGCCCTTCTCTTCCATCACCTTCTTCGCGATGGATTCCAATTCGGGCTGGACTCTCTTCAGCTCGTTCACATGGCCGGTCAGCGGGATCATGATCTCAGGGTGCACATCAATGCCGTTCTTGGTGGCATCGCTGGCGGCCTCAAAGATCGCCCGCACCTGCATCCGCATGATGTCGGGGAAGACAATGCCCAGGCGGATACCGCGCAGGCCCATCATCGGGTTGCTCTCATGCAGTTTGGTGACCGCGGCCAGCATCTTTTCTTTCTCAGCCAGGCCCTGGGTCTCGCCCCTGGTCCGCATCTCGGTCACTTCCACCAGCAGGTCTTCCTGCGAGGGCAGGAACTCATGCAGTGGCGGGTCAATCAGGCGGATGATAACCGGGTAACCGTCCATCGCCTCGAACAGACCATAGAAGTCGGAACGCTGGGAGGGCAGCAGTTTATCAAGAGCAGCGAAATACAGCTTTGCGGCTTCTGCGTTGTCGAGTTTATCCTTGGCAGCCGCGAATTCAGCTTCAATTTCTTTGTGGACAGCATCGTTCATCATCTGACCATCCACCTTGCCGGTCTTCAGATAGTGCTCAAGCCGCCCAACATTGTTGAGCATCATCTGAGCATCCTCAGCATTCAGGATCATTTCCTGAACATAGGGCAGCCGTTCTTCTTCAAAGAACATGTGCTCGGTGCGGCAGAGGCCGATCCCCTTGGCGCCGAAGGTGCGGGCGCGGCGGGCATCCTTGGGGTAGTCCGCATTGGCCCAAACCTGCAAACGGGCAATGTCATCAGCCCAGGAGAGCAGAGTCATCAGTTCTTTTTGTTCTTCAATATTGGGGTTGGTGAGGTCAAGTTTGCCGATGAAGGCTTCGCCCGTCCCACCATCCAGAGAGATCCAATCACCTTCTTTGACGGTCACGCCATTGGAGGTCATCTCGCGTTTCTCGCTATCAATGCTCATCATCGAAGCGCCCACCACACAGGGCACACCAAACTGGCGGGCAACCACAGCGGCATGGGAGGTCGCGCCGCCTTCAGAAGTGAGAATACCCTTGGAGGCCAGCATACCGTGCACATCATCGGGCTTGGTGAAAGGCCGGATCATGATCACATCCTGGCCCTGGGAGACAGCCATCTTCTCAGAGGTGTCCGCATCGAAGTAGACCTGGCCCACAGCCGCGCCGGGGGAGGCGTTCACACCGGTGGCAAAGAGCTTGCCGGCTTCGCGGGCGGCCTGCATCGTGGCAGCATCAAACTGCGGGTGCAGCATCTGGTTGACCTGTTCGGGTTCCACCCGCATCACGGCGGTTTCCTTATCGATCAGGCCTTCGTCGGTCATATCCACGGCGATCTTGATCGCGGCTTGGGCGGTGCGCTTGCCGTTCCGGGTCTGGAGCATCCACAAGCGGCCTTTTTCGATCGTGAATTCAACATCCTGCATGTCGTTGTAGTGCTTTTCCAAGCGGGCAGCGATGTCCATAAACTGGTCATAGACTTCGGGGAGTTCTTCTTTCATTTGAATGATCGGCTTGGTGTTGCGAATGCCGGCCACAACATCTTCACCCTGCGCATTGAGCAGGTATTCACCGAAGACTTTCTTCTCACCGGTCTGGGGATCACGGGTGAAGGCAACGCCTGTGCCGGAGTCCCAGCCCATGTTACCGAAGACCATGGTCACGATGTTGACAGCGGTGCCCAGGTCATCAGGGATGTTGGCGCGGCGGCGGTAATCGATGGCGCGCTTGGCATTCCAGGAATTGAAGACGGCTTTGGTGGCCAGTTCGAGCTGTTTGACGGGGTCCTGCGGGAAGTCGAAGCCCTTGGCTTTCTTCACCACGGCTTTGAACTTCTCGGTGAGTTCCTTCAGGTCCTCAGCGGAGAGGTCTGTGTCGCTCGCGGCGCCCTTGGCGTCTTTGAAGCTATCCAAAACTTCTTCAAAAGCTTCATCTGAAATCTCGAGAACGACGGAGCCGAACATCTGGATCAACCGGCGGTACGAGTCGTAAACAAAGCGCTCATTCTCGGTCAATGCGATCATGCCTTTGGCGGTTTCATCGTTCAGGCCGATGTTCAAAACAGTATCCATCATGCCGGGCATGGACATCTTGGCGCCGGAACGGCAGGAAACCAACAAAGGATTGGCGGGGTCGCCAAATTTCTTGCCGGTCTGTCCTTCAACGACCTTCAACGCGGCCAGGGCCTGATCCCACATATTCTCGGGGAACGAGAGGTCATCCTGGTAAGCGATACAAGCTTCGGTGGTGATGGTGAAGCCGGGGGGGACGGGAACGCCAATCCGGGTCATCTCGGCCAGGTTTGCACCTTTGCCACCAAGAAGGCCGCGGACGCCATCCCAACTTCCAGCGTATTTTTCAGCCTGCTCAACTTCGTTGAACAAATAAACCCATTTCTTATCTGACATGCTTCCTCCTAAATAATGAATCGTCACCTTAAAACGCATCGAGCGTAATTTTACCTTCAAACACATAATTCTACCATAGAGGTGGGGATTCCCTGAAATGACTGCCCAGCAATATCAAGAAAAAGGCGGCTCAAGTTAAATGAGCCGCCCCTGTTTCCAAGCCCGAACCTTACCAGCCGCCTCCCACCGGAGAAGTTCGCTGGTGGATAGCGCTATTGCAGCACTGTGAGGAATGCCGCCATAAATTCCTGCGGTTTTTCCACATAAGGGGTATGCGCAGTATCCGCTATGACCACCTCGCGATATTCACCCCCCTGGGCCTGATATTGCTCCAGGATGTCTCGGGTCTGGCTGACCATCGGCTGGGGAGGGTAAATCTCCGCTCCGGGCCATCCGGGGATCAGCCCCAGCTCTCCCAGGGTGCCGATATCGAAGAACGAATGGTCAGAAACGATCTGGTCGGCTTCCCCGCGGATCCAAAGGATGGCTGGCTTGGGTGTGACCGCGATGAACCTTTCAACGCTATCCCCAACATATTTTGGCGAGAGTGCATTGATGGGGCCAAACTTGCCGGGAGCGGCATTTGGCCAGTTGTCGGAGGGGACAAAATCTCCCGGATATTTTTCCGGACCGACCTTTTCGGTCAGAAGTGAAGAAAGGAGGTCTTCTTCCCGTTCAGGGATAAAGGGCGGTTTCCAGTAAAAGCTGTTCATCACCACCCGGGGCGAAGCTTGAGGGTTATCCGTTGAACGGTCGCCCTCGCCAATCAGCTTTGCAAAATCAGCATTGACGATCCCGCCACCTGAACCCGCACAATCCTCATAGCAGGGTTGGCCGTCAACACCCTTGCAGCCCCCAAAGCCATAGGGCGATCCGGGATTGACCAAAGTGGCGCTCAAAATCTGCTCTGGGATGGCCGTTAATAGGCCCATCGCCAACGTCCCACCCATCGAGTGACCGATGATGTGCAGTTTCTCAACCTCCAAAACGTCCAGCAAAGCCACCAGGTCATCAATCCAGTCGCCCATGCCGCGGGTGGCATCAATCAATAGATCTTCTGTGTCGCCATAGCCGCGCAGGTCCGGTGCAATCGCCCGGAAACGTTCCGGCAGCATCAGCATTATCTCTTCCCAGTAAGTCGCAGAGGAAGCATTGCCATGCAGGAAAAGCACCGGAACGCCGTCCTCCGGCCCATGAAACAGTGCGTGCGTCTTAATCCGGGGCGTAGCCACCATTCGTGAGACGATTCCCGGTAAAGTTGGAACAGTTGACATATTAAACTCCTTTTTAAATGGCGTATCTGTGGATCTGGATTTGTTTTTAAGGTTGGCTTTAAGTTAAGATTTAGACATAAACCCCTGCTTTTCTCATAATAGATCATCAACTCTCGTGACCTTTAACACCGTTAATTCATTATATCCAATCGCCTGGCTAAATTCAAAAAAAAAGATGGCCGAATTGGAAATCAATCCCTGCTCAGGATGGCATTGAGCAAGCACGATAATATAATCAGAGTGAAAGGGTCAGCGGAACCCTGACCGGATCAATGACCCCTTCGAATCAACCCGCGTCCTCAAGGTTGGCCTGCGAGCAGAAGCGGCCGCCAGGCGGTGCCCCTTGGGGAACAATCAGATGGATAGGCAGAATACTATGGCAAAACGTTCCACCATGATCCTGTTCGGTTTATTGCTGGCCCTGATGGCGGCCTGTGCCCCCCGGCAGACAGCCGCGCTGCCAGGCTCGACCCCCACCCAGCTTAGCCCAAACACCCTCCTGCCCACCCCGGCGGCTGAGTCGACGCCCGCGCCAACACTGTCCCCTTCCGATGGCCCCTTGCTGCTGATCCAGACGGACAATGGCGCCTATGAGATCATCGACTTCGCCTCGGGCCAGCGGTATCCCGTCAGCCTGCCTGATGTTGGCCAGCGGATTGGGCTGGCCGGCGCCCTCTCATCCAGCAGAACCCTGTTGAAACTCCCCACCCAGAATGGACAGGTTCAGTTATTCGATCTGTTCACCGGTTCAATCCAGACCGTCGCTCTTCCCGCCGAAGGTGTGTTTGACGCCGGCCAGACTGCCGCGCTGGCCCAGACCGCCCTGCCCGATCTGGCCCTCACGGAGGAAGCCGCCCTTTCCGCGGTGCAAGCCTCTTTTGAAGAGTCCCTATCGCAGGTGATCTGGGGCTTGGATGACGACCACCTTTTGGCCGTTATTCCAGGCTCGCCCACCAGCACGCAGCTTGCCTCCATCGAGATCGCCTCTGGTGAGGTAGAAACGCTCGAAACGCTGCCCGGGTTGGTCGAAAAAGTGTCCCTTTATGGCAACCTGGTCTTATTGAAAAAAGGCTATATTTCAGAACCCGGATACTGGCAGGACGATCAGTACGCTGTTCTCAATTTGACCACCGGCGAACAGCAAACGATTGACCTGCCGGAGAATGCCCTCAACCCGATTCTGGCCTGGTACGATCCTGCAACCCTCAGCATCATTCACCAATCCCAACCCGTTGGCGGGGTAAACTTCTCTTTACTGAACCTTGCTGAGATGACGACCCAGCTTGTCATTGATGGACAATTTTCCTCCGTTCAGCCCTTTCAACAAGGCCTGCTGGTTTTTAGGCCGGAGTCGGAAAGCACCCGCACCGTTGTTGAGCGGAGAGATCTGTCCGGTGAATTGATCCAGGAAAGCGTCCTCCCCGAACAATGCACGCTCAACCTGATCGTGCGAGACAAGATCATCCTGAACTGCGAAACGGAAAGCCTGCTGATGAACCCCGAATTGGAAACCGCGCCCTTCAGCGGGCCGATCTTCCTGCTCTCCGGCTCGCCGGACGGCGCAAGCTGGGTCCGGGTTGAACGCTCCGGGCAGACCAGTCTGCTGGATTCTTCCCTGGCCGACCCTCAGCCCATCGAACTGCAAGGCGCAGCGCTGGAAGTCCGCTGGCTGCCCGATGGCACCGGGTTCCTCTACCGCACTCTGGGCAAGCTTTTTCTCTTCGACCTGGAAACAAACGAAAGCGCTTTGCTGCTGGAATCCGATCTGCTAGGTGACTACGCGAATCTAAATGCGGTCTGGATCGATGCTGCGGAATAGGCAGGGCAAAACCCACAATTCTCCCTTCAAGCGAATCCTGTATAATTGTTGACACATCCAATTCTCTTCCCGAGGTGACTATGAAGATCCTCATCTTAGGCGGCAAGCGTTTCCTGGGGATCGCCCTGGTGGAGGCGATGTTGAAAGCCGGCCACACACCCACCCTCTTCAACCGCGGGATCACCAACCCCGACCTTTTCCCGGCGGTCAAAAACTTGATCGGCGACCGGGAAAAAGACCTCAGCGCCCTCAAACGTCGCAAATGGGATGCGGTGATTGATACCAGCGGGTTCCTGCCGACAGTGGTCAAAGAATCGGCCAGAATGCTGTCGAACAAATGCGAGACCTACGTCTTTATCTCCACAATTTCCGTTTACCGGGACTATAAACGCCCAAATATTGATGAAAATTACCCCCTGGCTGAGCTGGAAGATCCCAATGATGAAGACCCAAGCGGCCCGGCTTATGGCGCGCTCAAAGCGCTTTGCGAATATGAAATCCAGCAGAACTTCAAAGGCAACCTGGCCGTCGTGCGGCCGGGGATCATCGTCGGCCCCAATGATCCCACCGACCGCTTCACCTACTGGCCCTGGCGCGTCGCCCAGGGCGGCAAGGTGCTGACGCCCGGCCCGCCCAGTGCGGACCTGCAATTCATCGATGTCCGCGATCTGGCGGATTTCATTCTCAAGCTGATCGAACAAAAGGCCAGCGGGGTTTACAATGCCGTTGGCCCCCGAAATCCGGCGAACTTTGGCTCTCTACTGGTCGCCTGCCGCGAGGCGGCCGGGTCCGATGCCAGTTTCGTCTGGGTGGATGAACGTTTCCTGCTTGAGGAGGGTGTCACGCCTTGGGTGGACCTCCCCCTCTGGCTGCCAAATACCGACCCCACCATCACGGGCTTCAACAATATCAACAACAGCAAAGCCGTCAAAGCCGGTCTGAATTTCAGGCCGCTTTCAGAGACGGTGACGGATACCCTGAATTGGGTCAAGTCCCGGCCGCCCGTCCCCCAACTGAAACGCGGCCTGGACCCTCAAAGGGAAGCTGAATTGCTGAAAAAGTATGAAAAACTGCTAAGGAACGAATCGTAGCCCCAAAATTAGAAGCGGTTCCAGTGGACACGCCGGGGGTCATATTGCGTTCTGGCGGGCTTCTCTTCCGCCGGATACCCCACATAGATCACATTGAGGGGCACGATCTGACCTGGCAGGCCCAGCACTTTCGCGATCCTTTTCTTGAGATTTTGGATCGGATGGACGCCCAGCCAGACCGTTCCCAGACCCAATTCCACCGCGGCCAGCAAGATGTTCTCGGAGGCAGCGCTGCAATCCTGTACCCAGAACTCACTGATCGGATTTTTAAGCCGGGAGGTATTCCCACAAACCACGATCGCTGCGGGGGCATTGTATTTCCCCAAGAGCATGACCGACCGGATTTCCGCCATCACCTCCGGGTCATCCACCACCACGAACTCCCAGGGCTTGCGGTTTGTGGCTGAGGGCGCCGCCATTGCCGCCCGCAGCAACTGTTCCAGTTTTTCCTTTTCAACCGGCCGGTCCTGATATTTGCGGATGCTGCGCCGGGCGAAGATCGTTTCAAGGGCCATTTCACTCTCTAGATTTTGATTTCACTTATTTTTTACTAAGGTCCAAAGCTCTTGGCGAGCTGCATCAGATACCGCCAGCCTTGGCCATCTGCTGGACGAAATCGCTCAGCGCCCGCCCCAGGACCTCCGCCTGCTCGACCATCGGCATGTGCCCTGCGGCCGGAATCCCTCGGAAGATCCCCTGGCGCAAGCCCTCCGCCATTGTTTGCGCATCGGAAAAAGGCACGATCTGATCCTCCTCCCCCGCTGCAATCATAACCGGCAAATCGAGTTCTTTCAGGAAAGTTGTCCGGTCCGGCCGCTCGGCCATCCCAAGGGCAGCGCCGATGATCCCCCGTGGCTTCGTTTGCAAAATCTGCTCCCGCGCCAGTTTGACCACCGCTGGATCCCGGCTCAGGCGCGGCGCCAAGGAATCCGCCAGTACAACTGCGCCCCTTTTCAGCACGTCCTCCGCCAGGCGGTAACGCCCCGACCGCGCCGCCGGCGAATCAGCATCAGCCCGGGAGGCGATCAGTCCCAAACCCGCCAGGCGGTTCGGATAGCGCGCGGCAAAGGCCAGGCTGATATACCCGCCCATGGAATGGCCGCAGACCGCTGCTTTCTCAACGCCGAGCTGATCCAGCAGCCCTGCCAGATCAGCGGCCAGCAGGTCCATCGAATAGACCCCGGCCGGCGCGTCACTCTCACCGTGGCCGCGCACGTCCGGCAGGATAACCCGGGCAGCGGGCAAATAAGCGGATGCCATCTCAGACCAGATCGAACGGTTCAGGCCGAACCCGTGGATCAAAACCAGGGGCGTCCCGGACTCGCCCACCAGATCGCAGGCAAGGGTGGTCCCGTTAATTCGGTATTTCATTTCAGTTTCCTTTGTTGTGCTTTTTCAGTCTTTGAGCGATGAAAGCCCGCGCCCCCGCCAGGTCCCGCACCTCATCCGCGGCCTGCGCCTCGCGCAGGTCAGCGAGCAATTCGCCGATCAAGGCGCCGGGGGCCAAGCCAAATTCCCGCTGAAGCGCGTTCCCATCCAGCAGCAGCTCCGGCGCGATCAAGTCATCCTGCTCCTGCCACCAGGCCTGCAGGACCCGCGCGGCGGTCCCCACGGAACGGCCCCAGATCTCCCGACTCAGTTCCGGGCCATAGGTGGCACGGGTATCCGCCAAATAGAGCAGAGCAATGGCCACCCCCACCTCTCCTGCCTCCTGGAAAAAGTGATAGATTTTCTTCCGGTCGGGTCCGCCATCCAGCCGGGCCAGCGGCAGCAGGCGCATGTGGTAACGCACGAGCGTGCTGAGCCATTTCGCCTCCGCGTTGCTCAGGGCCAGTCTTCTCGCCAGGTCCCAAACCATTTCCGCCCCCTCCCGGTCGTGTCCATAATAATGCAGACGGCCATCCGCCCCTGCGGAAAGAGTCGCGGGTTTGGCAAGGTCATGGAACAATGCGCCTAAGAGCAATAAACTCCGAATGGAGCGGCCGGGCGTGATCTCGCCCGTCATCCAGGCCCGGAGCTGGCCCTGGAAAGGTCTGAGCGCGTCAAAAGCCTCCCCCAGCCACCAGGGGGACTCGCTCGCCAGGCTGTTTTCTTCCAAAGTATTGAGGATCTGCTGGCAGGTTTGGACTACCTGCAAGGTGTGTTCCAGCAGGGGGTAATGATGCGGCGGTGAGGCGAGGACCGTCAACTGATCTTCCAGCGGCGGCGCCAGGGACTTCAGCAGGCCAAAGGTCTGGCATTCCCGCAGCCCGCGGGCGGGGTCTGGCCCTGCCAAAATGCGAAAGAGTTCATCCCGCTGGCGTTCCACGGTCGCCTTTGAGAGGCTGAACGCGGCCGCCCGGATCCGTTCCGGCGTGCCCGGCGCGTAATCCAGGCCAAACTGAATCGCCAGCCGGACCGCCCGCAGCGCGCGGACCGGGTCATCCAACAGCGATTGGTCGCTGCAAACCCGGAGCAGGCGTTTTTCCAGGTCCGCCTCTCCGCCCAGCGGGTCAATGATCGCTTCCGGCTGGGCCAGGTCAATCGCCAGCGCGTTGATGGTGAAATCCCGGTGGCGCAAATCGTCTTCCAGGTCCGCGCCGGTGAACTGCACAAAATCGAGATTGAATTCCCGGCCGTCCGGCAGGCGGTGGATCACTCGGGTGGTATGCCGGTCGTCATCCAAAACAAAAAAATCGGCCTTCAGCAAACGGGCGACCTGCCGGGTCAGGCGGACCGGGCTTGCCCCCAGGGTGAAGTCGAGGTCGTGCAGTTCCCGTCCCAGGAGTAAATCCCGCACCGCACCCCCCACCAGGTAGACCTGCTGGCCGGGTTCGCGCGCATCCTGCACGGCGCTCAGGATCGGCGCGGTCAGGGGATCAGTCCAAAGCCTCATATTTTTCCAAATCAACCACGCCGATGAAGGGCAGGTTGCGATAGAACTCATCCATATCCAGCCCGTAGCCGAACACAAATTTATCCGCAATCTCAAACCCGCAATATTTGATCGGCACATCCACCTCACGGCGGGAAGCCTTGTTGAGCAGGGTGCAGATCTCCAGACTGGCGGGGTTGCGCGTGCGCAGCATTTCAATCACGGAAGAGAGTGTATGCCCGCTGTCGATAATATCTTCCACGAGCAGGACATGCTTGCCAGCAATGGACGTGGTCAGGTCCAGGTTGATCCGCACCTGGCCGTTGGATTCGCGCGCCCCCGCGCCATAGGAAGAAACGCCCATGAAATCAATCGCAACCGGCGGTTCGAGGCAGCGGATCAGGTCCGTCAGGAACATCACGCCCCCTCGCAGGATGCAAATCGCCATGATCTCCTTGCCGGCATAGTCCCGGCTGATCTCCGCGCCCAACTCAGCGATCCGCTGTTTGAGTTGATCCTCGGGGATCAATACCTCCGCTAAAAAGGAATGATAATCTTTCATCGCAATCCGTCCTTTATTCACGGGGAACCTCATGGTGCCTGCGGCAGCGCGCTTCATACATTTCCTGCGCTCCCACCACGACAATCGGATCATCATAGCGGGCGGGTTCGCCATTGACCAGCCGCTGGGTCCGGGTGGCATCCTCGCCGCAGACCATGCAGATCGCCCGGAGCTTGTCCACTTTCTCCGCCCGGGCCATCAACTCCGGCATACAGCCAAAGGGTTCGCCCCGGAAATCCGTATCCAATCCGGTCGCGATCACCCGCAGGCCGCGGTTGGCGAGATCTTCCACCACATCCACCACGCCGTCATCAAAGAATTGGGCTTCATCCACGCCGATCACCGTGGCTTCGGGGTCCAGTTTTTCAAGAATCTCCGCGGACGAAGCCACCGGAAAGGCATCCACATCCAGACCGGAGTGCGAAGTGACCTTCATGTGGTCATAGCGGTTATCAATTACCGGTTTAAAGACCTGAACCTTTTGTTTGGCGATCCGCGCCCTGCGCAGCCGGCGGATCAATTCCTCCGTCTTGCCGCAGAACATTGAACCACAGATGACCTCCAATGACCCAACAGTATGTTGCATAAGACCGCTCCCTATGGATAAAAATGACAGGCAGATGAAATTTCATCTGCCTGTTAAGTTTACCATTTTTCAATTCTGAAAATCGACTAGACGGTGATCTCTTCCGCCGCATCCGGGATCTTGTACCCCAGAGTGCGCAGGGCCTTCTTGAGGTCGATCAGGGATTTGCGGCCAAAACCGCTGACATCCAGCATGGCTTGTTCGCCGCCTTCCAGGCGCTCCAGAACGTCGCCGACCTTGCTCATGCCGGCTTCGGCCAGGACCTTTTCAACCCGGGTGCCCAGACCAAGCTCTTCGATCGGGCGATCGGGGGAAACTTTTTCGTCTTCCTTGGCCTTTTGATCTTGCAGGTAATCCTTGCGAGCCTGCAGCCGTTTGTAGAAGCGATCCACCTGACCTTCGCGGTCCAGGATGCGCTGTTGCTGGCCGGTGTAGAAGGGATGGCAGTTGGAGCAAACCTCGGTGCGGATTTCTTTTTGGGTCGACCCGGTCGTCCAGGTGTTGCCGCAGGAACCGCAGATCACCACCGCATCAGGATAGTATTGGGGATGAATATCTTTCTTCATAATATCGTCTCAATCCTTTCAAAAAGTGAATACGCGTCATTCATCCTCAGGGAGTGTGACAACGTGGACCTTTTTGCGGCCGCCGGGCATGGTCTCAAAATGGACCAGACCGCTGGTCGTTGCAAAAAGGGTGTGATCCTTGCCCATGCCAACGTTCCAGCCGGGATGGATCTTGGTGCCGCGCTGGCGGACAATAATATTGCCGCTGATCACGTATTCACCACCAAATTTCTTAATACCAAGTCGTTGCGACTGGCTGTCACGACCGTTTCGTGAAGAACCGCCACCTTTTTTATGTGCCATTATTCTTACTCCGTTTCAATCGATTCGATCAGCAGCCGGGTGTATTGCTGACGGTGACCCGTTTTAACGCGATAGCGCTGTTTCGGGCGATACTTGAAGACCAGGATCTTGCGACCCTTGAAATGGTTGAGGATTGTTGCCTGGACTTTGGCACCTTTGACCAGCGGGGTGCCAACGGTGACCTGATCGCCATCAACTGACAGAAGGACATCTTCCAGGGTTATGGCCTCTCCCTCCTCATTCGGCAAACGATCAACGTCGATCGTCTCACCTTCAGCAGCACGATATTGCTTGCCGCCTTGTTCGACAATAACAAATTTCATTTTTATCACTCCAATCTTCACTTAACCAACCTCGCTCGCGTGTCACCGCCAGGGGCCGGGAAAGTTGGGGTTACGCAATATTACCCCAGCTCAAACTGCTCGCCGGGGCAAGGAACATCATTATAATGTCTTCGGCAAGGGATGTCAACTGCTTTTGACGGACTGCTTTTGACGGACTGATTCGATCAAGCCTGTCTTCAACCCTCAGCGTAAGCCCACCATTCAGTTCTGAAAGTGTTATAATGCAGGTAATTGATAACGAATGACCCATTTAAATGAAACGTCTTACCTTATAAATATCCTTTTATCACCCTTTCCCCCAAATCAGACATTTCCCATCTGAATGATTATAGTACGCCCAAATTCACTTGCTTTTAAAACCTAATTACGCTATACTTTAGGCAACTAGTGGTTAAAAGTGGAGCAAAGTGGGACGCAGTGGAGCGCCGGAAGATCCGGCGCACCATTCGTAATAGGAGCTGTAGAACAGATGTTCCTGGGATATTATGAGCATAACATAGATGAGAAAGGGCGGATCACCATCCCCGCAGAATACCGCGAGGAACTCGGCGACCGCGTCGTCATCACCCAGGGCTATGACGGAAACCTGCAGGCTCTCCCTCTGGAGCTGTACAAGTTGTTGGCTGAACGCATCCGCGGCATCAGCATCCTCGACCCGAACAGCCGCAGGCTCCGCAGGATCTTCTTTTCTTATGCAAAGGAGATTGAATTCGACAAAGCCGGTCGTGTTTTACTACCTGCCTTTCTGCGAGAGACTGCAAATCTCAAGGAAACGGCTGTTCTGGTTGGCAATGGGGAGTATTTTGAACTTTGGTCACCAGAAAACTGGCAGATTCAGCAGACGTCGCTGAATGATGTCGAAGCGAATGAGCAACGGTTTGGCCCCCTGGATTTAACTACCCTACCGTGAACGCGTCAGAACATGGCGGAGGAACAGTCGCCAGTCCCCCTGGCGATCAATTTCCCCACCAACCAGTTCTTTACCAAGAAGTCCTGAATGCATTAGCGCCGCGGTCCGGAAGTTCCTATCTGGATGGGACGGTTGGCGCCGGCGGGCATGCTGAAGGCATTCTCCTGGCTTCAGCACCCCAGGGCAGGTTGCTCGGTCTTGACCTGGATCCGGAAGCGCTGGCGATCTCTCGTCAGCGTCTTTTCGCTTTTCAGGGCCGGGTTGTCATTCGTCAGGCGTCCTACCGGGATGCATCCACTGTTCTCCAGGAAATCGGATGGGGGTCAGTGGATGGAATCCTTCTGGATCTCGGCGTATCATCGATGCAAGTCGACCGGCCGGAACGCGGTTTTTCGTTCCGGGAATCGGGTCCTTTGGATATGCGCTTCAATCCTGCCAGCGGCGCCACCGCCGCGGACCTGGTCAACCTGCTGGATGAGAAATCCCTCGCCGACCTGATCTACGAATTCGGCGAAGAGCGCTATTCCAGGCGAATTGCCCGGGCGATCGTCGCCGCCAGACCCTTCCAGACGACCGGAAAGCTGGCCGAAGTGATCGAGAAGGCGGTGCCCGGTGGATATGACCCCCATATCCATCCTGCCACCCGGACCTTCCAGGCCCTGCGGATCGCCACCAACCAGGAGCTGGAAACGATCTCAGAAGCCCTGCCGGCGCTGACAAACTCTCTAGCCCCGGGCGGAAGGATTGCCATCATCAGCTTCCATTCGCTTGAAGACCGCCTGGTCAAGCAGTTCTTCAGACAGGAAAGCAGGGATTGCATCTGCCCTCCCGAGCAGCCGGTCTGCACCTGCGAACACACCGCGACCCTCAAAGTGCTGACCCGCAAGCCGATCGTCGCCTCAGAGCAGGAGATTAATGTTAACCCCCGGTCTCGGAGCGCTAAACTCCGAGTTGCCGAGAAAATTAAATAGTTGGAAGTATTAAGATGAAAAAGCGCCTCTTACAAGCCTATAAGCAAGCCCCCTGGCGAGTCCAACTGCAATGGATTGGCCTGTTTCTGCTTGCTGTGGTCGTGGTCGCCACGGTCACGGGCCTGTATCTCAACATCAACGCCAAAGCGGCGGCGGCCGGCCGCAATGTGCAATGGCTGGAGAGCGACATCGAAGATATCACCGCCGAGATCTCCGACCTCACCACCAAGCTGGCCAAGGCGCAATCCACTGATAAAATGATGGCTCGGGCCGAAGAGCTGGGTTTTCACCTGCTCGACCCCGAAACAGCCGTTTATATTGAAGTCCCCGGCTTCAATCCCGATGCGGAAGTCGTTCTGGCCCCCCCGCGGTCGAAGGTCATCATTGATACGCCTATCGTGCAGGATTCTTACAAATCCTCCCTCTGGGATTGGTTCGTGAAGAATATCTGGCAGGTCAGCGACGGCGCGGAAGGGGAACTGAGATGAAACCTCCCTTCTACACCCGTTACCTGGCCCTGATGGTGATCTGCGCCATCCTCGGCGCTGGAATTGTTATCCAGATGATCCGGATCAATTACAGCAACAGCGCCCAGGAGCTGATCGCCAAATCTGAGAATTATCAGGGCGTCAACGAGACCATCTACCCTCCCCGCGGCACGATCTATGACCGCACCGGGCACGTGCTGGCGACCAACCAAATCGCCTACGAAGTGGGCATCGACCTGAAATTCGTCACCGACCCCGAATCGATCGCATTCTCCGCGGCCAGCCTGCTGGACCTGAACTACGCGGATGTCTTTGCCCAGGCCAGCACACCTCAAAGCGGGGAGGACGAGAACCGTTACTTCGTCCTCGCGAGCTATGTGGATGAAGAAAAGATCGCGGAGCTGCAGGCGCTGAAAGAAAATTACGCCGACCGCCGCGCCGAACAGGGCACATCCACCCCCAGTCTGAGCGGCCTGGTTTGGACAAGCATGGAACAGCGGGCCTACCCCGAAGGGAAGCTGGCCGCCAACGTGCTTGGATTTTACAACTACTTCTCCCGGGAATCGGCTCAGGGCGTCTATGGCGTTGAAGAAACCTATAACCGCTTGCTGACCGGCCAGCCGGAGAATGTCTTCATGTCCAATGACCCCTATCTGGTGGAAGCGCTGCCAGAGATTGACACCGGCGCCAGCCTGATCCTGACCATCGACCGCGAAATTCAGGCGATGGTTGAAGAGGAACTGGCGGATGCGATCGACTGGTCCGGCGCCGAAGGCGGCACGATCATCGTCTACGATCCCGAAACCGGCGAGATCCCGGCAATGGCCAGCACACCAACTTTTGACCCCAACCAATATTGGACCTACGACGAGACCTTCCCCAACCCCACCCCTTATAACAAGGCGATCGGGGCTGCCTATGAACCGGGTTCCGTCTTCAAAGTCATCACCATGGCGGCCGCCCTTGATAGCGGCGCCGTGGAACCGACAACCACCTATGAAGACACCTACGGCGTCTTCTGGGTGGAAAACACCTGGCCGATCTACAACTGGGATGGCGGCGCCTGGGGTGAGCAGGACATGACGGGCTGTATGCAGCACTCGCTGAATGTCTGCCTGGCTCACATCGCCGTGGACCTGTTGGGCGAAGAGGATTTTTACAAATACGTTCAGGCCTTCGGCTTTGGCCGCAGCACAGGGATTGACCTGGCGGGCGAGGCCAATTTCCCCCTGCGCCTGCCGGACAACAACCAGTGGGTGGTTGTTGACCTGGCGACGAACTCCTTTGGCCAGGGCATTGCGGTCACGCCCATCCAAATGGTCACAGCGGTCGGCGCCATCGCCAATGATGGGCAAATGCTGGTCCCCCATGTCGTTCGCAGCGTGATCGATGGCAACCAGCAATATGCTGTCAGCCCGCAGGTAATGGGCAACCCCATCTCCGCTGAGACGGCCAAAACTCTCACCAGTATGCTGACGGTCGCTCTGGAAGAGGAAGCCTCCCAGGCGCTGGTCGAAGGTTACAGCCTGGCCGGAAAAACCGGCACTGCTGAGATCCCGACGGAACTGGGCTATACCAGCACCCAAACCAACACCTCTTTCGTCGGCTGGGGTCCTTCGGATGATCCGCAATTTGTCGTTTATATCTGGCTTGAAAAACCCAGCATCTCAAAATGGGGTTCGGAAGTCGCCGCCCCTGTTTTCCGAAATGTGGTTGAAAAACTGGTCGTTTTGATGAAAATTCCCCCGGACAGCGTCCGGATGGAAATCAGCGCGAACTAAAGGACGGATTGTGATCCAACTCAACGACATCATTGTCGCCCTCAAGAAACAAGCAATCGCCCCGCTGGATGCAAAGCTCACCCAGGCGGTGATCGATTCGCGTGAGGCGACCCCCGGCAGCTTGTTCATTGCCCTGCCAGGTGAAAACGTGGATGGGCACGATTATGTTCAGGCCGCCTTTGAAAGGGGCGCGATTGCCGCCCTGGTGGACAAGGACCTGGGAGAGGAATTTAACATTCTGGATCTGCGCCTCGGCCAGCCCCTGCCAACCGCCTCAGAGATCCACTTTCCGCTTTGCTTGCGGGTTGAAGATTCGCTCAGCGCCTTGCAGGCGATTGCGGCCCATTGGCGCCGGGCGCATAATATCCGGGTGATCGGGATCACCGGCAGCGTGGGCAAGACCTCCACCAAGGAGCTGATCGCTTCCCTCCTGGCGCAGAATTACACTGTCCTGAAAAATGTCGGCAACCGCAACAATGAGATCGGCCTGCCGCTGACCCTCCTGGAACTCGGCCCCCAGCACGATTATGCCGTTTTGGAAATGGGTTTCTATGTCCCGGGCGAGATCCGCCTGCTCTGCGAGATCGCTCAGCCCCAGATCGGCGTGGTGACCAATATCGGCACCGTCCATGCGGAGCGGGCTGGCTCTCAAAAGATCATTGCCAGGGGCAAGGCCGAACTGGTCGAATCCCTGCCGGATTCGCCTGAGGGTGTCGCCATTCTGAACATGGACGACCCCTGGGTGCTGTACATGCTCGGAAAGACCCGGGCAAAAGTCTTTTCCTACGGGATCAAAGGCGATGCAGACCTCTCCGCCAGCCAGATCCAATCGCTGGGGCTGGATGGGATCACCTGCGTGCTAAGTTATCAGGGCGTCGACCACAAGATCCACTCCCCGCTGATGGGCGAATTTTCAATCTACACCCTGCTCAGGGCTGCTGCCGTGGGCCTCGCTGTGGGTTTAGATTGGCCGACAATCGAAAGCGGACTGGCGAATGCCCAGGTCAATATCCGCATGCGCCGGGTGGACCTGCCCGGCGGCATCACCATCCTCGATGACACCTACAACGCCGCCCCCGAATCGACCACAGCCGCCCTCGAATTACTGCGGGACCTGCCAGGCAGGCGGGTTGCCATCCTGGGCGATATGCTCGAACTCGGCCAATATGAGATTTCCGGGCACCAATCCGTCGGCAAGGTCGCAGCTGCCGCTGCAGACCAGTTGATCCTGGTGGGTGAACGCTCAAAAGCGACCGCCCAGGCCGCCCTGGAAAACGGCTTCAATGAATCAAACCTGCAGTGGTATCCCGATTCACAGACCGCCTGCGAAGCGGCAACAAAACTGGTCCAGAGCGGTGACACCATCCTGATCAAAGGATCGAACAGCATGCGAATGAACAAGATTCTGGCCGCATTGGAAGGAAGTAAATAATGGAAAACACCTCCGTTATCATCGCCGTCAGCGGTCTGAGCTTCTTGATGACCATCATTTGGGGGGATCCGCTCATCCGGCTGCTCAAGGCCAGGCGGATCGGCAAGATCGTGCGCGAGGATGGGCCGGATCAGCACATTGTCAAAATGGGCACGCCAACCATGGGCGGGATCATGTTTATGATCCCGGTCACCCTGCTGACCATTCTCTTCAATGCAGTCTCCATCTTCGGCTTCAACCTGTTGGGCCGCTCGGTCCTGCTGCCCCTCTTCACGATGTGGGCCTATGCCCTGCTGGGCATGATTGATGACTGGGAGGGTGTTCGCGGCCCCCGGCGCGGCCTTGGGATGCGCGCCATCACCAAGTTCATCATCCAGGTGATCTTTGCCGTTGTGATCGCCTTTGCCCTGCGCGACCTGCTCAAGGTGCCCCAGCTCTACTGGTTCACCGCCGAAGAAGTGATCAATCTCGGCCCTTTCTATATTCCGGTCGCGGTTTTCATCATTGTCGGCATGTCCAATGCGGTGAATTTCACCGATGGGCTGGATGGGCTGGCCGGGTTGATCGCCGCCACGGCCTTTGCCGCTTTTGGCACGGTCGCTCTGGTGCAGGGACAAAGTTTCCTCGCCCGCTTCTGCTTCTCACTGGTCGGCGCCTTGTTCGGCTTCCTCTGGTTCAATGTCCACCCCGCTCAGCTTTTCATGGGCGATACCGGCTCCTTAGCCCTCGGCGCCACCTTGGGCGTCGTCGCCCTGATGACCGGCCAGTGGCTGATCATTCCCCTGATCGCCGTCATCCCCGTGAGCGAAGCGCTGAGCGTCGTGATCCAAGTTGTGTATTTCAAAATTACCAAAGGGAAGCGTTTCTTCCGGATGGCCCCTCTCCATCATCATTTCGAGCTGTTGGGATGGAGCGAGACCCAGGTCGTCCAGCGTTTTTGGTTGATCAGTCTTATTTTTGCAATGTTGGGTATTGCCCTGATCCTGGTGGAGTGAACTGATGACAGATTGGACTGGAAAACAAGTGGTGATGATTGGCGCAGCCCGCCAGGGCTTGGCGCTTTCACGCTACCTGGCCCAAAAAGGTGCCAAAGTTATCCTCAATGATCGCCGGGAGGACAGCCTTTTGGCGGACGCCAAACAAGAGCTGGCCGACCTGGATATCACCTGGGTCACCGGCGCTCATCCCCTGGAAATCCTCGATGGCGCCGATCTGGTCTGCCTGTCGGGCGGGGTCTCCCTGGATCTGTCCCTGGTGTTGGAAGCGGAAAGCCGGGGAATCCCGCTTTCCAATGATTCGCAGATCTTTTTGGAAGAAGCCCCCTGCCCCGTGATCGGGATCACCGGTTCCGCCGGCAAATCCACCACGACTGCCCTGGTCGGCGAGATCGCCCGGCTGCACTACGAAATGCGCAAACCCAATAACCGAGCCTGGGTGGGCGGCAACATTGGCAACCCCCTGATCCAGCATCTGGACGAGATGCAAGAGGGAGATATCGCCGTGATGGAACTTTCCAGCTTCCAACTGGAGATCATGACCAAATCTCCTCATATCGCCGTCATCCTGAACCTGACGCCCAACCACCTGGATCGGCATAAGACGATGGCCGCCTACACCTCGGCCAAGGCGCACATCCTGACCCATCAAGGGCCGGATGACATCGCGATCCTCAATCGGGATGATATCCAATCCCGCAAAATCTACAACGAAGTCAAAGGGCGTTTGATCACCTTTGGCTTGAACGAACCTTACAACAAACAAGACGCCACCTTCCAAAAAAGGGACAAGCTCTACCTGCGGGCCAGCGGCCAGATCGCCAAGATCATCAAAACGGACCAGATCAGCCTGCCCGGCACCCACAATCTCTACAACGTGCTGGCTGCGATTGCGATCTCGGCTGCGGCCTCCTTCTCGATGCAGGCCCTCTATGAAGGCATTGTCCAATTCAAGGGCATAGCCCACCGCCTGGAATTCGTCCGGGAATGGGGCGGCGCGGAATGGTACAACGACTCCATCGCCACCACGCCGGAACGCTCGATGGCTGCGATCAACGCCTTTGACCAGCCAATTGTCCTGCTGGCCGGCGGACGGGACAAAGACCTGCCCTGGGAAAAATTCGCCGACCTGGTGCACCAAAAGGTGGACCACCTGGTGCTCTTTGGCGAATGCGCGGACCTGATCGACCATGCGGTCGGCGAAGCCATCCCGAACCAAAGGCCCTATACGATTGACCGCTGCGACGGTCTGGAAGAAGCTGTCCAAAAAGCGGCGGAACGGGTGGAACCGGGAGATGTGGTCCTGCTCTCCCCCGGCGGCACCAGTTTTGATGAATTTATTGATTTCGAAGAGCGTGGAAAGCGATTCACACAATGGGTGAAGGAACTTACGTAAACCAGTCCAAGCCGAAAATGGGCAACTCCCGGTCTCTCCGGCTGCCCTTTGACGTCCCGATGCTCCTGATCGTGATCGTCCTGCTTGTCTTTGGCTTGCTGATGGTCTACTCCGCAAGCTGGGATTTCTCCATTGCCATGGGCGAGGTGCCGACCTACCTCTTCGGCAGGCAGGTCCTCTGGGTGTTCCTCGGTCTGATCGCGGCCGTGGTGACCAGCCTGATTAACTACCACAATTACCAGAAGATCCTGGTCCCCCTGGGAGTGGGCACCCTGGTACTGCTGGTGGCCGTGCTGGTGGTCAATGATGCCGCCGGTAATGACGTCACCCGCAACCTGCTGGGGGGATCCATCCAGCCCTCCGAGATGGCCAAAGCCGTGATTGTGATCTACCTCTCCTTCTGGCTCGATCGCCGCAAGGACACTCTGAATGACATGCAGCTGGGGTATATCCCCCTGATTATGATCCTCGGTATCACCTTTGCTTTGATCTTTCTCCAGCCCGACCTCAGCGCCGCCATCACTGTCTTTTTGCTGGGCGTGAGCCTTTTCTTCCTGGCCGGCGGCGACTGGAAAGTAATTCTGCTGGTCTTCGTGGCGGTGCTGCTGGTCGGCCTCCCGATGATGTACCTCTACCCCACCGGGCGGGCGAGGATCACCTCCTATCTGACCGGCCTCAATAACCCCCTGCAGAGCAGCTATCACATCCAGCGCACTCTGGAAGCGGTCGTCAAAGGCGGTTGGTTTGGCGTCGGGATCGGCCAGGCCGACACCAAGTTCACCGGGCTGCCTCTGGCGCCGACGGACAGCATCTTTGCCGTCATCGCGGAAGAAACGGGCATCCTGGGCGGCCTTTTCCTGGCCCTGATGTTCGTCCTCCTGATCTGGCGGGGCCTGGTGATCGCCAAAAACGCCCCGGACCAGTTGGGTTCGATGCTCGCTTTCGGGTTGACGATCTGGATCGGGATCGAAGCCCTGATGAACATGGCGGTGATCGTGGGCCTGATGCCCTTCACGGGAAACGCACTGCCGCTGATCAGCGCTGGTGGTTCCAGTATGCTCGTGACCCTGACATCACTTGGCATTGTGATGAATGTATCGAAAGTTTCAGCGGAAAAGAAAACTGAGGAAAGGAGTTCCCATAGTGCGGTTGTTGATCTGCGCCGGCGGGACGGGCGGGGGAGTGTATCCCGCCGAAACCGTTCTCGACGCGCTTGATTTGGATAAGGATTCAGTCCTTTGGGTCGGCGGCCGTGGTGGGATCGAGGAAAATTTGGTGACGCGACGAGATATCCCCTTTGTGGCTATTCCTGCAGCCGGCGTGCACGGTGTGGGGCTTAAACGCCTGCCGGGAAATATCTGGAAGCTGGTCCAGGGCTTCTTTGCTTCCGCGCGAATCCTGCGGGAATTCAGACCCGACGTGCTCCTCTTCACGGGCGGTTACGTCGCCTTCCCGATGGCCGTCGCCGGCCGGCGCTGGTCTTCCCTGCTCTATGTCCCCGACATCGAGCCGGGATTAGCGCTCAGAGCTTTGGCGCGCTTTGCCGACCGGATCGCCCTCACGACCGACACCTCTGCAGCCTATTTCCCGAATAAGTCCAAACTGACCGTCACCGGCTACCCCACACGGCCCGGCCTGAAGGGGTGGACGAAGGAAAAAGCCTTGGATTATTTCGGGTTCACACCGGACCTGCCCACCCTGGCCATCACCGGCGGCAGCAAGGGCGCCCGCACGATCAACACAGCGGTGATGAAGATCCTGCCGCAGCTGCTGGAAAAAATGCAGGTGGTCCACCTGACAGGGCACCTGGACTGGGACATGCTGGATGAGCAGGCCAAATCCCTGCCCCCGGAACTCGCCAAGAACTACCAGGCCTTCCCCTATCTGCACGAGATGGGCGCAACCTTTGCCGCGGCGGACCTGATCGTCTCCCGGGCCGGGGCCTCCACCCTTGGGGAATACCCCCTGTTTGGCCTGCCAGCCATCCTGGTCCCCTACCCCTATGCCTGGCGCTACCAAAAGGTGAACGCCTCCTTCCTGGAAGATCACGGGGCGGCTGTCCTTCTGCGCGATGAAGAAATGGATGCCAAATTACTGGACCTGATCCTCTCCCTCATCACAGACAGGCAGCGCCTGCGCAGGATGAGCGCGGCAATGTCCAGCCTGGCAGCCCCTGAAGCGGCCTTCAAGATCGCCGCCTTGATCAACGAGATGGCCGAAACGCCGGAAAACGAGCGGACCGCATGATCAGTCTTTCGGTGCTCTTCTGGATCTTCGTCGTCCTGTTTGCCATCATCGGCGCCATGCGGGGCTGGGCCAAGGAAATCCTGGTCACCTCCGGGGTAATCGTGGCGATCTTCGTGATCACCATTATGGAAGCCTTCATCCCCGCGGTGCGGGACAACCTCAACCCGAATTCGCAATTCTGGCTGCGGATAGGCGTCCTGGCGGGCCTGACCTTCTTCGGCTACCAGGGACCCAATCTCCCCCGGCTGATCGATTCAGGCAAGTTCATCCGGGACCGGTTCCAGGACGTCCTTCTGGGCATTTTCCTCGGCGCGATCAACGGTTACATGATCTTCGGCACAGCCTGGTACTACCTCGACCAGGCAGGCTATCCCTTCAAATGGATTTCCGCCCCGGATCAGGTCACCGAGGCCGGGCTGAAAGCCATCGCTCTGATCAAAATCCTCCCGCCGGTCTGGCTGCAATCTCCCGTGATCTACATCGCGGTGGCAATTGCCTTCGTCTTTGTTTTGGTGGTATTCATCTGATGAAACACGTGCACTTCATTGGCATCGGCGGAACAGGGCTTTCCGCCATCGCCCGGGTCCTTCTGGAAAAAGGCTACCAGATCAGCGGTTCAGACCGGGAAGAATCGCCTTTGTTCCGCGCGGTGACCGCAGCCGGCGCCACAACCTTCGTCGGCCACAAGGGCGAACAGGCCGCCGGGGCGGACCTGGTGATCCGCTCTTCGGCCATTCCGGATGACAACCCCGAAGTGGCCTATGCCCTGGCCCGCCAGATCCCAGTGCTCAAACGCTCAGCCTTCCTGGCGGAATTGACTCAGGGGCAGGACACCCTGGCTGTCGCAGGTACGCACGGCAAGACCACCACCACAGCCATGCTGATCTGGATGCTGACCGAGATGGGGCTGGACCCCAGCTTCATCGCCGGCGGCGTGGTCAAGCAATTGAACTGCAATGCCCATTATGGCCAGGGCGACTATTTTGTGATCGAGGCGGATGAATATGACAACATGTTCCTCGGCCTTGCGCCCAAAGTGGCCCTCGTGACCAATATGGAGCACGACCACCCGGACTGCTTCCCCACCCCCGAGGACTACCGGAAGGCCTTCAAAGCCTTTCTGGGACGGGTGCGGGCAGGCGGGCTGACGCTGGTCTGCCTCGATGATCCCGGTGCGGCCTCCCTGGGCGGTGAAATGGCCGCCAGCCAATCTGTGCTGACCTATGGCAGCCAGGCCGGAGCTGATTACCAGGCTGTTGAAATCCGCGTGGAAGCAGGCTGGCCGGTCTTCCGGTTGCTGCATGGCGATCAGGATCTCGGCCGGGTCCGCCTGGCCGTCCCTGGGCGGCATAACGTCCTGAATGCCGCCGGCGCCCTGGCCACTCTGAACGAACTGGGGCTGGACCTGGAAAAAGCCATCCTGTCCCTCAGCACTTTCAGCGGCGCGGGACGGCGGTTTGAGGTTCTGGGTGAAGTAAACGGCATCACCGTGATTGATGACTACGGCCACCACCCCACCGAGATTGCGGCAACCCTCCGGGCAGCCCAATCCCGCTATCCGGGCCGCCGGATCTGGGCCATCTGGCAGCCGCACACCTATTCCCGGACCCAGTCCCTGGAACCCGAATTCATCCGGGCGTTCGCATTGGCCGATCGGGTTGGCGTTCTGAAGATCTACGCCGCCCGCGAAAAAGACCCAGGCTACAGCGCCGAGGCCATCGCCGATGCCCTGCCCGGCGGCAAAGCGGTCTATCTGGATGATTTTGAGACCGCAGCGGACTATTTACTCAAAGAAATTGCCCCTGGCGACATCCTGATCGTTTTCTCCGCCGGAGATGCGACCAAAGTCAGCCAGGCGGTTTATCAGGCATTATTGATGAAGGAACGTGGCTAGCCACATGATGAACGAAGCAAAGATGGAGAAGCTCAGAGAGGTCTTTGGCGAGGCGCTGCAGGAAAACGTCACCATGGCCAATTACACCACCGCCAGGGTGGGCGGCCCCGTGCCAGCTCTGATCGCCATCCACACTCTCGAAGACCTCACCCAGGCGGCCCAAACCCTTTGGGAACTGGAGATCCCCTTCAGCCTGCTGGGCAGCGGCTCCAATATCCTGGTCAGCGATCATGGGCTGGACCGGGTGATTCTGCACAACCGAGCGCACAATCTGCGGATCGACACGAAGTCCGAAATCCCCTCTATCGAGGCGGAATCCGGCGCGATCCTCGGCACCGTGGCCCGCCAGACAGCCCTGCGCGGCCTGAGCGGCATGGAATGGGCCGCACCTGTCCCCGGAACCGTTGGGGGCGCAGTTTACGGCAATGCCGGCGCCCACGGCGGCGATATGGCGTCTTCCCTGAAATTGGCAAAAATCTTGCACGCAGAAAAGGGCGTGGAAGAATGGCCGGTCGAAAAACTGGCCTATCAATATCGCAGCAGCATCCTGAAACGCGAAAAAATGCCGGTGGTGATCCTTTCTGCCATCTTCAAAGCGACCCCCACCAGCCGTGAGGAGGCCAAAGCGAAGATTTCCGAATTCCAGGCCTATCGCAAGGGCACCCAGCCCCCCGGCGCATCCATGGGGTCCATGTTCAAGAACCCGCCGGATGATTACGCCGGCCGGCTGATCGAAGCGGCAGGATTGAAAGGCAAACGCATTGGGCGGGCGCTGATCAGCCCGATTCATGCCAATTTCATCGTTAACCTGGAAGGCGCCCAAGCCCAGGACATCTACCAGTTGATGAACCTGGCGCAGGCGACCGTCAAAGCTAAATTCGGGGTCGAATTGGAACCCGAGATCGAACTATTAGGTGAATTTGAGTAATGGATAAGAAAATTAAACTCGGTGTGATTTACGGGGGACGGTCCGGTGAGCATGAAGTCTCACTGATGTCTGCGCGTTCCGTCCTCTCAGTAATCGACCGGGATAAATTCGATGTGATCGAGATCGGGATCACCCGCAAAGGGCAATGGCTGGTCGGCGAAAACCTCTGGACCCTGATCCAGAATGAACGCTATGAGACCCTGATCCCGGCCGTTTTCCTGCCCTGGCCCCAGAACCCCGGCATCTACACCCTGCAGGATGGGCGGATGAAGCTTTATTCTGCCCTGGACGTGGTTTTCCCCGTCATGCACGGAACCTACAGCGAAGATGGCACGCTGCAGGGGCTGCTGGAACTGGCGGATGTGGCCTATGTCGGCGCCGGCGTGCTGGGTTCAGCCGCCTGCATGGACAAGGGCCTCTTTAAAGATGTGATGATCGCCAACCAGATCCCCACGCTGGATTACCTGGTCTTCAACCGCAAGGAGATTGAAGCAGATCTGGAAACCTGCCTGGACCAGGCGGAGACCATCGCCCCCTACCCGCTCTTTACCAAGCCCGCCAACCTCGGCTCTTCGGTTGGGATCAGCAAATGCACCAGTCGGAGCGACCTGATGGAGGGGATTCTCCAGGCTGCCTCTTTTGACCGCCGGATCGTGGTCGAAAAGGGCATTGAAATGGCCCGCGAAGTGGAACTGGCTGTTCTGGGGAATGAAAACCCCCAGGCCTCCATCCCCGGCGAAGTGGTCCCGAAGGACATCTTCTATACCTATGCGGAGAAATACATCAACGACACCGCCGACCTTCTCATCCCGGCCGATGTCTCCGCTGAGATGGTGGCGATGCTGCAGGAGATCGCCATCCGAGCCTACAAAGCCACGGATTGCGCCGGGATGGCCCGGGTGGACTTCCTGATCGACCGTGAAACAGACAAGGTCTATCTCAATGAAATCAACACCATCCCCGGTTTCACCAAGATCAGCATGTATCCGAAGCTTTGGGAGGCCACCGGCCTGCCCTATGCTCAGCTGATTGAACGCCTGATCGACCTGGCGTTGGAACGCAAAGCCCAACGCGACCAGACAGAAAGAGAGTTTCGAAGTTAATGGCCAACCGCCCGTCGGAGGATAAGAGCAGGGCTGAACAGGTCCGTGCTCGCCGGCAGCAAAGCCAGAAGAAGACCCGAAAGGCGCCGTCCATTGGGTCCAGAGCCACGCGTAAACAGCCGGCCCGCCAGGCCCCCGTGACCCGCCGGACCCCCGCCCGAACGGTCCCGGTGATCAACCGGCCGCACAACAAGGTGAACGTCCCGCTGAAAACCAAGGGCGCTGAAGTGCAGCTGCCGGCCTTCCCCAAGATCCATCTGGGGTGGCGCCTGATCTCCGGCGCGATCTTCCTGCTTTCACTGGCCGGGGTCATCACCTTCTCCAGCCTGGGCACGTTTTCCGTCAGCGCCATCAACCTGGAAGGCGCTGAACGCCTGACTTCGGATATCGTCATGTCGCAAATCGGCGTTACGGGCCAGTCGATTGTGAAGATCGACCCCCAGGAGATCGAATCCCAGATCAGCGAGAGCTTCCCGAGCGTTGCATCGGTGAAAGTCTCGGCTGGCTTACCCGCCTCGCTGACGATCAAGATCACCGAGCGGCAACCGCTGATCCTCTGGCAGCAGGAAGGCAACCCACTCTGGATCGATGCGGAAGGCGTCATGTTCGTCCCCCGCGGCGAAGCGGAAATCCCCCTGGCGATCGTGGCCACCGGCAACCCGCCGGCCGGCCTCGCTGCCGCACCGGAGTCCGCTGAGGAACTTGCCGAAGTGGACAGCGCCGCAATGGCCACCAGTCTGCCCCGGACCACGCCGGAATTCGTTGAAGCGGCTTTTGCCCTGAAAGCCTACCTGCCCGAAGGCAGCACCCTGCAATACGATTCGGAATTCGGTCTCGGCTGGCAGGACCCCAACGGCTGGCGGGTCTATTTCGGCAACGACCTTAACAATATTGACTTGAAATTGGTGGAATACCAGACGATCATCGCAGAATTACAGGCTAAGAACCTGACGCCGGCGCTGATCAGCCTTGAATTCCTTTATGCACCTTTTTACCGACTGGAGCCGTAGTATGGAAGAGCCCATCATCGTTGGAATTGATATTGGAACCAGCAAGATCTGCACCCTGGTTGCCCGTGTGGAAGAAGGCGACAACCTCAGGATTTTGGGCGTGGGTCTTGAACCCTCCCAGGGCCTCCGCAAGGGGACAGTTGTGGACCTCAACGCCGCGGCGCTGGCTGTTTCCCGTTCAATTGAGAAAGCCGAACGCACCTCCGGGTTCGAGATCAACGCAGCCCTCGTCAGCCTGGCGGGGTCGCAGGTTTCCTCGATCAACAGCCGGGGCGTTGTGGGCATCACCGGCGGGATTGTGGATATGGAAGACATCGACCGGGCGCTGGATGCGGCTCAGGCAGTCGCCATCCCTCACAACCGCGAGATCATCCATGTGATCCAGCGGGGGTTCACCATCGACGGCCAGGACGGCATCCGTACCCCAATTGGGATGCACGGCTACCGGCTGGAAGTTGAAGCCCACATCATCACCGCGGCGGCCTCCACCGTCGAGAACCTCCGCCAGTGCGTCGGCGCCTCAGGGATTGAAGTTCAGCAATTCGTGCTCAACCCGCTCGCCTCCGGTGAAGTGGTGCTCTCCGAAACGGAACGCCAGATGGGCGTGGCCGTGGTGGATATCGGCGGCGGCACAACGGATATGGCCATCTACATTGACGGCGATGTCTGGCACACGATGGTGATGGCGGTGGGCGGCAATCATGTCACCTCCGACATTGCCCACGGGCTGCGGCTGCCGATCACCCAGGCCGAAGAAGTCAAGCTCAAATTTGGCCATGCCATCCAGTCCGCCGTCAACCCTGAAGAGCAGTTCACCGTCCGCAGCTTCGGCGTGGACACCCCGGAACGAATCAAACGCTCCGACCTGGCGAACATCGTTGAGGCCCGGATGGAAGAGATCTTCTACCTGGTGCTCCAGGAGATCCGCCGCTCGGGCTATGATGGCCTTCTGCCGGCCGGTGTGGTGCTCACGGGCGGTTCCAGCCTGATCCCAGGCTGCCGCCAGCTGGCGTCCCAGGTGATGGGTCTCCCCACCCGGATCGCCAAACCCCAGAACCTGATCGGCCTGACCGATCAACTCGACTCGCCGGCCTTTGCCACCAGCGTAGGCCTGCTGCATTGGGCGCTCCTGATGAACGACTCCGGTCAGTTCATTGAACGCCATGGACCAAAACAACCCAAAAACTGGTCCGACCAACTTAAGGATCTACTCAGAAGGCTCTTGCCCTGAGATAGACAGTATTATCGTCCATTTATGTTTTACGAAGAGGAGTTAACCATGGATAAGAATCTACAACCTGAATCATTTGCACGGATCAAAGTTGTGGGAATCGGCGGCGGCGGCTGCAACGCTGTCAACCGGATGATCGATGAGGGTCTGACCGGCATCGAATTCATCGCCGTCAACACCGACGCCCAGGCTTTGCAGTTCTCCAAGGCCAAGGTCCGGGTGCGGATTGGCGAAAAGTCCACCCGCGGCCTCGGGGCAGGCGGCGATCCCAAGATCGGCCGGGCTGCTGCTGAGGAATCGGCTGAGGAATTATACGAAGTGCTGAAGGGCAGCGACATGGTCTTCGTGACCGCTGGTCTCGGCGGCGGCACCGGCACCGGCGCAGCCCCCGTGGTCGCCCAGATCGCCAAGGAAATCAACGCCCTGACGATCGGCGTGGTTACCCGTCCCTTCACCTTTGAAGGCACCCACCGGGCCAACTCGGCTGAAATCGGCGCGGCCAACCTCAAAGAACACGCCGACACCCTGATCGTGATCCCTAACGACCGCCTGCTGCAGATCGTCGATAACCGGGCCGGGCTGCAGGATGCCTTCAGGATCGCCGATGACGTCCTGCGTCAGGGCATCCAGGGCATTTCCGAACTGATCACGGTGCCCGGTCTGATCAACCTGGACTTCGCGGATGTCCGCACGATCATGTCCGAAGGCGGCGCAGCCCTGATGGCTGTCGGTCAGGCTTCCGGCGAGGATCGGGCGATCAAAGCCGCTGAACAGGCGATCTCCAACCAGCTGCTCGATGTCACCATTAACGGCGCCCGCGGCATCCTGTTCAACGTGACCGGCGGTGAGAACCTCAAACTCTTCGAGGTGAACCAGGCCGCCGCGATCATCAAGGAAACCGCCCACCCCGAGGTGAACCTGATCTTCGGCGCGGTCATTGATGAAAGCCTGGGCGACAACCTGCGCATCACGGTGATCGCGACCGGTTTCGAAGGCAACAGCATCAGCCCTCGCCGGGAAACCAAGGTGGAGCCGAGGCAGAACACCTATGCGAAGCAGCGCCCCCTCCCCAGCATGCTGGAGAAAGAGGAAGCTGAGGATGCTTACGAGCCGCGCCGGGATGCCTATGAGTTCCCCACGCGGATCAACACCGACGACCTGGACGTCCCCGCGTTCTTACGTAAACGCAGCCAAAACTAAGCTTTACCGTTTACGTATTCGTCATAATAATATGCTGCTCAATTCAATGAGCCTGATATCGGAGGGTCTTCTGTGCTCCAGGCGACTGGTTGTCTTGGCGCGCGTCACTAGAGATTAAATGGATTGGTAAATTAACTCCTCGCTCCTCATTAATGGTATTGGCAAATAGAAAAACGCAGGATTGCAGCCTGCGTTTTTCTATTCATTAACTTTGAAAACTTTGGGGGCGTTCAGAGCCACCCTACAACAGTTTTTGTTCTAAAGCTCGATCCCTTGCTTTTTCAGGAAGGCTTCACTGGCTTTCATCACCTCATCCGGGTCATTTAAACCCAAAACCTGGTCTGCCAGGGGTTGGCAATCCGCTTTGCTCAGGGATTTCATCACCCGTTTGATCAAGGGGATTCGGGCGGGAGACATGCTGTATTCATCCAGCCCCAGGCCGAGCAGGATCGGCGAAGCCAGCGGTTCTCCGGCCAGTTCGCCGCACAAGCCCACCCATTTGCCCTCCGCATGGGCGCAGTCAATCGTGCGTTTGATCAAAGCCAGGACTGCGGGGTTCAAAGGGTTGGCCAGATGGGCCACTTTGCTGTTGGTCCGGTCCACGGCAGTGGTGTATTGGGTCAGGTCATTGGTGCCGATGCTGAAGAAATCCACTTCCTTCGCCAGCCGGTCCGCCAGGAGGGCCGCGGAGGGCACTTCGACCATGATTCCGAATTGGACCTGCTCGGCACAAGGCCTGCCTTCAGCCTTCAACTGGCCTTTGGCCTTTTCCATCACCGCTTTGACCGCCCGAATCTCGGCCAGGTTGGAAACCATCGGGACCATGATCCGCAGGTCGGCGCCGACGCCCGCCTGGAGCAAGGCCCTGAACTGCTGGAGGAAGATCTCCTCTGCCCCATCGAGCATCCGCACACCCCGCCAACCGAGGAAGGGGTTCAGCTCCTTGGGCAGGTCCAGATAGGGAATGGCCTTATCGCCGCCGATATCCAGCGTGCGCACGACGATGGGCAGCCCCTGATAAATATGGAAAACCGCCTGATAAGCTTCAATCTGCTCTTCTTCGCTCGGGAGGGTATTCCGATCAAGATAAAGGAATTCTGTGCGGAAAAGGCCGACGCCCTCGGCGCCGTTCTTAATTCCCAGCGGCGCATCAGCGACCCCGCCGATATTGGCCACCACTTCCACCCGCTCGCCGTCCGCCGTGACGGCTGGGGCTTGGGCCGCGTTCCGCGCTTCAGCCTGTTCCTTTTCAGCCGCCTTTTCTTTCTCAATGAAACTGGCAAGCGCAGATTCATCCGGCGAGACCACAACCGTCCCCAGGGTGCCATCCACCAGGACCAGGGTGCCATTCGGCACGGAAAGGATCTCAGCGCCCAGGCCAACCACAGCCGGCAGACCGAAGGCTTTCGCTAGGATCGCGGTATGCGAGGTGGGGCCGCCCTGGGCCGTGGCAAAGCCCAAGACCAGGTCCTTATCCAGGCTCACGGTGTCAGAAGGCGTGAGCTCATCGCCCAGGATGATCGAGGGATGGGTCAAGACCGTCCCGCCCACAGAAACGCCCAGCAAGTGCCCCAGCACCCGGCGGCCGACATCGCGGATATCGACTGCGCGGCTGCTCAGGGTCTCATCCGGGATCTGCTCCATCATCTGGGCAAAATACTCAATCGAATCCGTCCAGGCCTTTTCAGCGTTGACCCCGCCTTGAATGGCTTCCTTGGCGCGGTCCAGCAGGGCCACATCTTCCAGAATCATGCGATGCGCCTCAAAAATCTGGGCTTCGTCGCTTTTGGACCGGCCGCTCACCTCTTCTTTGAAAGCGTAAAGTTCTTCCTTCCCCTGCTCGCAGGCAGCCATCAACCGTTCCATTTCCCCTTCAGCGTCTTCGATCTCATAATGCGGAATTTCCAGCTTTTCCTGCGTGACAATGATTGTCCTGCCATGCGCCAACCCGGGCGCAGCCGGGATTCCGTTAAGGGTCGTGCTCACTTTTCCTGTCATGCTTCCTCCTGCTGAAAGGTTCTGATATCAGCGTTTAGTATAATCCCATTTTTAGGAGGGCTTGTCCGAAAACAAACCGGTCCATACAGACTTCACTAAAATTCATGAAGATTGGCATGTTGGGCATCTTAGGGTTGTCATTTATTGGCATTTTCGTTAGGCCCACTGCCCAAAATCATACCCTCTGAATATTCCGAACCGGAGGGGACTAGAGCTTTGCTCTTTAAGATTAAAAAGTCTAACGAAAACGGAAATTTTAAGAAAGATATGCGAATCTCTCCTTGATTCAAGACTCCCCCTATGCTAAAATGGAACTCTACCTGATGGGTAGGGGGCAGCGCCAATACCACCCCAATATATAGGGGTACATTAAGTTTAGGTTTAGGTTCTTTACAAAGGGGCTCCGATGCTTTGTCCATTTTGCCAGTATGAGAAGTCCAAGGTCGTTGATACGACCAAAGACGCGCCCGGCGGAATCCGGCGGCGGCGTGAATGCCTTCAATGTGGTGAACGCTTCAGCACCCTTGAAAGGCCCATCCTGGCAACGCCGCTCTTGATCAAACAAGATGGCACCCGGGAAGAATTCAACCGGGACAAATTGCTGGCTGGAATCAGGATCGCGTGTGCCAAAAGACCTGTTTCAGCGGCGGACATCGAACGCCTGACAGGCGAAATCGAATCCCGCCTTCAGCGAATGGGCAAATCTGAGGTTTCCTCCCGGGTGGTTGGCGACCAAGTTATCCAGGGCCTCAAAGAACTCGACTTCATCGCCTATATCCGCTACGCCATCGTCTATCTGCAGTTGGATGACCTCCACGCCATCCGCAGTGAAATCGATCACCTTTTATCAGAAGATTAATATCCGTAGTTATTAAGGAGTCTACTCATGGCTGACAAAGCTGGTCTCTTACCGACTGGTTTATTCCCCACCCCGCCCTTGCCGGAAGGCATTCCGCCGATCGAGCTTACCGATAACTCACGCCAGGTCCTTTCCAAACGCTACCTCCGGCATGGCAAGGACGGCGCGCCGATTGAAACCATTGACGAGATGTTTTGGCGCGTGGCCTATCATGTCGCCAAAGTTGAGGAGGAATGGGACGGCGAAGTCAACCAACGGGCGCGCGAGTTTTATGCCCTGCTGACGGAGAAACGTTTCTTCCCGAACTCCCCCACCTTCACCGGCGCGGGAACGCCCCTGGGCCAGCTGGCCGCCTGCTTTGTCCTGCCGATCTCAGATGATATGGGCCGCCGCGAGGACGGCATCTTTACCACCCTGCGCAATGCCGCCCTGATCCAGCAGACTGGCGGCGGGAATGGGTTCAGCTTTGCCCGCCTGCGGCCCTCCGGTGATCTGGTCCGGTCGAGCGCCGGCCAGGCGACCGGACCGATCGGCTTTCTCCGAGTCTATGACCAGGCCTTTGGCGAGATTGCCCAGGGCGGCACCCGCCGCGGCGCCAATATGGGCGTGCTGCGGGTGGATCACCCGGATATTGAGGAATTTATAACCTGCAAGACGAACGAAAATGCGATCACCAACTTCAATATCTCCGTCGGGATCACCGACGCCTTCATGGAAGCCGTCCTGGAGGATCGGGATTGGGATCTGCGATTCCCGGACGTCAAAGCCGAAGAATATAGCCATTTCAACGGCGATCTGGACGATGCCATCGAGCAGGGCCTTCCCATCAAGACCTACAAGACCCTCCGCGCCAAGGACCTCTTCGACAAGATCGTCCTCCAGGCGCACCACAACGGCGAACCGGGCATGCTCTTCCTGGATGCCGCCAACCGTCAGAACCCCGTTCCGCACCTTTACCGGCTGGAAGCGACCAACCCCTGCGGCGAACAATGGCTGGGGCCTAACGAAAACTGCTGCCTGGGTTCCGTTAACCTGGCCCAGCATTTCGGCCCCGATCACACCGTGGATTGGGACGCGCTCCAGAAAAGCGTTGAGACGGCGACGACCTTCCTCGATGACGTGGTCACAGCCAACGCCTACGTCCCCGCTGTGCCGCAGCTGAGGGAGGCCGCCCTGCGCGCCCGCCGGATCGGCCTCGGCCTGATGGGCCTGGCGGACCTGCTCTACCACGTCCAAATCCGCTACGGCAGCCCGGAAGGGGAAGAGTTTGCCGCCCAGGTGATGGAATTCATCCGCTACCATGCGATGAAGACCAGCATCCGCCTGGCCCAGGAACGCGGCGCCTTTCCGGCGATCAAGGGCAGCATCTATGACCCTGAAACCCTGACCTGGCAGCCCCCCACCCCGCTCAACGCTTATAAGCTGGACTTCAACCGGCCCACTCTGGACTGGGACTCGGTGGTCAGCGAGATCAGGCAGTTTGGCATCCGCAACGCAGCCCAAACCACCGTCGCTCCCACGGGGACGATCGCGACCGTGGCGGGCTGTGAGGGCTATGGCTGCGAGCCGGTCTTTGCCCTGGCCTATATCCGCCATGTCAATGACAAGGGCGATGATCTCCAGCTGAATTACGTCAGCCCACTCTTCCAGAAAGCGCTCGAAGACGCCCAGATCGAACCCGGCGTCCGTGAGGCGATCATCGACGCCGTGATCGAAACCGGCACCTGCCAGCAGGACGAGAACCTGCCCGCCAGCATCCGGGATGTCTTCGTCGTCTCCTCCGACATCGCCGCTGAAGAGCATGTCCGCATGCAGGCATCCATGCAGGCTTTTGTGGATAACAGCCTCAGCAAGACCATCAACTTCCCCAGCACAGCCACCCCGGAAGACGTGGCGAAGGCCTATCTGCTGGCCTGGCAGCTGGGCTGCAAAGGGATCACCGTTTATGTCACCGGCTCCCGGGAGCAGGTCGTCCTGGAAACCAAGCAGACGGCGGAATCCAAGTTTGAGATGGCTGAGGTGAGCAAGGAGTCCCCTGCGCTGGCTGAACCGAACAAGCAGCTCCCCTTCTGGCGGGAGACCAAGAAACCTCGTCCCCGTTTCCTGAAAGGCTTCACCTATTCGATTGAAACGCCGCTGGGCAAGACCTTCGTGACCGTCAATGAGAACGGCGGCAACCAGCCCTTCGAGGTCTTCGTGAATACCGCGAAGGCAGGCTCGGAAACCGCAGCGCACTCCGAAGCCATCGGCCGGCTGATCTCCTACCTGCTGCGGATTTCTTCGCCTGTGGAGCCTCGCAAGCGCCTGCAGACCATCATGGAGCAGCTGGGCGGCATCGGCGGGGGCCGCTCCCTGGGCTTCGGCGCCAATCGGGTCCGCTCGCTGCCGGATGGCATCGCTAAGGCCCTGGATGAATACCTCTTTACCCAGCATTGGGAAAGCGAAATTGAAACGGAAGCGGGCGACCTGGAAGGCGCGCCCACTCTGCCCTTTGAGGACCTCGAAATCCCGGACCAGGCCCCCAGGGTGATCGGCGAACTCTGCCCGGAATGCGGCATGGCAACGCTGGTCAATGAAGAGGGCTGCCGCAAGTGTTACACCTGCGGCTACAGCGAGTGCTAACTTTTGAGTGATCAAAAACGGGCAAGAGCTTTGCCCGTTTTTGATTCCCCAATTATTTGGGATTACAATTAATCCACCACGGAATCAAAGGATTTTTTTCTCGGAGGGAAAAATGCCAAACGACTGGACCCAAGGCACAGTCAGACTTGATGATGGAATTGAATTGTTCTACACCCGCACAGGGAAGGGTGAAAAACCAGCCATCGTGCTGGCGCATGGCCTCACGGATAGCGGTCTCTGCTGGGGGGAACTGGCGGACGATCTGCAGGCCAACTACGATTTGGTCATGTACGACGCCTACGGCCACGGCAAATCCTCCCGCATTGACCCGGAGAAGCGGCTGGACATGATCGAAGACCTGCACGACCTGATCCTGGCGCTCGACCTCCAAAAGCCCTGTGTTTTCGGTCACTCAATGGGCGCGGCCACAGCAGCCGGCTTTGCAGCCCGCTACCCGGGGCAGCTCTCCTGCCTGGTGCTGGAAGACCCGCCCTGGTCGGATGTCGCAATGACGGATGAGCAAATCAAAGCGATGCTCGAAGGCTGGAAGGAGCAAAACCTCGCTGCGAAGAAGCTCACAGTCAAGGAGCTGGTCAAAGCGAAGCACAAAAGATCTCCAAACTGGGAAGAAGCAGTCCTTGAACCCTGGGCGGAAGCCAAGCTCGACTTTGACCCGGCAGTTCTTGATTATTATCCCCATGATAGCGCAGATTGGCGCGAGACCGCCAAGGCCATTCAGGCGCCCACCCTGTTGATCACCGGAGATAACGCCCTGGGCGCGATCGTGACCCCTGAACTGGGCGTGGAAGCCATTGAAATCATGGGCTTCTGCGAGTTTGGCCATATCAGCGGCGCAGGGCACTGTGTCCGCTATGAAAAATACCAACCCTATCTGACCATGGTGAAGCTCTTCCTGGAGCGCAATCGGCCTGCGGGGTGAGCTTCCGCCCCATGGATGGACCCCTTATGCCCCCGCCCCTTTAGCGCATCTTACAGATTGGAACCCTTAATGCCCAAACGACTGATCCTTCTTGCAGGAAATATTGGTGCCGGTAAGACCTCCCTGACAAAACGCATCGGCGAACGCCTGGGCTGGACCACAGCCTATGAGTCCGTGACCGATAACCCCTATCTGCCGGATTTCTACGAAAGTATGCGGGATTGGGCTTTCCAGCTGCAAATCTATTTTCTTGGGCACCGGGCCGAACAGCATATCCACCTGGCGGAGATCCCGGAATCAGCCATTCTTGACAGAAGCATCTACGAAGACGCCCATATTTTCGCCCGGGCATTAAACCACATGGACAACCTGACGGACCGGGATTATCAGGCCTACCTGCGGCTCTACCACCTGATCGTCGCCCACCTGCCCAAACCGGACCTGTTGATCCATCTTGAAGCGCCAGTCCCCGTTCTGATGGAACGGATCCGCCGGCGGGCACGGAACATCGAAACCGGGATCAGCGAGGATTATCTGTCACTCCTGGCGCGATTTTATACGGAATGGATCAAAGATTTCGACCTCTGCCCGGTGCTGACCATCCGCAGCGACGACCTGGACTTCGTCCACGAAGACCAGCATCTCGACATTGTCGTCCAGCGGATCAACGACCGGCTTTCCGGTCGGGAAGAGATGGTTTTCTAGGCCCTGCCGTCAACTATCACTAACTAACCTCAGCAGCCAGGCGCCGCCCTGCCGGCAGCTTGCCGCGGGCGAAAAGCTGTCCCGTCAGCAGATTCGAACCTGTCCGATGGACGGGGGAAAGCGCCTGCCGGATTCCTATACTAAAAGTACGCCTCGGAAAAACCCCCTGCAACTTTTTTTAAAAAGCGCCGTATATCCTATTAGAGGAGCGACAAGGAGACTTTGTGGAAGAACAAGAAGCCCTTTGGATCACCAAAGCGCTGGAAGGAGATGACGCAGCCTTCGGCCAACTGGTTGAACAATACCAGCGGCCGGTCTTCAGTTTATGCTATCGCATGTTAGGCAACAGCAAAGCCGCTGAAGACGCTGCCCAGGAGAGCTTCCTGCGGGCCTGCCGCAATCTGAAATGCTATGACCCCAACCGTTCTTTTGCAACCTGGCTGCTATCCATTGCCTCTCATTATTGCATTGACCAGATGCGCAAGCGCAGGCTGGACACCATCTCCACCGATGCGCTCCCGCCAGAGATCATCGCCGACCATAACGCCCCAAACCCGGAACGCGAGTTCCGCTCCCGGGAGAAGGAAGCGATGATCCAGAATTTATTAAGAGAACTCAAACCGACCGACCGCGCGGCCATCATTCTGCGTTACTGGCATCAATACTCGGAAGTCGAGATCGCGGAAGCGCTAGACCTGAGCGTCAGTGCGGTCAAAAGCAGGTTGTTCCGCGCCCGCCAGACTCTGGCCAAAGACTACCTGGCGACGGAACAGACCTCAGCGGTGAGTGAAAGGAGACCTGATGAGTCACCAGCCCTTTGAAAACTGGTTGTTATCAGACGAGAAATTGAATGAGGAGCAAGAAAAGGCCTTGCAAACGCATTTGGATGAATGCCGGCAATGCCAGTTGATCTCACACGCCTGGAACCAGGTGGAAACCCTGATGCTAACCAGCAGCGACCCCAACCCGGCTCCCGGATTCGGCTTGCGCTGGCAGCAGCGTCTGGCTTTTGATCGGCAGCAGCGCCAACAGCGCAGGATGTGGTTCCTCACGCTGGGCCTGTCCGCGCTGACGGTGTTCATTTTCCTGGGTTTGGCTCTGGTGAGTCTCTCCAGCACCTCATTTAGCTACGAAATCAGCCAGCTCTTTGCCACTTTTGCCCGGACCGTTGCCCGGGTCAGCCACTTCTGGGACGTGATCCTCTCGGTGGTTAAGTCCTTCCCCTGGGTCCTGCCCCTACTGGTCATCCTGGGCATAGGCGGCATTTCCGCCTCCATCACATTGATCCTCACCTGGCTAAGGTCGCTGATCAATTTCTATCAACCTGCGAAAGAAGGAGTTAGCAAACAATGAGGAAATCCCAAAAGATTCTTTCAATCCTGGGTTTGGTATGGATTGCAGCCTTGGTCTTCCCAACAACCGTTCAGGCCGCCCCGCCGGATGATGGCCGGACGATCTTTGGAGAAAGCTATACGCTCAACAGCGGCGAAATCCTCAATGGGGACCTGAATGTCCTGGGCGGCGTCGTGGAGATCATGGAGGGCGCCACCGTCACCGGGAACGTCCTGGTGGTCGGCGGCGTCGTGACCGTGGATGGCACAATCCAGGGCAACCTGACCGCAGTCGGCGGCACAGTCTCGTTGACCGGCCACGCGCTCGTTCAGGGCGATCTGATCTCGCACGGCAGCTTTGTCACCATGGAGGAAGGCGCAACCGTTCAAGGTGACATCGTGCAGGACTGGACCATCCCGGATACCAACATCGAAATTCCGGAAGTCATCCCGCCCCAGGTGGTTCAAGCCCCTTCCCAAGACACCTCAACCCTCACCCGCATTGCCCGTGAGATCGGACAGCTGTTCGCCATGGCGGCGATGGGCGCTCTGCTGCTGCTCATCCTGCCCAAATCGGTGGACGCGATGACCCAGTCCCTGCAGGCCAAGCCCTGGACGATGCTGGGCTTTGGCGCACTCACCGCTCTGGTGATGGCGATTGGCGGGGTGATCCTCACCCTCACGATCTGCCTCATCCCCGTGGTGGTCCTTTTCAGCCTGGTTTTCGCAATAGCAGCCCTGGTCGGCTGGCTCACCCTGGGGTATGTCATTGGGAAGTTCATGGCCTCCAGCATCTTCAAAACCAGCTGGCATCCCATCCTGGCGGCCGCGATCGGCAACCTGGTCCTTTATCTGCTGGCCAGGGGGGGCTGGACGATCCCCTGCCTGGGGTGGACCTTGGTGATCCTGACGGCCTTTTTAGGATTAGGTGTGGCTGTGGTCACGCTATTCGGCACCAACCCCTACCCCCGCAGCGAATCACCTGCCAAACCGGAACAGGAGGTCCTCACCTTCAACGAGAGTGAGGATGACCCTGACCCGAGCCAGGAAATGGATTAACCCCAGAACAAATCTCTCGCCTTTTACTGGCACAAAGATTGCTGCCATAGGTCGAAAGGAGAAATAAATGAAAAAACCACTGATCTTTGTTATCATCGCCCTGGCCTTGTCCAGTTTTGCCTGCTCGATCAGCAATATCGAGATGAAGACCGTTGAAAACCGGACTGTCGCAATCGACGAGAGCCTGCCAGCCAACCTGGCTGAGACCGAACTGGTCTTCAATATGACAGGGGGCAGTTTCAATCTCAATCCCGGCGCCGCGCAATTGGTCACCGGTACAATTGTCTACAACGTTGAAGCCTGGGAACCCGAATTCACCCGAAGCAATAACTATTTTGAGATCAAACAGGTTAACCCCTTTAATATTTCAGGCATCCCGACCAACGATGTCATCAACAAATGGGATTTGGCTCTGTCCAGCTTGCTGCCCCTCAACCTTTCCATCGAGGGGGGTGCAAGCGACAATGATTTCAACCTGACTGGTCTCCAGCTCACCAACCTCAAGATCGTTCAAGGCGCCAGCAAGACCAACCTGCGCTTTGACGCGCCCAACGCGGTTGCCATGGATGAACTGAGCTTCACCACAGGCGCATCGTCCGCGGAACTCTCTGGGTTGGGCTATGCCAACTTCAACACGATGTCCTTCTCGGCCGGCGCCGGGGATTACACGCTGGATTTCACCGGCGCGCTCTCGCATGATGCCACCGTCAATGTCAAAGCGACCATCAGCAATATCACCATCCTCATCCCGGCCGGGATGAACGCCGTGATCGTCAATAACGGCACGGTGAGCAATATCAACACCCAGGGCGTCTGGCTGCTCTCCGATGACACCTACAACACCATGGAAGAAGGCCCCACGCTGACCCTCCATCTGGATATGGCCGTCGGGAATGTGACCCTGGTTCACGCCGATTCAGAGACCCAAAAGAGCGAGTGATAATCTTTTCACTTATTATCTTTTCAC